>ORMF012229421.1_pt1 | contig 29995 bp, 20 predicted proteins | sample 1779871 | NCBI WGS metagenome assembly ORMF01 (sample SAMEA104232316, study PRJEB22302) | groundwater metagenome | biome: forest; feature: aquifer; material: groundwater | place: USA | collected 2011-08-07 | depth 5.4 m | reverse complement strand
GCCGTGCAGGTCGCCCCGCACTGCGCAAGATTTCGCTTCCCGGGGGCGGACTCCTCCCGGGGTAGGACTTGCTTGATTCGTTGATGTCTCTTCCTCAAGCTCACCTACTTCCTCCTGCCGGTTTGTGCCGGCGCTCCCCCCCCCCTCCCCGCCCTCCCTGTTGATCCTTCCGGGTCGCGCCGCGCTACACTCGCGCCCTCGTGTCCGTACAAGAAGACGACTCGCTCCCCGCCCGCGTCGGCGGAGCCGTACTTTCGATCGCCGAGCAAACCGGCGGCGTCGGCGTACTTGCCGGGAGGCTCATCGCGCGGATGTTCCCGCCGCGCATCGACGGGCCCGAGCTGTGGCGCAATCTGTACAAGATGGGCGTGAAGTCGCTCGCCATCGTGGGAATCACGGCGTTGTTCGTCGGCGCGATCATGGTGATCCAGGCTGGCGTGCTCATCCGTCGCTTCGGCGCGGAGGGACTGCTCGGCTGGGGTGCGGGATTTGCGACGGTTCGCGAAGTGGGGCCGATCCTGATCGCGCTGATGTTCTCTGGGCGCGTCGGTGCGAACAACACCGCCGAACTGGCAACGATGGTGGTGACCGAGCAGGTCGATGCGCTCTCGACGCTCGCGATCGATCCAATTTCGTATCTCATTCTCCCGCGCGTGATCTCGATGGTCACGATGCTGTTCGTGCTCACGATCTTCGGCGATCTGCTTGCACTCGTCGGAGCCGCGTACACCGGGCAGGCGTTGCTTGGCGTGTCGACCGCCACGTTTTTCAACGGCCTGCTCGAGGCGATCAAACTCTGGGACGTGATGACCGGATTGATCAAGAGCGTGTTCTTCGGGATCATCATTGCGCTCTCGTCGTGCCACTTCGGTCTGTCGGTCCGCGGCGGCGCTCCGGGCGTTGGAAAGGCCGTCAACGCTTCGGTGGTCGCGAGTGCGACCGGAATTTTCATCACCGACTATCTGTCCACGTATTTGCTGAAGTGAGATGACGCACGTGAAGCCTGCCGCAGCAAAGTCATGACCGTCGCCGCCGAACCACCTGTCGCACCGTTCGTCCCGCGCCCCGCGTGGCTGCACGACCTCGGTGCGGCCGTGATGGACCTCGCCCACGGAGGCCGCGCGCTCTACGGCGTGTTCGTTCGATCGCTGTACTGGACGCTGCGCGGACGCCGCGAAAAGGGCGTGATCGCGAGGTACTGTTACGAGATCGGCAACGGCTCGGTGTTCTTCCTGTCGGTCACCATCGGCTTCATCGGAATGATCTTGGTGTTCCAGGCTGGCCTCCAGACGATGCGCGTCGTGCCGGATCTCACGGCGCTCGGCGCGACGTTCATCGAGGCGCTCGTGCGCGATCTCGCGGCGTCGATTGGCGGCATGATGCTGGCGACGCGCGTCGGTGCGGGCATCGCGGCCGAGATCGGGAGCATGGTGGTCACCGAGCAGGTCGATGCGCTGCGGATGAGCGGCGTGGATCCGGTGGACTATCTCATCGTCCCGAGATTCATCGCGTCGATGATCATGACCCCGGTGCTCATCATCTGGGCCGGAACCGTGTCTCTGCTCGCGGGGATGGCCACGGGATACTTCGTGTTCGACATCCAACCGCGCACGTTCCTCAACCTGTCACTGCTCGACTGGGGTGACTTCACCGTCGGCTTTGCGAAGTGTCTCGCCTACGGCGCCGCAATCCCGATCGTGTCGGGCTACTGCGGACTTTCGACGTTCGGCGGCTCCGAGGGCGTCGGCTGGGCCACGACGCGCGCGGTCGTGAACTCGTCACTCGCCACCATCATTCTCAACTTCTTCATCTCGGGCGCGGGCTTCATCATCTTTCCGGGCTGAGCGTGCCACTCGTGATCGAGTTCAAACAGATTCACAAAGCGTTCGGTCCCAAGGTCGTCTTGAACGGCGTGGATCTGACGATCAATGACGGTGAAGTGTTCTTCATCATCGGCTCGTCGGGCGCGGGCAAGAGCGTGCTGATCAAACACCTGATCGGCTTGCTGAAACCCGACGCGGGCGAGATCTGGCTGGACGGCGAAGACGTCTCCAAGCTCACGGAGCAACAGTTGTTCCGCATTCGCAAAGTGTGCGCGATGGTGTTTCAGCACTCCACGTTGTTCGACTCGATGACCTGCGCGGAGAATGTCGCCCTGCCGCTGCGCAAACACCACGCGCTCGGCAAACGCGAGGCACTCTCCGAAGCACGGCGCCGTCTCGAAATCGTACACATGGAGGAGTTCGCCGACCGCTATCCCGCCGAACTCGGTGACGGCATGCGCAAACGCGTGGCCATCGCGCGCGCGCTCACGGTCGAGCCTCGGTACGTTTTGTTCGACGAGCCCACGACCTCGCTCGATCCCGTGAGCGCACGGCGAGTCGATCGACTCATTCGCGAACTCAGTGACAAGCTCGGTGTTACCAGCATCGTCGTGTCGCACGATCTCACGAGCATCTTCGCGATCGCCGATCGCGTGGCGATGATCTACAAGGGCACGTTTCGCAAAGTGGGCACGCCCGCGGAGTTTCGCGCGAGCGACGACGGCGTGCTGCGGCAGTTCGTGAACGGCCTCGCGGAGGGGCCGATGGAGGTGTGAGGAGCCCCACCCCGACGCGGCGGTGCCCCGACGCTCGGAGCCCCCACCCCGCCAACCGAGTTGGCCGTTTGAGCGCGCGCGTCACGACACGTCAATGGTTTCGCCGGGCATGAACGTTGCTCGTCGACACAGCGTGTCGCCGCTACGACGAATCGGTTGGTTCGACTTCGTGCTCGTGTTCGCAGCGTGCGTTGCGACGGCGTGCGCGGCGGAGCCCGGGAGCTTCCCGGACGGCGGGCGCTCGGGGCTGTATGGCGGGCCTGTGCCGAGGGCTGAGAACAACGCAATCGATACGCTCGATCTCCTTGTCGTCGTGGACAACTCATCCACAATGCCTGAGAACCAGTCGAACCTCGTCGCCCAACTGCGGCCGATGATCGAGGCGCTCAAGAATCCGCCGGACACCAACATGGACGGCCGTCCGGATCACGCGCCGGTCCGCGACATTCACGTCGGCGTGGTCTCGACGGACCTCGGGACACCAGGCGCGACGGTGCCCGGCTGCGCGAATTCCGACCTGGGCGACGATGGGTTGCTCAACCCGATTCGCAACGGGCAAGCGCTCGCACGGCATCAGCCGTGGACTCGCGCGCCGATGGGCTTTCGTCCAGACGACTGCATGCGCCCCGATCAGTTCCCGTCGTTCATCTCATTCTCGTCTGGCCACACGAACGTCATGCAGTTTGCGCACGACTTTCACTGCAACGCCGCGTTGTATGTCGGCGGCTGCGGGCTCGAGCAACCGCTCGAAGCTGCATACCGCGCGGTTGTTTGGCATCGCGCCGACGATCGGCCGGGGAACATGGATCCCAACTCGGGCTTCCTGCGCGAGAACGCGCTGCTGGCCATTCTCGTCTTGACGGACGAAGAGGACGGCTCCGTTCGGGACTGCCGCTTCGCCGAGCCCGGCGTGCCGTGCAACGAAGCGATCGACGTTTTCCAAATGGGTTCTACCCGCTGGGGCGCGCCGAATCTGAACATGCGATTCTACATGTACCAGCCCGGGCGCGATCAGGATCCCACGTGGCCGCTCGAGCGCTATGTCGATCCGCGAAATCCCGCGCGAGGCTACTTGAGCGTGAAGCCGGGTCACCCAGAACGCGTGCTGTTCGCCGCAATTGCGGGCGTACCGCTGGCGCTTCCCACTCGCATGGCGGGCGGCGCTGCCGTCACGGATTGGGACGCGCTCCTCGGGACACCGGATGCGATGGATCGCGAGAATTTCGCCACGCGCAACGCCATGTCGGCCATCGACACGACGAGCACCGAGGGTCCGATTTCGATGCGTCAGGCAAACTTGGATGCGAACTGTCCTGATCGCGTCGTGCCCGCGTGCCGTCGCGAGGGGACCACAATCGATCCCGCGCGTCCGGCGTGCAATCCGACCGAGCAGTACTTCGCGTGGCCCGGCCGCCGCATCGCAGAGATCGCGCGACGCTTCGACGAGTCGCCGCTGTGCGACGGCGCTCCGTGTCGCAACGGCATCGTGTCGTCGATCTGCCGCAACGATTACGGGCCCGCGATCCGTGCCATCGTCCAGCGCATTCAATCGCAACTCAGTTCGAACTGCCTGTCACGGCCGTTGCCGCAGCGAGCCGCCGCCGACGGAAACGTCGTCACCTGCATCGTATGGGAATCCCTGCCGCAGGGAGCCGTGTGCGACGCGAACCGTGCTCGTCGCCCGGCGCTCGACGCCCATGGCCGTCCGCTGCTCGACCCATCGGACCCGACGCGCGTCGTGTGCACCGTCGCACAACTGCCAACGACGCTGTCGGGTTCCCCGAACACGAATGCGTCAGGTTGCTTCGACCCCGAGTGCGCAGCCGCCGATCGGGCGAGCGTCCCCGGCGCGGGCTTCTACTACGACACCAGCACCGACCCGACGAATCCCCGCTGCACACGCCGCATCTCGTTCACGCCCACCGCCGATCCACTGCGAGGCGTGCGGGTACGCTTGGAGTGCACGCCGCTCGACGTCCCGGGCGCGACGCCGGGGCGCCGCGACGGACGCGTGGGTGCGGCGTGCAGCGCCCTGCGGCAGCCGTTCACGGGAGCGCCTGGCGACCACAATTGCGGCGGCGGTGCCTGCTTCGAAGGAACGAGCGTCTACCTGCAAGCAGGAGCGGGCGACTGCGCTTCCGGTTACTGCCTCGTCTATCACTGGGACGAATTCACGAATTACGACGAGCGGGCGCGGCGCCAGTACTGCACGTGCCGTTGCGACGGCCGCGCGGGCGGAAACTACTGCGCGTGTCCGACGGGATTCACGTGCACGACGATCTTCGGCAACACTGATTCGAACGTCGCCGGGTCGTACTGCGTGCGTGGTGGGTGACACGTGTCGCCGCGACGACAAGACGGTCGGGTCACCACCGTGCGCGCGATCGCGCTCGCGGCGTGCTGGGTCGCCGGCTGCGCCGCGGAACCCGGGTCGTTCCCCGACGGGGGGCGCTCCGGACTTTACTGGGCCGCAGCGTTTGGCGGAGAAAACGCCGCCATCGACTCGCTCGACCTCCTCGTGGTCGTCGACAACTCCTGGTCGATGACCGGGAACCAGACGAACCTCGTTGCGCAACTGCGGCCGCTCATCGAGTCGCTAACGAATCCGCCGGATGCAGACATGGACGGTCGCCCCGATCATGCGCGAGTACTCGATATTCACGTGGGCGTGGTCTCGACGGACCTCGGTACACCCGGCGCGACCGTTCCGGGATGCGCGAACAGCGACGTGGGCGACGACGGATTGCTCAACCCGATTCGTAACGGCCAAGCGATGGCGCGCCACACGCCGTGGAATGGTTCCCCGTCGGCCTTTCGCCCGGACGACTGCGACCACCCCGACCAGTTTCCGTCGTTCATTTCGTTCTCGTCGGGCTCCACGGAGATCGCGCAGTTCACACACGACTTCCATTGCAACGTCGCGCTTTGGGTCAACGGCTGCGGACTCGAACAGCCCCTCGAGGCTGCGTACCGCGCCGTCGTTTGGCATCGCGCCGACGCTCGGCCCGGGAACATGGATCCGAATGCCGGTTTCCTCCGCGAGAATGCGCTGCTCGCGATTCTCGTATTGTCGGACGAAGAGGACGGCTCCGTTCGCGACTGTCGGTTCGCGGAGCCCGGTGTGCCCTGCAACGAGGCAATCGACGTCTTTCAGATGGGCTCCACCCGCTGGGGCTCGCCGAACTTGAACATGCGGTTCTACATGTGCCAGGCGGGCAGCGCTAAGGACCCGACGTGGTCCCTCGATCGCTACGTCGACCCGCGAAATCCCGCGCGCGGTTTTCTTAGCCTGAAACCGGGTCACCCCGAGCGCGTGATCTTCGCGGCGATCACTGGCGTGCCACTCGAGCTGCCGACGCGCGCCACGGGCGGCGCGCAGGTCACCGACTGGGATGCGCTGCTCGGGATGCCCGACCCGACCGATCGAGAGAATTTCGCCACGCGCAACGCCGCGACCGCCATCGACTCACCGAGGAATCACGAGGGACCGATCTCGATGCGGCAGGCAAACTTGGATGCGAACTGTCCTGATCGCGTCGTGCCCGCGTGCCGCCGCGAAGGAACCACGCTCGACCCCGCGAGCCCGCCGTGCAGTCCGGCTTATCAATACTTCGCGTGGCCGGGACGCCGCATCGCGGAAATCGCGCGGCGCTTCGACGAGTCGCCGCTGTGCAACGGCGCCCCGTGTCGCAACGGTCTGTTGTCATCGATCTGCCGCAACGACTATGCGCCCGCGATCCGCGCGCTCGTCGCACGGATTCAATCGCACCTTCATGCGAACTGCTCCGCGATGCTGCTGCAGCGAGCCGTCGCCGATGGGAACTTCGCCACGTGCATCGTCCGGGAGTCGCTGCCCGCCGGCTTCGCATGCAACTCTGCCTCCGGCCGCCGCCGCGCGCTCGACGACAGCGGCCGACCGGTGCTCGAGCCTTGGGACACGACGCGGGTCGTGTGCGACGTGGCGCAAGTGCCGACGACGGCGACCGGGCGACCCAACACAAACGTCCGCGGATGTTTCAGTCCCGAATGCGCGTCTGCCGATCGTTCTCCGGCGCTGGGCGCGGGCTTCTACTACGACACCGTCCGCGACCCATCGAACCCGGATTGCTGGCAACGGGTCATCTTCACCGCCGGCGCGACGCCGCCCCTCGGCGCGCGCGTCAGCCTGCAATGCTTGGCGCCCGAACTCCCGGGATCAACACCCGGTCGTCGCGATGGGCGCGTGGGTGCTGCATGCCGCCCCCTCCGTCGGCCGTACACTGCCGGACCCGGCGACCACCTGTGCGGCGACACAGCGTGCTTCGTCGGTACGACACCTTACCTTCAAACCGGGGCGGGCGACTGCGCGTCGGGCTACTGCCTCGTCTATCACTGGGACGAATTCACAAACTACGATGAGGGCGCGCGGCGCCAGTTCTGCACGTGCCGCTGCGGTGGTCCCGCGGGCGGAAACTACTGCGCGTGCCCGACGGGATTCACGTGCACGACGATCTTCGGCAACACTGATTCGAACGTCGCCGGGTCGTACTGCGTGCGCAGTTCGCTCTGACACCGCGTTCTTCACCCCTTCTCCCGGCTCGCCGGCGTCAAGGTGCTTCGCGCGGCGACGCCGGGAGAAGGGGTCGCGCGCGAACGCGGCGGATGAGGTCTGCGAGGATGAGGTCTGCGGCGATGAGGTCGGCCCTCCCCGTGCCATCCGCCCCGCAATGCACTACAAACTCCCCATGGACTCCCCCGACCCCCCCGCCGCATCGCGCACGTGGGCTGCCGTCGTGGGCGGCCTCGTCGTTGCGGGAACGGCAGTCGGTCGCGCGGCGCGTTGGGTCGGCCGCTCCACCGCCGAGCAGTACAACGCCATCGATCCCGATCTACGCAAGCACTTCGCGCAACTGCCCGCACTCGGCATCACACAACTGCTTCCCGTGGAGCGCGTGCCAGTTGCGAAACCCGACGACGGCGCGCGGCCCGTGCTCTTCGTGCACGGACTCGGCGGCACGGCCGGCAACTTCACGCCCATGCGCGCATGGTTTCGGTTGCACGGTCGCACGCGTACGTACTCCGTGCCGGTGCCCAACGAGGACACGCTCGACGCGATGGCGGCCGCGGTATGCCGCTACGTCGATACGATCTACGACGTGAACCAGCTCGACCCGACGTCGCAGATCGACGTCGTCGCGCACAGCATGGGCGGTGTCATCGCGAGGCTCGCGCTGCTCGATCCCGCGTTCGCGTCGCGGGTGCACACGCTCGTCACGCTGGGTTCGCCGCACGCGGGCACGTGGCTCGCGCGCTACGCATCGACGCCGCGGACGATCGCGTTGCGGCCCGCGTCACCCGAAGTCGCGCGACTCGAAGCGCAAGAACCGTGGACGGGACCCGTTCGCCTGGTGTGCTTCTGGAGCAGCGCAGACATGATGTTGCTGCCGCCGTCGGCCGCATGCGTCGCGGGCGCGGAGAACATCGAAGTGCGCGAGCATGGTCACAACGGCTACCTGCTGCACCCGCGGGCATGGACCGCGGTGATGCACGCGATCGCGCCCGGACGGTAGGACTTTCATGACGCGCGCGGACGGGCTACCGTTCGTTTCCGGGAATGGCGCAGCCGCGATCGATTGAAGTCAAGGTGGGGCTGCTGATCCTCGTGGGCGTGGGCCTGCTGGCGGCGCTCGTGCTCGTGATGGGTGGAATCTCGTTCACGCGGCGATTCACGCTGTACGTCGACTTCGAGAATCCGGGAGGCATCCAGCCCGGCGCGCCGGTGAAGATGGCGGGCGTTCGGGTCGGCACCGTCGAGGCGCTGGAATTCCGCGCGTCGCAACCCGACGCGGACGGGCACCGCACCCTCGTGCGCGCGCGCATTTCCATCGAAGAGCGCTACCATCGGGAGATTCACCGCAACGCCGAGTTCTACGTCACGACGCAAGGCGTGCTCGGCGAGCAGTTTCTCGCGATCGACCCGGGCAGCGGCGGGGACACGCTGCCGGCCGGGAGCGTCGTGGTGGGCCAGGGTCCGCCGCGCATCGATTTGTTCCTCGCGCGCGCGTACACGCTGCTCGACGACGCCGTCACCGCGATCGCGGCCAATCGGCAGACGCTCCGTGGCATCGTGCGCGACTTGGGCGGCGTGCTGCACAACACGAACGACGTGCTCGCGCGCAACTCCGGGCGCATCGACGGGCTCCTTGCCGACGCGACCACACTCTTGCGGGACACCGACTCGCTCGTGGACGGCGCACGCACGCAGTACGTCGAGGGGCCGCAGATCCGGCGAATCGTCGGGCGCGTGGATCGTATTCTCGGAACCGTCGAGCGCGACATTCCGCCCCTCGCGCAAGACGCACGAGCACTCACGGCCCAGCTCAACCGTGTGGCGAACACCGTTGGCGACGAGCAGGTACGGCAGCTTCGGACGATCATCGGCGACGCGCAGCACCTCGTGCAACGCGCGAACTCCATTGCGGACGACGCGCAGCGCGTGACCACCCACGTGCGTCAGGGCCGCGGCACCATCGGCTCACTGCTGATGGACGAAGAACTTTACGACGACCTCCAGGAGCTGGTGCGCGACCTCAAGCACAACCCCTGGAAGTTCTTCTGGCGCGAGTAAGCGACGCGCCCTGCGGACTCGGCCCTGCCAATAAATTGGCGGGCTAAATTTGTGGATCGCCGGCCTACGCCGGCTCACGCACCGAGCCAGTGTGTGCGTCGACGAAGGTCGACGACCCAACGTTAGCCCGACGCTTCAGCGTCAGGGCCGCCGCGCACGTTCAGGAAAGGGAAGAGCTAAGGATTCGTACGCTTGGACAGCAACGCTACGCGGCGGCGCCGCCATTGCCGTCGGTACGGATTTCGGTCGTGACCAGATCCAACAGTTCGCTCGCAAACGCGACCATCTCGGCGCGTGCATACCCCGACCGCTTCAACTCGCGGAACACGGACTTCGCCAGCACTCGCAGTGCACGGTCGTCCGCTCCGTTCGACCTACGCTCCATCGATCCTTCCCCAAACGCCATAGCACTTACCTCCACACAAACGGTTCGATGCCCTGCGGGCGGAACACTAAGCAGCCGCCATGCCACCCGATGCTCCAGAAGAAACCTGAACGTTCTAGCCGGTTCCGCGCTGTCTCGAGACCCGCAATGCGAACGCTGATACGCGGAAAGACGGGATTGCGTCGTTCGGCGCGTAACGGACTTCGCACTCGGCGTCAACATACCGACCAGGCCCGGGACGGACGCCTTGACCCACCCGCGCGTGGAGAGTAACAACGCTCTCCCGAATTCGGGACGCGAGCGTGGCGGAATTGGCAGACGCGCTGGATTCAGGTTCCAGTTGGCTAACCCCAGTGGAGGTTCAAGTCCTCTCGCTCGCACTTTGATTTCGTTGGGAAAAACGGGGTGCGTCAACGCCAACGTCTACGCCAAGGGCGGGGACGTCGACGGGGACGTGCGCGCCAGGGCGCACCGAATCAGAGCTTGAGAACCGCGGCGGCCCAGGTGTAGCCGCTGCCGAACGCCGCGAGCAGAACGTTCGACCCGTGCTGGCAGCGCCCCTCGCGCCATGCTTCCGACAGCCCGAGTGGGATCGTGGCCGCGGTCGTGTTGCCGTACTTCTCGATGTTCGCCACCGTCTTGCTCTCCGGGATGCCGAGCTTCTGACCGACGAACTGATTGATCCTCAGGTTCGCTTGATGCGGCACGAACAGGTCCACGTCGTCCGGCGTGAGGCCCGCCTTCACGAGCACGGAGCGCGATACGGCGGGCATGTGCTCGGTCGCCCAGCGGAAGACCTGCTTGCCCTTCATCGCCGGAAAATGCCTGCCCTCGTCGAGCATCGCGTGCGTGAGGCGCGGGTCGTACGCGCTCGCGGGCGCTTCGAGCCACAAGTCCTTGGCTCCGCTGCCGTCGGCATGGAGTTCGAGCGACACGAGGCCACGGTCGGCCGTGCTCGACGCTCCGATGATCGCGGCGCCGGCGCCATCCCCGAACAGCACCGCGACGTCGCGTCCGCGGTCATTCAGCTCGATGCCGGTCGAATGCACCTCGGCGCCGACGAGCAGCACGTGCCGGTAGACGCCGGCGCGCACCCACGCATCGGCGATCGAGAGGCCATAGAGAAATCCACTGCACTGGTTGCGCACGTCGAGCGCGGGGACACCCGGGAGCCCGAGCTTGTGACCGAGAAAGCAACCGGACCCGGGGAAGTTGTGATCGGGGGACAACGTCGCGAAGATGATCGCATCGATGTCTTTTTCACTCGCGAGGCCGGCGTGTTCGAGTGCCATCGTGGTGGCAGGCAGCGCGAGGTCGCTCGCGCCGATGCCGCTGTGTTCGATGTAGCGCCGTTCGCGAATGCCCGTGCGCTGAACGATCCATTCGTCCGATGTGCTCATCAGCTTCGCGAGGTCCGCGTTGGTGACGACCTTGGTGGGAACGTAGTGACCGACGCCGAGGATCGTGGAGTTCATGATCCATACGGTCTCACGTCTGCCCCGTTCGCGCGCAGCCCGATGGACGACGCGCGGCGTCAAAAGCCTCCCGACCAACCGTGGACATGTCACTTTGGTATGCGGCGGCCCGTCATTCCCGGCCGTAGCTCGATCCGACATCGAGCCACTCGGTCGCGAGCGCGAGCGTGCGCGCGTGCTCCGGGACGCGGGTGAGAAAGCTCTCGCGTGCGGCAGGGGACGAGATTCTTTCCGCGCGCTCGCGAAGCCGGTTGCGGGCGGTTGCGATCGCCGCACGCGCCGCGTCGTGATCGCCGTGCGCGTGCAGCAGTTCTGCGTGGACCACGCGGGTGAACGCTTCGCCTTCCTCGGCACCGTGCCGGGCGAGCGTGTCCATCGCTTCGCGCGCAGTCTCCCGTGCTTCGCTCGAGCGCCCGCGTTGCCCCAGGATCTTCGCGAGCGCGGCCTTCGCGTAGGACAGCACGGGGCCGAATCGATCGAGTAGCTCGACTGCCCGACGCGCCTCGGACTCCGCGCGATCGAGGTCGGCGGCGCGGGCCGTGAGCAGCGCAACGTAGATCCGCGAGGCGCCCTCGGCTCGGCGATCATTCTGTGCGGCGAACTCGCGAACGGCCTCTTCCTCCGTCGCGATCGCATCGTCGAGTCGATCGAGCCGCCCGAGGACCCACCCGAGGTTGTGTCGCGCCGCCGCGCACACCAACGGCAGTCGCATTCGTCCAGCCTCGACAAGCACCGCCGCGAGTTGTTCGGCCGCCTCGGCGTACATGCCGAGTTCCATCCGCGCGAACGCAAGATTCACCCGCGCGTGGCATGCCCATCGCGCATCGCCAGCGCACTCGAACTCGGTCACGGCCTCCACGTTCAGTTCGTGGAACGTGCCCACATCGCCGCCGTCCAACGCGGCGCGGGCCTTGGCGGAGACCAGCCGCGCGCGAAGTGCCGGATCGTGCGCCGAGCCGCGCTGCGATTTCAATTCGACCTTGCGGAGAAGCTCCAACCCCTGCTCGCTCTTGCCAGCATTCAAGAGGGCACGCACGACGCGCGCGCCCTCGATCAGTAGACCGGGTCGCACGTTGTCGCGCGCAATCGCTCGTTCGAGCTGCCCGCTGCGTTCGACCAGCACATCGAGTTGACCCAGGCGCAGCGCGCTCATCGCCGCGTCGCCCACCGCCCTGCCCCACTCGTCCGTGGCATCGGGAAGGAGATCGGCCGCTTCGTTCGCCCGAACGGCGGCGGCTTCATTCTCACCGCGCCAATGCAGCGCGTCCGCCTGGATCAGCCGCAGCTCGCCGCGCACGCCCGCATTCGCCCCGCAGCCAATGCCGCGTTCCGCCCGCGCGATCACTGCATCGAGATCGTTCGCGTCGAAGGCCGCCCTCGCGGCACGCAGCCACCACGGAACCGCGCGCGCGAACTCGCCCGACTTCTCGAAGTGATCTGCCACGCTCGCCGCGTCGGTCTCGCCGGCCCGCTCGAGCCATTGCGCTGCAAGCCTGTGCCCGAGCGTGCGGTCGGCATCCGTAAGCGTCTCGTATGAAACCTGCCGCACGACGCCGTGGCGGAACGTGTACTCGCTCTGCTCGGGAAATCGCGGATTCGCGAGACGCGCGATGATCTCCTTGTCAACTAGCACTCCGAGGGTCGCGCGTACCGCGCCCGCGTGCCGCTCGCCGTCGAGCAGCGCAGCAACGGCACCATCCCAGAAGACCTCGCCGAACACGCTTGCGGCGCGCAGCAAACGACGGGCCTCTGGGTCGAGCGACTCGATCCGGGCCTGCACCATGGCCGCGACGGTGCCCGGAAGCGCGTCGCCATCGCCCGCAGCCACCGCGCGGATCAGCTCTTCGAGATAGAACGCATTGCCGTCGGCCTGCGTCACGACGCGTGCGACCGTTTCATCGGTCACTCCAGTACCCAAGACCTCGCGCGTGAATTTCTCGCTCGCCCGGCGCGACAGTCCACCGAGCGGGATCCGCTGCACGCCGCGCTCGTTCCACAATTCCTGGAACGTCGTGTTCGCGTCGGGCCGCGCCAGTGCGAGCACCATCACCGGCTTGTCGCGGCAGATGCGCAGCACGCTGTCGACGTACGCGATCGACGCCGCATCGCTCCAGTGAGCGTCGTCCATCACCATCAGCACCGGGCGCTCCGCTAGCTCGGCCTCGACGAAGTCCTCCCATGCGCGGCGCATCTGATCGGCCATCAACATCGGGTCGCGGCGCGCCGACCGAAGCTGCACGCTCGCTTCCTCGGGAAAGTGCACGCCGAGAATCTGGCCAAGAAACTCCGACACTCGCTGTCGATGCCTCGGATGGACGGAGCGGGCGACGCGCACTTCGATCTGTCGGCATTGCAGATCCAGGGCTGCTCCTTGCGACACGGTGAACACCTCTCGGAGCATCTGTCGAACGAAGCGAAGCGACGAGCCCGCGTGCATCGGATCGCCGCGCGAGAGCCAAATCGCGGGCGCGTTCTCCCCAGCACCGACACCCTTCAGAAACTCATGCCGCAACCGAGACTTTCCCACTCCAGCGGGTGCCGTGATCAGCACCGCGCGCGCAATCGACTCGGTGACGCACTCATCCAGGAGACCCTCCAGGGCCTTCATTTCGCGGTCGCGCCCGAGAAACGGCGTCGCCCTACCGAGCAGCGTGCGTGTCGTGTCCACCGCTTCGCGCTCGCCGCGCAGATCGAGACCGCGCGCCCGCGGATCCGACAGACCGACATCGAAGCACGCGTCCAGGAGTCCCGCGGTCACTTCGTCAATTCGCACGGCGCCACCGGGTTCGGCAGTGCGCGCAAGCTCCGCCGCTCGCTCGACCACTTCGCCGGCCGCGAGGCGCCCGGCGTCGCTGCCGCGTCCGGTCGCCATCGCGATGGACGCGCCCGCGAGTGTCGTACGCATCGAAAGCGCACATCGCGCAGCGCGCAGCGTCAGATCCGTCGCGGAGCCGGTCCCCGCAATCGTCGCGAGCACCGAGCCGTCGGCGAGTCGGTCGATCCGTGGCTCGTACGGCTCGACCGATGCGCGCAACGCGGCGAGCGCATCGCCACGCGGCACGCTCCCGGGCGCCAGCGTCGGCGCCGTGTGGTCGACCCGGTCGTCGTCGCGAAGCGCGCGGTGCGCCAGGATCACCGAGAGCAGGCGCTGCTCTCCGCGCGTGAGAGACGCGGAGCGCACGGTCGCCACGGCTCTGCTCGATGCCGCTGGCGTCGGGGCGTCGAGAGCTGCCAGTTCACTCGCAAGGGCAGCGCCGTCGGCCGGACGCAGGCTCGGGTCCTTGGACAGCATCCGCGCAACGAGTGCATCGAGCCCGTGGGCGACGTCTGCCCGGAGTTCGTGCAAGCGCGGCGGATCGTCGAGCAAGATCTTGATCAGCACGGCGACGAACTCCGTCCCCTCGAACGCGGCGCGGCCGGCGATGCACTCGTACAGCACGCACCCGAGCGCGAACACGTCCGCCCGCGCGTCGAGCCCTGCGTCACCACGCGCCTGCTCGGGAGCCATGTACCCGACCGTGCCGATGACGCCGCCGGCGCCTGTCAACGCGACGCTCGCACCGAGGCTTCGCGCGATCCCGAAGTCCAATACCCTGACGTCGTCCGCGTTCCTTCCAATCAGGAACAAGTTGCTCGGCTTGACGTCGCGATGAACGATGCCGCGGGCGTGCGCGGCCGCGAGCGCCTCTGACGCACGGCGTGCGATGCCGATGCTCTGGTCGACCGTGAGTGCCTCGCGCGCCAGCCGAACTTCGAGATCCTCGCCTTCGAGCCACTCCATCGCGAGGTACAATTCGCCGTCGACCGTCGCGCCGTGTGCGACGTAGCGCACGATCGCCGGGTGGCGCAGTTCCGCGAGCACGCGTGCCTCGCGGACGAAACGCGCGGACTCGCGCGCGTCGCCGCCGTGCATCACCTTCACGGCGACGCAGTCGCCCGTCACGCGATCGAGCGCCCGAAAGACCTGGCCCATCCCGCCCGAGCCGGCAAGCTCAAGCACCTCGAAGCGATCGGCGAGGACGTCCCCCGACTTCACCGCAGAGCGGCTCCTCTGCGCTGCCGCACGGCCTCGTACAGCGCAAGCGCAGCGGCCACCGACGCGTTGAGCGAACCGAGCGGCCCGGCCATCGGGATTCGCGCGATCACGCTGCAACGTTCTCGGACCAGGCGTCGCAAGCCGACACCCTCGGAACCAACGACGACGACCGTGGGCACGCGCAAATCGACGTCACCGATCGCGACCGGCGCGTCGGCATCGAGACCGAGGGATTGGATCCCCGCGTCCGCGAGCACTTCGATCGCCCGCACGAGATTCGTCGCCCGCGCGATGCGTGCGTGTTCGGTCGCGCCGGCGCTCGCTCGCACGACCACTGCACTGACGGGAGCCGCGCGGTGACGAAGCGTGATCACGCCATCCGCGCCGAACGCAACGGCGCTGCGCACGATGGCGCCGAAATTGTGCGGATCCTGGATCTCGTCGAGCGCGACGATCAACGCCGGCGTCGCGGCGGCGGCGACAAGCGCCTCGACATCGATGTACGGGTAGTCGCCGTCGGATATCGCGATGATGCCCTGATGGCGAACGCCGTGCGCGAGTTGATCCAACGCGCGCGTGTCGCACAGTTCGACGACCACCGAAGCGCGACGGGCCTGCTCCAGGATCGCACGGTGCGTCTCCGCGCCACCGGAGCGCGCGGCGTACACGATCGCGATCTCCGTCGCACCGGCACGCAACGCTTCCGCGACCGCGTGCGGCCCGCACAGCCGCCGTTTCACGCCGCACTCGCTTCGATCTCGTCGACAATCGCCCGGGCGACGTCCGCCGGGTGCTCCGCATCGCGAATCGGTCGCCCGACGACGAGCAGATCTGCGCCCCAGCGAATGGCTTCGCCGGGGGTCGCGACGCGTTTCTGGTCACCGCGCGCAGACGCCGCGGGTCGAATCCCGGGCGTGACGAGTGTTGCGTCGGGCATTCTCGCGCGCAGCGCCGCCACTTCGTGCGCACTGCAGACGAAGCCGCGGGTGCCCTCGGCGTACGCGAGATCGGCGAGTCGCACGGCCATCGCGTTCGCACCGGAGCCGAATCCGAGCGCTTCGACGTCGGCGTCCGAAAGCGACGTCAGGGCGGTCACGGCCAGCACGCGGGTCGAGCGTCCGGCGCAGACGTCGAGCGCTCTGCGCAGCATCGCGACCCCGCCCGCCGCGTGAACCGTAAGGTACGCGACGTTCTCGCGGGTCGCACTCTGCACGGCGCGAGCGACGGTTTCGGGAATGTCGTGGAGCTTCAAGTCCAGAAAGCACGCCGCGCCGGCATCGTGCACCGCTCGAATGGAGGCCGGGCCCTCGCGCACGAACAACTCGAGACCGACCTTGAATACGCCGACGTGCGACCGCAGCTGCGCGATCCATCGCCGCGCGGCATCAAGGTCATCGACGTCGAGCGCGAACGCCAGCCGATCGCGCGCAGAACGCTGGTCGGTGATCAAAGCCCGAAGGTCAGATCGTCGACGTTGCCGGCTCCGGTTCCGCCGCGTCCCGGACGCCTACCCGGCCGCCGTCCGCCCGAGTGCGTCGTCCGTGTCGGCGTGGTCGTCTGTTGTGCGGCGGCAGCCGTTGCGGCGGCCTGCGCTTGTGCCGCCTGCTGGGCGGCTTGCTGCGCCGCGCGCGTCGCGGCTTCACTCGCCTCGCGCGCCGCACGTTGCGCCGCCTCGGTCGCCCGCTGAGCTTCCTCGGCCTGGCGGCTGCGGTCCGCGAGTTCTTGCTGGTGCCGAATGGACTCTTGCACCTGTCGCTCTCGCCCGGGCTTGATCACACCGAAGTACACGCCCGCGCCGCCGCCGCCGACGAGCACAAGGAGCACTCCAACGATCGCTCCGACGGGCGCGCCCTTCTTCTGCTTGGACGCGATTTCCGCGAGCTGTCGCTCGTGGTTGAGCAGACGGTCCTGCTCCGCCGATCGCGACTTCGATTCAGCCTCGAGCCGCACACGCAGCTCGGCTTCCTCGCGTTCGCGCCGCTTGCGCTCTTCTTCGGCCAGTCGGCGTGCATCCTCGGCACGCCGCGACTCTTCGGCCGCTCGGATCCGCGCGTCTTCCTCTTCCTTGGCGCGGCGCACTTCATCTTCGTGCCGACGACGTTCGTCGTCTTCCTTGCGCTTCTTGTCGTCCTCTTCCTGCTTGATCCGCTCCTCTTCGATGTTCATGAGCTCGCGGAGAGAGAAGAGAACGCTGTTTTCCTTCTGCTCGGCCATAGATTCCTCCAGAAATTGCGCAGTTCCATTTACTAGCAGTGGGATTTTCTAGTGTCAACCGCTGGATCGTACGGGTTGGGCGGGAAACGTCCAGTTCGACCACAATCCGGCGACCGGCGTTGGCACCCCCGGCCGCCGACGAGGCGCTAGCGGTGGCGTGGTCGGCGATTTCGCCCGCCTTCTTCGTAGTTCCGGGTAATTGGGTCCGATCCGTCGCGTTCGAGCTCGACGAGCGGGTCCACCGCGGTCGTGGTGACCGTGACGTGCCCACGCGGCGGACGTACCGCGCGAATTCCGATGCGCGGTGGGACGATCGCGATCGCCGGAACTCCGCGTGGAATCGCAGCGAGCGTGGCCTGGGCCGCGCGAACGTCCGCCTGAGCGGATACCAGTCGGGCTCGAACGTCGGCGAGCCGGGCATCCGCAGCACGCTCCTCGCGAGCGTACTCGGCGCGGCGGGTGGCGGATTCTCCGTCGATCTTGGACTGCAGGGCGACGGCGCCGGCCAACACGCCCAGCACGACGACGGCCGCTGCCACGATGAGCGTTCCGGTCGCGGATTTTTGCGTTCCGACACGTTGGAGCGCTTCGATGCGCGCGCTGTGCGCCAGCAGGTCCCGGGACGCCGCAGCCCTCGCCTCGGATTCCAGCCGAGTGCGAAGTTCCAGATCTTCGCGAGCGCGATCACGGGCAACACGTTCGGCGTCGATGCGTTCCGATTCGGCACGTGCCCGAATTTCTTCCGCGGCGCGGGCGATCTCCGCCTCCCGCCGCGCCCGGGTGCGATCGGCTTCCACGCGGGCACGTTCGGCGTGCTCTCGCGCGACGCGTTGGTTCTGCTCCGCCTGGGTACGTTCTTCCTCGAGCCGAACAAGTTCCCGAAGGTTGGTGACGGTGGAGTCGTCGGTGCGTGCTTTCATGGGGTCCTCCGAGATTCAGTGACTGTGTACTTTTTCAGCGAGCGATGCTTCGACGGACCACCGGGGCAAACGATTTGTTCCCTTGAACGCTTTGCTTCCCCGCTGGTAGCGTCCGTCGAACGCGGATTCCAACAGTTTACGTATGGGGCGGAACTTTTCGCCCACAGAATAATTCTGCCCGTCATTTTGGTGCGACAAGGTGGGCAAAGGAGCGGAAAATGGCGACAGACGTGCGGGCTCACATCACGGGGACGGTTTGGAAGATCGAAGTGAAGGTGGGCGACCAGGTTCAAGCCGGTGACACCGTCGCGATCCTCGAGTCCATGAAGATGGAAATGCCAGTGGAAGCGCCGGAGGCGGGCAAGGTCGCCGAGATCAAGGTAAACGAGGGCAGCCCGATCGAAGAGGGTGCCGTGCTCTTGACGCTGGCATGACCGCGCTGCTTGAAAAGCGGTCCCTCCAGCACTAGCCTCCGCGCCCTCAACGGGCTCAGGGCTCAAGGAGCGACGGAATGGCTCGGAAGATCGCGATCAATGGCTTCGGACGGATCGGTCGCTGCGTTCTGCGCGCGCTGAAGGGCCGCAAGGACCTTGATCTCGACGTGGTGGCCGTCAACGACCTCACGGACGCAAAGACGCTCGCCCACTTGCTGCAGTACGACTCGATTCACGGGCGCTTCGAGGCGGACGTGTCGCTCGCCGACGGCGGGCTGAAGGTCGCCGGCGATTCGATCAAGGTGCTCGCGGAAAAAGACCCGACGAAACTTCCGTGGAAAGATCTCGGCGTCGAGATCGTGCTGGAGTGCACCGGGCGATTCGTCGATGCACCCGGCTGCGGGCAGCATCTCACCGCGGGCGCGAAACGCGTGCTCCTGAGTGCCCCGGCGAAGGGCGACAAGCCCGAGGGGATTCTGACCGTCGTCTTCGGGATCAATCACACGGACTATGATCCCGCGAAGCACACGATTCTCTCGAACGCGTCGTGCACGACGAACTGCCTCGCGCCGATCGTCCGTGTCGTTCACGACCAGTTCAAGATCGTGAAGGGCTCGATGCTCCCCGTCCACTCGTACACCAACGACCAGGCGATTCTCGACCTGCCGCACAAGGACCTGCGTCGCGCTCGGGCGGCCGCGATGTCGATGATTCCCACGTCGACGGGCGCCGCGCGTGCGATCGGACTCGTCATGCCGGAGTTGAAGGGAAAGCTCGACGGCTACGCGATTCGCGTGCCGACGCCGGACGTGTCGATCGTGGTGCTCAACGCGCTCGTCGAGAAGAGCACGACACGCGACGAAGTGAATGCCGCCCTGAAGCGTTCCGCCGCGGAAGGGCCGTTGAAGGGCGTGCTCTTCACGGACGAGAACCAACTCGTGTCCACGGATTACATCGGCAACGCGGCGAGTTCCACGGCGGACCTGCCGCTGACGCAAGTGATCGAAGGGAACTTCGTTTCGGTGTCGTCTTGGTACGACAACGAGTGGGGATTCTCCAACCGCATGCTGGATACGATGGCCCACATGATCCGCGTGGGCGTGTAGGCCGCGCGCGGGACACGATCATGGCGATTCTCGACCGAATCAAGACCGTGGACCAGCTCGAGGTTGCGTCGCGGCGCGTGTTCGTACGCGTGGACTTCAACGTCCCGCTGAACGATGCGCGTGAAGTCGCAGACGACACGCGCGTACGCGAGGCTCTGCCCACCATCCGGCACTTGCTGCAAGCCGGCGCGCGCGTGGTCCTGGCGTCGCATCTCGGCCGTCCGAAGAAAGACAAGAAAGCGCAGTACTCGCTCGAACCGGCCGGCAAGAAGCTGGCGGAATTGCTCGGCATGGACGTCGTGCTCGCCGACGACTGCATCGGCGACGGCGCTCGAAAGGTCGTCCACGACTTGCGCGACGGGCGGATCGTGCTGCTCGAGAACCTGCGATTTCATCCCGAGGAAGAGGCCAACGACGCCGGGTTTGCAGCCGAGTTGTCGAAGCTCGCGGACTTGTACGTGAACGACGCGTTCGGAGCGGTGCACCGGGCGCATGCGTCGGTCGACGCGCTGCCGCGGATCATGCCGATTCGCGCCGCGGGTTTCCTGCTGAAGAAGGAACTCGATGCGCTCGGGCGGCTCGTCTCGGCGCCAGAGCGACCGTTCGTTGCGGTGCTCGGCGGCGCGAAGGTAAGCGACAAGATCGCGGTCATCGAGGCGCTGCTGAGCAAGGTCGACGCGATGCTCGTCGGCGGCGCGATGGCCAACACTTTTCTGGCCGCGCAAGGTCGGTCGATGGGCAAGAGTTTGCTCGAGGCCGACAAGCTGCCCATGGCGCGCGACCTGCTCGACAAGGCCGCGGCGCGCAAGGTGGACATCGTGTTGCCCACGGACGTCGTCGTCGCGACGACCATCGATGCGCCCGAGGGCCGTGCCGTGTCGGTTGCGAACGTGGGACCCGACGAGATGGTGTTGGACATCGGACCGGAGTCGGTTGCGGCATTTCGAGAGCGCCTTGTGCGCGCCAAGACCGTGTTCTGGAACGGACCGATGGGTCTGTTCGAGAAGTCGCCGTTTTCCCACGGGTCGACAGGCGTGGCGCGCGCGATCGCGGAAGCGGCGTGCTTCTCGGTCGTCGGCGGCGGCGATTCCGTCGCGGCGGTGCATCAAGCGGGGCTCGGTCCGCGGTTCGCGCACATCTCGACGGGCGGCGGGGCGTCGCTCGAGCTGATCGAAGGACGACAGCTGCCGGGCGTGGAAGCGTTGCGAACGTGACGTCCCCCGCGCGACGACCGCTGGTGGCGGGCAACTGGAAGATGAACAACGGTCTGCCCGAGAGCGTTGCGCTCGCGCGGGCCGTCGCAGACGTGAGAATCGGGCCGCGTACCGATGTCGTCGTTGCGCCTGTCAGCGTGTGGCTCGCGTCGGTGGCGGAAACGCTTCGCGGCACGCGCGTCGCGCTGGCCGCACAGAACGTCCATTGGGAAGCGCAGGGCGCGTTCACGGGTGAGGTGCCCGTCGCCATGCTCAAAGAAGCCGGCTGCGCGTACTGCATCGTGGGGCACTCGGAGCGCCGGCACGTGTTCGGCGAGACCGACGACATGGTCGCGCGGAAGGTCGCAGCGCTATTGCGCGGTGGCGTCACACCCATCGCGTGTGTGGGCGAGCTGCTCGCGGAGCGAGAGAGCGGTCGCACGCAGGAAGTCGTTGGACGACAGCTCGATGCGATCGTCGGCGCGATGCAGGCGGCTAGCGCGGAAGACGGCGAGACCGTGATCGCATACGAACCGGTGTGGGCGATCGGGACGGGGCGCACGGCGAAGGCATCCGACGCGCAGGAAGTCCACGCGTTCATCCGCGACCGGTTGCGAGCGAAGCTCACCGAAGCGGCCGATCGCGTCCGCATTCTGTACGGCGGAAGCGTGAAGGCCGAGAACGCCGCAGAGCTGATGGCGCAGCCGGACATCGACGGCGTGCTCGTCGGTGGCGCCTCCCTTGACGCCGCCGGTTTTGCGAGGATCATCCACGCCGCCGGCTGACCTGCAGCCAACGACCCGAAGACGCATCGCACCGAAACACTCCCGAGACCCTGATGAATACCTTTCTCACGATCGTTCATGTACTGATTTGTTTGTTTCTCATCGGCGTCGTGCTGCTGCAAAGCGGCCGATCCGGTGGAATGGGTGTGCTCTCGGGCGCAGCAACGCAGACCGTATTCGGTGGTCGTGGGGCCGGCAGCTTTCTGCAAAAGGTTACGTCCGTCTGCGCCATTCTGTTCATGTTGACGTCCGCATCGCTGGCCTGGCTTTCGACATCGACTCGCGATCGAGGACTGTCGCGCGGCACGAGCGGCTCGTCGGGCGGAGCGTCCGGCTCGGGAACGCAGGCGGACGCGGGGCGAACGGCGAGCGGCGCGACCCCTGGCGCGGGAAGCACGTCGGGGGCGGCACCGAGCGCACCGGCCGGCCCGGCGCCAAGCGCACCGTCTGCTGCAGCGCCGAGTGCACCGCCGAGTGCACCGCCAAGCACTCCGCCGAGCGCGCCGCCGAGCACACCGCCGACGCCGCCCGCGGGACACTAACCTCGCATCGGCGCACGACGCCGGGCGCGCACGAACGGTCGGGACCGGACAGTGGCTGACTCGCGGCGTGACTGGATCGCCGCCGTCGCGTGCGTCGTTGGCGCGTTCGGCGTGGCGGCCGCGTGGGTGTTGTCGACGGCGTTCGTTGGAATCTCCGACGACGACGCCGCCCGCGCGTTGATCGCCTGGGACTTCGCCCACCGACCGGCACTGGACCCGACGCGATCGAGCTGGCTGCCGGTGCACACGTATGTCCTCGGCGCCGCGATGGCGCTCACGCACGAGATCGCGCACACCGCCCGCGCGTTGTCCGTCGTGGGCGCGCTGGTCGCAACCGCCGTATCTCTGCGCGTCGCACGCGGCTTCGGCACCCGCGCAGGGGTGGGCGCCGTCGCGACCCTCGCGGCGGCTCTGTCAGCCTGGTCGGTGTTCTGCGCCCTCGCGCCCGCCGTTCCCGAGATGCCCGCGGTGGCGTTGCTCTGCGGCGCGACCGCGATGCTCGTTCGGATCGATGGATCGGTACCGCCGGTGTCACACGTCGCGGGCGCGGGAGTGCTTCTCGCGGCAGCGTGCGGTCACCGATACGAGTGTTGGTTCGCATCCGCCGGAGTGGTCGTGGGCGCGGGAATGTTGCCTGGCATGCGCTGGAAGCGCGTCGCTCTGCTTGGCGTGCTCGCCGCCAGCGTGCCGCTCGCGTGGCTCGCGATGAATCACGCGCGCGCGGGCAACGCGTTCGATTTCGTCCGGCGTGTCGAAGCGTACCGCCGCGCGGCCGCACCCTTGGCGTCGCGAGCCGAACGAATCGCGGAATTCGTGCGCTCCGTTTCCGTCGCGGCCGGGGCGATTCTCGCATTCGCGGCGCTCGGCGTCTGGGCGCTGCGGCGAAAGTCCGCGCCCGTCGCATGCGCGCTGGTGAGCACGCTCGTCGGTCTGGCCTGGACCGAATGGCGCGGTGGGGGACCGACACATCACGCAGGTCGCACGCACGTCCTGGCCGTGTGGCTTGCGGCGCCCCTTGCAGCCGCGGGTCTCGAGTTCGTGTGGACGAGCGCGACGCGGTACGGTCCGGTCGCAAAGGCCGCGACGATCGTGTTGGCATTGGTTGCTGTCACTCAGAGCGCGTGGGGCGTTCGCGCGCCGCCGCACGATGTGTCTCGAGACGCGATCGCGGCAGGCCAGTGGCTCCGCTCGGCTCGAACGTCCCACGAGCCGTACGGCATCGAGACGTCGCGGTACGAATTCTTGTGGGTCGAGATGCTCTCGGGCGAGCCTCGAGACGCGAGGCCGGATCGGCCGTTCGGCCGTCCGCCGCCGGCGCGCGACGCGTTGCTCACTCGCTTTCGGTCGGTCCGTCTCGCGGCCGTTCACGACCTCGCGACCGCCGTGATTCTCGAGCGCGACGGATTCGTGCAGCGCGCGCGCTTCGGTGAATGGCGATTGCTCGCGCGCGCCGTCAGCGCGGCGGCGGAACCACGGTGACCATCCCCGGCGGGATGGTCTGGATCTCGGCGAGCATGCCCTCGGCGTCTTCGATGTACATCCGGTTGTCCGTGTCGCGCGCGAGGCCGAGTGCCTCGCGGAAGTACTTGCGCGCCTGGTCGCGTTCGCCGCGTTCCTTCGCCATCACGCCCAACAGGTACTTGGCCTGCAGCACGTCCCACGTGAAGCCATTCTCTTCCGCGTAGGCCAGCGATGCCTCGAGGTCCTTGCGCCCTTCGTCGCTCGCGAACTTCGCGCCGTCGATGAAGGCCAGGTACAGCGCGTTCAACTGCGCCAGCTTTTCGAATCCGTGCTCATTGCAGACGTCCAACGACGATCGAAGCCACGCGAACGCGCGCTTGTAGTCCCCGAGGCGCAGCGATGCGTCGCCAGCATTGTGCGCGTTCACGGCAATCTCGTACGACAGACCGAACTCCCGCGCGATCTCCGTCGCGCGCTCGTTGTGCTCTGCCGCCGCGGCGAAATCTCGAGTTTGAAAATAGACGAACGCGAGGCAGCGCTCGGTCTCCGCGACCAGCAGCGGCGTCGTGGACCCAGCGGCCATCGCTTTGGCTCGCTCCCACGTCGCGAGAGCGCGATCGCGATCGCCGCCCGCGGCTTCACAGCGCGCAAGCGTGAGCGTCGCGGAGCTGGCCTCCTGACGATTGCCTCCCTCGTCGGCCAACCGCGCGGCCTCCGCGAGGTAGCCGAGCGCGCGGCGAAACTCGCCATTGCGCGCAAACGCCTCCCCGATCGCCGACGCGATTTCCAACTGCAAGGCACGGTCGGTCGTCTTTGCGACCTGGTGCGCGCGTTCGAGATGCGCGATGCCCTCGACAAACCGGCTGCCGAGCGTCAGCAACCGCCCGAGCAGCATGAGCATCCGCGCCGTTGCGATCGGCTCGCCGAGATCCTCGGCGTACGCGAGCCCGAGTCGAAGCTTCTCGACGCCGATGCCCAGCGCACGCCCACGAATCGCTGCGAGACCCAACTCGGAATACAGCGCCATCACGTGCGCAGGATCTGATCGCGGCGACGCTTGGAGCAATTCGATCGCCTTCGAGAAGTTCAACGTCGCTGCGGCGTACGCGGCTTCCGCCTGTTGACGCCTCGCAGCGCGGGCAAGGTACTCGATGGCTTTTCCGCGCTCGTTGGCTTCACGGTGATGGAACGCGAGCCGCTCGGCCATCTCGTCCAGACGATCCGCAAAGAGCTGCTCGATCGTGCTCGCGACGACACCGTGCAACTGGCGCCGCGTCTCGAGAGTCAAGCCCTCGTACACGACTTCGCGCATCAACTCGTGCGCGAACGCAAACTCGCCGCCGCCCGTGCGCAAGATCACACCTCGCTCCACGAGCGCCTGGAGTGCACTCTCCAGCGCAGCGCCGCGAACGTTCCCGACTTCCGCGATGACGTCGTGATGAAAGCGCGACCCCACCACCGACGCGACTTGCAACATGCCGCGTTGCGCCGGACTGAGCCTCGCGACACGGCTCGAGACCAGTCCGCGCAACGTCTTCGGCACGCCGACCTCGGCGATCTCGCGCCGATACGTCACGGCGCCGTCACGCGCTTCGACTGCGCCGGAGTCCACCAGCGCCTTGAGAAATTCCTCGACGAACAACGGGTTGCCCAGCGACTTGGAAGACAAATCGTCGGTCAACTCGGGCGGCAGCGTCGACTCGTCCGCGAGCCCAAGACGGTGCGCAACCAGCTGCCGCGCTTCGTCCTCGGACAGCGGATCGAACACGAGTTGTTGCACGCCCTCGATGTCGCTCCAGGGATACACGTAGCCCGGTCGGCACGCGACGACCGTCACGACCCGGGCGCGGCCGGTCGACCGCACGAGTTCATCGACGAGTGCCTGCGACTCGTCGTCCATGTTCTCGGCACTGTCGAACACAAATACGGTGAGTTGGTCCTGTGCCAGCCGTGTCGCGATCTTGAGCGCTGCGGCGCGTAGGGGACGCGTGCCCGCACTGATCGCCTCGCGCTGTCGCACCGTGCCGAGCAACACGCCGACCGCTCGCATTTCGTCGAGCGAGAGGCCGAGTTCGCGCAGACGCTTCGTGCGCTCCTTGACGACCGCCTCGGGATCCGTTTCGTCGATCCCTAGAATCGAACGGAGCATGCCCTGAACCGCCGCGAGGGGAACGTCTCGCTCGTGCGGCAAGCAGGTGGTGCCGTACCAGGTCACCGGATGGTTCATCCGGCGCAGCCGGTACTGAACCTCTTCGAGAAACCGCGATTTCCCGGTACCCGCTTCGCCCACGATCGACACGGTGCACGAACCGTCTTTGGCTGCGGACGCCATGATCTCGCCGAAGCGCTTGAACTGCTCCTTGCGACCGATGAACTTCCGGTGAGCGCCCTCGTGCGCGCCGCGCTCACCAAGCACTTGAAGGGGCGTTCCGGCTACGCGCTCGATCTGCGCGCTGCGTCCCGCCACGGGCACGAGATGGAATTGTTCGTCCATCAATCGACCGACGGGCTCGCTCGCGAAGATCCTATTTCCCGCCGCGCGCGCGACGTCCCTCACTTGCGCGAGCGCGCCGAGAAGTCGTTCGTCGCGCTCGGGAACGCCCTCGGCCGTGACGTGAACTCGCGCAGGATGAACGCCAATCCCGATGTCCATCGGTCGGTCGCCACGCAGCGCTGCCTGACTGAGCTTGAGCGCGCATCGAAGCGCGGTCTCCGTGTCACGGCCATCGGGCGCCTGCGCACCGAAGATCAACACGATGTGTTCGTCGGCCTGATCGACGACGTGCCCACCGTAACGCGTCGCGATGGTCAGCAGCGCATCGAACCTTGGAGGCGCACTCGCACCCGCGACCGACATCGCCTCGATCGACACCAGCGTTACGTCGCGACGCTCGATGTGCGGCCGTGTCGTGCCGCCCGTCGAACTGCCAACCCGCGACGCTGCGCCCGTGGGGACCTCGACCGGCGTCTTCATCGACGACGGTTCGATGTCTTCGAGAGCGTCTCGCATGCGGTGCGTGTCGTCGTCCTTGGTCTGCGCACCGCGGAGCACGCGCAGCCATTCGGCGAGGTCGTGACCGCTCACACGCTTGCCCGTGGTGTACAGGTAGCCCGCAAGGTCTTCGTAGACTTTGGCCGCCGTGGGGTAGCGAACGTCGCGATCGGGCGCCATCGCCTTCTCGACGATGCGCGCGAGTTCGTCGGGCACGTCCGGATTCGCGAGTTTCAGGGGCGGCTTTTCGCCCGCCTGCACGCGCCGCAGTGTCTCGTGCGGTGACGGCGCATGAAATGGGTTCTGCCCTGCGAGCGCTTCATACAACACGACGCCGAGCGCATAGAGATCCACCCGCGCGTCGACATCGCCCCCGCGTGCCTGCTCGGGCGCCATGTACGCGTACTTGCCTTTGATCACGCCCGTTTCGTCGATCGTCTTGCGCGCCTTCGCGATCCCGAAATCCGTGACCTTGACCTCCCCTTCGAACGAGAGGAGCAAATTCTGCGGTGAAATGTCCCGGTGCACGATGTTGAGCGGCCTCATCTGCGTGTCGCGACGTCGGTGGGCATAGTCGAGCGCACGGGCCGTCTCCGACGCGACGTAGACACAGATTTCCGTCGGCGGTTTCATCCCCGCGCGCCGGCAGCGCCGCAGCGCGTCGGCGAAGTCCATGCCGTGGACGAATTCCATCGCGATGAAGTACGTGTCTTCTTCGCGACCGAGATCGAACACTTGCACGATGTTCGCGTGCGAAAGCGCAACGGACAGCTTCGCCTCGTTGATGAACATCTCGACGAACTGCTGGTTCTGGCCGAGATCCGGCAAGATCCGCTTGATCACCAGCAGCTTTTCAAAGCCCTCGACGCCGTAGCTCTTGGCCTTGAACACCTCGGCCATGCCACCACGCGCCACAAGCTCGAGAAGCTTGTACTTGCCGAAGAGCAAAGGCGCGTGGTTGGACATGCATCCGCCCGGGTCCACCCGGCGGGCGGATCGTGCGAAACATGTAGCACAGTCCCCGCACTCGAAGCGGGCGATAATGCACAAGGTTTGCTTGTCGGTCCCCATCCCGACCGCTACGCTACCGCGACCGAATGACCCTTCATCCACACGCGCCCACGCGCGCGCGACGCACCGTCTGGCTGCTGTCCGCGGTGTTTGCCCTCGTCGCGTGCTCCGGCGCTCGTCGCGCGACGCAGACTCTTCCGCGACTGACGGAGGCCGCGGTCCATGTCACCGGCGAGAACGCATCGGACGTTTTCCGGGAACTGGACGAAGACCTGCCGACATCGTCCGGCTACCGCGAACGTCGCGACGCCGCCGCGCGATGGGCCGCGTTGCGGGGCATGGACCGAATGGACGACGGAGACTACGACGGTGCAGTTCGATCGCTTCGTTCTGCGCTGGTCGGCTACGCGCCCGACGAAATCGGCGCCGGCGGATTGCCCACGGAACTCGCGCCGCTCGCGCGCGCAATCGCCGAGGTCGCGTCCGAACGCGGGAACGAGGCCCGCGCGATCGCGGCCAATCGAGTGCTCGCGGCCGTCGCGCACCCCGACCCGCATGCCCTCGATCGCATGCGGGAGATCAACGACTGGGGCGACCGAAACCGACACGAGTTCCAGGCCCCGTGGGTCTACCTCGGCGAGATGGCGGACATTTACAAAGAAGTCGCGCGGATCGTCCCGGCCCCCGACGTGCTGAATCGCGTCAGCGAGTTGTTGCTCGGCAGGCACCGCGCTGCGATCGACGGAACGCCGCGGCATCCGCCCGCGCAGGGCGGCATGCGGGCGCTCGAAGATCAGCGCGAGCGCCAAATGGCGCTTCGGAACACGCCGATCGATCTCGCGCTGGTGTTCCTGCGGATCGGGGACGTACAACGCGCGGCCGACGAACTCGGACACTTGCGCGAAGGAAGCGGCGGCGGACTGGCGTCGGCACTTCACGCGATTGCGAACGCCGAAGGCGGGGCCGATGGCCTTGCGGAACTGGCAGCGCGGCTGGAGCGGGTGGACATGGCGGCGATGGCCGGGGTCTGTCGCCGCGGGCGCCGGGAGTACCCGAGCGACGCGCGGTTCGCGAGGTGCCTCGCGCTCGCAGCTCGAGAGGACGATCCCGGCCTCGCGAGCGCGCACTTGGAGTCGGCGGTGCAACTCGCGCCGACCGATCAGCGACTGTTGCAGGCTGCGATCGCAACCGCGGTCGACTGGCTCGTTCACGAACTCGCGTCCGACGATCCGGCTCCGGGACGGCGCGCGTTCGTGCGGGCACGAGCGCTTCTCGGGCTGTGGGCTCAGCGATATCCACGGCAGAGCGCGCCGATCACCGAGGGCGACCTCGAGGAATTCGCCGCACAGCTCGAACTCGGTCAGGCAAACCTCCGCGGCGCCGAAGAACATCTCCAGCGGGCCATCGCCGCACGGCCGCCCGCGCGCGACGCGTTCGTCACGCTCGCGGAGATTGCGTGGAGGCATCACGACGGGCGTCGAGCCATCGAAGTGCTCCGGCAAGGTCTCGCGTTGCCGCTGCGTCCGACGGAAGCCGATTCACTGTTCCGCCCGAGCTTTATACTCCGCATCGGCCTCGCCGCACGCATGGCCGGCGACGCACCCCTCGCGCAGCAGAGCTTGACAGACGCGGCGTCCGCGCTCGACGCGCTGACACGAGCGCAGGCGGGTCGCCCGCGGGCGAATGCCTTCTATTGGCGCGCCGTGGCGCTCGACGCGCTCGGCCAGCGCGACACGCTTCACGATCTGCTGACCGCGTCGATCGAATCTGCCGATGACGATCGCGACCTGCACGGGCGGTCGATCACGTTTTCTCTCGCGCGCGGACGTTGGTCGGACGCGTCGGACTTCTATCGAATCGCACGCGCGCAACTGAACTTGGAACGCACGTGGCAGGTCTACTTCGGACTCTGGGGCGCCCACGCCGCACGGCTCGGGAGGCTGCCGAGCGACCACGGTGCCGCGGCAGTTCTGGAGGGAATCGCGCACACCGCGTCGGTGCAGTCGCACCCGACCTGGACGATGCGGCTCGCACAGCGATTCACGGGGGCGCTGACCCGCGAGCAGTTGCTGGCGCACGCCCAATCGCCGGGACAGCGCGCGGAGTCGCTCTTCTACGAAGCGCTTGGAGAGCTGTCGAGCGGTGACGTCGCGGCCGCCGAGCGGGATCTGCGGGGCGTCGTCGCGACAGAAATGCTCCGGTACTTCGAATACGAGATGGCCTGGGAGATGCTCG
>ORMF010495218.1_pt1 | contig 29999 bp, 13 predicted proteins | sample 1779871 | NCBI WGS metagenome assembly ORMF01 (sample SAMEA104232316, study PRJEB22302) | groundwater metagenome | biome: forest; feature: aquifer; material: groundwater | place: USA | collected 2011-08-07 | depth 5.4 m | reverse complement strand
GGGTTAGGAACAGTAAGTGCAGGCAGCCGGTTGACGGTGTCCGGTGGAGCGGCAGTGGGAAGCGGACAAGCGTACACGACATTAGCAGCGCCGACGGACGGATTAATCGTTCAAGGCAACGTTGGTATCGGGACAACCGCGGCGGCAGGAAAATTAATTATTCCGTCGGGTAATGTTGGATTAGGTACGTTGAATCCTGTTGCTGGATTATCGGTGATGACCGGTAATGTCGGTATCGGTACCTGGTCGCCCATTGGATCATTGGAAGTCAAAGGTGGAACAGCAACAAGAATTTGGACAGGCGCGGGCACGGATACGAACGCAACATCAGCAGGCGAACTTTACGTTGAAGGCGATCTTGAGGTGGACGGATCCATTTACGGTGACGGTACTAATATCACCGGCGCTATTCAAAACGGCGGTGGATGGTTCGATGGCGGAGCCAATGTCTTTTTAGCGACAACAACGGACAATGTCGGGATTGGCACGACATTACCAACAGCAACCTTGCTGGTTGAAAATACAGGCACGGTTGATTCATTCCGTGTCAATGATGCGGCATTGGATACAACCCCGTTCGTGATCGGTGCTGGAGGCAATGTCGGTGTCGGTACAACAACGGCGGGCAGTTTATTAAGCGTGTCTGGCGGCGCAGCGATCGGTAGTGGTCAAGCCTACACAACGCTGGCAGCTCCTGCGGACGGATTAATCATTCAAGGCAATGTAGGTATCGGGACAACCGCGGCAGCAGGGAAATTAATTATTCCGTCGGGAAATGTCGGTTTCGGCACGCTCAATCCCGTTGGCGGATTGATCGTGATGAACGGCAATGTCGGCCTTGGCACCTGGTCGCCTAATTCGCTTTTGGATGTCAAAGGGTCCATGGCCACAACCATTGTTTCTAAAACCGGCAACTATACGGCGACGGCGAGTGATTCAGTCATAACAGTGGACGCCTCGGGCGGGCCGGTGACGATCACGCTTCCGCCGGCAGTCGGATTAAGCGGACGCGTCTATTATATTAAGAAGGTCGATTCATCCCTCAACGCAATGACCGTGGACGGCAACGCTGCGGAGACGATTGATAATGCCGCGAATATTGCAACAACAACGCAGTATCACGCGTTTATGGTGGTGTGCGATGGATCGAATTGGTGGGTTATTTAAGAGGTAAAGAGGTAAGAGGTAAGAGGTAAGAGGTAAAGGGGTAAAGGGGTAAAGTGGTAAAAAGATTTTGCTCTAGCACTTTACCTCTATCATGAGGGAACGATGCTATACCTCTTTACTGCTTTAAGCGAGAGGACAGGAAAAATTTATCCTAAAACAATTTATTTTTATAAATTTCCATCAATTTTCATGAATTTCTATCAATTTCCAGGTATTTTTATGGGTCTTTTGTCTTTTCGACGCTGGTGCAAAATGTTTCTTGAACGCTTTTATTTTCATTTTGGCCAAGGTTGTGTATAATGTGTAAATCATTCTTCTCTAATATAGTTATGCGCGTAAAATTTCTATTCAGCACTCTTATGATGTCTGCCTTTGTCCGGGTTTGGCCAAGGATGGCCGGGACGATTTCTTGCCCTCAAAACACCCATGTTCATCCACAGCTTCCTTTTACAACGTATTGCTATTTATATTCCGACATGAATTATGGAGGATATTTTGTCGACTATATTTATAGTTAATGGGTATCGTTTTTTCTTTTTTAGCAATGAAGGCAATGAGCCGGTTCATGGGCATGTTGAAAAGGATCATAAATACGCCGAGTTTTGGTTTAAACCGTTGGGGTTGGCGTGTAATTATAAGTTTAATTATTCGGGAGCTTGGGTCTATCATGGCAATCATTGAGAAAAGAAAAAATGAAATTGAGGAGAAATGGCATGAACACTTTAATCAATCTTGAGTGCAGGGCAGAGAAAATTAAAGTCACTAATGATGAGTTGATCGTGTTTTTGGTCGACGGCCGGAAGCTTGAAGTGCCTTTGGCCTGGTTTCCTAAACTCCGCTGTGCCGGTAAAGCCAAACGCAGCAAATACCGTCTTGTCGGAGACGGTATCGGCATTCATTGGCCCGCGCTTAATGAAGATCTTTCGATCGAGGGGTTATTGGGGATTAAAATGGGTTAAATGGATCAAGCCTGTTTGGCGGCAGGCAGGGATTTAAAGTTCGGGGGATAGCGTCGATATGAATTATGAGAAAGTCTTTAAAGCCTTAAATAAGGCCAGGGTCAAATATGTGGTCGCCGGCGGTATTGCAGTGGTCCTGTACGGTTATCCGCGTTTGACACGCGACCTGGATCTGATCGTTTTTCTTGAGGAGAAAAATTTAGGAATTTTTTTTGACGCGCTTAGATCCGTCGGCTACATGCCCAAAGTTCCTGTTACCAGAGAGCAGTTCCAAGATCACCAACAGCGCAAGCGCTGGAAAAAAGAAAAAGGAATGATCGTATTTTCCTTTGTCGAATCGCAGCCGCCTTTTGAAATGATCGATATGTTTGTTGACGAGCCGATTGCTTTTAAAGATATTTATAAACAACACACGACGATTGCGCTCAAGGGAGTTAATGTTCCGCTGATCGCCATCGACCATCTGATCCGCTTAAAGCAGCAAGCCTCCAGGCCTAAAGATATAGATGATATTGTGCAGTTAAAACACATCAAAAAACATATGCGGAGCCGGCATGAGAAAAGATCCAAACCATAAAAAAGTCAAGCCTGAAGTCTATGAGCATTTGGACCACTATATTCTAAAAACCAGTTACGCCGACCGCTGGCAATGGCTCAAGGATGCCAACGCTTTTGTCGACCTTATCGAACGCCGGCGGAAAAAAGGGAAGCTGTTTGTTTAGGTGCCATAGGCCTTTTTATAACGACGGGAGTCATTGGTGGATGTTTTAGAGACACTATATAAGATCGCTTCGTTCCTCGCTGAAACCTGGCGCATGCTCGTCGCTCCCCGGCCTGCCACCTGCCTGTCCCGGCCTTCGGCCCAGGTGACAGGCCGGGGGCGCAGCCGGGGCAGGCGCAATGACGGTTATTTGTTTTTTTTCATTGGCACGCCGAAGAAAAAAAGAAATAACAATAGCCGTCATTGCGAGAAGCGAGCCGGCGTTAAAATAGCGGCGAGCGACGAAGCAACCTCGTCCATCACCCATCACCCGTCACCCGTCGTACTGCGTGTTGCGTACTGCGTACTGCGTACTGCGTTCTGCATACTGCTTACAGCTTACTGCTTACTTCTTGCCCCTAGCGCAACCGCATCCTATCTCCCCGTCACCGGCCCCAATATCGGCATCGGAACAACCACACCCGTAGGCGGCCTTGTGATCATGAACGGCAATGTCGGCATCGGCACATGGTCACCGAGGGAGTTACTCGAGTTGACGAGTGGACGAGTTTTGTTGGGAAGCACCACCGCACCAGGCACAACAACAAATAAATTATATTCAGTCGCCGGAAGCCTTTTCTGGAACGGCATTCAATTAGACACTGGCGCTGTTGCCAGCGGCTGGCTGGATTCCGGTACTACCATTTATGAAGCAGATACCACCGATGTTGTCGGCATCGGCACCACAACTCCGTCGACAACGCTGGAAATTGTGAAACAGGGAACGAACGCGCCTTTGATGGTGTCGGGCGTATTCAATGGTGATGGGGATTATTTGATCGTGCATTCGAGCGGGAATGTGGGCGTGGGAACGCAAGCGCCAGGAAGCAAGTTGACAGTGTCTGGAGGTTTGGCAGTAGGAAGCGCTCAAGCGTACACAACCTTGGCAGCCCCAACGGACGGACTCGTCGTTCAAGGCAATGTAGGAATCGGAACAACAGCGGCCGCAGGCAAGTTGATCATTCCGTCGGGCAACATTGGTTTTGGAACGCTCAATCCTGTGGCTGGATTAAGTGTGATGACAGGCAATGTGGGTATTGGGACTTGGAGTCCGATCGGTTCACTGGAAGTCAAAGGCGGAAGTGCGACGAGGATTTGGACCGGCGCAGGAACAGATACCAATGCGACATCGGCTGGTGAACTTTACGTGGAAGGTGATCTGGAAGTGGACGGCACGATCTACGGCGACGGCAGCGGGATCGTCGGTGGAACTGTCACTAATGCCGGCGGCTGGACCGACGGCGGGACGAATGTGTATCAGACGACGACAACAGATTTGGTAGGTATTGGAACAACAACTCCGTCGACGACGCTGGAGATCGTCAAGCAGGGGACGAACGCGCCTTTGATGGTCTCGAGTGTGTTCAATGGCGACGGGGATCTTGTGATCGTGACCTCCAACGGCAATGTGGGCATTGGGACAGCTTCACCCCAGAGAAAATTGCAAATAAATGATTCGAGCCCCACAACCATTACTTCACTCGCTTTTTATAATCCCAATACAACGGATAACGTGAGCGGAACAGTGGTTTCTTTCCGAACCGATACAACAGGGGCGGGAGCCAGTACTTTTGTTGAGACAGCTGGTTATGAAGCCAGGAATGTTCTGCACGATCATGCAACCAGAAGTTCTGACTTTTCAATGTTTGCTTCATCTGCAGGGACATTTAAATATCTGACTTTAAAAGGGAGCGGGAATGTGGGCATTGGTACGGCCAACCCTCTCGCAAGGTTGGAAACAGTAGCGGCAGGGGCGGTTCCCTTAATGGTTTCTAGTACTGGTGGCGCAGGGAATTTGATGATAGTTGCCAGCGGGGGTAATGTGGGTATCGGCACGATTGCACCCGTCGGTGGTTTAACGGTGATGAGTGGCAACGTCGGCATCGGCACCTGGTCGCCGATCGGTCAATTAGAAGTTAGAGGAGGAAGCGGCGCGACGAGGATTTGGACCGGAGCAGGGACAGACACGAACGCAACGTTGGCGGGCGAACTTTATGTGGAAGGTGATCTGGAAGTGGACGGCACGATCTACGGCGACGGCAGCGGGATTACCGGCGGAACGGTGTTAAATGCCGGCGGCTGGACCGACGGTGGGACGAATGTGTATCAGACGACGACAACTGATCTAGTCGGCATCGGAACAACAACTCCGTCGACGACGCTGGAGATCGTCAAGCAAGGGACGAGCGCGCCTTTGATGATCTCAAGCGTGGCTACCTCCGATGGAGATTTTTTGATTGTCAATTCCGCTGGACGTGTCGGCATCGGCACAACGCTTGCTTCCGCCATTACCGGTTTATCGGTCATGAACGGCAACGTTGGCATCGGGACGTGGAATCCGACAGGGCAATTGATCGTTGCCGGCGGGAACGTTGGGATTGGTTCTTTAACCCCCGATTACAAACTGTCGGTTTCGGACAGCCAGCAAAACCTCTTTTTATTGACTCAATCCGGCACAACAGGATCGTGGCGGTTTAGAAACGGAACCGTATCAGCGACCAAATTCCAGCCTCGATTGGAAGGTGTTGAAGATTCGGATGGTGCCGGCACTGATACTTTTGCTTTTGAAATGGTGGGAACCGTTGATGCTGATGGGAGCGGGGCGAGTGTGTATCCGGCAATTTCATTTGATGGACGTAATTCCGGCTCAGCGTTATCCATTCGTCCTATCTTGGGCATAGGGTCGTTTATTTCAACCCCTTCGGCTTATAAATTTCTTATTGATGCAAATGGCAATGTTGGGATAGGGACGACAACACCCGTCGGCGGTTTAACGGTTATGAGCGGCAACGTCGGGATCGGGACGTGGAAGCCTGCCAACGCAAGCCTGGGCGTTATCGGCAACGTGGCCATTGGAACGACGCTTCCTTATCGGACGCTCACTGCTCCGCAGGCGGGAATGTTCGTGGAAGGCAATGTGGGTATCGGCACGTTTGCTCCTGGCCGTCCGCTGCATATCAGCTCTTCGGTCGCACCGACGCTCATTATTGAACGAAGCAACGGTACCGCTGATCAGCGCAAAGTCTATATGGCCTCTGTCGGCGGTGCCAGCGGTGATGACCTTGCCTTTGGTATGTTCAACGATGCTTTGACCGCGTCAGAAAGAATGCGCATCACGCAAAGCGGTAATGCCGGCATCGGCACCACCACGCCCGTCGGCGGTTTGACGGTTATGAGCGGGAATGTGGGCATCGGCACCTGGAGCCCGCGCGAGAAGCTGGAGGTCAACGGCCGGATGCTCATGAGCGACAGCTCTGCGCCCGGCACGACCACGAACCGGATGTACGCCATTGGTGGAAATTTGTTCTGGAATGCCATTCAATTGGATACCGGCGCGGCTGTCAGCGGCTGGACCGACGGCGGGACGAATGTGTACACATCGACGACGACCGATAACGTCGGTATCGGCACCACAACTCCGTCGACAACAATGGAAATTGTCAAACAATCCACGAATCCATTGCTCATGCTTTCCAGCGTAGCCACAGGGGATGGGGACTTTTTGATGGTATCCTCTGACGGGAATGTGGGCATAGGAAGCATCAATCCGGAAAAGACTTTGATCGTGCACAATTCTACGCCCGCAACTGGTATTACTCAGCTGCGCATTCGAGGAGGGGCAGGACAATCGACGACGAATGAATATTTTGTCATTGAAGACGAGGCGGGTTTCGTACGGCATAAATTTCTTAAAGGATACGCGGTAATCAGTAGTTTGCAGTTAGGAAGTTTGGGGAACTCAACGATCAGCGGTAATAATGACGAAGGGTTGATCAATCTGCAGAATGCGGCTACGGAAGCGTTCACGCTCACATCCTATACCAACACGACCAATGCGAATGTGTTTCTGATGAATGCCAGGCCCAACAGTACGGCCGAAAATCTTTTGCAAGTGCAGAGAGCAGGCACAGCGAAAATAACAGTGGATAATGCGGGGAATTTTGGGATCGGGACTACAACACCCGTCGGCGCTTTGACGGTCATGAACGGCAACGTCGGCATCGGCACCTGGTCGCCTACGACTAAATTAGATGTTGTTGGAGGTGGCGCTTTTACAGCAACCGTTTTTGTTCCTTCAGTAAGGGTGACAAGTTTGCAAGATTACGCCTCGGGTGCTACTAATGCCGATATCGCTTTCGGCGGTGCCAGTAAATATATTACGTTGAGTACAAATGCTATTGAAGCCGTTCGTGTTATTTCCAGCGGTAACGTCGGTATCGGGACAGCGGCTCCTGTCGGAGCGTTGACAGTCATGAACGGCAACGTCGGCATCGGCACCTGGAGTCCGACGAGCAAGCTGGAGATCAAGGGAGGCGATCTGCGCGTGGGCGGCGGGACATTTACGAATACATCGGCCAATGACGATGCGTATGTGACAGGGAATTTGGAAGTCGACGGCACCATCTACGGCGACGGTTCAGGCATCACCGGCGGAACGGTTTTAAATGCCGGCGGCTGGACCGACGGTGGGACGAATGTGTTTACGTCGCTGACAACGGATCTAGTGGGCGTTGGAACAACAACGCCGATAGCGCTGATGGAAGTTGAGCAAGCGGCAGCCGCGGATGCGTTTCGTGTGAATGATGCGGTCAAAGACGACTCGCCGTTCTTGATTGATTCCGCCGGCAACGTCGGCATCGGAACAACAACGGTTCCGGAAAAATTTGTCATGACCAGCGGAAATATGGGCTTGGGAACGCTCAATCCCGTCGCTGGTTTGGTGGTCATGACCGGCAGAGTGGGGATCGGGACGTGGGCGCCAATTGCGCCGTTGGAAGTTAGGGGTACTACATATATAGTTGGTGGCAATTTGAATTTGGATGATGGGTCAGGTATGGTTTTTGGGGGTAATCCTTATATACGCGGGGATGCCTCCGGGATTCTCAAATTTGTTATGAATTCAAATATTGAAATGCAGATTTCCCCGAATAATGTTGGGATTGGTACGGTTAACCCTGTTGGTGGTACGATGATTATGAATGGCAACATTGGCATCGGGACGTGGAGCACGAGCGGTATCAGCGGTTCCTTAATTGTTGCCGCCGGTGTTGGCAACGTCGGGATCGGCACGATTCGTCCGGGGACGAGGCTGGATGTCAACGGCACCGTGCGCGCCACCGCCTTCTCCGGTGACGGATCGTTGTTAACCGGAATTGCTTCCGCCGGCGGCTGGACCGATGGCGGGACGAACGTTTATACTTCTACAACAACCGACGTCGTCGGAATCGGTACAACAACACCCAGCGCAACGACAACTTTAGAAATCGTCAAGCAATCTTCCAATGCTCCGTTGAAAATTTCCAGCGCTGCGGCGGGCGCTGGCGACTTCTTCCTTGTTGATTCCGCCGGTAACATCGGTATCGGAACAACCAAAACCACGACCGCTGCGCTGTCGATCATGAATGGCAATGTCGGCATCGGGACCTGGAAACCGGCTGGGGCTTTGATCGTGTCCGGCGGAAATGTCGGGATTGCTACACAGCTTCCAGGGGCTCTATTAGATGTAATGGCTAATAATAATACAACTGATTTTCAGGCAATCAGAGTCGTGAATCATCCGACAACCCAGCAATCTGCTGGTTTAGGCGTTGATAATACTGGGAGTGGTTTTGGGGCGGCGATCTTTCAGGCCAATGTAAAAAGATTTGTCATGGAACAGAACGGTTCAGCTCTTGTGGGGACTAATTATGTTAATTTAGATAATGCGAGCGGGAATAATACGGCAGACGGCATGATCGTTGAGGGCAACGTCGGTATTGGTACGCACAAGTTGTCTAATAAATTAACGGTTAACGGGGCGGTTGCGATCGGGGCCAGTTATGTCAATATTGTCGCTCCTACCGATGGACTGGCAGTTTCCGGCAATGTGGGAATCGGGACAGCCGCGGCAGCAGGGAAATTAATTATTCCGTCGGGCAACGTTGGTTTTGGCACGTTAAATCCCGTAGGCGGATTGATCGTCATGACTGGCAACGTCGGCATCGGCACCTGGAGCCCGACGAGCAAATTGGAAATCAAGGGCGGCGATCTGCGTCTGGGCGGCGGGACATTTACGAACACATCGGCCAATGAGGATGCGTATGTGACCGGCAATTTAGAAGTCGACGGCACGATCTACGGCGACGGTTCCGGCTTAACAGGCTCTTCGAGCTTAACGATGGCCGGCGGCTGGACCGACGGCGGGACGAATGTGTACACATCGCTGACGACAGATAATGTCGGCATCGGCACCACTACACCGACAGCAACTCTGTTGGTGGAAAACGCTGTCAGCGCGGGCGATTCCTTCCGTGTGAATGATGCCGCCTTGGACTCTTCTCCGTTTGTGATCGATGCCGGCGGCAACGTTGGGATCGGAACAACGAGCAATGTTGTCATGGGCGCTAAACTTAACATCAGCGGTGCCTTGGGCTCGTCAGTGATCGGGAGTATTGGTTTTCCTTCAGGTGTTGGCGACGGAGCTGCTTGGATAGGTGAAGCAGGCGGAGCATTTAACAATGTTTCCAACTATGATATGGGGATCAGGGGAAATAGCTATCTTTACCTTGGAACATCATCGACGCCGGGTATGACGATCAACAGTAATAATTACGTTGGGATCGGGACGGCCAATCCCTTAAATAGGTTGGTTGTCAACGGCGGTGTCGGTATTGGAACACTTTCAAGTTCAACTTTTATTAATACAATTGCCCCTAGTGGCGGGTTGATTGTGGAAAAGAATGTAGGCATCGGGACCACAACGCCGGTGGGCGCTTTGACGGTCATGAACGGCAACGTCGGGATCGGAACGTGGAGTCCGACGAGTAAATTGGAAGTCAAGGGCGGCGATCTGCGTTTGGGCGGCGGGACATTTACGAACACATCGGCCAATGAGGATGCGTATGTGACCGGCAATTTAGAAGTCGACGGAACGATCTACGGCGACGGTTCCGGCTTAACAGGCTCTTCGAGCTTAACGATGGCCGGCGGCTGGACCGACGGCGGGACGAATGTGTACACGTCGCTGACAACCGATAACGTCGGCATCGGCACCACAACGCCGACGGGCACGCTGGAGATTGTCAAAACTGCAGCCAGTACGGCGCCGTTCATGGTTTCAAGCGTTGCCACGTCTGACGGTGATTCGTTTATTGTCAATTCCGCTGGGAGTGTGGGGATTGGTACAACACTGATGTCGCCGATTACGGGATTGTCGGTCATGAACGGTAACGTCGGGATCGGGACCATTGATGCGCCGCGCAAACTTACTGTCAGAGGGGACAGTACGGGTGTTCTTACGATGGTCGGGCTTTATAATGCGAGCACCACCAATAATAACGGGATTGTCTATAGTTTCCGTACAGATACCACTGGCGGCGGGGCAGCTACATTTGTTGAGTTGGCAGCGATCGGGGCCCGTTTTGTCGAACACGATAATGCCACTTCAAAGGCCAATTTGTATTTTATGACGGCTAATAATGCCGTAGCAGCAGAGAAAATGCGTTTGACTTATGAAGGTAATCTTGGCATTGGCACGACAAGCCCGGCTGATCGATTGTTTGTTAACGGCAATATTGGAGTTGGAACAACAGCGGCATTTCAAACCATTGCTGCGCCCAATAACGGTTTGATCGTGGAAGGCAATGTTGGTATCGGCACCTGGGCGCCGGACGCGCAGTTGGAGATCACGAAGCTGGGCAATCAGGTATCGCTCATGGTCTCGTCGGTAGGAAGCGGCAATGGAGATTTTCTGCTGGTTGATTCCAGAGGCGGTGTAGGGATCGGCACAACCAAGGCTTCGGCGATCACAGGATTAACCGTCATGAGCGGCAACGTCGGGATCGGCACCTGGAGCCCCGCTACGCAATTGCAGATCTATGGGCAGAATGATACGGGTTTATCAACTCCTGGTAATTTTGTGAGTGGGCTGTTGAATGATGCCAATATTTCCATTGATGATAATGAAATCATGGCTCGGATCAATGGAGCTGTTTCACCATTATATTTAAATTATGACGGTGGTGCTGTCGTCCTTAATGGAAGCGGCGACGTGTCTGGTAATGTCGGCATTGGCACACTTAATCCTGTCGGTGGGACTGCGATCATGAGTGGCAACGTGGGCATCGGGACATGGAGCACGTCGGGCATCAGCGGTTCATTGATCGTGGCCGCCGGTGTGGGCAACGTCGGGATCGGCACGATCCGTCCGGGAACGAGGCTTGATGTCAACGGCACCGTGCGCGCAACCGCGTTCTCAGGTGACGGATCGTTGTTAACCGGAATTGCTTCCGGCGGCGGCTGGACCGACGGCGGGACGAATGTGTACACATCGCTCACGACAGATAACGTCGGCATCGGCACCACCACCCCGACGAGCACGCTGGAAGTCGTCAAGACCGCGGCCGGCACAGCGCCGCTCATGATCTCAACAACGCACACCGCCGACGGGAATTTGCTGATCGTCAATTCCGCCAGTCAAGTGGGCATTGGCACAACCTTGATGTCTCCGATTACAGGTTTGTCCGTCATGAACGGCAATGTGGGTATCGGCACGTGGAACCCGATAGCGGCATTGGATGTTAAAGGTGGAGTCAGGTCTAAAGACATATCTTCTTATGTGAATGAATCAACTGTCCAGTTAGTGTCGCTTACCAATGCCGGCGGGGATACAGCGATTCAGTTTTTTTCCTCTGGAAATACACGCGCAGATATTCGTCGAAGTACCGATGATTTTAGGATATTAACGTCGAGCTCGAGCAGTGCGCCCGGAAATATTAATGGATTGCTCATGGATAATGCGGGCAATGTCGGGCTGGGTACGTTTCCTGCTACTGGTTTGTCGATCATGAACGGTAACGTCGGGATCGGAACGTGGAGCACGTCGGGTATCAGCGGTTCGTTGATCGTGGCCGCTGGTGTTGGCAACGTCGGTATCGGCACGATCCGTCCGGGAACGAGGCTTGATGTCAACGGCACCGTGCGCGCCACCGCCTTCTCCGGCGACGGATCGTTGTTAACCGGAATTGCTTCCGCCGGCGGCTGGACCGACGGCGGGACGAATGTGTACACATCGCTCACGACAGATAACGTCGGCATCGGCACCACCACCCCGACGAGCACGCTGGAAGTCGTCAAGACCGCGGCCGGCACGGCGCCGTTGATGATCTCAACAACCGCCACTGCCGACGGAGATTATCTTTTGATCGATTCCAGCGGCGGCGTCGGGATCGGGACGACCAAAACCTCGCCGATCACAGGATTAAGCATTATGAATGGTAGGGTGGGTATAGGAACGTGGAATCCACTGTACATTCTTGAAGTCATGGGAGATGCGAAGTTTCGTGGCAATTCCAATGCCATAACGCTTGAATCCGTTAGCGGGTCTACCTCCGGATATATTCGAGTACAATCTGGTGTTGGTTTGGTTAGTGATGCTAATTCCGGTGGGGCTGCGTATCTTTATGGAAGTGGTGGCACAGGAGTCAATGTGGATAGTGCTGGTGAAGTCGGCATTGGAACCACATTACAGTCTGCTGGACTTGCCGTCATGAACGGCAACGTCGGGATCGGGACGTGGAGTGTTGATGGTATCAGCGGTTCCTTGATTGTTGCCGCCGGTGTCGGCAACGTCGGTATCGGCACGATCCGTCCGGGGACAAGGCTTGATGTCAACGGCACCGTGCGCGCCACCGCATTTTCCGGCGACGGATCGTTGTTAACTGGAATTGCTTCCGCCGGCGGATGGACCGACGGCGGGACGAACGTTTATACAACGTTGACGACCGACAACGTCGGCATCGGCACCACAACGCCGTCTACGACATTAGAAATTGTCAAGACTTCCAGCCGGGTACCGCTCATGATTTCCAGCGTTTTTTCCGGTGACGGAGATTACGTGATTGTCACCAGTAACGGCAATGTCGGTATCGGCACAACGAGCCCGCAACAATTGTTAACGGTGGGTGCGGGCGGAGACGCATCGGCTGACGCCTCTGTTGCGGCTCTCTTCACTAACAGTGGTGATACGGATATCGCCGTTCGCGACAGTCTCAATAATGTCGAGCTGGAACTTTGGGCCGGCGGTCTTCAGGATGGATCATTGGGAACGTCGCTTGGTTCTTTGACAAATCATATTTTTCAGATCATCACGAATGACACGGTTCGATTGCGGATTTCTACGGCCGGCAATGTGGGTATTGGAACGCTTGCCGCGGGGAGCAAGTTGGCCGTCTCCGGAGGGGTTTCCGTTGGCAGCGGTTCGGCGTACACGTCGCTTGCGGCTCCGACGGATGGGCTCATCGTTCAAGGCAACGTTGGGATCGGCACCTTTGTTCCGGGCGGATCGCTGGAAGTGATCACGGCAGCGAGCACGATCCCGTTTTTAGTTTCGAGCGCAGCGACGACCAATGGTGATGTGTTCGTTGTGACATCAGCCGGTAATGTTGGGGTGGGCACGACCGGCCCGGATGCAAAGTTCGTGGTGGGAAGCGGAAATGTCGGCATCGGCACGACGCTTGCGTTTAACGGCACATCCATTATGAACGGGAATGTGGGTATTGGTACCTGGAAGCCGGAAGGGATCTTGACAGTTAAACAAGGTAACGTCGGCCTGGGCACGTTCCAGCCGGTGGGCGGGCTTGTTGTGATGACCGGTAACGTCGGTATCGGTACCTGGTCGCCGGAGACCACATTTACAGTTAATAGTAATTCCTCTTCCGGAGATGTGATGAGGGCAAGATCGTTGAATTCTACCGAGACATGGTGGGTTTTCACCAACACGAGCAGCAGCAATTCGCCTCGCATTGGCGGGATTGGCAGCGACATTGTTCTTAAAACGGGCGGTGTTGACCGTGTGTGGGTTCAGGAACTTGGGAATGTTGGCATAGGAACATCTTTATCCTCCGCTGGTTTGGCCATCATGAACGGCAATGTGGGCATCGGGACCTGGAAACCGGAAGGCATCTTGACGGTCAAACAAGGCAACGTTGGCCTGGGTACGTTCCAGCCGGTGGCTGGCCTGTCGGTCATGACCGGCAACGTGGGCATCGGGACGTGGAGCCCGCGTGAGTCGCTCGAAGTCAACGGCCGCATGCTCATCGGTAATACCACTGCTCCCGGCACAACCACAAGCCGCATGTACGCCGTCGGCGGTAATATTTTCTGGAACGGTACTCAATTGGACGTCGGGACTTTGAACGGCTGGGTTGACGACGGGGCCGTTGTCCGTTTGAATAACTCGGCAGACTTCGTCGGGATCGGCACCACACTCGTGGCTCAAGGCGTGTCGATCATGACCGGCAACGTCGGCATCGGCACCTGGAATCCGATGGCCAGCCTCATGATCGCTAACGGCAACGTCGGTATTTCGACAACGAGCATTGCCGGCCGATTAAGCATGAGAGAAAGCGGCGATGCGCCTTTGATCAAAGGTGTTGTCACCGACGCCATCGCCACCGATCAGGCGCTCATTAATATTGAAGGCGGGGTTCTTAATACAGCCACCGACGTTGTTATCACGCAAATTAACACGACGACAGCCAACGGCGTGAATATCGTTACAGACAAGATCGAACGCGGGACCAACGACGCTAAGATCGCCTACGATGAAGGCACAGACCGCTGGCAGATGGATACCGGAACCGGCGCCGGGCTCCTGGACGTTCCTTTGATCCTCGACCGTTTGACTGCTGTTAATGACGTTGTCAACGTCAACACGGAATCGACGTTTTATAGCTTTAATGTTCCCGGCAACACTCTGGGGACCAATCGGTCATTGGAGCTTGTACTGACAGGGGATTTCATGAATGACACCGGCGCTAACAGGACGCTCAATATCAAGGTTAAATACGGCGCTACGACTATGTATGATGACACAACTGGGAACCTTGGTACATCCGGTCCTCGGCGTGGTTTTCAGATGGTTCTTTATCTTGCCAACCAGGGTGCTACCGGTACCCAGTGGTTGGGGGGACATGTCCTGATGGGTGATCCTGGAGCCACAACAGCGGGTACTGGCGATCTCGGCGGTGGTGCACCAATTCTTGGCCAGGCGATCGGCGGTGCCGCAGCGATCGATTCAACCGCTGCCCAAACATTCGCGGTGACCGTAACGCATTCCGCAACTAGCCCCAGTTTAAGCGTCCGGCGTCAGTACGGCATTTTGAAGCTTGAATAGTTTTGGGTGGAGGGTAGGGGCGGAACATAGAAGATAGAAAATGTTGTTGTGCTGCCGGTGGTTCTGAAATGATCTTTGTTATACAATGTTATACGATGTTATACTTAAAGAAACAGTAAGAAAGCCTCATTGCTTTGATTGCTTGATCTATTAAGGAGGTGGGTATGAATGTGCTTAAGGCTTTTCGTTTAGAAAAAACTCTGGTTAACCGTCTTTCCAAATTAGCCAAAGCATCCCGGCGTTCCGAAAAATATTATATTGAAGAAGCGTTGCGAACATATTTGGAAGAATATGAAGATGTGCGCATTGCCAAAGAGCGTTTTGATGACGTCAAGGTTAAGATCATTTCAAGCAAAGAAATGAGGCAGCGCCTTGGTTTATAGTGTCCTTTATGCGGATGGAGTAGAAAGAGAATTAGCCAGGCTGGAGAAACCTTTAAGAAAAAAAGTTTTAGATAAGATCGAAGGCTATTTAGCCAGGGACCCGCAGGGATTAGGCAAGCCGTTAACGGGTGTTTTTAAAGGGTTTTGGCGGTATAGATTTGATGACTACAGGGTTATTTACCGTATTAGTCATAAAGAAATCTTGATCACTGTCTTTCGTATTGGCCATCGCAAGAACGTTTATTCCAGGCCCATTGCGAGTTAATAAATTCGTTGTTCTGTTCTATTCTCTGATTTTCTAACTTCCCAACACCATGCCCCTTCCTGACAAAAAAGTTTTCCTTTCGCTTCTGGTGATTTTAGGAATCACATTCTTGGTGTATGCCTCGTCGCTCAAGAATGATTTTGTCAATTGGGATGATGTCCTTCATTTAACAAGCAACGGGCTGGTGCGCTCGCTGGATAGTGAACATGTTAAAAATATCTTCACGACGGCGGTTAATTTTACTTACATTCCGTTAACGATCCTTTCCTTCGCATTTGAATACCACTTCTTTGGCTTAAACCCATTCATCTATCACTTGGACAATGTGCTTTTGCATTTAGGCGTGACTGCGCTGGTTTTTGTTTTTGCGCTGCGTTTGAAGGCGCCGCTGGCAGCAGCGGGTATGGCCGCGTTATTGTTCGGCATTCATCCGATGCATGTGGAGTCCATCGTTTGGGTGACTGCGCGTAAAGATGTTTTGTACGGGTTTTTTTATATGCTGGCGTTAATATGTTATCAGCGTTATCTCGTCGGAAAAAATATTAAGATGTACGTTTATGCTCTGATTTCGGGGCTGTTGAGTATCCTTGCCAAACCTATGGCCTTGAGTTTGCCTTTGGTGTTGCTCTTGCTGGATCGGTTCGACGGCCGTCGAGATATCAAGAAAATGCTCTGGGAGAAGGTTCCATTTTTTATCTATGTGGTCCCTATCGCCTGGATCACCTACGCGGCCAACAAAGAGGTGATGGTTGCCGACGGGAATTTTTTCAAAGCGGTGCTGATCTTGATGTGGTCGCTGGCGTTCTACATCGAGAAGTTCTTTTTTCCGGTCCTTTTGGTCCCCAATTATACTTCGCCTCAGCCGATATCTTTGGGGAATATGCCTTATGGGATGTCGGTGGCCGTGCTGGGCCTGCTGTTGTGGTGCATTATTCGCCACCGGAAGGACCGTTGGGTCATATTCGCAGGTAGCTTTTATATTATGACTATTTTCTTGATCCTGCGTTTGACCGACACGATCACCAAGGGCGCCGCGGCTGACCGGTATATGTACATGCCGAGCGTCGGTATTTGTATTTTGCTGGGCGTATGGCTGGACCGATTTAGGAAAGTTTTTCTTAAGAAAGATATTTTCTACCGCTGGATCGCTTATGCGTGCTGTATCATTCTCGTCGGGTTTTTGTGCGCGAAAACAATTACGCAGGGCAGGATTTGGAAAGACAGCGTGACCTTGTGGACGTATATCATTGGGCATTCTAAGGTGCAGTCTTATTTTTATTTAAACCGCGGCAATGCTTATGTGAATCTCAAACAATATGATCTGGCGATCAAAGACCTTAACACGGCGCTGTCGATCGATCCAACATTGGAAGAGGTTTATAATGACCGCGGCATGATCTATCATTTGCTCGGCCAAAATACGATGGCCTGGCAGGACATTAACACCGCGTTAAAGCTCAATCCGCGTTTTTCCAGTGCGTACAATAGCAGGGGAGGGCTTTATAAATTTCAAGGCCGGTATGATGCGGCGCTGGCTGATTATGATCAAGCCGTGGTCCTGGACCCTTATTTCGCGGATGCTTATAATAACCGCGGTGTTATTTACATGATCAAGGGTTTGGATGGGCCGGCTCTGGCTGATTTTAACGCGGCGCTTCATTGGATGCCGGATTTTCCCGACGCGTATGCCAATCGCGGGCTTATGTTCAGATTAAGGAAGCAATACGCGTTAGCTCTTAACGATTATCAAAAAGCTCTGGCTATTCGTCCGAGTGAAAATGTTTATGTTAATCTGGGGAGTATTTATAACGCGCTGGGCCGTTATGATGCTGCTGTTGCGTATTGTTCGCAGGCGCTTGTTTTAGATCCGCACAGTGTTGAAGCCTATCAAGAGAGAGCAATGGCCTATGTTGGCTTGAGCCAGCACGATCTTGCTTTATCTGACTTGACTCAAGTGATCCGATTAAAACCCGACGACGCGCGCGCGTATTTTATCCGTTCCGTTTGTTATCAGCATGAGAAGCAATACCGGCAGGCGTATGAGGATCTTTTAAAAGCTAAATCGTTGGGATACCATGTGCCGGAAATTTTTGAACAGGAACTTAAAGATGCCGATCGATCCTAAAGGCAGCCCGAACGGTTCGTTCCAATTCCCCAAGAATTCCTATCGATCGCTTTTGGCGGTTTTGCTCGTCGTATTTCTAGTATATGCACCTTCCTTGAAGAACGATTTCGTCAACTGGGACGATGATCTTCATGTGATGAACAACCGGCTTGTGAATTTCCTTGATCCTGAACATGTGAGAGATATTTTTATAAGCGCGGTCAATCTGACCTACATTCCGTTAACGATCCTTTCTTTTGCCGTCGAGAAACATTTTTTCGGATTGAATCCGTTCGTTTATCATCTGGATAATCTGCTTTTGCATCTGGCAGTGACTGCTTTGGTATTTATCTTTACCCTGCGCCTCGGGGCCTCTCGGCAGGCGGCAGCGGTTGCGGCGCTGGTGTTCGGTGTTCATCCGATGCACGTCGAGTCGGTGGCCTGGGTCACCGAACGCAAAGATGTTCTTTACGGGCTTTTTTTTATGCTGGCGTTGGCGGAGTATCAAGCGTATTTGCGGTCCAGAAAGTTTATTATTTATGCGCGTGTGTTCCTTTGGGGATTGCTCAGCATTCTGGCTAAACCCATGGCGCTGAGCCTGCCGCTGGTGCTGCTCTTGCTGGATCTCTTCGACGGCCGTCGAGACTGGAAAGCGCTCATTTGGGAAAAGGCAATCCTTCTGATCTACGTGGCGCCCATTGTCAGCATTACGCAGATCTTAAATACGAACATCACCATTATTCATCGGGATTTGTTCAAAGCTTTTTTGATCCTGGTGTGGACGCTGACGTTTTACATCCATAAATTTGTCTGTCCTTTTATTTTGATCCCGAATTACAGCGTTCCTGAACCTGTATCGCTGTTCAATGTCCGTTACGCGCTGGCGGTCGCGATCTTTGTTCTTGCCCTCTGGTGCATCATCCGTCACCGCAAAGACCGTTGGGTTATTTTTGCGGGCAGCTTTTATATGGTGACTATTTTTTTGATCCTGCGCATGACCGATACGATCACCAAAGGCGCCGCGGCCGACCGTTACATGTATATGCCGAGCGTTGGTTTTTGTATTTTGTTAGGTGTATGGTGGGACCGGATCCGTGAACATTATTCTGCGAAAAGCGTTATTCTCCGACGGGTAATGCATGTGTGTTTGGCCGTGGTTATCGCGGTGCTGTGTTGGAAAACATATCTTCAGACCAGGATCTGGAAAGACAGTGTGGCTTTGTGGAGCAATGTGATCACCTACGCCGAACCTGCGCGGCCGTTCTTTTTTAATAACCGCGGATCAGCCTATTTGGATCAGGGGAGATATTCGCCGGCACTGGCAGATTTTAACCGCGCGCTGGCCATGGACCCAAATCAGGATGATGTGCTTTATAACAGGGCAGAGGTGTTTAAACATTTCGGTCAATATGATCTGGCCATCAATGATCTTAACAGGGCGATCGGTCTCAATCCCGAATTCGCGGATGCTTATAATAATTTGGGTTCGGTGTATGAAATTCAGGAAAAATATGATCAGGCGTTGACGGAATTTAACAAAGCGGTGGCCATTGATCCTTATCTGGACAAGGGGTACAGCAATCGGGGTGTAATTTTTGCTATTCAAGGCCGGTATGATCTGGCGCTGGCGGATTTTAACAAAGCTCTTGCGATCGATCCCGATTTAACGGACGCGCTTAAAAATCGGGGGAGTTTGTACAGGATCCAAAAACAATATGATCTGGCTCTCGTCGATCTTAATAAAGCGTTGGCTGCCGCTCCTGAACCGAACGTATATGTCAATCGCGGTCTTGTATACGGTTTAAAAGGGAAGCATGAATTAGCGGTCGCTGATTATGACAGGGCGCTGGCGATCGATCCGAACATCGGTATGGCGTATGTTTATAGAGGGATCGCCGAGATCGGGCAGAAGCTCTACAAAGAAGCGGTTGCGGATCTGACGAAAGCGATCGCGCTGGAGCCGGACAATGGGCTGGCTTATGAGAAGCGGGCGCTGATCTACAGCCGCATCAAAGAAGATGCGCTGGCTGTGAAAGATCTGGATCAGGTGATACGCCTAAAGTCCGACGACGGCCGCGTGTATTTTAATCGTTCGGTCTGCTACAGGAACATGCATCGAAACGACAAGGCTTTGACGGATGCGTTGAAAGCGAAAAGTCTTGGCTATGGTGTGCCTGAAGAATATTTTCGAACGCTTAATGTCCCACAATGAACCTGCGCGGTTCAGTTCACGTTTTTAGCAAAAGACACTGGTCATTGTTCATGACTGCTCCGGGTAAACACTTATGATCTCTTGGGATAAAAGAACGTTTTTTCTTGTTTTTGTGATCTTATCCATTGTCGTCGCCGTTTTTGCTCCTTCCTTAAAGAACGATTTTATTGATTATGATGACGGCGTGCATTTGACCGATAATCCGACGGTGAGATCCTTGGATCTGGAGCACATCAAGGAAATTTTCACCACCACAGTGAATAGAGCCTATATTCCTTTAACGATTCTTTCGTTCGCTGTTGAGCGCCATTTTTTTGGCTACGATCCGTTCGTTTATCATTTGGATAATCTTCTGCTGCATTTGGCCCTTACCGCTTTGATCTTTGTTTTTGTCTTACAGTTGGGCGCTGATCGACGGGCGGCGGCGGTCGCGGCGCTGGTCTTTGGGGTTCATCCCATGCATGTTGAATCGGTGGTTTGGGTCACCGAACGCAAAGATGTGCTCTACGGGTTTTTTTATATGCTGGCGCTTTTGGGTTACGGGCGATATTTGCGGACCAGAACCCTTGGGGATTACGCGCGTGTGTTTTTTTTGGGATTGCTAAGCATCCTGGCCAAACCCATGGCGCTCAGCCTGCCCCTGGCTCTTTTATTGTGCGATTGGTTCCATGGCCGGCAGGATATGAAAGCCGCGCTCATGGAAAAAATACCTATTGCGGCCTGTGTGGCCTCGATTGCCGCCGTTACCTATGCATTGAATATGAATGTCATGACTGTTGATCATGATCCTGTTAAAGCTGTTCTGATCTTTATCTGGACGTTGACGGCTTATATTTATAAATTTGTTTGTCCTTTTTTTTTGATGCCCAGCTACAACATTCCCGAACCTGTATCGTTCGGGAACGCCCAGATTGTGTTGGGTGTTGTGATCCTGGCCTTGTTGGCCTGGTGTGTTTGGCGCCATCGCAAGGATCGTTGGGTCATTTTTGCGGTGGGGTATTACCTGGTGTCCATTTTCCCAGTGTTGCGTTGGACGGATATGATCCCGACGGCCGTTGCCGATCGGTATATGTATATGCCGAGCGTGGGATTTTGTATTTTACTGGGCGTGGGGTGGGATCGGCTTTACCAAAGATTTCCACGGCATGGCGTTTTCTTCCGACGGACAGCGTATCTTTGTTTAGCCGCGGTCATTCTGGCCTTGTGTTTCAAGTCATATGCGCAAAGCAGGATTTGGAAAGATAGTCTTGCGTTTTGGAAGAATATAGTTTCCTATGAGCCTGGGTCGATCTCTTATAACGGCCGTGGTGCGGCGTATTTGGCGAAGGGTGAGTACAATTTGGCCATGATGGATTTTCAAAGTGCTTTGGCCTTGGATCCCGAACTTCCCATGGCCCTTTGTAATCGTGGGGAAGTGTACAAAAATTCCGGTTACTATGACTTGGCATTGGCCGATTTTAACAAAGCTTTGATCGGCAAACCCGGCCTTGCCGAATCCTTTTATGCCAAGGTTTATCATAGCCGGGGTTTGTTATACAAAAGAATGGGGCAGTATGATCTCGCCATGGCGGATTTTAATAAAGCGTTGGAGATCGATCCCAATTTTTGGAAAAGCTATAATTATCGGGGATTTATCGAATTAAAAAAGGGGCAGTACGATTTGGCTCTTGCCGATTTTAACAAAGCTCTTGCGATCGATCCTGATTTAATTGACGCGCTTAAGAATCGAGGGGCTTTGTATAGGATCAAAAAACAATACGACTTGGCGCTCGTCGATTTTAATAAGGCTTTGGTTGTTCCCAGCGCCAACGCGTATGTCAACAGGGGTATTATTTACGGTTTAAAAGGTAGGCATGATCTAGCGATCGCTGATTATGACAGAGCGCTGGCGTTGGATCCGAACATTGGCATGGTTTATGTTTATAAAGGGATCGCCGAAATCAATCAGAAGCGTTACAAAGAAGCGGTTGCGGATCTGACGAAAGCGATCGCGTTGGAGCCGGACAATCGTTTGGCGTATGAGAATCGGCTCAAGTCTTACGGATATTTACGGGAAGACGCAGCTGCCGTTAAAGATTTGAACCAGTTGTTGCGCATTGATCCGAAGAATGCCCGTTTTTATTACAATCGTTCTGTTTGTTTCCGGAATCTTGGGCGCAACGAGGAAGCTTACAAGGACGCACAAAAAGCGGTCGCTTTAGGTTACGCAGTGGATCCGCGTTATATGAATTCGTTTAAATAGTCGGCAGGGTTTTTGGGAAAAAATTTTCTCAATGAGTTCTTGTTTAATGGGATTTAATTCAATAAAATGTTATCATTCGATATATGCACCTCAATGAAGCTTTTAGGGGACAGGGCTTTGAAGTCCTTGGCAGCGTCGATGGCGACAAGGGGGGCGGAAGGTGAAAGTTCAGTGCACGCATTCAAAACAAGATTTTAAAAAATCCAAAAGGATGGTGATCATGAAAAGTAACCGCGGTTTTACTTTGATCGAGTTGTTGGTCGTTATCTCTGTGATCGCGATCCTTGTGGGCATTGTGATCCCGCGATTTAAAGGGATGCAGGACACGGCTAATAAATCAAAGGCCAAAGCTGAATTAAAAACGTTACAAACGGCTCTTGAGTCGTGGCATATGAATCAGGATCCCAATGCGTTCCCACCGAGCACAACGACTCTTTGTGATACCTATTTGACCGGAGCGCGGCCGTTAATTGTGGGAACCTCTTTATATGATCCTTTCCGCGAATCCGGCACGGAGTATTCGTATATACTTTCAACCAGCGGCACCTATTATGTGGTCTTTTCCTATGGCCCCGACGGCCAGGCAAGCATCGTTGATATTGATGATGAAGGTTTGCTGGATGGAGAGGCTGGGGACGATATTTATGTCACCAATGGGAGCGGCCTTTTTCAATAAATAGGGGACGTCTCCCATTTAATTTTAGTTCGACAAAAAATAAGTCAGCAGCTGACTTTTTTCAAATAGTCAGCTGCTGCTTTTTTGCAAAAAGTCAGCACCTTCTCTCCTTCTCTGATGTAAAAAAATGGAATTGGCGCTTATTATTTTGAAATAAGCAGGCTTTTGATCTGTTGTTTGAATGCTCGATCGCCGATGACCATGCGCCCAGCCTTGATCCTTTTTGCGTAATCGTCATTCTGATGTTGGATCAATATTCGGTAAGCATTCTGCCGTTCTTGAGGCGTTTTCCCTAAAGATAGATAAAGCTTATGTTGATCGATCGTGACCAGACCTTTTTGGCCGTTGGCTAGAGAGGAAAAGCTTGACCACGGGTGTTGTTCCGGTGAAGCAGCCATGTTGGCTTTGACGGGGTTGAGGTTGATGTAACGGCAACAGGAGAAAAAATAAGTTTCGGTTTGAATGATAAAATTTTTGTAGCGGCTTTCAAAGACATGGCCCGTGCGTTCGTATCGTTTATTGAAATAATGCGCATAGGGTTTAAGAATGCCTTCCATGGTTTGGGCAAGGACCCCGTCGGATAATGGCTCAAGCATCAGGTGGAAGTGGTTGGTCATTAAGACATAGTTGTAAAGTTTGACGGGGAATTTGTTTCGCGCGGATTCCAGGAGGCGCAGGAATTTTCTAAAATCCGTATCATTGTAGAATAGGACGGATTTATTATTTCCTCTGGAAATAATATGGTAAGGAAACCCCGGGATCTGCAAACGGCTTGTTCGGCGCATGGCGAAGTGCTCTTGTGGGGGCGTTGAAATTTAATAATTATGTGGGGGACTTTTGTGTTTCGTGGGGTGAGTTAAGAATAGAATATGTTCTGCAATTTGTCAATACATTTGTCAGCTGCTGACTTTTTTCAAAAAGTCAGCAGCTGGGTTTTTGAAAAAAAGCAGCTGCTGGGTTATTTGGGTTATTTTAGTGCCCCTTTTGTTAATTTTTGCGGGAATTTCACCTTTGACCGCTGTTAAACCGCTTCATTTTCGGCCGCATCCTGTCCTTCCTCTCTTCCCGACGTAAAAAATCGTTATCTCTTCCAAAACCATCAACTTGCACACTAAAAAAAGTCATTAATTGATTGCTAGTGATGCATGAAACACTAAAATAATATTAATAGTAAAATCACGTAACTGTATCCTTTATATATATTCTTTTTTATGGCAATCGTTTTAAGATCAATTTCCTGCCTGTTGATAAGCCTTCCGCTTGTTTTTATTTTCTTTTCTTTAACGTTTTTGACTCCTTTGGCCAGCGCTATTCCCACCGGAACCGGCAGTGAGGAGTTCCCCCTTGGTACGGACGCGACGGATAAATTTAATGTCGGCCCCGGCAAGTTCGTTGTGCAGGGCAGCGATGGCAAAGTCGGCATCGGAACAACAGCGCCGGTGGGTGGCTTGATTGTGATGAGCGGCAATGTGGGGATCGGTACTTGGTCGCCCATTGGTTCGCTCGAAGTCAAAGGCGGCAGTGCGACGAGGATTTGGACTGGCGCTGGAACAGATACGAATGCAACAGCTGCTGGTGAATTATATGTTGAAGGTGATCTGGAAGTCGACGGTACGATCTACGGCGATGGTAGTGGAATTACAGCGCTGCCGTCAACTCTTCCGGCCGGCGGCTGGACGGATGGCGGGACGAATGTCTACACATCAACGACCACGGATAATGTGGGGATCGGGACAACGATGCCGTCCGGTTCCGTTGAAATAGTCAAAACCGCAGCCTCGACAGCGCCGCTGATGGTCTCATCGACAGCCGCCGGCGACGGGAATTTCCTGATCGTTAACAGTGAAGGCAATGTCGGCATTGGAACTGTTGCCCCGCGCGGCGGCCTGGTTGTGATGAACGGCAACGTCGGCATTGGGACGACGGCGCCATTATCGGAATTACACGTTGCGGGGAATATTACAATTAACAATGGTAATTACTTTAGCGCAAGACAAAGTGGCGGTAATAGAAGTTCTATATTTGGGATTGATGGGTCTAATAATTTAAGGTGGTATCTGCCCATTACGGGTTCTAACTTGTTATGGTATAACGGTGCTGGCACTTCTGAGTTAATGCGTCTTACAGATAGCGGCAACGTCGGGATCGGGACGACGACGCCCGTTGGCGCCTTGACGGTCATGAACGGCAATGTGGGCATCGGAACCTGGAGCCCGATTGGTTCATTGGAAGTCAAAGGCGGAACAGCGACGAGGATTTGGACTGGCGCGGGGACAGATACCAATGCCACATCCGCCGGCGAACTGTATGTTGAGGGAGATCTGGAAGTCGACGGCACGATCTACGGCGACGGATCAGGGATCACAGCGCTGCCGTCCAATCTCCCGGCCGGCGGCTGGACCGATGGGGGGACGAATGTCTTTACGTCCCTTACGACCGACAACGTCGGTATCGGAACCACAACTCCAACATCTACTTTAGAGATCGTCAAGACCGCGGCAGGGACTGCGCCGTTGATGGTGTCCTCAACAGCCGCCGGCGACGGGAATTTCCTGATCGTTAACAGTGAAGGCAATGTCGGCATTGGAACTGCTGCCCCGCGCGGCGGCCTGGTTGTGATGAACGGCAACGTCGGCATTGGGACGACGAGCCCGGCAGGAAAGCTTCACGTGGCGGCAGATGCAACAGATGCCAACACTCTCGTTGTTGAAGCGAACGGCGCAAGCGCCGTGGGTGCGGGGTTAAGATTACGCCATGCTCGCGGCACAGTTGCTTCTCCAACTGATGTCACGGCTGGCGACACACTGGGGATTATCGCAGGTCAGGCATATACGGGGACAGGATTCCTTTCTACCGGGGAAATTGATTTTCTAACGGAGTCTACCTCATTTACATCAGGTCTTCGTCCTGCGTCAGCCATTTCATTTTATACAAATGTTGCAGACGGTTCGCAGACAGAAAGAGTGCGCATCACGAGCGCCGGCAACGTCGGCATCGGAACAACCGCGGCAGCAGGCAAACTTATTATCCCGTCCGGTAATGTCGGCCTGGGCACCTTAAATCCGGTTGCCGGCCTTTCGGTGATGACCGGTAATGTGGGCATTGGAACCTGGAGCCCGATTGGATCCTTGGAAGTCAAAGGCGGAAGCGCGACGAGGATCTGGACCGGAGCGGGAACGGATACGAACGCGACAGCGGCGGGTGAATTGTATGTTGAAGGAGACCTTGAAGTTGACGGGACGATCTACGGCGACGGCTCCGGCATCACCGGCGGCACCATCGCCAATGCCGGCGGCTGGACCGACGGCGGGACCAATGTGTACACTTCAACGACGACCGATAATGTTGGAATTGGAACAACGACACCGACGAGTACATTGGAAGTTGTCAAGACCGCGGCAGGGACAGCGCCCTTGATGGTGTCCTCAACAGCCGCTGGCGACGGGAATTTCCTGATTGTTAACAGTGAAGGCAATGTCGGCATTGGAACTGCTGCCCCGCGCGGCGGCCTGGTTGTGATGAACGGCAACGTCGGCATCGGCACGTGGAATCCACAACAATTATTGGAAATTTATGCACCCCTTGGCCATTTACTGTTCGGTGGAAATGGTCCGAACATCGCTGCCAATGCCTACTTTAGTGGGGGGTGGAAATATTTAACTACGGGAACAGCGAATGTAATCTCTGTAGGAGATAGTGCTCCGGGTGATTTTGTAGTTTATACGGCTGTCTCTGGAACTGCAGGGAATGCAATATCTTTATTAGACAGGTTTCATATTTTAAACAATGGTAGCGTTGGTATCGGTACGGAAATGACCTCGAGCACAGCAAAACTGGCGGTGCTTGGCGGTAACGTCGGGATCGGAACCATTTATCCGGTCAATGGCACGGCCATCATGAACGGCAATGTGGGCATCGGAACCTGGAGCCCGATTGGATCCCTGGAAGTCAAAGGCGGAACAGCAACAAGAATTTGGACCGGCGCGGGGACAGATACCAATGCTGCATCCGCCGGCGAACTGTACGTTGAGGGAGATCTGGAAGTCGACGGAACAATTTATGGTGACGGTTCGGGGATCACGGCCTTACCGGCAGGGCTGGCCGCCGGCGGCTGGACCGACGGCGGGACGAATGTTTATCAAACCACAACGACCGATAATGTTGGTATCGGCACAACAACGCCGGCGACAACATTGGAAGTTGTCAAGTCATCGAATCGTTCGCCTTTGATGATCTCCAGTGTTGCAACTGGAGCAGGTGATTATTTAGTTGTGACATCGTCCGGCAATATCGGGATCGGCACAACGGCGAATGCGGGTGGTGTTGCGGTGATGAACGGGAATGTGGGGATTGGGACGTGGTCACCAACGGCGAAGCTGCAAGTGATCGGCGCCGTGAACGCCACCGCGTTTGTCGGCGATGGTTCAGGATTAACCGGCGTAACATCGGGCGGCGGGTGGACCGATGGCGGGACGAATGTTTATACGTCAACCACGACCGACAACGTGGGGATCGGAACAACGACTCCCACGGCGACATTGTTAATTGAGAACGTGAGCGCTATAGATTCATTGCGTGTCAATGATTCGCTATTGGATCCGACGCCGTTCGTGATCGGCCCCGACGGGAACGTGGGCGTGGGAACAACTGTGCCGTTGCAGCCTTTGCATGTGGCAGGGCAGTGCGTGACGGGAGATACGCGGTTGCGGCGTCGGCGCAGGCGTAAGACGATGGATGATGGACGAGGGACGACGGACGAGGACGAAGACGCGTTATTGCGAAGAGCCGAAGGCGACGAAGCAATCGCAAAAGATGGGATTGCTTCGCTTACTGCGTTCGCTCGCAATGACGAATATATCTACGACGAGATCCGCATCGACCAAATTACCCCCGGAGACGAGATCGCCTCGCTCGATGAGGCCACCGGCCGGATCGTGTATTCAAAAGTCAATGCGCTCATGGATATGCGCATGCAGGAAGTTTTTGAACTGGTCACCGCCAGCGGTAAAGTGATCAAAACAACCGGCAACCATCCTTATTTAAAATTGCTTGGCAGCAAACAGCGTCCCTGCGGTCGTTTTGAGGCGGATCAGTCCGTGCGCATTGAACAATTGAACCTCGACAGTTTTGTCAGCCTGGCTCGCCCCGGCGCGGCTTATACTCTGCGCATCCCGACTCATATCAAGCACATTCTGCATGAACGCTACCGCCGCGCCGGCAGGCTCAAGCGGTTTGCCCCTGAAGTATTTGCTCTGGCCATTGAGATCCTGATCCATAAAAGCGGTTTTGACGTCCATCATTTGATGATCGATGTGGAATATCCCGGTTATGAAAAACTTATTCAGGATTATTTTGAATGCTGCGACGCGCGGATATTCGTTTCCTTCCGGTCGATAGGCAAACGGTCGCCGGCGCACGATGCGGCTTATGAAACGCAACAAGGGATCTTAAAACCCGATCATATATTGGGAATGAAAGAGGCGCGGGAATTTATTAACAGAGGCGTTGATAAAAATAAAAATGACCGAGAGTCCTTGAAGGACCAGAGAACTGTTACACCAGGGGTGGATACCTGGATTCGCAATCCACTCGGTCAGGGATATATATACCATAGTGAAGACCGCTTGTCAACAGCTTGGACAAAAGTGTGGGACCTGCGGCCGGGTGATCGCGTGGCCACGATCGATGGTTTCGAGTATGTGGTTTCCCTGCGCTCGAAAGGAAAAATGCAAACCTGGGACGTCGAGGTGGCGGGGACGCATAATTTTGTCGGCAACGACATCATCGCGCACAATACCTATATTACAGGGAATGTGGGATTGGGTACGACCACACCCGTCGGCGGTTTGACCGTCATGAACGGCAACGTCGGCATCGGCACCTGGTCGCCGATCGGTCAATTAGAAGTCAGAGGAGGAAGCGGCGCAACGAGGATTTGGACCGGCGGGGGAACGGATACGAACGCAACGAACGCCGGCGAACTTTACGTTGAAGGCGATCTCGAAGTGGATGGAACCATTTACGGCGACGGTTCCGGGATCACAGCATTGCCGGCAGGTCTCGCGGCCGGCGGCTGGACCGACGGCGGGACGAATGTTTATACGTCGACGACAACCGACAACGTCGGCATTGGTACCACAACACCGACGAGCACGCTCGAAGTCGTCAAAACCGCGGCCGGCACGGCGCCACTTATGGTTTCATCGGTTGCAACCTCCGACGGAGATTTCCTGATCGTCAATTCCGCTGGAAGCGTTGGGATTGGGACCACATTAATGACTGCCAGCACCGGCTTATCCGTCATGAACGGCAAGGTTGGCATCGGGACGTGGAATCCTGTTGATCTTGTACATCTGGCATCTGCAGATAACGCAAGCATCACCTTTGAAGGTGTCGGAACAAGCGCCGCTGTTGATTCACGAGTTATATTCAAAAAGGCGCAAGGTAATTTATCTGCAAAGACGATCGTATTAGCTGGTGACACTCTTTCCCGTATCGTAACACAAGGATATGATGGGGTTGCTTATCCATCAGCGGCTGAAATAAGAGTTTCGAGTGATGGTGTGCCTGGAAGTTCAGATATGCCGGGACGTATAACGTTTTGGACAACGCTGGATGGCGCTTCCGCACAAACGGAAAGAATGAGGATCAATAACGCTGGGAACGTGGGTATTGGGACGCTTAATCCGTTGGCGCTTTTGGCAACCGGCGCTGGGAATGTTGGCATCGGAACAATTTATCCTGTTAACGGCACTGCGATCATGAACGGCAACGTCGGTATCGGCACATGGTCGCCACGAGAGTTACTCGAGTTAACGAGTGGGCGAGTTTTGTTGGGCGATAGTTCAGCGCCGGGCACGACGACAAATAAAATGTACGCGGTCGGCGGAAATTTGTTCTGGAACGGCACGCAATTAGATACCGGTGCAACCGTGAGCGGCTGGACCGACGGTGGAGCCAACGTCTACACCTCAATCACGACCGACAGCGTTGGTGTCGGTACCACCTCTCCTTCCAGCAGGCTGAATGTAGCTGGCGCAACCTCCATTGGCAGTGGTCTGGCCTATCGCACCATTG
>ORMF012704370.1_pt1 | contig 30008 bp, 27 predicted proteins | sample 1779871 | NCBI WGS metagenome assembly ORMF01 (sample SAMEA104232316, study PRJEB22302) | groundwater metagenome | biome: forest; feature: aquifer; material: groundwater | place: USA | collected 2011-08-07 | depth 5.4 m | reverse complement strand
GGTCGGGGGCGGGCGGGAGCGGGGGTCGGCGCCGGATCGCTGCCGCCGCCCGACGGCCGCTACAGCCTGTATTGCGCCGTCATCGTCAAGCGGGTGGACGCGAAGACGCGCGCCAAGACCAGTCTCAACGAATTGCTGCGCGGTGACTGAGTCCATTCCACGAATGCAGCGGAGGCCGTTATGTCTGCGATGAAACGCCTGTTCCAGCTGATGGCCGAGAAGAACGCCTCGGACATCTTTTTGACCGTCGGTGCCCCGATCAACATCAAGATCAACGGCGTCGCCGTGCCCGTGAACCAGTCGGTGCTCAATAGCGACGCGGTCAAGCAGCTCCTGTACGAAGTGCTGAGCGAAAAGCAGATCCGCGAGTTCGAAGACGAGATGGAGCTCAACACGGGCTACACCTTCGACGGGGTCGGCAGCTTTCGCATCAGCGCGTTCCGCCAGAAGGGCACGCCGGCGGTCGTGGTGCGGTTCATTCCGAGCGCGATCCCCGCGCTCGACTCGCTGCACCTGCCCGACGCGCTCCAGGACATCATCATGCAGAAGCGCGGTCTCGTGCTGATGGTGGGGGCAACCGGCTCCGGCAAGACCCCCTCGCTCGCCGCGATGCTCGATTATCGCAACGCGCACAAGTCGGGCCATATCCTGACGCTCGAGGATCCGATCGAGTTCGTCTTCCGCAACCGCAAATCCGTCGTCAATCAGCGCGAGGTCGGGACCGACACCAAGGTTTTCCAGATCGCGCTGCGAAATGCGCTGCGGCAAGCGCCCGACTGCATCCTGATCGGCGAGATCCGGGATCGCGAGACCATGTCCTCCGCGCTGCAGTACGCGCAGTCGGGTCACCTCTGCCTCGCCACGCTGCACGCCAACAACAGTTACCATGCCTTGAATCGGATCATCAGCTTCTACCCGCTCGAAAACCGCCCAACGCTGCTGCTGGACCTTTCGGCGAGCCTGCAGGCGATCGTTTCGCAGCGGCTGGTTCGCACGCGCGTCGGTACGCGCCGTGCCGCGGTCGAAGTGCTGCTGAACACGCGCCACGTCTCCGAGCTGATCGAAAAGGGCGAGATCAACGAAATCAAGGAGGCGATGGAAAAGAGCATGGCGCCCGGGTCCCAGACCTTCGAGCACGCGCTGTTCAAGCTCTACATGGAGCAGGAAATCACCAAGGACGAGGCGCTCGCCAACGCGGATTCCGCAACCAACATGCTGTGGATGATCAACCAGGCGACGGCGGGTCAGCTGACGGACCTCCCGCCTGCCGAAAACCAGGGGCCGCGCGACGTACCGAAGGAAGGCGAACCTGCCGCGGCCGGTGGCGACACCTCGTTCGGCGACATCAAGATCGACTGAGGCCCGCGGGGCCGCGAACCTTGCAGAGCGCGCGCGAACTCGCCCGGGAACTGATTTCCCGGCGCTCGGTCACGCCGGCCGATGCTGGCTGCCAGGATCTGTTGGCGAAACGCCTGACTGCGGCCGGGTTTCGCTGCGAATCGCTGCGCTTCGGCGAGGTTTCCAATCTCTGGGCGCGCCGCGGAAACAACCATCCGCTGCTGTGCTTCGCAGGGCATTCCGACGTCGTACCTTCCGGTCCACTGGAACGCTGGCACTCGGATCCCTTCGATCCCCAGGAGCGCGACGGCAGGCTGTACGGGCGCGGCGCCGCCGACATGAAGTCCTCGATCGCCGCGTTCGTGGTCGCGGCCGAAGCGTTCGCCCGGGAACGCCCCGCGCACGCGGGTTCGATTGCGTTGCTCATCACTTCGGACGAAGAGGGGCCGTCGGTCGATGGCACCGTGCGCGTGGTCGAGCGACTGAAATCCCAAGGCGAGCACATCGACTACTGCATCGTGGGCGAACCGTCATCGGTGAGCGTGCTCGGGGACATGATCAAGAACGGACGGCGCGGATCGCTCTCCGGCCGCCTGACGGTGCACGGCGTTCAGGGCCACGTGGCTTACCCGCATCTGGCGAACAACCCGGTCCACGCGCTTGCGCCCGCGCTCGCCGAACTGGCGGCGACTGAGTGGGACCGCGGCGACGATCATTTTCCTCCCACCACCTGGCAGATCTCGAACATCCAGGCAGGGACCGGCGCGACGAACGTCATTCCCGGTTCGCTGCAGATGGATTTCAACTTCCGCTTTTCCACCGCGAGCACCGAGGAGTCGCTGCGCGAGCGCGTGGAAGCGGCGCTTCACCGGCACGGGATGCAGTTCACGATCGACTGGGTGGTCGGCGGGCGCCCGTTTCTGACGCGCCGGGGCGAGCTGGTCGATGCCGTCACGCGCGCAATTCAGGCGCACACCGGCCGAACTCCCGAACTGTCCACCACGGGCGGGACCTCGGACGGTCGATTCATCGCCGAGATCTGCCCGCAGATCGTCGAACTCGGACCGGTCAACGCGACCATTCACCAGATCGACGAGAACATCGCATTGTCCGAACTCGAGCTGCTGCCGAAGATCTACCTCGACACGCTGCGCTCGCTGCTGCCTTGAAGGTTTCGGAACTCCTCACCGAGACTGCACGCGGATTTCGCCGCGCGCAGCTGCACTTCGGACACGGCACGGGCAACGCGCGCGACGAAGCCGCCTGGCTGGTTGCGCACGTGCTGGGTGTGCACCCCGGCGAACTCCATGCGCACCGCGAGCGCGCGCTGAACCCACGCGAAGCGCGTCGCGTGCAGGCACTCGCCGCGCGGCGTGTTCGCGAGCGCATCCCCCTCGCTTACCTGCTGCACGAAGCGTGGCTCGACGGCCGACGCTTCCACGTCGACCGGCGCGTCATCGTGCCGCGTTCGTTCATCTCCGAGGTGTTGCGGGACGGGCTGCGTCCCTGGCTGCGTCGCGGGGTAAGACGCGCGCTTGACCTGTGCACGGGCGGGGGATGCCTCGCCGTTCTCCTTGCTCAGGCATTTCCTCGCGCACGCGTCGATGCAGCCGATTTCTCCGCGGCCGCGCTGCAGGTCGCGCGGCGCAACGTGCGCGACCATGGAGTCGCGACACGCGTGCGCCTCGTACGCTCGGATCTGTTCGATGCGCTCGGCGCTGCGTGCTACGACCTCATCGTCACGAATCCACCCTACGTCGATGCGAAAACGATGAACTCGCTTCCGCCGGAGTACGACTACGAGCCGCGCAGCGCGCTCGCCGCCGGCGCGGACGGGCTCGATCTCGTTCGCCGGATCCTGCGCGATGCGCCGGCGCACCTCGCGCCGCGCGGGCTGCTCGTCTGTGAGGTCGGCGATGCGCGCCGCGCCCTGGAGCGCGCGTATCGGCGCACGCCATTCGTATGGATCGAGACGAGCGAACCGCGGAGCTGCGTGTTCGCGCTGGCTCGCGAGGCGGTCGCACCGTAGCGCGGTCGCCGAGCCCTATTCGATCACCTCGTCCGCTCGCAGGAGCGCCGATCGCGGGATCTCGATGCCGAGCGCGCGCGCCGTCTTGACGTTGATCGAGAGCGCGAGCCGGCTCGGCTGCTCGATCGGCAGTTCCGCGGCCTTCGCGCCCTTCAGAAGCCGGTCGACGTGGCCCGCGAGACGGTGAAACTGCTCGGCCGTGTCCGCGGCGTAGGCCGCGAGCCCGCCGAGCCGGGCATAGTCGCCGAATCCCATGATGCTGGGCAGACGCCGCTCGCGGGCCAACTCGGCGATTGCGCTGCGGGCCCCGATCAGCCGGGTCGTGGAAAGCACGAGCAGCGCGTCCACCCGCGACGCGGCGATACTGTCGAGCCGCGCCGGCAACTCGCTGTTCTCGCGAATGTGGTGTGGCTCTAGCACCAAGCCGAGCTGGGCGGCAGCTTCTCGCATCGGTTGTCGCTCGCGCACAACGGCGTCGGAAACAGGTTCGCTCAGCACAGCGACGCGACGCGCGCGCGGCAGCAGTTCGCGCACCAGTTCCAGCCGCTTCGGTTCGAGCACGGGCATGAGGAGCGTGATTCCTGTCAGGTTGCCGCCAGGCCGGGCAAGGCTCCTTGCGAATCCGGCCTGAATCGGGTCGACGCCGAAGATGAAAACGACTGGAATGGTGCGCGTCGCCTGCTTCGCCGCGTGCGTCGAAGCCAGCGTAAGCGCGACGATTACGTCGACCCGCAATCCGACCAGTTCCGCAGCGAGCTCGGGCAAGAAGGTCGGATCGGATTCCGAAGACCGATAGACGATCTCGAGATTCTTGCCTTCGACATAACCCAGCTCGCGCAGCCCCCGGAGAAAGGCAGCGCGCTCGCGCGACGGCGGGTCAACGAGCGGCTGGTCGAGCAGATATCCGATCCTGTAGACGCGGCCCGGCGCCTGCGCGAGAGCGCCTATAGAAAACGCGCCGAGCAGCCCGAAGGCGACGATCGCCTGGCGCCGCTTCATTGCTGGACCCCGCGCGTACGAACCTGACGGGCGCACTCTACGCCGCAGCGCTGACACGGGCAATGCGATCTGCGGCGAAGGTGAATGGGGTGACCGATGGGACTCGAACCCACAACAACCGGAATCACAATCCGGGACTCTACCTTTGAGCTACGGTCACCGCTGAACTGCGCGTCCTGGCCTGCCCGGCGGGACTCGAACCCACAACCCCCAGCTTAGAAGGCTGGTGCTCTATCCGGTTGAGCTACGGGCAGCCGACGGGCCGGACCTGGTCGGGGTGGGGAGATTCGAACTCCCGACATCTTGCTCCCAAAGCAAGCGCGCTACCGGGCTGCGCTACACCCCGCGAAGGCGCGTAATGATACGCCGCGAGACCGCCCCGGGCAATCGCAAGTCCCGGATCCGACGGCGATTCCCGCGCGCCCGGAGTTTGCTTGCGGCACCACCCTATTTCTGCTACAAAGCGTCCTTCGTTTTTTTCGGCAGACGCAAAGAGATGTCCTTGGATCTGACCCGCAAGAGCTTCGCACCTTACGTCACGAAGAAGGGCGAGGAATACATGAACGCGAAGCAGCGGACCCACTTCCGGAAGATCCTGGAAAGCATCAAGTCGGAGCTTTCCGAGGAGATCGACCGCACCGTGCACACGATGCAGGACGAGGCGACGGTGTTCGCCGATCCCAACGACCGCGCCAGCCAGGAATCCGACATGGCGCTCGAGCTTCGGAACCGCGACCGCGAGAGAAAGCTCATCAAGAAGATCGACGAGACGATCGCGCGCATCGATGCCAACGAGTACGGTTACTGCGACAGCTGCGGCGTCGAGATCGGGCTGAAGCGCCTCGAAGCGCGCCCGACCGCGACGCTGTGCATCGACTGCAAGACCCTCGACGAGATGCGCGAAAAGCAGGTTGCGAAGTAGCCCGTCGCCGCGCCCACGGCGAAAAAGGCGCCCGCGGGCGCCTTTTTTCATGGCATCGGCCGGGCCGGGCGATCAACCCGACTTCGCAGTCGCTTCCGCCGCCACCGCCTTCATCGACAGGCGCACGCGGCCCTTGTCGTCGGCCTCGAGCACCTTCACCTTGACCGACTGGCCCTCTTTGAGGTGATCGGACACGGCATTGACCCGCTCGTGGCTGATCTGCGAAATGTGCAGCAGTCCGTCGCGCCCCGGAAGCAGCTGCACGATCGCCCCGAAATCCAGCAGCCGAAGCACCGTTCCCTCGTAGACCTTGCCGACTTCGACGTCAGCGGTGATCTCCAGGATGCGTTTCCGGGCCGCTTCGCCGCCCTCGGCCGACACGCAGGCGATGCTCACCACCCCGTCGTCCTCGATCTCGATCGTGGTTCCGGTCTCCTCCTGCAGTCCGCGGATCACGACGCCGCCCTTGCCGATCACGTCCCGGATCTTGTCCGGGTTGATCTTGATCTTGATGATGCGCGGCGCAAAGGTGGACAGCTCGTTGCGCGAGCCTTCGATTGCGCGGCGCATCGTGTCGAGAATGTACAGCCGCCCCTCGGCCGCCTGCGCGAGCGCAACGAGCATGATCTCGCGGGTGATCGATTCGATCTTGAGGTCCATCTGCAGCGCGGTGATGCCTCTTTCGGTGCCTGCGACCTTGAAGTCCATGTCGCCCAGGTGATCCTCGTCGCCGAGGATATCGGTGAGCACCGCGAAGCGGTTGCCTTCCTTGATCAGGCCCATTGCGATGCCCGCGACGTGCGCCTTGATCGGCACGCCTGCGTCCATCAGCGCGAGGCTTCCACCGCACACCGAGGCCATCGAAGACGAGCCGTTCGATTCGGTGATCTCGGAAACGACTCGCATCGAATAGCCGAAGTCCGCCGGCGCCGGGAGCAACGCGGCGAGCGCGCGCTTCGCCAGCCGCCCATGCCCGATCTCGCGGCGCTTGGGCGATCCGACGCGTCCGGTCTCCCCGGTCGCGTAAGGCGGCATGTTGTAGTGAAGCATGAATCGCTCGCGGTATTCGCCGGCGAGCGCGTCGATGATCTGCTCGTCGCGCCCCGTGCCCAGCGTGACCGTGACGAGCGCCTGGGTTTCGCCGCGCGTGAACAGCGCCGAACCGTGGGTGCGCGGCAGCACGCCGACGCGAACGCTGATCGGGCGCACGGTGCGCGTGTCGCGCCCGTCGATGCGCGGCTCGCCCTCGAGAATCCGGCCGCGCACGATCGCCGATTCGAGCCCGAAACAGATGTCCTTGACCACGTTGGCGTCGGGACCGCCCTCCTTGCCGACGCCCACTGCGTCGAAAACGCGTTTCCAGATGGCGTCGATCGCCTCGGACCGGGCCTTCTTCTGGCGAAGGCGAAACGCGTCCTTCAGTTCCGCGCTGGCAAGCTCCCGGATCCGCGCCTCGAGCGCCTCGTCCTTGGCCGGCGGCTGCCAGTCCCAGGCAGGCTTGGCGGCCGCTTCCGCGAGTTCGTGAATCGCCTGGATCGCCGCCTGCATCTGCTCGTGACCGAAGGTCACTGCGCCGAGCATCGTGTCCTCCGAAAGCTCCATCGCCTCGGATTCCACCATCAGCACGCCCTGATCGGTTCCGGCCACCACGAGATTGAGTTGCGATTCCTTGAGCTGCGTCTGCGTCGGGTTGAGCACGTACTGCCCGTTCACGTAGCCGACGCGGCAGGCGCCGATCGGTCCGTTGAAGGGAATTCCCGACAGCGTGAGCGCCGCCGAAACCGCGAGCATCGCGGGAATGTCGGAATCCACTTCCGGATTGAGCGACATCACCGTAGCGACGACCTGGACCTCGTTGTAGAAGCCGTCGGGAAACAACGGGCGGATCGGCCGGTCGATCAGCCGGCAGGTCAGCGTCTCCTTCTCGGTCGGCCGGCCCTCGCGCTTGAAAAAACCGCCGGGGATCTTGCCGGCTGCGTAGGTCTTTTCCACGTAATCGACGGTCAGCGGAAAGAAACCCTGACCGGCACGCGGCTGCTTGGCCGCCACCACGGTGGCGAGAACCATCGTATCGTCGACGGTGCAGACGACGGCGCCGTGCGCCTGGCGTGCGATCTCGCCCGTTTCGAGCGTGACCTGGTGCGCACCGTAGGCAAAACTTTTTTTGATCGGGTTCAAAGGCGATCCTTCCAAAAAGACGCCGGCAAGCGTGCTCATCCGAACCGACGAGCGCGCTTGGCTACGGCATGTGGGGGGAACTACTTGCGCAGACCGAGGCGCTCGATCAGCGAGCGGTACTTGTCGCCGTCTGAACGCTTGAGGTAATCCAGCAATTTCCGGCGCTGACTGACCATCTTGAGCAGTCCGCGGCGCGAATGAAAATCCTTCACATGCGACTTGAAATGTTCGGACAGGCCATTGATGCGCTCAGTGAGGAGCGCGACCTGAACTTCGGGCGACCCGGTGTCGTTTCCGGAACGCTGGTACTGCTTCACCGTCTGCGCTTTTTGCGCGACTTGCAACGCCATACTCGTCTCTCAAATCTCCCTGGGTAAGCCGCGATTCTAGCCGATAAGCGCTTCAAGTCACAAGGATTTATGCTGTTTCGCGACGTCGTCGCCAGGGTTCGCGAGCACGCGCAGCGGGCGAATCGATCGATCCGAGTCGCGCTCCCCGAGCCCCAGGAGACGGCCGTGGCCGTCCCAGACCTGCGAACGTCCCGCGGCCGGAGAATCAAGCGTCGCCACCGCCTGCCCGTGCGAGAAACGCGAAGACGACGCGTCGTCCAGTTCAACTCGCGGCAATCCCTCCAGTAGCGTATGGAGCGGCCGCAGCAATCGGTCCCGACCGGAATCGTCGAGCCCCGCGAGGACGTCGAGCGGAACCGCGTCGGTGATGCTGAACCGGCCGGAGGCCGTTCTGCGCAACGAAGCGACGCAGGCTCCCACCCCCAGGGTCTCGCCAAGATCGATCGCCAGCGACCGGACGTAGGTGCCTTTCGAGCAATGCACGCGCAGGGTGAGCAGGTCGCCATCGCGCTGCCGCAGTTCGAGCGCGCTGACCCGGACGAGGCGCGGCGCGCGTTCCACCTCGGCGCCCCGTCGCGCGAGTTCGTAGAGCGGCCGCCCCTCGTGCTTGAGCGCTGAAAACATCGGCGGCACCTGCTCGAACTCGCCGCGGAATCGCGCCAGCGCGCGCTCCAGATCGGCCGCTTCGACCCGCACCGGCCTGCGCGCCGTGACTTCGCCGTCGGTGTCCCCAGTCGTCGTGCTCACGCCCAGCAGCACCTTGGCCTCGTATTCCTTGTCTGAATCGAGCAGCAGGCCCGCGAACTTGGTCGCTTCGCCGAACAGAACCGCGAGCAGGCCGCAAGCCAGCGGATCGAGGGTGCCGGCGTGTCCCGCTTTTTCCGCGCGGTACAGCCGCTTCGCGGCCTGGAGTGCGCCGTTCGAAGTCATTCCGCTCGGCTTGTCGAGCAGCAGGAGCGCGTCGAGCCTGCGCCGGCTCACCGCTTGGTCCGCAGGCCGTCGATCAGCTGCGAAAGGCGCGCGCCGCGCTCGACCGACTCGTCGTAGACGAAGCGCAGCTGCGGCGTCACGAACAGCTGGATGTTACGCGCAAGTTGGGTGCGCAAAAAACCCGCGGCGTGCTCGAGCCCTTTGCTCGCCTCTGGCACGTGGCTCGGATCGAGGCAGGTGAAGTAAACCGTCGCGTGCATGCAGTCGGGCGACATGTCCACGCCGGTCAGCGTCACCATCCCGACGCGCGGATCTCGAAGCTCGCGACGTACGATCTCCGAGAGCACGCGCTGGATCTGATCCCCGACCCGCGTTCCCCGCGGGGTGCTCGCGCGATTGCCGGAGCGTGCCATCGAAGTGCTACAGCGTCCGGGCGACCTCGAGAATTTCGAACACCTCGAACTGGTCGCCTTCCTTGAGGTCCTGGAAACTCTTGAGCGACATGCCGCATTCGAAACCGGACTTCACTTCGCGGACGTCTTCCTTGAAGCGCTTCAGCGAATCGATGTCCCCGGTGTGGATGACCACGTTGTCGCGCAGCACGCGCACCTGGGCATTGCGGCGAACGAGCCCTTCCTGGACATAGCAGCCCGCGACCGAACCCACTTTCGAGATCCGGAACACCTGGCGCACCTCGACCAGGCCGAGGACGCTTTCCTTGCGCTCAGGCGCGAGCAGCCCGGTGAGCGCCAGCTTGATTTCATCGACGGCTTCGTAGATGACGTTGTAGTAACGCACCTGGACGCCGGAGGATTCGATCAGCTTGCGCGCGGTCGCATCGGCGCGCGTATTGAAACCGACGATCGCGCCACGCGAGGCCATCGCCAGGTTGACGTCCGATTCCGTGATTCCGCCGACTCCGGCATGGACGACGACCACCTTGACCTCGTCGGTCGACAGCCGCGTCAGCGCATGCACCAGCGCTTCCTGCGAGCCCTGGACGTCGGCCTTGATCAGGAGCGCGAGCGTCTTCTTTTCGCCCTCGCCCATCTGTCCGAAGACGTTCTCGAGTTTCGCCGCCTGCTGTTTCGCGAGCTTCACGTCGCGGAACTTCCCCTGGCGGAACAGCGCGATCTCGCGCGCCTTGCGCTCGTCGGCGAGCACCATGAATTCTTCGCCCGCCATCGGCACGTCGCCCAGGCCCTGGATCTCCACGGGAATCGAGGGGCCCGCTTCCTGGACCGCCTTGCCGTTCTCGTCCAGCATCGCGCGCACGCGACCCTGGACGGCGCCCGTCAGAACCACATCGCCCCGTCGCAGGGTGCCTGACTGCACCAGCACCGTGGCCACCGGTCCCCGGCCCTTGTCGAGACGAGCCTCGATCACCACACCCTTGGCGGGCACGCCGACCGGCGCCCGCAGTTCCTTGACTTCGGCCTGCAGCAGCACCTGCTCGAGCAGTTCGTCGATGCCCTGCCCGGTTTTCGCGGACACCGGCACCAGCGGCGATTCGCCGCCGAATTCCTCGGGAACGACGCCGTGCGCGAGCAATTCCCGTTTCACCCGCTCGGGATTGGCGTCGTGCTTGTCGATCTTGTTGACCGCGACGACCAGTGGAACCTCCGCCGCCTTCGCGTGGTTGATCGCCTCGATCGTCTGCGGCATCACGCCATCGTCCGCGGCCACCACCAGCACCACGATGTCGGTCACCTTGGCGCCACGAGCGCGCATTGCAGTGAACGCCTCGTGGCCGGGCGTGTCGAGGAACGTGACCACCCCGCGCGGCGTCTCCACGTGATACGCACCGATGTGCTGGGTGATGCCCCCGGCTTCGCCCGCCGCGACCTTGGTGCGCCGGATGTAGTCGAGCAGCGAGGTCTTGCCATGGTCGACGTGACCCATCACCGTGACGACCGGAGGGCGCAATCCCGACTCCGCGGGCATCACCTCGTCGGTGACGCTGAGGTAGGACTCCGGGTCGTCGAGCTTGGCGGGCTTCGCCTTGTGGCCCATTTCCTCGACCACGATCATCGCGGTTTCCTGATCGAGCACCTGGTTGATCGTCACCATGGTGCCCAGTTTCATGAGCGCCTTGATCACTTCGGCCGCCTTCACCGACATGCGGTGCGCCAGCTCACCCACGGTGATCGTCTCCGGTACCGCGATCTCGCGCACCATGGGTTCGACGGGCGCGACGAACGTCGTCGCGTCGCCCGTCTGTGCCTGCGCCCGGTGACGTGTGCCGGCGCGGGAATGCCAGCCGGCGACGCCGCCGCCGAAGTCACCGCGCGTCTTGATCGTTCGCCGCCGCGCCGAGTCGTCCCTGAGAATCGTGGTCGGTTTGGCCTTCTTCGCCTTCTTCACGCCCTTGACTTCGTCGGCCTTGGGCTTGGCGTGCAGCGTGCCTTCGGTGGGCGCCGGCTGAGCCTGCGCCGCCGCAGCCTGCTGTTCGCGTTCGGTCTGCTTCTGCTCCTGCTCGCGCCGCTCGCGCTCCTGCTTCTCGCGCAGTTCCTGCGCCTGGATTTCGGCCAGCTGCTGCTGCCTGCGCTGCTCCTCCTCACGCAGCGCAAGTTCCTTCGCATCGATCGCCGGCGCGGGCGCCGGTGCAGGAACCGGCGGCGGCGCGACGACCGGCGCTGCCGCTGCCGCGTCGGCGGCAGCGAGTTCGGCCGGATCGCGCTTGACGAACACGCGTTTCTTGCGCACCTCGACCTGGATGGTGCGCGACTTGCCCGTGGTCGAATCGGCTTTCTTGATTTCGCTGGTCTGCTTGCGCGTCAGCGTGATCTTGTTCTTCGGTTCCGCGGAGCCGTGCGCGCGCCGCAGGTACTCGAGCAGGCACGCCTTGTCCTGCTCCGAGAGCACGTCGTCGGGCACGCGCTTTTCCACCCCCGCCGCCCGCAACTGCTCGAGCAGCACCGATGGCGGAACCTTCAGCTCGCTGGCGAATTGTTCGACGCTCGTCTGTGCCACCTGGATCAAGCTCCCTTCGGCGCGACGTCGGCTGCCGCCGGTTCGTCGGCAAACCAGTGCGCGCGTGCCGCCATGATGAGGCTCCTGGCGCGCTCTTCGTCGATTCCGCTCAGCTCGCCAAGCTCGTCCACCGCCAGGTCCGCGAGTTCATCGCGCGTCTTGACTCCCCCGGCGGCGAGTTTTGCCGCGAGCGCCGTGTCCATGCCTTCGAGCTTGAGCAATTCGGGGTCGACCCCCTCCAGGCTCTCCTCGCTCGCGATTGCCTGCACCAACAGCGCGCTGCGCGCCCGGTTGCGCAGCTCGTTCACGGTATCCTCGTCGAAGCCGTCGATCTCGAGCATCTCGTTGATCGGCACGTAGGCGACTTCCTCGAGGGAAGAGAAGCCCTCCACGATGAGGATGTCGGCCACCTCCTCGTCCACGTCCAGCTTCTCAATGAACAGCGCCTTGACGCGCCCGGCCTCCTCCTGCTGCTTGCGGGTCGACTCTTCCTCGGTCATGAGATTGATGCTCCACCCCGTCAATTCCGAGGCGAGCCGGACGTTCTGGCCGCTGCGGCCGATCGCGATGGCGAGATTTTCCTCATCGACCACCACGTCCATCGAGTGCTTTTCCTCGTCCACCATGATCGAGCTCACCTCGGCCGGCGCGAGCGCGCCGATGACGAACTGAGCCGGATCGGCCGACCACAGGATGATGTCGACGCGCTCACCGGCGAGTTCCTGCGTCACCGCCTGCACGCGCGAGCCCCGCATCCCGACGCAGGTGCCGATGGGGTCGATGCGTTTGTCGTTTGACTGCACGGCGATCTTGGCGCGAATGCCCGGGTCGCGCGCCGCCGACTTGATTTCGAGCAGTCCTTCCTCGATTTCCGGCACCTCGAGCTCGAACAGCTTCATGATGAACTGCGGCGCGGTGCGCGACAGGATCAGCTGCGGGCCGCGCGCCTGCCGGTCGATGCGCTTGACCCACGCCCGCACCCGGTCGTTCGAGCGCAGGTTTTCCTTGGGGATCATTTCCTCGCGCGGCAGCAGCGCCTCGAGCCTTCCGGACTCGACGATCGCGTTGCCGCGCTCCATGCGCTTGATCGTCCCCGTGACCAGCTCGTCGCCGCGTCCCAGGAAATCGTTCAGGATCTGCTCGCGCTCGGCGTCGCGGATGCGCTGCAGGATGACCTGCTTGGCGGCCTGCGCGCCGATGCGCCCGAACTCGATCGCTTCGAGCGGCTCCTCGACGAAATCCTCGAGCTTCGCCTCGGGCTGCCGCTGCTGCGCCTCGCTCAGCGCGATCTGCGCCGACGGCAGCTCGATCAGCTCGTCGGGCACCACTTTCCAGCGCCGGAACGATTCGAAGGCGCCCGTATTGCGGTCGACCGCGACGCGCACGTCGACGTCTTCGGCGAAGCGCTTCTTGGTCGCGGAGGCAAGCGCCAGTTCGAGCGCGCCGAACACCACGTCGCGATTGACGTTCTTCTCACGCGCCAACGCATCCACCAGCAGGAGCAGCTCTCGGCTCATCAATCGTTCCTCGATTCACACGTCCGGAACGAGCTTCGCCCGTTCCATCGCATCCAGTCGCAGCGCGACCTTCTGTCCTTCGACTTCCAGCGTGACCACCCCGTCGGCCACTTCACGCACACGCCCGACGAACCGGCGCCGCCCGCCCGCGTCCGGCCCGCGCATGCGGACTTCGGCCCGCTGCCCCGCGAAGCGAACGAAATCGCGCTCGCCGCGCAGCGGCCGGTCGAGTCCCGGGGAGGAAACTTCGAGCCGCTCGTAGTCGATGCCCTCGACCGCGAACACCCGGCTCAGCTGGCGGCTGACGTCGGCGCAGTCTTCGAGCGTCACTCCGCCCGGCTTGTCCAGAAACACGCGCAGCATCCTCCCGCGCTGCGACTGCTGCAGCTCGACGAGTTCGAAACCCATTCCGTGCACGGTCAATTCCAGGACTTCTGCCAGGGTCACCATCGGCCGATCCGGCGGCACAAACAAAAAATGGGCCGAAGCCCATCCCAAAACCGCTTGAAGTTTAACAGCTTTCCGTCAGCCGGACAACGTTCTCGGCGCCTCCGGACGGGTCAGCGCGCGCACCTCCGCAGGCTTCAGCTCGAACCAGCGCCCGGGCGGCAGGTCGCGTGGCAAATCGACGCTCCCGAAGCGAATCCGGCGCAGGCGCCCGACTCGGCAGTCGACCGCCTCGAACAGTCGGCGCACCTCGCGGTTGCGCCCTTCGCGGAGCGTCACGCGATACCAGCGGTTGGCGCCCGAGGTCTTGCCCACCGGCTCGATTTTCTCGAATCGGCCCGATTCCTCGTCGCCGATCGGCACCCCAGCGAGCAGGCGACCGAGTGCGTCGCCCGTCAGTTCACCCTGGACTCGCGCCAGGTAGAGCCGCTCGACGCCATGTCGCGGATGCATCAAGCGGTTGGCCAGTTCACCCGAATCGGTGAATAGCAGCAGGCCCGAGCTGTTGAGATCGAGCCGGCCGACCGAGATCCAGCGTCCCTGCCGCAGCGGCGGCAGCCGCGAAAACACCGTCAGCCGCCCTTCAGGGTCGTTCCGCGTGACCAGTTCGCCCTCGGGCTTGTGATAGGCGATCACCCGCGGCTGCGCGGAGGCCACGCTCAGTCGAACGGGGGCGCCGTCGATCGTGATCGAATCGCGCGGCGTCGCGCGATCGCCCAGGCGCGCGGGCTGCCCGCGGACCGCGACGCGTCCGGCCGCGATCCAGCCCTCGATCTCGCGGCGCGACCCCAGACCGGCCGCAGCGAGCAGTTTCTGCAACCGCTCGGCGCGCGGCTCAGCCTGCGCGGGGTTCGAGGTCGTCGCGCTGCGGGTCGGCTGCGGGGACGGCTTGCGGTTCTGGCGCGGGTTCAAGGGTGACGGTCTTGGCGATTTCCTCGAGCGGCGGCAGCTCGTCGAGCGAGCGCAGGCCCAGGTCGTCGAGAAACGTTTTGGTCGTGGCATACAGCGCCGGGCGGCCCGGGGTCTCCCGGTGTCCCACGACGTCGATCCAGCCGCGGCTCTCGAGCGTCTGAACGATGGATGCCGACACCGAAACGCCGCGCAGGTCCTCGATGTCGCCGCGCGTCACCGGCTGGCGGTAGGCGATGATGGCGAGCGTCTCCATCACGGCGCGCGAATAACGCGGCGGACGCTCCTGGCGCAGGCGTTCGAGAAACGGCTGGAAGTCGAGCCGCGTCTGGAATCTCCAGCCGCTCGCGAGGCTGACCAGTTCCACCGCGCGCGCGCTCCACTCCTCGCGCAGTTCCTCGAGCAGGCGGCGCAGCGTATCCGCGCCGATCTCCTCGTCGAACAGGCGCTGCAGCGCCGCGACCGACACCGGTTCGCCGGCTGCGAGCAGCGCCGCTTCGAGCACGCGTTTCGCTTCAGTGGGCTGAAGCATGGGCGAGCCTGACGTAGATGGGGGCATAGCTTTCCGACTGCGTGATGTCGACCAGCGATTCGCGCGCCAGTTCCAGCAGCGCAAGCAGCGTCACCACCAGCACCGCGACGCCGCGCGCCGGATCGAACAGCTCCGTGAATTCGAGCACGCGGCGTTCCTGCAACCGGCGCAGCACCTGACTCATGTACCCGCGGACCGAGAGTTCCTCGCGCGTGATGCGATGGTGCGCCGACAGCCGAGCCCGGTAGAGCAGGCCGCGCCAGGCTTCCGCGAGATCCTGTACCCGGACTTCGGGAAGGCGATCGGCGGCGCGCTGGATGAACACCGATGCCGCCATCAGGTCGCGGCCCGCCTGAGGCATCGCATCCAGTTGCTGCGCGGCGAGCTTCATCCGCTCGTACTCGAGCAGCCTGCGCACCAGTTCCGCGCGCGGGTCCGCCTCGTCTTCCGGCGTCATCGCGGGTCGCGGCAGCAGCATGCGCGACTTGATCTCCATCAGTATCGCGGCCATCACCAGGTACTCGGCCGCGAGTTCCAGGTTGCGCGTGCGCATCACTTCGACGTACGCGAGGTACTGCCGCGTGAGCGGCGCCATCGCGACGTCGAGAATGTCGAGGTTCTGCTTGCGGATCAGGTACAGCAGCAGGTCGAGCGGGCCCTGAAACGCCTCGAGCATCACCTCGAGCGCATCGGGCGGAATATACAAATCGGTCGGCATCTCGGCGAGCGGCTCGCCGTAGATGCGCGCGACCGGCGCCGCAATCTCGCTCACGAGTACAGCAGCCCCATCGCCTCGCGCACGTCTCGCATCGTTTCCGTGGCGAGCCGGCGCGCCCGGTCGCAGCCGTCAGCGAGAATGTTCTTCACCAGCGTCGGATCGTCGAGGTAGGTCTGCGCGCGTTCGCGGATCGGCGCGAGTTCCGCGAGCACGCCGTCGATCACCGGCTGTTTGCATTCCAGGCAGCCGATCCCCGCCGTGGTGCAGCCCTCGCGCACCCACGCGCGCCTCGCTTGGTCCGAATACACCTGGTGCAACGGCCACACCGGGCACTTGTCCGGGTTCCCGGGATCGGAGCGCTTGACGCGCGCCGGGTCGGTCGGCATGGTGCGAATCTTGCGCGTCACCGCGTCGGGCTCATCGCGCAGGGCGATGGCGTTGCCGTAGGACTTGGACATCTTCTGTCCGTCGAGCCCCGGCATGCGCGAAGCTTCGGTGAGCAACGCGTCCGGCTCGACCAGGATGCGCTTCCCGGTCCCCTCCAGCCAGCCGTAGAGGCGCTCGAGATCGCCGCGCGACAGGTTCTGCTGTCCGTCAAGCAGCGCCTGCGCGCGCTTGAGCGCCTCGCCGTCGCCTTGCTCGAGAAACTTCTTGCGCAGCTCGTGCCACAGGCGCGCCTTTTTTGCGCCCATCTTCTTCGCCGCGGCCTTCGCCTTGTCCTCGAACCCCGCGTCGCGGCCGTAGAGATGGTTGAAGCGGCGCGCGATCTCCCTCGTGAATTCCACGTGCGGCACCTGGTCCTCGCCGACCGGGACGTATTTCGCGCGGTAGATCAGGATGTCCGCCGACTGCAGCAGCGGGTAGCCGAGGAACCCGTAGGTCGCGAGGTCGCGGTCCGAGAGTTTCTCCAGCTGGTCCTTGTACGTCGGCACGCGCTCCAGCCAGCCGAGCGGCGCGATCATCGACAGCAGCAGGTGCAGCTCGGCGTGCTCCGGCACGAGCGACTGCACGAACAGCGTCGCCTGCGACGGATCGACGCCTGCGGCGAGCCAGTCGACGACCATGTCCTGACCGCTCTTTTGCACGTCGCCCGGGTTCTGGTAGTCCGTCGTGAGCGCGTGCCAGTCGGCGACGAAGTACAGGCAGGGAAACTCGGATTGCAACCGCACCCAGTTGCGCAGGACGCCGTGATAGTGCCCGAGGTGAAGCGCACCCGTGGGGCGCATTCCGGAAAGAACGCGGGACTCGTACATCGTTTCAGAGCTGGAACACGGTGCCGATGAGCGCGAACGACGCGTTGAGCATCGGGCCCAAAATGACGCCCAGGTATCCGGTGAACAGCAGCAGCAGCAGAATCGGGAATCCCCACGGCTCGAGCTTTGCGTACTGCCACGCCATGCGATGCGGCAGGACGCTCGCGAGAATGCGGCCGCCATCGAGCGGCAGGATCGGCAGCAGGTTCAGCAGCATCAGCACCATGTTGACCTCGATGCCCGCGATTCCCATCTGGCGCATCGGGACGGCGAAAAAATCCAACGGAAGCACCTCGGCCGCCTTGATGATCGCCGCCCAGCCGAGCGCCATCGCCAGATTGGCGGCCGGACCCGCAGCCGCCACCCACATCATGTTCTGCTTGGGACGCCGCAGCGCCGAGTAATTGACCGGCACCGGTTTGGCCCAGCCGAACAGGTAGCCGCCGCTGCCCGCGAGCTTGCTCGCCAGCAGGATCACCAAGGGCACGATGATCGTGCCGACGGGGTCGATATGCCTGGCGGGATTGAGGCTGATGCGCCCCTGCGCATGCGCCGTCAGGTCGCCGAAGTGGCGCGCCACGTAGCCATGCGCCGCCTCGTGCAGCGTGATGGCGAATAGCACGGGGAGCGAATAGATGGCGAGTGTCTGTGCGAGCTGGCTGAAATCCATCGAGAGGAAACTGGAAGGCGCTGCAGTTTATCAGAGCGCGTCCGCCGGCTCCGCGCGCTCGAGCCCGAGCGCCGCCGGATCGCCCTTGCCCCGCCTCACCAGCACGGGAGCCTCGCCCGTGAGATCAATCACGGTCGTCGGCTCGATGCCGCACGAGCCCGCATCGATCACGAGATCCAGCTGGTGCTCGAGCGCGGCGCGGATCGCCGGCGCGTCCGAGAGCGGCGCCGCGGCGCCCGGAAGCGAGAGCGTGGCCGAAAGCATCGGCTCGCCCAACGCCGCGAGCAAGGCCCGCGCGAACGCGTGGTCCGGAACGCGCATGCCGATCGTCTTGCGGCGCGGATGCAGCAGGCGACGCGGGAGTTCCCGAGTCGCGCGCAGAATGAAGGTGTAGGCGCCCGGCGTGGCCGTGCGCAGCAGCCTGTATTGCACGTTGTCCACGATCGCGTAGGTCGCGATCTCGGACAGGTCGCGGCACATCAGCGTGAGGTGGTGCCGCTCGTCCACGTCGCGGATCCGGCGCAGGCGCTGCAACGACTTCGCGTCGCCGAGGTGGCAGCCGAGCGCGTAGCAGGAGTCGGTCGGATACGCGATCAGTCCGCCGCGGCGCACGATGTCCGCGGCGCGCTGCACCAGGCGATGCTGCGGATGCGTCGCGTGAACCGCGAAATACTGCGCCATGCGCTCAACCGTCCTCGCGCAGGAATTCGTCGATCAGGCGCGCAACTCGTTCCGGCTGATCGTGGTGCAGCATGTGACCCGCCTCCGGAACCGTGACATAGCGCAGGTTGCGAAACGCGGCGCGGCGCTCGGCGTGCTGCTCCGGCGTCAGCTTGAGGCGTCCCAGATTGGTGGTCTCGGTCGAATCGACCCAGAGCGTGGGCGCACTCACCTGCTGCCAGACCGCGTGAACCTCCTCGTAGCGGTACAGCACCGGGTTGACGATCTTGTGCGCGGGATCGCCTCGCAGGACGACTTCGCCCGCCTGCGTTTCGCGGCCCCAGTGACGCGCGAGGAATTCGGCGCGCTCGCGCGTCAGCCGCGGATTGTTCGACCTCAGCCGCTCCGCGAGCGCACCGAAATCCGGATACGACTTCAGGCGGGGGCGCACGCGCAGCTCGTCCAGCCAGCGCGCGTAGCGCTTCGGCGCCTGCTCGGGTCGCGAAGGCGGAAGTCCGAAACCCTCGAGGTTGACGAGGCGCGCGATCCGCTCCGCACGCACGCCGGCGTACAGCGTGGCGACGTTGCCGCCAAGGCTGTGCCCTGCGAGATTGAGGGGCGCATCCGGCTGGAGATTCTCGAGCAGCGCGTCGAGGTCGGCGAGGTAGTCCGGAAACCAGTAGCAGTCCGACCCTCCCCAGTCGGTCAGCCCGTAGCCGCGCCAATCCGGCGCGTGCACGTCCCATTCCGCGGGCAGCGCCTCGACCAGGAACTGGAACGACGCCGAAACGTCCATCCAGCCGTGCAACAGCACCAGGCGCCGCGCGGGGTCGCCGCGCCAGTGCCGGACGTGATAACGCAGTCCCCGGATCCCGACGAAACGCGATTCGCTTTCGCGCCGTCGCGCGAGGCCCGGCGGCTCTTCGTCGCGATCCGCCCCGGTCACTTCGGCGCCATGCGGATCGCCCCGTCCAGGCGGATCGTCTCGGCGTTGAGCATTTCGTTTTCGATGATGGCCTTCGCGAGCTGCGCGTACTCGGCGGGACGCCCGAGGCGCGAGGGGAAAGGCACCTGCTTGCCGAGCGAATCCTGCGCCTCCTTCGGCAGCGCCGCCAGCATCGGCGTCTCGAAGATTCCGGGCGCGATGGTGCACACCCGGATGCCGTTGCGCGACAGGTCCCGCGCGATCGGAAGCGTCATGCCGACGATGCCGCCCTTGGAGGCGGAATACGCCGCCTGCCCGATCTGTCCGTCGAATGCCGCAACCGACGCGGTGTTGATGATCACGCCGCGCTCGCCGGAGGCGTTCGGCACCGCCTGCGCCATGGCGTGAGCCGCGAGCCGGATCATGTTGAAAGTGCCGACGAGGTTGACGTTGATGATGCGCGTGAACGACGCCAGCGCGTGCGGCGCCTCCTTGCCGACCGTACGCTCGGCGGTCGCGATGCCGGCGCAGTTGATCAAAACGTGCAGGCCACCGAATTCCTTCACCGCCAGCGCGACAGCCGCCTGGCCGTCGGCCTCCGAGGACACGTCGCATTTCACGAAACGTCCACCGATTTCCTGCGCCAGCTTGCCGCCGGCCTCTGCCTGCATGTCGGCGATCACGACCTTGGCGCCGTTTTGCGCGGCCATGCGCGCGGTTGCGGCGCCAAGTCCCGATGCGCCGCCGGTGACGAGAACTACGCTATTCTGGATCTGCATGTGCGGCCTCCGGCCCGTAAAGTGCGAAAAAGTATAATTTTAGCCTTTCCCAATCGCGACGGCGCCGCTTGCTCTCCCTTCGTTTCGGACTGACGTTCGACGAGCTCCATGCCCGCGCTGGGCTGGTCAAACTGGATCGCGCTTTTCTCGAATTCGTCGGGGAAGCGGACGCGCCCCTGCGTGAACGCCTCGAAGCCGCCCGCGTGCGACCGCAGGCGATCGCCTCCAGGGCCGAATCGGAACTGCTGATCGCGCTCGCCCCGCAGGTCGACGATTTTCTCGCCCGGCTGTTCGGCATCGAGTCCGAGTCGCAGGCGCTCGCCGCCCGGCATCACAATTTCGCGCCGCTGTACGCGGTGAAGCGCCTGTTCGTGCAGCGCCGCGCGTTGCACCGGGTGAAACCCGAGGAGGCCGCGGCGCTCGACGGGGCCGCCGCGGAGCGCGAACTGCGCGCCCTCTTCGGCGGCTCGTTCACCGAGCTCACCTTCGCGCGCCACGTGACCGAGTGGCAGAAGGACGAGGCAGGCAACGCGGCGCGCCTCGATCTGGCGGCGCGCTACGCCGCCTGGGCGGTCACGACGCCCGAGGGCCGCGTCAAGCACCGGCAAGGGGTGTTGTTCAAGGCGCCGCGCAAACTCGATTACGTTCGCCTGGTGCCGGTGCGCACCGAAGAAACCGCAGGCTTTGCGCGCCATTCGCTCGACCATCTCCGCCGGCGCGACGGTTTCGCACTGACCGACGGCGGCACGGACCTGCTCGGCGCGCTCGACGAGGCGAATTACTGCATCTGGTGCCACGAGCAGGGCAAGGATTCCTGCTCCAAGGGGCTGCGGGAAAAATCGGCGCCCGCGGCTGCCGGCGCGCCCGCGCAGGCGCCCTTCAGGAAGTCCCCGCTTGGCAACACGCTCGCAGGCTGCCCGCTGGAGGAGAAGATCTCCGAGTTCCAGCTCGTCAAGTCGCGCGGGCAGGCGCTCGCGGCGCTCGCGATGATCGTGGTCGACAACCCGATGCTCGCCGCGACCGGGCATCGCATCTGCAACGACTGCATGAAATCGTGCATTTACCAGAAGCAGGATCCGGTCAACATTCCGCAGGCCGAGACGCGAACGCTGAAGGACGTTCTCAGTCTTCCCTGGGGATTCGAAATCTATTCGCTCCTGACGCGATGGAACCCGCTCAACCTGCACCGGCCGCTGCCGCGCGAGGACACGGGACGCAAGGTGCTGGTGGTCGGTCTCGGGCCGGCGGGCTTCACCCTCGCGCACCACCTGCTGAACGACGGGCACACCGTCGCCGGAATCGACGGACTCAAGATCGAGCCGCTGCCCGAGGCATTGACCGGCCTGAACCCGATCCGGGACGCACTCGCCCTGTACGAGCCGCTGGAAGACCGCCTCATGGCCGGTTTCGGCGGGGTGGCCGAATACGGCATCACGGTGCGCTGGGACAAGAACTTCCTCAAATTGATCCGCCTGCTGCTCGAGAGGCGCGCCGGTTTCGCGATGCACGGCGGCGTGCGCTTCGGCGGCACGGTCACGCTGGAGGATGCCTGGCAGATGGGGTTCGATCACGTCGCGCTGTGTGTCGGCGCCGGCAAACCGACCGTGCTCGACATCCCGAACGGCCTCGCTCGCGGCGTGCGCGCGGCCTCGGACTTCCTGATGGCGCTGCAGCTGACCGGCGCGGCGAAGCGCGATTCGATCGCCAACATGCAGCTTCGGCTGCCCGTCGTGGTGATCGGCGGCGGGCTGACCGCGATCGACACGGCGACCGAATCGTTCGCGTACTACGTCGTGCAGGTGGAGAAATTCCTCGCGCGCTACGAGGCGCTCGCGCGCGACGTCGGCGAAAGCGCGATCCGCGCCGATTGGGACGATCTGGAACGCGAAATCGCGGAGGAATTTCTCGCGCATGCGCGCGCCATCCGCAACGAACGCCGGGAAGCCGCGCGCGAGGGGCGCACCGCGAAAATCGCCGAACTGCTGCAGCACTGGGGCGGCGTCACCATCGCCTACCGCAAACGACTCGTCGACAGTCCCTCATACACGCTGAACCACGAGGAGGTCGAGAAGGCGCTCGAGGAGGGCATTTCCTTTGCCGAGTCGCTGACGCCGGCGCGCGTCGACACCGACAACTACGGCGCAGTGCGCGGCGTGCGTTTTCGTGACGCTGCCGGGTCCGAGCAGTGGCTCGCGGCGCGGACCGTGTTCGTCGCGGCGGGCACGCAGCCAAACACGGTGCTCGCCCGCGAGGACGGGGTGCATTTTGCGCTCGACGGCAAGTACTTCGCCGCCTGCGACGAGGCCGGGCGCGCCGTGAAGCCGGAGTATTCGGCATCCAAACCGGAAATACCACAGGTGCTCCTGTCGAGGCAGGACGACGGGCGCTTCATCAGTTTTTTCGGCGACGTGCATCCCTCGTATTTCGGCAACGTCGTCAAGGCCATGGGTTCCGCCAAGCAGGGCTACCCCATCGTTTCACGCGTGCTTGCACGGCGTGCCCCGGCGCGGCGCGTCGATGCGCCCGGGTTCTTCCACGAACTGGCCGCGCAACTCGACGCGGTCGTGCACGAGGTTCGGCGCCTCGCGCCGACCATCGTCGAAGTCGTGGTGCGCGCGCCGCTCGCCGCGCGCAAGTTCCGGCCGGGTCAGTTCTACCGCCTGCAGAATTTCGAAGCCGAGGCTCCGCTCGTCAAGGGCACGCGGATGCACATGGAAGGGCTTGCGCTCACCGGGGCCTGGGTCGACCACGAGCGCGGGCTGGTCTCGACGATCGTGCTCGAAATGGGCGGATCGAGCGACCTGTGCGCGATGCTGCGGCCGGGCGAACCGGTCGTGCTGATGGGCCCCACCGGAACGCCGACCGAAATTCGGGGCGCCGAGACCGTGGTGCTTTGCGGGGGCGGGCTCGGCAATGCGGTTCAGTTCTCGATCGGCCAGGCGTTCCGCGCCGCCGGATCAAAAGTACTCTACTTCGCCGGCTACAAGAAGGTCGCCGACCGCTACAAGGTCGAGGACATCGAGCGCGCCGCCGACGTCGTCGTCTGGTGCTGCGACGAGGAACCCGGCTTCGCCCCAGGCAGGCCGCAGGATCGCAGTTTCGTCGGCAACATCGTCCAGGCGATGGACGCGTACGCCGAGGGCCGCCTCGGCGACCCGGAGATCCGGTTGGAGGACGCCGATCGAATCATCGCCATCGGCTCGGACCGCATGATGGCCGCGGTGGCGCGTGCCCGGCACGAAGTGCTCAAGCCGCATCTCAAGCCGGAGCATTTCGCGATCGGATCGATCAACTCGCCGATGCAATGCATGATGAAGGAGATCTGCGCCCAGTGCCTGCAGCCGCATCGCGACCCGGAGACGGGTGAGACCAGCTACGTGTTCTCCTGCTTCAACCAGGACCAGGCGCTCGATCAGGTCGACTTCAAGGTGCTGAACGAGCGCCTGAAGCAGAATTCACTGGCCGAAAAGCTGAGCGCGAAGTGGCTCCGGCACTGCATGCCGGAGTTGAGGAAGCTGCGCGAGTTCGTTTAACGACGTGGCTTGCGCTCTTTTCGCAGTAGACGCAGGGTTTCCTCGTAAATTGCCTTCCGCGGCCCGAGTGTGACGATGTCGACGACGCGGCTCGCGCTCAGGCGGTAGACGATTCGGACGCCCCCGACACGCAGGCTACGCAATCCTTCGAGCTCGCCGCGAAGCGCTTTCCCGGCGTGCGGGTTGCGAGCGAGCGATTCGAGGCCCGAGCGGACTTTTTGTTTGATCAGCGGGTGCAAGCCCCTCAGTAACCGCGCACCCTCTTCCGGGATCCTGTACCGGTAAGGCGTCTTCACCGGCGTCGGACTCCTGGCTGCTCAGCCCAGCAATTCGTCCAGCGTGTAGAGCTTCGTCTTGCGCGTTTTGAGCGCTGCGAGCCCTGCCCGGATCTCCTTCATGAAGGCCGGGTCGTCCCGGATCGCAATCGTCTCTTTCCAGCGCTCGAACGCATCCGGGCTCACCATGACCGCAGCCGCGCGGCCGTTCTTCGTGATCACGACCTCCTCGTCGAGCGCGTGCACCCGGTCCACGAGGGAGCTCAATTTGCTTTTCGCTTCGGTCAGCGGCAGGGTCTTCATGGCGGCGTTTTGCACTAGTCTGAATTCCGACCAGTTTAGCATGCGGGGAAGGAAATGAAGCGCAGCGCGCACTGAGCGCGGCAGCCAAGAACAGCCAGCGCTCGTTTGAAGAGTGCAGACGTTGCGTCGGTTGCGCTGTTTGAAATCGCCGCTCCCGAGAGTCGAGTGCGATGGCTTGTTGGGTCGCAATCCGCGCTATCCTGAACTACGACCGGCAATACCTAAGTCCAGAGCGGTAAACCGGCCAAGCCGGTGGTCTCGGGCTGCCCGGTCATCACGTTGGCATTTTGCAGCGCCTGTGCCGACGCACCCTTGCCGAGGTTGTCGATGGCGCCGACCGCCGGAGAAACTCACCGAGCGCGCTTCGCGCTGGCCGCGTGTACGCACGCGCTCAAAACATAGGTGGGCGCGGCGTGGCGAGTCCGCCGGATCGGCTGGAGGGCGAAGCGCCGCGACATGGAGCCGTTTGATCGGATCGTGCAGCGCATCTCGATGGCCGTCCACGCAGGAAGCAGGCGCTGTGCTAAGTTTGCGTTGCATCCGCCATGCCCGCCTACGACCGGCCGACCCGTATCGACGAAGCGCTGAAGTTGCTCGCGCGCGGTGGGCGGACGGTGCTCGCAGGCGGCACCGATATCTATCCCGCCCGAGTCGGCAAACCCCTCGATGACGATGTTCTGGACATCACCGCGCTTGCGGGGCTGAGAGGGATTTCGGAACAGGCGGATCGCTGGCGAATCGGCGCTGCAACGACCTGGAGCGAGGTGATCGCGGCGAAACTGCCGCCGATATTCGATTGCCTGAAACTGGCGGCGCGCGAAATCGGCGGCCGGCAAATCCAGAATTCCGGCACGCTGGCAGGCAATTTGTGCAACGCTTCGCCCGCGGCCGACGGGGTGCCGCCACTGCTCACACTCGATGCCTCCGTCGAACTCGCGTCCACCCAGGGAACGCGAATGCTGCCGCTTTCGAAATTCATCGTCGGCCCGAGGAAAACCGCGCTCGCACCGAACGAAATGCTCTGCGCAATCCACGTGCCGCGGCCGACGCACGAGGCGACCAGCGGATTTCTCAAACTCGGTGCGCGCCGTTACCTCGTGATTTCGATCGCGATGGCCGCTGCAGTAATTGAGCGCGCGGATGGAATCGTGAGCGCTGCGCGCATCGCGGTGGGTGCATGCTCGCCGATCGCGTGCCGGCTGCCGGAACTGGAGCGGGAACTGGTCGGAAAGCGGGTCGGCGCGGAACTCGCGCATTGCGTTCGTCCGGAGCATCTTGCTCAACTTGTGCCGATCGACGACGTCCGCGGCAGCGGGGCGTATCGCTTGCGGGCCGCGAGCGTCCTTCTTCGGCGAATGCTGGGGCAACTGGCGTGACGCGGACTGCGACGCGCGGCGGCGATCGCGCCATTCGCTTCACCCTCAACGGAAGGAAGGTGGGCTCGCGCGGGGCACCGCTGACGCGTCTGGCCGACGCCTTGCGCGATGAATTCGGCCTCACCGGGACCAAAATCGGCTGCAATGCCGGCGACTGCGGGGCGTGCACGGTGTTGATCGATGGACGGCAGACCTGCGCCTGCCTCACGCCTCTGGGGCAGGTGGCGGGTTGCCAGGTCGAGACCGTCGAAGGTCTCGCGAAGCGGGGAAAACTCTCCGCATTGCAGATCGCCCTCCAGAAACACGGCGCGGCGCAGTGCGGCATCTGCAGCCCCGGCATGCTGATGGCGGCGACCGACCTGCTGCAGCGCGTGCCACGTCCGAGCGAAGAGCAGGTGAAGGACGCGCTCGCGGGCGTGCTCTGCCGCTGCACCGGATACCAGAAGATCGTCGAGGCCGTGCTCGATGCCGTCGATTGCCCTGCCCCGCCGCTGCCGCCCGCGCCCGGGCAGGCGGTCGGCGCACGCGCCGGCAAGGTGGACGGCATCGCGAAACTGAAAGGCGAAGAGGGTTTCGGTGCGGACGGAATTCCGCGCAATGCGCTTTGGCTTCGGGTGATCCGCTCGCCGCATCATCGCGCGCGTTTCCGTCTGGGCAATCTGAAAAATTTCCTGCGGCACAACCCCGGCATCGCCCGAATCCTCACGGCACGCGACGTGCCGCGCAACGGCTTCGGGATTTACCCGCACCTCAAGGATCAGCCGGTCCTCGCGCAGGGCGAGGCGCGATTTCGCGGCGAGGCCGTCGCCGCGCTCGTCGGCGTGCGCGCCGCGATCGAAGCCTTCGATCCCGACCGGTTCCCGGTGAAATGGGATCCACTGCCGGCGATCATCGGCCTCGATGCCGCGATGGCGCCGCGCGCGCATCCGGTCCAGCCTGGGAAAGCAGACAACCTGCTGCTCGACGGCACGGTTCGCAAGGGCAATCCAGAAAGCTCGTTCGGCGGGTGCGCCGCGGTCGCGGAGGACGAATTCGAAACCGCATTCGTCGAGCATGCCTACGTCGAGCCGGAAGCCGGCTGGGCGCGCCGCGTCGGCACCGGGCGCAGCACGCGCGTCGAAATCCACGTCACGACGCAAACCCCCTACATGGATCGCGACGAAGTAGCCGCCGTCCTGAATCTGCCTCCGGCGCAGGTGCGCATCGTGCCCACCGCCTGCGGCGGAGGGTTCGGCGGCAAGCTCGATCTCTCGGTGCAGCCGCTGGTCGCGCTCGGCGCGTGGCTCACCGGCCGGCCGGTCGCCTGCGTGTTCACGCGGCCGGAGAGCATGGCCTCGAGCACCAAGCGCCACCCGGCGCGCATCCATGCGCGGTTCGGCTGCGACGCACGGGGTCTGCTGCAAGCCTGTGAGATCGACGCCGATTTCGACACCGGCGCGTATGCGAGCTGGGGCCCGACGGTCGCGACGCGCGTGCCGATCCATGCCACCGGTCCGTACGCCGTTCCCCACGTTCGAGCGCGCGGGCGCGCCTTCTTCACGCATTGCCATCCGTCGGGCGCGTTCCGCGGCTTCGGCGTGCCTCAAGTCGCGATCGCGCACGAAGCGATGATGGATGCGCTCGCCGACCGTCTCGGCATCGACCGGCTCGAATTCCGCAGGCGCAACGCGCTCAAGACGGGCGACCGCACGGCGACCGGCCAACTGCTCGAGCATTCGGCGGGACTCGCGGAGTGCCTCGATGCGCTCGAACCGCATTGGCGGCGGATGCGCGCGGAATGCGCGGCGTTCAACGCGAAGCACGAAACGCGCAGGCGCGGTGCCGGAATCGGTTGCATGTGGTACGGGATCGGCAACACCGCACTGTCGAATCCGTCGACGATCCGCATTCGACTCGACCGCGACGGCGTCCTGACGCTGCTCAGCGGCGCGGCCGACATCGGGCAGGGTTCGAACACCATCCTGACGCAGATCGCGGCCGACGCCCTCGGGCTGCCGATGTCTCAATTCGCAATCGTCATGGGCGACACGGATCGCACTGCCGACGCCGGAAAGACTTCCGCCTCACGCCAAACCTTCGTCTCGGGCAAGGCTGCGGAACTTGCGGCGCTCGACCTGCGACGCAAGGCCTTCGCCCTGGCGGACGCGCCGCCCGAGGAATGGCGCGACCGGCGCTATCGGCTGTCACTCGAAGGCCGTGCGCTCGTCATTCGCCGCGACCGCATCACGCATCGCGTGGCGCTCGCGCGCGAACTCACCGGCGAAGGTCACTTCGACCCGCCGACTACGCCGCAGGACGACGACGGCCAGGGCGCGCCCTACGCAACCTACGCGTTCGCCGCGCAGATTGCCCAGGTCGAGGTCGACCTGGAACTGGGCACGACGCGCGTGCTGCGCCTGGTGGCGGCGCACGACGTCGGGCGCGCGATCAATCCGACCCAGGTCGAAGGCCAGATCCACGGCGGTGCGGTCCAGGGGCTGGGATTCGCGCTGATGGAGGAATACCTCCCGGGACGCACGGAGAACCTTCACGACTACCTCGTCCCCACGGTCGGCGACATTCCGCGAATGGAATGCATCCTGGTCGAGGATGCCGAACCGCTCGGGCCGTACGGCGCCAAGGGCGTCGGCGAACCGGGATTGATTCCGACCGCGCCCGCGATCCTCGGCGCGATCCACGATGCGACCGGTGTCCGCATGCGGCGCGTGCCGGTGCTGCCGCACCGGCTCCTCGAAGGACTGCAGCGTGCGAGATCCTGAAGACGCGCCCGAAAGCGCCGAGCCGCTGACCGGCGACATCGTCCGCTGCGACGCCTGCCCGGTCCTGTGCCGGATCCGCAGGGGCCAGGCCGGCGCCTGCGACCGCTACGCCAACGAGGACGGCCGCCTGGTGCGCCTCGATCCGCTGCTCGTTCTGCAACGGGGCGCGCCCGCGGTGCGTTTTCTGGATGCCGAAAAGCCCTGGGACGGAAGTCTCGTGTCCGCCGAGAACACCTTCGTCACCGGCCTGGGGGCAACGACCACCTACCCCGATTACAAGCCGGCGCCGTTCATCGTCGCGTCGCAGTTCGAGGGCGTCGACATGGTGACCGTGGTCACCGAAGGCATCTTCAGCTATTGCGGGCTGAAGGTGAAGATCGACACCGACCGCTTCATCGGCCCCGAGCAATCCGCGGTGCGCGTCGCGGGCGAGCAGATCGGCCACGTCACGACCGCCGAATACGGCTCGCAAATGCTGTCGCTTGGCGGTGTGCGCCATCTCACCGGAGGCTCGAAAAAGGAAGGCAACGTCACTTGCGCCGCCCTCCTCGACCTCGCCAACCGCCATCCGGTCGAACTCGAGATCGAAGGCGGCGCGCGACTCGTGGTGCAGGCGGGTGGGGCGCCGGTGGTCAACGGCGAGCGCGAAGACCGCATGCGCGTCGGCTGCGGCAGCGCGACCATCGGCATTTTCGCGCGGCAATGGCACGGGCACGCGGACGAGGTGATCGTGGTGGACGATCACATCACGGGTGTGCTGTCCGAGCACCAGGCCGGACGGTTCCTCGGCATGCGCCCTTCCGGAATCCGCGTGCGCGGCCGGAAATCGACGCCCGGACGCTACTTCAAGGTGGCCGAACCCGGCCTGGGCTGGGGCGGCACCGAAATCCCCGACCCGCTATCGATCATCGAGCGCATCGATCCCGCCTCGGCATGGCCCGGGATGCGCCTGCTCATGGTGTCGACCACGGGCGAGGACGCGGAATGGTTCGTGCTCGACGAGCAGCTTCGTCCCGCCCGTGCGCCGATGCCGCAACCGGTGCGCGCGGTGGTCGAGCGAATCGCGGAGAACTGCGAACCTGCGCTGTGCACCGTGCTTTTCATGGGCGGCGCCGGTGGCAGCCTGCGCGCCGGCGTGACAGAAAACCCCGTGCGGCTGACGCGCTCGGTGAAGGAACTCGTCACCAACGTCACCTGCGGCGGCGCTCCGACCTACGTCTGGCCGGGGGGCGGCATCACGGTGATGGTGGACGTGCTCCGAATGCCCGAGCGATCGTTCGGTTACGTGCCTACGCCGGCGCTCGTGCTGCCGATCGAATTCACGTTGCCGCTCGACGCGTACGCCGCGATGGGCGGGCATGTCGACCGCGTCGTGCCGCTGCAGGACGCACTGCGAAAGGTGAATTTCCGCGCAGACGCCTGGCCTGCGACCAATCCCTGGCCGATGAGGAAGCGATGAACGGACCGCTGCGCTCCTGGCTGCCCGACGGCCGACTGCGCCTGCAGCACGGTCCAATCGATCTCGTCATTGCGGCGCAGGGCGAATCTGGCGAGGCAGGAGCGGCTTATGGGCGGGCGGGGGGGGGGTTGGCCGGGCGCCTGGAAGCGCTCGGGTGCGAGTGACCGCTGCGGG
>ORMF010019253.1_pt1 | contig 30022 bp, 28 predicted proteins | sample 1779871 | NCBI WGS metagenome assembly ORMF01 (sample SAMEA104232316, study PRJEB22302) | groundwater metagenome | biome: forest; feature: aquifer; material: groundwater | place: USA | collected 2011-08-07 | depth 5.4 m | reverse complement strand
TGGAGACTGAATAGATCGCCGCTTGATCGATCGGGCGAATGACGTCTCGAAAGAAACGGATGGCGGCTTGCATTTCGACGTCGCGTTCGGCGGTGACACTTCCACTGTTGTCGAACAGGAGAGCGATGCGTACGGCGGTTTGCGAGCGCTCTACCTCGCTAATGGGTTTTACTTGCCCGTCTATGCGTAATTCGAAATCCTTTAGGTTGAGGTCGGTAACGGGCTTGCCTTGTGCATCGATTACCGAGGCAGGAACTGTTACCAAGTTTGAGTTAACGCGGACGACGTCACCCTCCTCAATCTCCGCGCCCGCAGCGGGTGTGGGAGTGACCTTCGGCTCAGGTTGTTGCGAATTCTCAATCGATGCAGAAGTGGGCGCTTGCCTCTCAGCGCTTTGATTGGTCGGTTTCTTGGTTGCGCGTCTTGAGCGGGTTGAACCGGGCGAAGGCTTTGGTGAAGCACCGTTAGCTTGTGGTTTGGTCCGCCCGGATTGAGCGCGAGAAAACGTTGTGGAAATCGTCAGAGATAAGAGGCAGAGAAGGGCACAAAGCAGAATGACAGAGTTCCGACGACCAATGGGCATTCGCTGCATTGTAGTAGGCTTCGCCTTTGGCTATCTCAGCGCAAGGACGATTCCGCGATCAGTTCGCGAAGTATCCGGGTCGAGTGCGCGCTATTAACTCTGGGCGATTGACCTCGATTCGAATCGCCCTCCAGCGGCCGTCACGCGCACGACCTCCAGAAGGTTGATAAGCGATCGTGTATAGCGTGCGCAGGTGCGCAGCTACTTCTCCATACAAGCGATACAAGTCTTGAAGCTGCCGAATGTCACTTAAATGACCGCCAGTCCGTTCGGCCAGGATCTGGATGCGCGCGCGGGCGGCGGCGTAAATGCCCATCAGTTGCGGCGTCGGAAGAGGCAGCCGTTTAGGATCACCGGATGGAAGCGCCAGCGGATAGATGGTGACTCCCTGCCGGTCGGCGGCATCGAGCCCGGCAGAGAGTGAGCCGCTAGCTTCGGGCTTAATTGCCCCAATAGCCTCTTCGTTCGTGCGAGCATCTGCCGTAGCTTTTCTATCGACATTGCGCATCCCGGTGTCGAGCCCATCGGTCAAGACGACGATAGCCTTGCGCCGCTTGCCCTCACCGACGAGTTCCTTGAGGGCGAACCTAAGGGCCGCATAAAGCTCCGTGCCACCTTTGCCCTCCGCGTTGGTTATGGCCCAGGCGATCTTGTTACGGTCGTACGTGAATTTGGTCAACACCACAGTCTTCTCATTGAAGGCGATGACGGTGACGCGATCATCCGGCAAAAGCGCATCCGTGAACCTCAGGGCAGCTTGCTTGATTTGCTGGCGAAACCCAATCGTAGAGCCAGACACGTCGAGCAATAATGCGAGACTGAAGGGAGCCGCTGTCGTCTCAAAGCTGGCGATTGTCTGTGGCGCGCCGTCTTCAAAGATCTTGAAGTTATCACGCGAAAGATCGGTGATAGGCCGGCCCTGCCGATCCGCAACGCCAACATTAAGCTGAACAAGACTGGTGTCGACGCGGACAATCTCGTCCGGGTTTTGTCCCGGAGCAGGTTGCGGCGTCGCCAAAAGGAACAAGGCAATGAGAGCGAGAGTCTTAGACAGCCGCACCCGACCGAAGCATTGAACGACAATAACTCCAAAAGTCATGTCTACCCTATTTGCGTTTGACATAGTAGCCCTGCCGAGTTCGTATGCGGAGGTCTGATCGCTTTGGAACCTGCACGCCGATAGCCAAGTACGTTCCGTTCGGCGCTTCGCTCTTGGAGTAGTATTGCAGGAGGTATTGAGATCGCAACTCTGCGGCAATCCTGCGAAAGACAGCGTCCAAGTCGTCTAGTTTGTCCGGGACGAATGACGCACCCCCTGTGGATGTCGCCAGTTGTTCCATGCCATCCTGGGCTCTCTGGCTGATTACATTGAGGCGAAGCCCTGGCCCGGAAGGATTGATAGAATAAAAAGCGGCATCCGCCTTTTGCAGTTCCCGCTGCACTTCAAGTAGCATCTTGTTTTGAACCGATCGCCTGGCTTGAACCGTGGCCGCGTTTTGTTCGTCGCGGGTACGACCAATTGCTTTCTTAATATTCTCGCTGAAATTGTCTTCACCATCGGAAACGACCACGATCACACGGCGATGCTCTGCTGGTGCAGACTTGGCAAGGTAACGCGCGGCTTCAATCACCGTGTCAAAGAAGGCCGTAGGACCTTGGATGAAGTGATCGACATGAGCTTGCTCGTCGCCCGCGCGGCCGTATCAAGACCTTGTTCAAAACGAGGCTCTTGATCGATCGCAAATATGGCCGAGCGATCCCCGGTTTTGAGCACTTGCTTGAGAAAACGCGAGGCCGATTCACGCTCAAAACCAAATTTCGCCTCGACGCTGCCGGAAACATCAATCAGTAACGCCATGTCCAGTGGGATTTGTTCGGGATCTCCAATCTTGGCAATTTCCTGTAGCCGGCCCTGCTCCTGAAGATTGAAATCGGCAGCCAACAGACCCAACGTCGGATTGCCTGCCATATCGGTCACTGATACCGGAACAACTACGAGGTTGGAAGAGATGCGCACCACCTCAAAGTCTTCGTTTCGCGGTGCAACTGGAGTCGGTTTGGGTTTGGGTCGAAACACCGGCGCCGCTGGTGGTGGCGGAAGCTTTTCAGTCCGCTTGTTCTGTCCTCGACCTGGTGAGCCGAAGGGCAAGAGGAGCAGCAAAGCCAGTAGAACGAAGCTCAAGGATCTTCTATTTGCTAAAGGCATGAATCAATTTACTTATTGAACAGTTCGTGTGGTAGTACGACTTTGAGCGAAGTAGCCCTGACGATAATTAAGAAGTAATTTCTGTTTGCGAAGTTCGGGATTAACCAGCTCGATCTCTACCTTCCGATAGGTGCCATCGCGGTTCTTATTGGTAGGTGCGTAAGCGACTAAGTATTGCGAACGCAGCTCCTGTTCAATTTGAGCGAAGGCGGCGCGCAAATCCGTCTCGTTTTTCGGAAAGAAGGCGAGCCCGCCGGTACGCTCGGAAAGTTTACGCAGAGTGTCTTTTTCGACTCCGAAGTTTTTCGTATCACCAATGCCAATGGAATAAATTACCGCGTCAGCTTTCATTGCGCGTTCAACGGCCTCGCTTCGCTTGAAGCGGCTGCTGGTATCCGCGCCATCCGTTAGCAGAATAATGGTTCGCCTCGTTTTATCGTGAGTCTCTGAAAGCAATTCTTCGGCGGTGACCCAGATAGCATCCCAAATTGCCGTCGAACCGGCGCGCGGATCAGAATCATTCCTGGTTGGCATGCCGCCTACGACAACTCCTCCGCCAATATAGCCGGAAGGAAATACAATCTGGACGCGTTCAATTGCGTCTTGCAAGGACTTTGGATTGTCGGTCAAACCTTGTTCCACGGTTGCTTCGCCGGTAAAAGAGATGACGGCCGCTTCGTCCTTCTTTGGCCGCACTATCGTGTTCACGAATGCGCGCGCCGCAGCTTTCTCAGCCGGTAACGTAAGTTGTTCGGACGCGCTTACATCAATCAGGATCGCGATGGAAAGGGGTCGATCTGTTTCGCGCTGGAAAGTGAAAATCTCTTGCGGCGCTCCGTCTTCGGTGACGCGAATGTCTTGTTGCCCGAGCGTGGTAATAAAACGCCGATTCTTGTCGGCGGCCGTAAAGAAGACGTTTACGAGATCAGTTTCAACGCGAACGACCTCGCCTTCCTGTGCTTTCGCTTCACTCTCTTTCGGCGAAGGCGTGGGATTTGATGAGCGCTGTTGTGGACGCGCCTGAGGCTTTGACTGTGCTCGCACACGTGTCGGCGCCCCACTAAACAGTGCGGATGCCAGCGCAAGCAGCCCCAGAATGTACGCGAATTCGCCGCGACAGCGCATGTACCCTACAACCTCTCCAAATCGTAACTGACGATGATTAGCAATTGCTCCTTAAGGCCTGCGTATTACAGTACGATGCGCCTAGACTGTCCGTCGTGACACTGATTTGTAGATTTATTAGTTACGACATACTGGGTGCGCAACTTCCTTCCTGGCGAGCTTTGGTGAAGGCCTGTTCGAGGGAGGTAGCCGCTCGAGTTCACCGAAGTCTTGCAGGATCAATTGGCCCCCGAGTCTCATGATGTGGATCGTTTCACGTGCCGAGGCCTTGTCAGCCGAGCTATGGCCCGAGCTACGGCAATGATCAGATTTAGCTCTCGACTCTCACGCCACTCAATCCACGAGGTCGCTATGTTCGGTCCGCACAAGATCAGAAGGCGACGCCAGGCCCGTGCGGCCAGCGGGTCCCTGTCGACAGGCAAGGGCGCGCTCAGGCTGAAGAGAGTCGTAAGTTTGCGCGCTGTGCGAGATCGTTGACGATTCGCTTGCAGCCAGTACAATTCACGGCGCGCCTTGTCTGTTTCGCGTTCGGCGAGCGCTTGATATAGCCGTGTGTTGGACCGTGCGCGCCGGACGGAACGCCTCATCGAACACTGCATCAAATACAACAACAACGATCCTCCCTCCGCCAAGAACATAAGGCTACCACCCTGGCCCAACCGCCCAGCATATGAGCCGACGCATGAGTGCTCGAGTTTAGCCGGTGATCGAGAAGTTCCAATCCGAAGTTCCGATTGTCCTTCGTTTCACATCACTCCGAGGCTCAGAGTCGAACGAATTGCATTCAGCAATGCTTCCTCACTGAATGGTTTGCACAAGTAGTCCACCGCGCCATTCTTGAGAGCTTGCATGCGCGCCGTCTCGTTTCCGTGTGCCGTGATGAAGATCACCGGGATTTCAGAATGAGTGGCGATCAACTCGCGCTGAAGCTCAAATCCATTCATCCCCGGCATCCGCACATCGAGAATCAGACAGTGCGTCTGGTGGAGATGATCTGAACGCAAAAACTCTTCGGCTGAAGCAAAGACCTGCACCGCGAACCCGACAGACCTGATCAAACCGTGAAGCGATTCACGGACTGAGTCATCATTGTCGACTACTGAAATAAGAGGGAGACTATCCATCCTGACCGTTTATCTCCGATTCACGGTCTAGATAGCAGCGTTTAAGACAGGAAATCTATTATACGTTGGTATAGGTGGGATGAATGTGGAGTTCTGCCATGGGAGCTACGATTGTTTTCTTCGAGCTATAGCAACTTCTCCGACATTCTTACCAAATCTGCCAACGACTCGGCCCGCATTTTTTGCATCACTTGACCTCGATGAACCTTGACAGTGATCTCGCTTGTGCCAAGCTCGGCGGCAACCTGTTTGTTGAGCAGGCCTGAGACCACCAGTCCCATCACCTCTCGCTCGCGCGGTGTCAGGGATTCATACCGGCCACGCACGTCCGCTAACTGAGCTTGCTGCCGGCGTACGACCCGGTCGCGTTCGAGTGCCTGTTGGATCGCATCCAATAGATCCTCGTCACGGAACGGCTTTGTAAGAAACTCAACTGCGCCCGCCTTTATCGCCCGCACTGAGGTGGGAATGTCACCATGTCCAGTAATAAAGACAATCGGAATCTCTATGTTGATCTCGGCCATCCACTTTTGTAGTTCAAGTCCGCTTAGTCCCGGCAGCCGGATGTCCAACACCAGACAGCTCGGTACGTCTGCCCGCGAGCTAGCCAAAAAGTGTTGCGCAGACGCGAATGTCTCAACTCTCAGGCGCGCCGACCGAATGAGACTTACCAAAGACTCCCGGACCGCCTCATCGTCGTCCACGACAAAGACCATTCCTTGTGGCTCAGCCATTAGTGCTCCCGTTGGTATTTCATTAGGGTAAATTGAAAGCTTGCGCCGGAACCGTTCGCTTCGGCCCACAACCGGCCACCGTGATCCTCAATGATTGAGCGACTGATTGCCAAGCCCATGCCCATTCCCTGCGGCTTGGTAGTGTAAAAAGCATCGAAGATCTTCTCCAGAGACTGCTCGTCAATCCCCACACCTGAGTCTTGCACAGCGACGAGCACTTTGTCGGATTCATGCCAAGAGGCACTAATGAAAACCTCTCGCGACCGATCGGTCTCTGAAGCCATCGCATCGACAGCCTTCATCACAAAATTGAGAATAACCTGTTGAAGCTGCACCCGATCTCCCAACACTGGAGGGACATCCTCAGTCAGTTCCAACCGCAGGCCTACCCCCCTTCGCACTGCCTCGTCCTGTGAGAGATTGCGAACCTCTTGAATGATTTGATTGATGTCCAGCCGGCCCTTTTCGGTATCGGTCTTCCTTAAGAAGGCCCGGATACGAGTCATGACATCGCCTGCCCGATTCCCATCACGGACAATGCGCTGAGCTGCTGCGCGAGCCTCGTCGAGATTGGGCGAATCACCAGCCAGCCATCGGAGGCAGGCACTGCCGTTGTTGACGATGGCGGAAAGCGGTTGATTAATTTCGTGGGCGATGGAAGCTGCCAATTCTCCCATAGTCATCACCCGCGTGACATGGGCCATCTCTGCCTGAGACCTGCGCAGGGCCTCTTCGGCGCGCTTTTGATCTTCCATCGATTTGCGCACTCTGGACATCAGCCGGGTGATCACAAATGCGGTTGCCACGTATGCAATTGGCGCCACAAAGTCCAAAATCTGGTTCATCCCTAAAGTAAAAAGCGGCGCGGTAAAGAAATAATCCAGGCAAAGATAAGAGAGGATGGCGACAATCGCCGAGGGAACCAGACCGCTCCTGAGTGATACCAGCACGATGACGATCAGATACAGAAGGGCGACCGTCGTGGAATTGACATTGAATCGAAAGCAGAGAAAAGTCAGCAACGCCAGAGCGGCGCTGCCAACCAAACACTGCAGGGCTGAATGCCAAAATTTATGCGGCCGATTTTGCTTCACTGAGAGTGGTTATCGATTCGCTTGTTCCAAAGACCAGCAAGCCTTCACGGGCTTTATGAAGCTGACAGGTGAGCAAACGTTGCCGCGCTCTCTGATTGCCAGCCGCATTATCAACATAGGCCAGTTGATATCATCTAAGGCGACGTATCCAAGAATAGTGGAAATTCGGAATCGCTCCAAAACATATCTCTAGCTCTTGCACCTTCAGCGGATTGTCTCAATAATGCATCACGCAGTGAAGCACGCGCTCGTTGATTCTTTTAGGCGGGCTATCCGCGGTGCTAAACGTTGGCTTAACTCGTCGACTTCTGAGAATGAACGATGTTGCTATTCTCTAAACTACGTCGCTACCGGCTGACCGATAATCAGGGACGACGTGCGAAAGTAATCGACTTCATCGTTGAGCTGCCTCCCGAGGGCTATCCACCAGTCACGCATATTCTCTTTCGACATACGAGTCATGCTTTGGAAGTGCTGAGCTGGAAGGCAGTAGTGTCCGTGGATCACCTGGCCCGACAGATCAAAGTGAAGAACATCGAAGCGAGCGAACTCGCTCCGGAGGAGTGGCTGAGAAAGAGAGTCCTCTTGAGCGATATTCACGACTCGCTGGTGCTTGATTTGAAACAGCACCGAGCGGTCAGAGCCAACGGTCTGCTCCTTAAGGAAGAAAGCGGAATGATGGTTTTGTGCGGCGTAGATACCAGCCTGAGCGCCACCGTGCGGTGGCTCACCGGAGGGCGCTTCAGTTACGTTCCACGTACCACGGTTCATGATTGGACCACCATCGAGTTCTTGCGCGGCGATCCTCAGGCAGTCAAGAGTGGCATGCCCTACCGGCATCAGATTATCCATCTGCCAGCCGGCGAGATTGCTCGTCTGACAAGCCAACTGCCTTACATGCATGCGGCCGAATTACTTACCTTACTTCCTGACGCGCTGGCGATCAACACGCTGGAGGCGATGCCCGCGCGGCGGCAACTCCAGGTGTTTGAAGAACTGGATGAAAAGCGTGCTTTGCGTTTACTGGAACTCATGGCGCCAGACCTGGCGGCAGACTTGTTAAGTGCTCTGCAAACCGAACCTATGCAAGGCTACCTCGACCGCCTCCCCAAGATTCAGAGTGAGCGCATCGTTGAACTGCTGTGCTTCCCCGAACACACCGTGGGCGGCATTATGACAAACGACATCGTTTTTGCGCCCATGAGGCTGACTATTGCAGAGGCACGCGAGAAATTGCGCGAGCGTCTTAAAGAGCCTGACTTCGTTTATCTGATCTTCATCGTGGATGACGAGGTCGCAAAGAAGCAACTGGGCATAGTTCCTATCCGTCTTCTTCTGACGTGTGATGACGATCAAACTTTGGGAGAGATTATGGACACGAAGGTTCCAACTTTAGACTCGCTTGAATCCGCGGAAGCCGCGGCGTTCAAGGTCATCGAGAGTCAGCTTGCGGCCCTGCCGGTGGTGGGACCGGACGGCCAACTTCTCGGCGCGGTAACGGTTGACGCCGCGGTGCTGCAAGCGGCCCCGCAGGCCTGGGGATCACAGGCGCCAAGGATCTTTTCATGAACAAAGAAGTGGACCCGCAAGAATTGGAAAAGCTGGAAAGCGGCGAGCCACTTGTCCTGCCGATTCGCCCCAGGGACTTGCGTAAAAGTATCCGCGTAACGATTCGCGGCCGTAGCGTGCGTCTGGTTGGCGTTCACCATATTCCGCCCGGCCTGCTGGGTTGGTTGCTGATTCTAGGACCTGGATTGATTGCAACTTCTGCCGGCAACGACGCTGGCGGTATCGCGACTTACAGTTCGGCCGGAGCGAAGTATGGCTACGACCTGATCTGGGTGATGGTCCTCATCACCGTCTCGCTGGCAGTAGTTCAGGAAATGTGCGCGCGCCTGGGAGCAGCAACCGGACGTGGGTTGCTGGATTTGATTCGCGAGCGTTTCGGAGCGGGCTGGGCGCTCTTTGCCGTGGTCGTGATTCTGATCGCTAACAGTGGCGTCACGATATCCGAGTTTGTGGGTATCGGTGCGGCGATGGAACTCATTGGTGTGAGTAAGAACTTGGCCATCCCGCTGACGGCTGTTTTTCTTTGGTATCTGGTGGTCTACGGTAACTACCCAAGCGTTGAGAAGATATTTCTGGCGATGACCATCGTCTTCTTTGCTTATCCAATTGCGGCCTTCATGGGCCATCCCGACTGGGCGCAAGTGGCGCATGGGGCCGTCGTTCCCAAGATCCGTTGGGAATCCGATTATATTTTCATCGTCGTCGGATTGATGGGTACGACGATCACGCCTTACATGCAGCTTTTTCAGCAAAGCTCTTTGGTAGAGAAGGGCGTGGCCCGCCGCCATTATGGTCCGGAGCGCGCCGATGCCTATTTCGGAAGTATCTTCTCGAACATGATGTCGATCTTCATGATCATCGCGACCGCCGCGACGCTTTATGTGGCGGGCCAGAGGGAGATCGAAACGGCGGCTGATGCCGCACGCGCGCTTGAACCCGTAGTTGGAAGTGCTGCGAAGACGTTGTTCGCTATCGGTCTTTTGGGCGCATCACTTCTGGCCGGGGCGGTGCTTCCGCTGGCCACCTCGTACGCTATCTGTGAAGCCTTTGGATTACCGAAAGGCGTCAACCTCGACTTCAGGCGCGCGCGGGTTTTCTTCAACCTGTTTACAGCCCTAATTGTCCTCGGAGCAGTAGTCGCATTGATCCCAAATCTGCCATTGATCAAGATGCTGTTGTGGATTCAGGTATTGAACGGCGTCTTGCTGCCGATCATCCTGGTGTTCATCCTGCTACTTATCAATGATAAGCGCCTCGTAGGTCATCTCAAGAACACCCGTTTGTATAACGTCTTGGGATGGGGAACGTTCGCGATGATCACCACGGCGGTTGTAATCATGCTCGGTGCTCAAGTGCTGGATCTCTTCGGCATTCATCTCTTCGGCAACGCATAATAACCTTATCCGGCTGGATCGCTATGGATATGTACCTTACTGCGAGGGATCTCAGTTTCGATCGCTCGCAAGACTCTCACAGTTAGATCATGAGCTTCCTCGAACCGCTTGTTGCGATCAACTTCCAAATGCAAGTCGATGAACTTTTGTGATCCCGACCGCCGTGTACGCAAGTCATGGAATCCCCTCACTCCCAGCGTCCGATACCGAGCGACTATCTCAGCTACCTGACTGTCGACTTCAGGCGGCAGCCTGCGGTCCATCAAGACATTTATCGATTCATGAGCCAGCCCAAAAGCTGACTTGATAATGTAGAGTGCAATAACCAATGAAATCAGCGGGTCAGCCAGGCTCCAACCTGTGAACGCTGTAACAAGAAGCGCGATAAGCACTCCCGAGTTGATGTAAATATCCGTAACGTAATGGAGCGCATCGGAACTGAGTGCGGGCGATTCAGTTGCCTTTGCAGCGCGCCGCAGTTTTCTGACGAGCCACACGCTTGCCGCGATGGCAATAATCATGCTGCCGATCCCGATCACTTCGGAGCGCGTCTGATGCGGCTCTCGGATTCTGTGGACCGCTTCCCAGACGATGAAGATGCCTGAGGCACCGATGACAATGGCCTGGAAGAGACTGGTCAGAGATTCAGCTTTACCGTGCCCGTAAGCGTGATCTTCGTCGGCGGGACGGGATGCGGCGCGAACGGCAATGAAGTTCAAAGTAGAAGCAAACAGGTCGAGCACGGAGTCGAGTAGCGAAGCCCAAACGCTAAGGGAGCCTGTCAGCCAGCCCGACGTCCCTTTGACTGCGATCAGGAAAACGGCGACGACGATCGAGAGCCTCGCCGCAGAGTTTTTCATCGCCCTTTCCTCGGCTGCAGCTGAATGAATGTGTGGCGAGATAGCCATAGTGACATCCATCTAATCGCTATCAGGAGAGCCGACCAGGCGAGATGGCGTTCCCCCTGCTGTCGGAGTCATTTAAAGATTAACATCTCCTGTCGACACGGTGGAGTTTATGCAAATGCGATTAGCCAGGAATCAAGTTGGATTCACGTGCCGCCTGTCAATTCAGTATTGTTTTCCGCTCGCCTTTGCGTGAAACTAAGCACGTAAATGTTTTTGCTTAATCTATGACCCACGGCGATCAAACCAAAACGCGACCAGACAGAAGCGCTCCTGGAATCCCCAATTCTGATCCTATGGGTGGCTCGCTTGAAGCAGCCATGATACGCGAAAAGAATCCGGTCAAGCGTTTTTTCAAAATGCTCGGACCGGGATTAGTCACCGGAGCTTCAGACGACGATCCTTCGGGCATTGGTACTTACGCCGTCGCGGGCGCTTCTCTTGGCTTTTCGACGCTCTGGACCGCCCTTTTCACCTTGCCCTTGATGATCGCCGTCCTGCTTACCTGCGCCAGAGTCGGAATGGTTAGCGGCATGGGGCTGACTGCCGTCCTGCGACGGCACTATTCGCGGAATTTGTTATACCTCACGGTAGGCGGATTGGTCGTTGCCAATACGATCAATGCCGGTGCCGATATTGGGGCCATCGCGGCGGCGATCAATCTCCTGATACCGGTGCCGGTTGCGGCGCTGATAGTGCCGATCGCGCTGGTCATCATGGCGCTTCAAATCTGGGGTTCATACCGACTGATTTCCAAAACGTTTAAGTGGCTGACCCTCGCTCTCCTGGCGTACATTGGATCGGCGCTCTACGCCAAACCTGACGCGGTCCAGGTGCTCAAGGCCACGTTTATGCCCAGACTCAGTTTCGACCCGAGCTTTCTGGCGATGCTAGTCGCGCTTCTGGGGACGACAATCTCGCCTTATCTCTTCTTCTGGCAGGCCAGTCAGGAAGTCGAGGAAGAAATCGGTTTTGGTCGCGTGACCCAGGCGCAGCGCCGAGGCGCAACGGATGCTGAGATGAAATATGCGCGCTGGGATGTGTACATAGGAGGGTTCTTATCGAATCTCGTGATGTACTTCATAATCCTGGCGACGGCCGCCACTCTATTCAAAGCCGGTAAGACTGACATCCAGTCAGCCGCTGATGCCGCGCAAGCACTCAAACCTCTGGCGGGCCAAGGCGCATCAATCCTGCTGGCGGTGGGACTTGTTGGCACCGGCTTCCTGGCCGTACCGATTCTGACCGGCTCAAGCGCGTATGCCGTGACTGAGGCGTTCAAAGGAAGGTACGGCTTCAGTCAGAAACTGCGTGATGCAAAGCTGTTCTATGGTGTAATTATTGCTTCCACATTGGTGGGTCTGCTGATCAACTTTGTGGGCATCAACCCGATTCGAGCGCTGTTCCTGTCGGCGGTGATCAATGGCTTTCTGGCTCCGCCTCTGCTGATGGTTATCATGCTAATTGCGAACAACCGGAAAGTCATGAAGGATCGGGTGAACGGTCGCTGGACCAACATCTTTGGTTGGACTGCGACGGTGGTAATGTTTGCCGCCGCCGTTGCGCTGGTTCTAACGTGGGAGTAAAAGACAGCATCCGGAAGGAGAGCATTTTCATGGTTCATGAAAACGCAGGGCCAACCCTACTCTTGGCGCAGGTTGCGCGCGCAATGTTTCTGATACTTGGGATTGGCATTTCAAGTCTTTCGGCGTTAGCCCAAACGGCCTCCCCCACACCGCAACCATCGCCGAGTCCTGATAGCTCGGCAACCAGCCAGTCCGAATCTAAGAAGCCGGACACCCGCGACCCGATTGAGCGCTCTGATGAGTTTAAATCCAAATTGACCTTTTCAACTTACTTTACATCGGGCGAGCGCGTCTACGATCTCAACGTCCGACGCCAGTTTGGACCATGGACTGCCTGGATAGCCGGCTTCTACGATCCGCACGGCACTAAGTTGATGCGCGTTGGCGCCCAGTACGACTACAAAAAAGGCTGGCTCCACCTCGTTCCGAGCGTAGAGGTTTCCACCACGAGAGCCTTGTCCGGATCGCTATCCGCCGAACTTGGTTCCGGCAAGACCGTTGCCCTTGTTGGCGTAGCACGAACGAACCTTAGGCCTTTCTTCGATCTCTTTTGGGACCCGGGGGATTCAGTTCAACTGGGAGTCGCCCACCGGATTAGCAACTATGATCGCATTCAAGGGTTCACGATTTTTGATGTTCGTCTACATACGCAGCAACAAAACACTCACGTGCTTTGGCGACACAAGCTAAACGCCAACAACGGAATTACCTTTGATGCGGTGTTTAAGACGGGGCGCGGCGATTCCGGCGAGTTCATCCGCGCCATGGGCATTGGTGTCTATTATGATCGCCACCATTGGTTCTGGAAGGCCTACTATGATCCCCATGTGAACTTCAGTGATCACACAATGGTCCGCACCGGCATCGGACTAAAGTTCTAAACCTTAACTTTCAGGTCTGATAATTTTCCTGAACGAGTCTTGTATGAACCCCGATGCGAGTTTATGCTGAGGCGCTCGATTGTTGAAATCCGGTTTGGAGAACCCCCCAGAACTTTGAGAACTCAGCGAACGAGAAAGATAGAAAAGAAGCTATCCTCGGCTTTACACGCCTTCAAGTACCGCAACTTCAAACTCTTCTTTGGCAGCCAGTTCATTTCTATCACCGGGAACTATATACAGACGGTAGCCCAGGCCTGGCTGGTGTACCGGCTGACAGGTTCGGCTACCCTTTTGAGTCTGGTAGCGTTTTCCGGACAGATTTCAATTTTTGTTCTCGCCCCGATCAGCGGGTTTGTCGCCGATGTGAAATCGCGGCGCGGCATTCTTTTCGCGACGCAGATTGCTCCGATGCTGTTTAGTTTCGTGCTGGCGGGGCTCACGCTAACCGGACGCGTTCAAGTCTGGCACGTGTTCACAATTGCAGCGTTGCTGGGAGTAGTTAATGCATTCGACTTCCCCGTACGTCAGGCATTTGTCGCTGAGTTGGTAGGGAAAGAGGATTTGATGAGCGCCGTCACGCTGAATTCTTCGATGATTAACAGCGCTCGGACAATTGGGCCGGGCATCGGCGGGCTGTTGGTGGCAAGCATAGGCGAAGGCTGGTGCTTTCTTGGCAATGCCTTGAGTTACGTTGCGGTCATCATCGGTATGCTGATGATCAAACCCGAAAGCAAGCCGCGCAAACCCGCTCAACATTTTCGAACTGGGGTCGCGGAGGCGTTCAATTTTGTTCGGCACACTGGGCCAGTGGGCGCGCTATTGGTGCTGCTCGGTCTGATCAGTTTTATGGGATTGCGCTACGAGATCCTGATGCCCGTGTACGCCCAGGAGATGTTGCGTGGTGGTCCAAAGGAATTCGGATTACTGATGGGAGCATCAGGTGTCGGCGCAATCTTCGGCTCGTTCGTCCTGGCCACGTGGGGTAACGTGCGAACGCTCGGTGATTGGGTGGGACTTGCAGCCGCCGGTTTTGGTGGCAGCTTGGTGTTGCTGTCGTTCTCACATTCTTTTGGCCTCTCCCTCGTCGTGATGTTACTGATCGGTTTCACTATGGTGACTCAGCTAGACGCCTCAAACACGCTGGTGCAGCGGATCGTGCCGGATGAAATGCGCGGGCGTGTGATGGCGATCTGGACCATGATGCTTAGTGGTCTGGCTCCGTTCGGTTCGCTTTTGGTCGGCGTGCTGGCCCAGCGCTTTACCGCTCGAAGAACGTTTGCCGCCGGTGGAATGGCTTGCGTGATGGGCGCGATGGCCTTTGGGTTTTGTTTGCCAATACTTCAACGCGAAGCGCGCAAACTCATCACGAAGCGAGGGCGAGAAGATGGTGGTCCAGTCCTGAAGACAACGAAGCAGGAGTCATAACTCTTTGCGTCGTTCCCACCAGAACGGACTGGCACTTCTTCGGTGACCTGGTCGCGGCTTCAAGAGCGCGTAATAACCTTTCCGAGTTCTAACTGACAGCCTCGTATCCCCTGATGATGGCCAGACCTTGACCTCAAGGCGATGCCAGCTGCCATCGTTCTTAAAATTCGTCGGTCGATAACCTATCGAGTATTGATGACGCAGCTCCAACGCGATCTGATCGAAGGCTTCTTCCATCTTGGCGCTTGAGGATGGATAGAATGCTTTACCCCCGGTTACTTCGGAGAGACCGTTCAACGTGCTTTGTATGCGTGCGCCTGCTTTACTCGCGAGACGCATTCCATTCCAGACCCATACCGAAACAGTGTTTCGATTGAGCGAACCTGTGCTACATAGTTTCTGTGTCAAATGCGTCATCTGAACAGCGACCCTCTCGTCGCCCCCCAAATTCTTTCGTTATCGTTGGCCCTCGCTCATTGATCGGGCCGTCACTTGATTGGCTGTTAGTGTTTGTCCCCGGGGCAATCGTCATACGCTTTGTCCCACGGCTGCACAGCCCCACTGCTCTTTTCATCGTCTCGTGTCTGGCGATCATTCCCCTGGCTGCCTGGATGGGGCGATCCACCGAGCATCTAGCGAAGCACTTGGGTTCGGGCATCGGAAGCTTGCTGAATGCCACTTTTGGTAATGCGGCGGAACTCATCATCGCGCTGTTTGCACTCGCCAGAGGTTTGGACGGAGTTGTTAAGGCCTCAATAACAGGTTCAATCATCGGCAATCTACTATTGGTCCTGGGTTTCTCGTTTTTCAGCGGCGGCCTAAAATTCACCAAGCAGGAGTTTAATCGCACAATCGCCAGCGCGTCAGCCTCAGCCTTAACGCTGGCCGCAATCGGACTCACCATTCCTACCGTGTTTCATCAGGCCGCCGCCCGAGTACCGGTTCAAGCAGGCGGCTGGACTATCCTAAAGGAGCACCAACTTTCTCTCGCGATAGCCGTGGTGCTGTTTCTTACATACGTCGCGACACTCATATTCTCACTGGTCACTCACAGATCCCTGTTTGCTGGAGAACCGCACCAGGGCAATGTGGATGGAAGAGAGTTGCCGCCACAGAAGCATCAGGGCGCGAGCTGGGGAATGAAGCGAGCAGCCCTCGTCCTGGCGGCAACAACCGCCTTGGTGGCCCTAACCTCGGAATTTCTGGTCGGAGCGATTGAGCAAGCGCGCGCGCATCTCGGGCTCACCGAAGTGTTTGTCGGTGTAATTGTCGTGGCGATTATCGGCAATGCGGCCGAACATTCATCAGCGGTGCTCATGGCGCGGCGAAATAAGATGGATTTGAGTATAGGGATCGCACTTGGTTCAAGCATGCAGATCGCTTTGTTCGTAGCGCCGGTTCTCATATTTGCGTCCTACTTGTTCGGTCGGCCCATGCATCTGGAGTTCTCGATACCTGAAGTAGTTGCGGTCATCGCCTCAATCATCATCGTTGAGCAGGTTACTAATGACGGCGAAAGCAATTGGATTGAAGGGGTGCAACTACTGTCGGTGTACGCTATTTTGGCGATACTATTTTTCTTCCTGCCCGACCTGCATTAGTTCAGTAGGAAATGTTATTGTTTGAGGCTCAACCCTTCCCCTGCTTTCGCAGCGCTAACAGGTTTAGCATCACGCGGATAATAATAGAGAGAACCAGCACTGTGGTAAGCAACAACGCTGGGAGAGTAAATTGCGCCGTAGCCACTTGATGAAGAGCAGCGACGAAGGCGCAGACAGCGACCACGCCTATCAGACGGTAATTCCATGTAGGCCGCCTAATGGCAGCGATGATCACGACGATCATCGTCGCCGCATTGGCCAGCAACGTCACCCAGAACAGGGTCGCGGAGTAACTTTGATCCATGGAAATTTTCGGTGCACCTACTCTTCCGAAGTGATAGTCAACCGTCTTTCCTGTGCGTCATATTCGAAAAGCTCAGCGTAGCGGCCCCAATCTACTGCTGTTGCGAACTGCCGTTCAGCCTCTTCATCGGGATAGTGTTCATCGAGAATATCGAGAAAGAAATCAGCGAGGATGGTCTTGCTCTCGCGAAGCGTTTGGTAGATCGCGGCAACCAAAGGCGCAAGCTCAAGGACTTGCCGACGGAAAAGCTCTTCAGTGACGGTGGCCCGGCGGGTGAAGCCTCTGGGCTATATTCATGATGCAATACATGTCGTTTGGTTCACAGCCCTCTGCCTCAACTTGAATCGTGGTGTGGGTGATTCCGAAGTCATGTTCCAACTCCTTGGCGACTGCCCGCAATACGTTCTCCCCGCTGCGCACACTTTGCTCTTCGACTGTGATATGGCAGCTACAACAGATAATGCCTGAACCGACTGTCCAAACGTGAAGATCATGCACTTCCAAAACGCCATGCACACCACTGATCTTTTGTTCGAGGGTCGCCATGTCCATCCCTCTCGGAATCCCTTCCAGCAAGACATTAACCGACTCCTTTAGAATTCCCCACGAACTCCAGAGAATGAGCAAGCCGATCAGAATCGAGACTACTGGGTCGGCAATCGAGGCACCAGTGAAAGCAATGACTATACCGGCGACCACCACGCCTGCCGCTGCAATCGCGTCGCCGACCATATGCATGTAAGCGCTGCGCACATTCAAATCATGCTTTGCGGCCTTTCGAAGCCAGAGACTAATTACTGTATTCAAGAGAATCGCAACCAGCGCAACGACAATCATCGGCTTGCTTTGTACCGGCTCGGGCCGGCGCAGCCTGGAGATGGCTTCCCAAAAGATCAGCAAGGCAATAAGAACCAATGCGACCGCGTTGACGAGGGCGGTGAGTATGCCGACCCGGTGATAGCCGAACGTACGCTTAGCCGAGGAAGGACGCCGTGCGATCAAGAGGCCATACCACGACAAGATTAGCGCGAGAGCGTCGGCGAAGTTGTGACCAGCGTCCGAAAGCAACGCAAGTGAGTTTGAGAAGTAGCCCGCAGCGGCCTCGCCGATAACGAATCCGATGGTGATGAAAACGGATAAGAGCAAACGGCGACCGGTCAACGACGCACCGTGATCATGGTTGTGACCCACATCAGCCTCCGCCTGTAACCCGTCTAGCGCTTCGACGTTACTAGTCGCCCCAAGTCAAGAACACTCCGATGGCCGCCGCGAACATCACGGCCGTCGCTGCCCACCCCAGGAAGTTGAGTCCGACACCATTGACCCGCTCGCCCATGACTTTCTTATTGTTTGAGACCAACATGATGAGCACGAGCAGTGGCGGCGCCAGCAGTCCGTTAATCACTGCCGTCCAGAAGAGGGCGCGGATCGGGCTGATACCAATGTAGTTGATCAGCAAACCGACGAACGTTGAAATTACTATCACCGCGTAAAACTGTTTAGCTTTCCGGGCCTTTTCACTCAAGCCATATTTCCAGCCGAGGGCTTCAGCCACCGCATAAGCGCTCGACCCGGTCAACACTGGCACCGCGAGCAGTCCGGCGCCGATCAGACCGACGGCAAACAGGATGGTTGCCAATTTACCGGCCAGCGGTTCCAGAGCCTTCGCCGCGTCAGTGGCTGTCTCGATATTGGTAAGACCGGCCCTATGCAGCGTCGCCGCCGCGGCGATAATCACAAAGTAAAAGACGATGTTGCAAAACAACATGCCGATGCCGACATCCCACGCCGCGTACTTCAGCTCAGCCTTAGTCGCGCCCTCACGTTGCGACAGCTGATAGCGCCCCATCTGGACCTCCTCTTCTACTTCCTGGCTGGCTTGCCAGAAAAAGAGATAGGGCGAAATGGTCGTGCCCAGAATGGCTACGATGGTTAATAGATAGTCGTGATCGTAACGAAGCGGCGGGACGAACGTCGCTTTGAAGACCTCACCCCAGTGGGGATGGGCTAAGAATGCTGCTCCGATATAAGCGAACAGCGCCAGCGCCAGCCACTTAAAAACGCGCGCGATCAGCCTATACGAACCCCAGATCTGCAATGCGAGGATGATGAGTGCGACCGGGATCACCAGGACAGTGATGGGCACCGGAACAAACAAATTTATGGCCGCGGCGATGGCCCCGATGTCTGCACCAGCGTTGATTGTGTTAGCGATCAAAAGAGCGATCACTGCCGGAAAAAGAACCTTCCGCGAGTAGTGCCGGCGCAACGCACTCGCCAGACCCATGCCGCATACCATGCCGACTTTGGCACAGATGTACTGCACCGCAAGCATAAGCGGAAAAGTCAGCGGTGCAGTCCAGAGTGTGGCAAATCCGAGCGACGCGCCCGCGGTCGTGTAAGTGCCGATGCCGGATGGGTCATCATCTGAAGCTCCGGTGATGAGACCGGGACCGAGGAGCTTGAAGAAGCGTTTGACCGGATTCTTCTCAGTCATGAGGGCAGCTTCCAGAGAGCCGGTGCCGCCGGCTGGCTCTGAGTGCGGGATGGTCTCGCCGTCATCATGATCGACATCTAACTCATCTTTATCCGTCGAATCAGTCATTATTTTTTCCTCTCGGAATTGCTACGATATCCCCAGCGTGGGTATTCCAATCTTCCCCATACCTTCAAGCGCATCGTCTTCTCGGTGGAAATCAATGTGAATGTGTTGGTTCATTCCCGTGCGCATGTTCAGCGATTTCATGATGCTTCTCACCTGACGCGTTTGCAGGGTCAACATGAATCGTGACGCCTGAAAGAAATTGGAGATTATGCAAGAGATCGTGGCGCACCTGGTTAGCGATATTGTGACCTTCCTCAACTGAAAGCCTCTGATTTACCGCGAGGTTTAGCTCGTCGTGCATCCTGTGGCCCAACCACCGCACCCGTACCTCGCTTACGTCTTCAACGCCTTTCGTCTGCTTCGCCTGGTCCCTAATCTTATCCGGTACGTCCGGGTCAACGCCGTCGAGGATGCGTGTGAAGACTGCGGCGGCAGACTCCCAGACAATCCGTAAGATAAGGATCGTCATCAGGATTCCGATGATCGGGTCTGCCAGCGGATAGCCCAAATAAACACCGGCAGCACTCGCGAGCACCGTGAGACTAGCAATACCATCCGTGCGCGCGTGGTAGCCGTCAGCGATCAGGGCGGCGCTGCCCATTTCTTTGCCTACCTTGATCCGAAACACTGCTACGCTTTCATTGCCAATGAAGCCGACTATGGCTCCAACAGCCACAGCCCAGAGATAGCCGACAGGTTTCGGGTGAAAGAATCGGTTGATGGACTCATAACCTGCAAAGGCAGCGCTCGCCAGGACGGTGAGCACCACAACGAGGCCAGCCAAATCTTCTACGCGCCCGTAACCATAGGTGAATCGTTTGCTCGGCTTGCGCTTCCCCAAAATGAAAGCGATGCCCAGCGGGACGGCGGTACAACCGTCGCCCAGATTGTGAATCGCGTCGGCCAGGAGCGCGATACTTCCTGAAAAATAGAAAATTACAATCTGGATGAGCGTGGTAATGAACAGTCCGACGAAAGACCATTTAACCGCCCATAGTCCTCTATCACTGGCGGTGATGGACGGGTCAATCGTGCCATGCACGTGGCCATGTGTTCCCCCGCCGTGACCTTGGCCATGAGAATGCAAACGCGGTCGCTCACCGTGTTCGTGATTGCCCAGATGGGGATGGGTTTCACCATGCGAGTGTTCATCCTCGTGCGAATGCTCTCGATGAGAATCATGATCCTTTGCCACTCTTTCGGCCTCCCCGTTTTATCGCTCCTATCTTGAAACATCAACCGAGTTCCAGCGTGGCAGCGGCCTGTCCGATGTTGATCTTCGATCGGGATCATCCACATGTAAGACACTAGTTAATCTTCGCAGAATCGATGTGCTTCTTAAGTGATCGGCGATTTAGCCAAAAAGGAAATTGCTCACTTTGCGGCCAAGGCTTTTTCCAGCTTTTCAAACCGCGCCATCATTTGCTCATAGATGCGGTCAGTCTTTTCATGCAGATGCCCGATTTCGAGTTCAGCCTTGATGTTGACCTCGTACTCAATATCTGACCGGAAGCGATCTTTTTCAGCCTGACGGTTCTGACTGATCAGCACGAAGCAAGCTAAGAATATGGCTTCGAGCGACACAATCATTGTGAGCAGACCGAAGGGATAAGGATCGAAGGCGGGAAGGCCTACAGGAAGCGTGTTTATAACAATCCAAATAACAAACCATGCGCCGTTGACTATCAGGAAGGGCATGCTGCCGCTAAACCAAGCAATGCCGTCGGCAACACGCTGTAACGCAGTTGAGTGATGCTGCATTTCGTCGTTGACGTTGCGTGAGACACGGGTGCGCAGTAACTCATCAGCCTTGCGCGTCATGCCGGTCAACGCTGCCAGCATGTGCAGCGCTGCCTCGGGTTTTCGTTGAAACAGCATGACCAAATCATCACGATCCAGAACCAGGACCTCGCTCTCGGTTAGCGCCAGGGCTGTGGCCGTGCGCGCGCCCGAATCGAGCATGGCGAGCTCTCCAAACATATCGCCCACTTCAGCTGTGTGGAGCACGATCTTTTGACCTGCGGTGTCTTTAATAAAGAGTTCGATCTGGCCCTCGCGAATGATGAACAGTGAGTCGCCGGGATCACCGGCCTGGAATAACGTGTGGCCTGTAGGAACTTTCAACTCATCAACGACCTTGGCAAGCGCAACTCGATCGTCTTCGTTAAGGAGCTCGAACATTTTGATGTTGGCGAGAAAATTCGGGTCACAAGGCATAGGTTGATCCTTTCTGAGAAGCAGACATAGTGTTCAAGAGCGACGGCATCATAATCGCAGATGCCTTAGACGGAAGTTGATGTCACTGGAGTGGCGCATGTCGGTTTTCTCGTTAAGAAGATCGAAACGTCACCACTACGGAGACTTGCGCGGGACACTGGTTGTCGGTGGACGCGAGTTTCTATTTGCCGGTGGAGCAGTGGCTTTAGGTCCAGGTTTGTTCGCAGTGGTGCCTTGCCCGGCGGTGCGTCCTGATCGCGTTAGCGCGATTCGTTTGTCACGTCCGGGCTGATCAACTACCTGCACCTTAATTGAACGGTAAGTGCCATCGTGCGCTTTGTTAGTAGGATCGTAACTGATCACGTATTGAGTACGCAGATCGCGCACTATCTCGTTGGCAACCTGGGGCAGTTCAGAGATTGATTGGGGATAGAAAGCCCGTCCGCCCGTTTCGCTGGCGATCCTATTGAGCAGGTTCAACGCTTTCTCGCGTGGACTCTTACGAATGAATCCCTTATCGCTTTCCAGCTCGGTAACAAAACCAATCACGTAGATCTGCACATCTTCTTCGCGCAATTGTTGAAAGAGCTGTGGCTCTGTGTAGTAACTGTTACGATCCTCGCCGTCCGTAATCACAATCAGCGCACGCCTGCGACGGTCGTCGCCGGTACCCTTCTTATAGTCGGCGATGTGCGTGGCTGCCACATAGACGCCATCGATTACCGCCGTCTGCCCGCCTTCGATATAGAGGTTGTCAAGGCCATCTATAAGCGCGTCTTTACTTGCGGTGAAATCCTGCACTGCTTCGATCTTGTCGCTGCTAATAAAGCGTTCAACAAAGGTTTCGTCGCCGCGCTTATTACTGTTAATGACTATTTTGGCAGCGTCGAGTATCTGTTGAAAAATAGGCCGCACTGAGCCCGAAGTGTCTACCGCCAAACCATAAATCACCGGAACCTCTTCCTCCGTAAAAGAAAAAATCGGCTGAGGCCCGCCGTCTTCCAGTACTTTGAATTCGTCTTTTCGCAGACGGTTAATCGGTCGGTTGTTGCGATCGATAACCCGCACCTGCAGAGTCACCAAGTCAGTACTGATCCTTATGATCTCATTTTCACCAATCTCAGCGCCGGCTGGATCAGGTGGCGGCGTCGGCTTGGGTTTCAAAACCGGCGGTGGAGGCGGCTCGCCTAGTTGTGGGGCTATGCGCCGGCCCGAACCCTGCGGCAATGGAGTAGGCGTGGCTTGCGGTGGTGGCGATGGGTTAATCGTTCGTGGTCGCGAATCAGAAGGTTGCTGGGCCAGACCAGCGCCATCAACAAGCAACGACAGTGTGGCAAGGAAACTTATTAGAAAAAATAAAACAATTCGACGGGCCGGAATTTCCCTCGTGAAAATCCTGATCACAATAATTAGACCCTTCAGTAAATAAATCCTAACGTCAAACAATCTTCCAGCGCTTACTTTGGATTTGCGATTGCGAAATAGCCTTCTTTGCTGCGCACGAACAGGCGGGGCAGCCCGCGCGGCGGGGCGACCTTAACTTTGATCTTGTGCCACTTGCCATTATTCACGAAGTTTGGCGGCCGGTAGCCGATCGAGTACTGGTGACGAAGCTCAAGCGCGATCTGCTCGAAGATGTCATCCATCTCGGCCCCTGATCGTGGATAGAAGGCTTTGCCGCCGGAAACGCCCGCCAGCTCATCCATAATGCCTTGTCCTTCCATGCCGAGTGAGCTGCCTACGTCACTGCCGCCAAGAATTCCAATGCCGTAAAGAACAACGTCGGACTCTTTCAGCACCCGGCGCAGTTCGCCGAAGGTGTAACGCGAATTGTTATCCTGGCCGTCGCTGATTAGGAGTATGGCGCGCTTTGGGTGTGCTCCGCGCTGCACGCGTTCGACGCCGAGATAACAGGCGTCGTAAAGGGCCGTGTTACCTTTAGTCTGCACAAAGGTAAGTTTGTCGAGTACGGCGTTGCCATCACGCGTTCGATCAATCAGCAGCTGTGCTCTCGAGTTGAACCCAATCAAGAAATACTCATCGCGGTCGTGGCTGGTTTGAATGAAGTGAGCCAGCGCATCGCGGGCGCGCTTGACCTTATCACCGCCCATCGAACCTGAGACGTCAAACAGTATGCCGACCGAAACTGGTGCGTCGTCGTCGCTGAAGAAGGTGATCTCCTGTTGCTGTTTCTCTTCAAGGATCGTGAAGGCGTTCTTGCTAAGACCAGAGACGAAACGGCCGTAGATGTCAGTAACCGTGACGTTGAAGGTAATCAGGTCTGTGTTGGTGATGACCGGAGTCTTGTCGTCGACTTCACCTTGGGGCAGTTCGATTTTGGTGGGTGGCTTCTTCGGTGCTGTCTGAGGCGAGGCATCCGGTGGCGGAGTCTTTTTCGGAGCCGCCTCGACTTTTAGCAATTCCTGCGTCGGCGAGGGCTGGGGAAATGTTTTCTCTGGGGGTTTTGCCTGAGCGGTCGCCACCCGAGGCGCAGCGACCGCCATGGCGAAAAGAATAACGCAGGAGAATAGCGCAGTTGAGACTAGCTGACGACGCGTCTTCATTGATTACTCCCTGCCGTTTGTGAGACACCCGGCCCCAAGGCGCACCGAACCGAATCGGAAGACTATGTTCGCAGGTCTTAAATACCAGTCTTTCAGCCAATGAATCTATTATACGTTGGTATAGGTGGGCTAAGGGATGTGGCGGGCTATAATCGGGCCGGACTGAAAGGAAGTGGTGAGGCGGAGGAAGTGATTGTGCGTTTTCAAAAACCATTCAGACTGATTGCGGGAATCTTGGCTGCATGGATCGTAATGGTTTGCCTCGGCGGCGGCGCCGCACAGGAAGATCGAAAAGCTGAAGGCGGCTGGCTTCAGGCGGTTCCTTCGCGGGCGGATTTTGATTCGCTTGCCCGCGTCTACACTGATACTTCTTATGCTCTTCCGCACGTCCTCTTCGTCATCGATCGCAAAGAAAATAACAAAATCTACTACGTCAATACGCAGCGCTACCGCTTCCATCAGGATTTCGTCAATGCTATGTATCTTTCCCTGGAGCGAGGCGAAGAGTTCACAAAGAACAACTACCTCAACCCCAACCGTCGCTTCATCATGGGCACGGTTGCTTATCAAACACCCGTTCGACGTTTTGCTTTTGAGTTTTGGGAGGGCGACACAATCTCGGGTGAGCAGATCAAACTGGCCTTTGACATCATCAACAAGACTTTTTTCACGCCGGTCGCATTCAAACCGAATTCTCTCAAGCAGGATCAGGAATCGGCGAGTATAGCGAGCCTTGCGCGGGTCCTTCCCAGCGACATCGCCAAAGAACAGGAATATCAGCCGTTGAACATCGCGCATGCGCTGGGTCGTATCCACATAATTCCAAAGCTCGATGAGCATGTAGAGATTGGATTCAACGAGATCGTCGTGCTCGATGAAGTGCCCGTGCAACTCCCACCCGTCGCCGGTATTATCACGACAAAGCCTTCGACGCCGCTTTCTCACATCAACCTGCTGGCAAAGTCCTGGGGAGTGCCGAATGTCTACATCAAAAACGCGCAGGAGCTTTTCAAGCAGTACAACGTCTGGTGGGTTTCTTTCGACGCGCTGCGCGACCACTACACAATTAAGCGCGCCGATCTGAAACAGATTGATGAGTATCAGCAACGGCTCAAGACGCGCCTCGAAGTGATGAAGCCGCGCTCCGATCTTTCGTTGAAGCGTCTCGCCCCTCTGCACGAGCAAAGGGCCTCAGATGTCATCGCCTACGGCGCAAAGTCGGCCAACCTCGGCGAAATGATGCAGGCGCGGATCCCCGGCGTAATCATCCCGGACGGCTTCACGGTTCCTTTCTTCTACTACGATCAATTTCTGAAAGAGAACCAGCTGGATGATGCGATCTACGAGATGCTCAACGATCAGAAGTTCGTCCATGATCCCTCGTATCGCCGTGATTATCTGAAGCGTATGCGGGAACGCATCACGCAAGGAAAGATGAATGAGCAACTGCGCGCAGAAGTCCTGCGCCGTGCGCACGCGGAATTTCCGGGCAAGGGACTCTTTGCCCGCAGTTCAACCAACAGCGAAGACTTGCCGAACTTCAACGGCGCTGGTCTCTACTCGTCCATGCCAAACGTGCGCGGTGATGAGCAGTTGATCGATGGCATCAAGGCAGTATGGGCGTCAGTCTGGAACTTCGAGGCGTATGAAGCGCGTGAGCGCGGCGGCATCGACCACATGAAAATCTTTATGGCCGTGCTTATCCAGGAGGGCATCAACGGCGACAGCGCCGGGGTAATGATCACGGCTGATCCTTACGATCGCGAGGATAAGGACGCAATCTATATCAGCGCCAAGCGAGGCCTGGGCATGAGGGTCGTCGAAGGTCAGAAGATCGCCGAACAGGTCGTCTTCCGCCAAAAGGCCAACGCGGTCCAGGTCCTGACGAGATCGGAAGAAGATAGCCTCTTAACATTTGATGAGAAGGGCGGCGTTAAGGAAATCCCAATCGCGGGCGAGCGGGCGGTGCTGACCGACGAGGTGATCCGGAGGCTCGCCCGCGCCGGTCAAGACATCAAGCGTGTCTTTAATAATAAGGATCAGGACATCGAGTGGGTCTATATGCGTGGGCAGATTTACATCGTGCAGTCGCGTCCCTATGTCGCAGGTGGCCCCGGGATGCTGGTGAATCCTGGTTAGGAGGTTCGACAAGGGAGCTTCTCGATTTCACTAGCCCTTTCCATCTCCTGAAGGACTCGTTGTCCCCCTGGACAGCGGACTTTTCCGCAGAGAGTTTTACTCGCCTTTGATGACTGAGAGGGTTATTGCTGGTAATCGCGACGATCCGTACGGGTACAGCCCTTGCTTCGAGTTAGATCGAGTATAGGTGAAACCGTTTCAAGAAGGAGTCGAGTTCTATGCAATACAAGAATGTCCAACTGTTGGCTTTGGCAAATAATAACTTCCGCAAAGTCCTGTTTACGAACAAGTATTCCCAAGTGGTTTTGATGAGTATTCTTCCGGGTGAAGACATTGGTCAGGAAGTTCATGAAGGTGTTGACCAAGTGCTGGTGTTTGTTCAAGGTGCGGGCCAGGCTGTCATCGACGGTGAAAGCCATGACATTGCTGCGGGCGATTTGTTCGCTGTACCCGCCGGAACGGAACACAACTTCATCAATACTGGCGATGCTGCTATGAAGCTGTACACGGTTTACTCGCCGCCAGAACATCCCGACGGTGTCGTGCATGCGACCAAGGCTGATGCTCAAGCTCATCCGGACGAATAGGCAAAACCAGATGGGGACGAACAATAATGAAGATACTTGTGGCCATCGATGATTCGGCCAGCAGCAGGGCCGTCGTTGACAACGTTGCGCGACGGTCATGGCCGACCGGCAGTTCAATCATTGTGCTCTCAGCGTACGACATGAGTTTGGGTCCTATGGCTAAGCCCTGGTTGATTCCGCACGATGAGGAAAGAATTCTAGAGGCCGCTCGAACAGGCTCAGGCGATAGTAGACGCTGGCATCTTAAAGCTCAAAGAGAGCCTCAGGAGAAATATTAAGATCAAAACAAAGATTGCGCAGGGGCAAGCGCACGAGTGATTCTGGAGACGGCCGACGCTGGGATAGATCTTATCGTGCTAGGTTCTCACGGTCACGCCGCTTGGGAGCGAATCATTCTGGGTGCACCGCCCACGCGATGGCGCTGCACGCAAAGTGTTCGGTTGAGATTGTTAGACGCAGAAGGCATCGCCAGAAGTGACCGTCACCTTCTGGTGTTGCTCCTGTATACGGTTCGCCTTCATCGTGTATGCCGTCGCGGGTGAGTGCCGCCGCTAACAAGGTAGAAGTTGAGGTAGAAATAAATGGCACATGTATCAGATCGCTGGGACCCGGAACCGCGTTGGCCGGCATTCATTGCAATCGTGGCTGTAGGTGGACTGTATTTGGCGTTGCCCGCCAACCTCACGGTCGGCCCACGATGGCTGTTTCCTGGGACCGTCATAGCGTTGCTGGTGCCCACGGTCATTTCTCACCGTACAGGTAAACACAATCTCAATAAGTTTTTCGGCTTCTCGGTTACAGGCGTTGTAACTGCGGGGATGATTGCTTCCGTAGCTTTGCTGATTAAAGCCTTGCCATCGCACAAGGAGTCGCCCACCGAGCTCTTGCTCTCGGCTTCAGCTCTTTGGTTCACAAACATCCTAGTCTTCGCGCTGTGGTACTGGCGGCTGGATGCCGGAGGCCCACATCGGAGAGATTCACGGGCGGGCCATCCCGAGGGAGCATTTCTCTTTCCGCAGATGACGATGCTGCCAGACGCTAAGACCGAAGCCGGCCAGGATCTATGGACACCAAACTTCGCAGATTATTTGTTTCTTGCATTCAACACGAGTACCGCTTTTTCACCGACTGACGTGCCGGTGCTTGCACGATGGGCCAAAGTGCTGATGGTGCTCCAGTCTCTAATCTCTTTGACGGTTTTGGTGCTGTTAGCCGCGCGCGCTGTGAATATTCTGTAGGCATTAACCAAGGGGCAAGACCAGCGATTCTGCCTTTTGCAGAATCGCCTTTTTACCTATAATTCGTTCACAACTTTCCTTAGCTGTGATAGTCATGCCGACACATAGGACAAATCGTACGTCGGAGCTTTTCAAGATTATCCGGCTCTTCTGCCTGTTGACTGTTGCCTCTGCGATGCTTGCCTGGCCCGTCGGTGGTCAGCAACAGACCAACCACCAACGCCCACGGAGAGTCACCGGCACTGACAACCAAACATCGAACCCAAGTAAGTCGGCGAATTCTACAGTTGAAGAGGTGAATGATGGTGATGTTGGGCGCGTGGACACGCGATTGGTTTCAGTTCCTGCCGTGGTTACCGACGATGCCGGACATCAGTTGGCAGCACTCCGCGCCGAGAATTTCACCCTCTTTGAAAATGGCCAGAAACAAACCATAGCAACCTTCGCCACTACGGAAGCGCCGTTTGAAATCGCACTACTTCTTGATACCTCGGGATCAACCCGCCAAGAGCTCGATTTGATCCGTCGAGCCGCAGCCGCTTTCATTAACGCTTTACGTCCCGGTGACCGCGTTGCCCTCATCGCCTTCGATACCGCCAAACAAGAGGCAACGCCGACCGCCACCGTGGAAGTGTTATCCAAATTAACCTCAGATCGAAAGGAGTTGCGCAGAGCAATCGACAACATAGGATCTAGCAATGGAACTCCGTTTTACGATGCGCTTGGACGAATCCCCAGGGAAGTGTTCCGCGAGCGACCGCGGCAGGAAGTTCTTGGCCGGCAAGCCATCGTAGCGTTGACGGATGGAGTTGATTCGAGCAGCGAGGCTGACTTTTCCGACGTTCGTGCGAAGCTGCTTGGTTCCGGCTTGGCTTGTTACTTCATTCAACTGAATACGGAAGATTTTGTCGAAGATCGACTCATTAAGGACCGTCAGGAAGAGGGACGTCTAAGTCTCTCTTTAAAACAGCTTCAACGATATCGCCGCATATTCGATCCTCGCGCGGAGGCTGACGACTATAAGGATTTCTGTCAGCTGGGATCATTTCAACGAATGCAAATCAGCCGCGACCTCTACAATTTGGCTCGCCGTGAAATGAATGAGTTAGCAAAAACCACCGGCGGCAGGAATTTCGTCGCAGCTAGTTTGGAAGATGCCCTCGGTGCGTTCGCCCAGGTCGCTGCTCAAATCGGGACACAGTACAGCCTGGGTTACTACCCAACGAACAAAGCCCGCGACGGCCAGTTCCGCACGATTCGTGTAGAGCTTAGTGGCGTCCAAGTTAAGGCGCAGGTGCGAGCGCGCGAAGGCTACTACGCGCCGAAGGGAAACTAAGCCATTGAGTGGTAAGGAAACGAGAAATCAAAATTTGCAGGAATGAGCTTGAGGTCTATACACTATTAGCAGCCAAGGCGGAGTTCAGCGGAGCCAATTGGAGTGTGGATCTCGATTTGATAGATAAACAAATGCGCGGCGATTTGTGGCCAAATTGTGTCCAGAAAAAACAGTAGATGAGGTATAACGAACGGCAAAGAACAGGAACGAACGGGAAATGTCTGAAAATTCTTGGTGGCTGCAACCATATAAAAGGCAAAGACTTAACTTTTTGCCCGGATGGTGATTCAACTCCAAGGTCGTCGGTTCGAGTCCGACCCCCGCTACCAATATCCTCTTAATGCTCAATAATTTACAAAGACTCGCCTCTTTCGAATCGAACGAGGGCTTGGCTAATTTGTGTCCAGAACCAACAGCAAAGAACGTATGAGAACGGTAGCGGGCGGCAAAGAACGGGAGAGAATGCGAAAATCTCAATGACTCTGAGCTTTCCCAACTCCTGAAAAACCTAAGGACTTAAGTCTATCGTCGACCATGGGGTCGAAACTCCCACGGTCGGTTGTTACAAGGCTTCTAGAATTGGCCACAATCCCCCCAAGGCAACGGCTCTGAGAACCGCGCGTGCGGCTGTGAACAAGCTGCTCGGAGGATCACCCGAAGAAGTACCGGAGCGTTATCGTCAGACGTCTCCTTAGAAACTTGTTGCTGCCAAGGGGGACAGTTGGTAGCCCAAAGCGATGGCCTGTTTTTTCAAAGCTTTTAGTCGTCGTTCTTTGAATTGCTGTTCATAGGCTGCTTCACTTTG
>ORMF012154030.1_pt1 | contig 30025 bp, 30 predicted proteins | sample 1779871 | NCBI WGS metagenome assembly ORMF01 (sample SAMEA104232316, study PRJEB22302) | groundwater metagenome | biome: forest; feature: aquifer; material: groundwater | place: USA | collected 2011-08-07 | depth 5.4 m | reverse complement strand
CGAAGGCGCCGTGCGACGGGAGGAGAGCATCGAGCGAATCCGCTTCCTGCGGGCTTGATCTCTAAGGCCCGGTAACGAACTAAGTACACCACTTTTCCATGCAACGCTGGAGTCGCGCGCGTGAGCGCGCGGTGGATCGACGCCCGTAAGGGCGTCCGAGCCGCTCCTGACGCCCTTACGGGCGGCATCCACCGCGCCCTGACGGGCGCGACTCCAGCAAGGCGTTTCCCCAATCGGATACCTTGTTTCGTTACAGAGCCTTACGAAGCGCCTCGAGATCGAGAAACTCCAACCCATACAGCGGCAGGGCGTCGATGTCGATCTCCTTCACCCGGGCGATGGACGGTGAGGTGCCCCCGAGGATCGAGACGCCGAAGGCCGTGGCGCTTCGCAAGGAAAGGCGGAACGTCTTCGGATCCGCGCGCATCTCGAGGTCGTCCTCCGCTCTCGCGTAGAGACCAAGGCGGATGCTGCGGATCGCGCAGGGGGCCATGAGTCGCTTCCAACCGTCCTTCATCTCCTCCGGCGCGGAAGGGGAATAGACGATGATCGCTGCGGGACCCTCGAGGACGTGCTTGGGACTCCGCACGATCCTGAACATCGGCGACGGTTTCCATGCAACGTCGTCTCGGACGGTCCGATACCACCCTTCCCAGGCGGCAAAGTCGGTTCCGAAGTCCTGTCCAGTGACCCGGGCGAGAGCGCGCGCCGCCCGCTCTGCGAGCTCTCCCGCGAACTCCCGGTGAAACATCAGGAGGGGCCCGACGAATGCCTTCGCCGCATCCCCTGCGGGCCAGCGTTCGAGGACCTCGAGGGTTGAGAGGGCGCGCTCCTTCCGCTCCGCAGGAGGGAGCTGGGCGGGATCGGTGATTTCCACCTTGAGGAATTCGGGTTCGTCACTGAACAGCAGGCAGGACGTGAAGAGGAGAGGGGCGAGGGCGAGTTGCAGTACCCGCATGGGGCGCGCTCCTGGACGCCGTGGCACGGCTCCGTCTCTCCCATCCGCATGAGGGAGGCTGCGTGAATCTACGGCCGCGCAGCGGGGCACGTCAACCGTGAGGACGCCACGAATCGACTACAAGTGTAGGAACGCGCGCAGACTGAGCGCAACTTCCCGCAGGATCGTCGGAGAGACGATCCCCAGGCGCCGCACCAGGCTTCGTCCGTGGATCGTCGCCAGCTTGTGCAGGCGAAGCACGGAAATCGTCTTGAGGTTGGTCGAGGCGTGGTCGGGAAGGGATGGATCCAAGACGAGATCGGTGCGCAGCGGAGACGTGGGCTGCACAGAGGAGACGTAGGCGACGAGATTCTCGGGAATCGGCCCTACGGGCTCCGACAACACGAGCACCGGTCGCAGCTTCATACCGGCGCTGCCGCCGAAGGGGAAGCTGGCGAGGTAGATCTCACCGGGAGTCACGCACTGGCTCCCCATCCGACAGGGAATAGATGTCCTCGCGTGGGTCCGAGAGTTCCTCGGCCCACTCGTGCGCGATCCCCTCCATCCAGGTCGCTTCCTCCTCCACTTCGCTCGGAGTCGGCATCAAGAGCATGACCTGGACCGGTCCGGGGGCAACCTCTTCGGGGACCTGTGCGATCAACCTGTGCTGTTCGTCGACCTGCCCTGGAAATCTAACGGTCTTCACAAGAGCCTCCTCACACCTCTGCAGTCTAGTCCGCCGCGCGGAGGGGTGTCAATCGCGGACCTGTGAACGGGGACGCTGGCCGCACGAGACAGGCGCCTCCTCGGCCTCGTAGCGCGCAACGCCGTCGCGGTCATCACGGGTCGAGGCGAGGACGCCCAGGAGGGCGCGCGAGAAGCCCGCCTGGTCGAAGACCCACGACGTCACGCGCGCAATCGCGGCCGTCGCGTCCGCTGCCGAGACCTGCGCGAGGACCAGGCGCCCAGCGAGCGCCGCCTCCACCGCGAGGTCCGCCTCCTCGGGGCCGCGCAGCTCGCCGATCCCCAGGACGTCCACGTCCTGCCGCAGCGCCGCGCGCAGCGCCCTCGCCGCCGTCAGCCCGAGGCGCGGGTCTACCTGGACCTGGTCCACCCCCGGCAGCACCGACTCCACCGGGTCCTCCACGCTCGCCACGTGGCCGCGCGCCTCTGCGAGCAGCGCGTACAGCGCCTCGCGTCCGCGGAACGCCGTGCCGCACAGGAGCACGAGCCCGCTCCCACGGCCACACCAGCCGCGCACCGTGGCCTCCACTTTCCCCGCGATTCCCAGCCCTGCGAGCCCCGACGGCCGCGCCCGCTGCTCGCATAGCCGCAGGCAGAGACGCTCCCCGAGCACCGTCGGCGTCGTGTTCACCAGCAGGTCCACCGACTTTCCCCCGATCGACAGCATCATCCGCCCGTCCTGAGGCAGCCTCTGCTCGGCCAGGTCGAGGTCCGCCATCTGCTTCGTGCGCGAGAGCAGCTCGCGGTAGTCCTCGTCCGAGAGCCGCTCCCGCTCTGAGAGCTCTCCTCCGACCCGCAGCGCCAGCCGCGGGACGGACCGCTGCGTCGCCTCGTCGAACACCGGCCCGACGTGGATCGCCGAGGCCCCCTCCTTCAGCGCCAGGCCCACCACGCGGCCGAATCGCTGCATCGCCTCCCGCGAGGGGATCGTGCCCGCGACCGCCGGCTCCGCCTTCTTGCTCTTCCTCTTCATGATTGCTCTCCTTCTATCCTGCACAGACCCGGATGCGGCTCCCGCGGCGGGCCGCGGCGTAGGTGCGCTCCCGCTGCTCGATCCAGCGCTCGACGCTCGATCGGCGGAAGCGAAGCTTGCCGGCCACCTGGAAGCAGGGGATCTCGTCGAGGCAGCGGCGTACGTCGTCGACCTCCACGCCCAGGAACGCCGCGAGCCCCTCGACGTCGAAGACCTCCGCAGGTGTGGCCGCGGCCCCGCGACGGATCGCCTCCTCGGTCTCCCTGGAGGGCGACACGAGACTCGTCTCCCTCAGCAGTCGCACGGCGTCCGGGATCCTCATCGTGGCCTCCTCATCGAAGCGTCTCGCCGAGCAGCTCCGCCAGTCTCCGCCGTGCGCGGTGCAGCTCGGTCTTCACCGTCCCCATCGGCCAGCCCGTCACGTCGACGATCTCGTCGTAGGCCAGGCCCGCCACCTCGCGCAGGAGCAGGACCTCCCGCTGCCGCTCGGGGAGCCCCCCGAGGGCCGCCTCGATCGCACGGCCGGTCTCCTCGGCCTGGAGCCGCTGGTGAGGCTCGTCCCCGACGCGCGACGGGCGCCACGTCTCGCCGACCCGGCGGATCCGCGCGCGCTCACGCGAGGCCCTCACGAGCTGGTTCGCGCACGCGTTGCGCGCCATCGTGTAGAGCCACGTCGTGAACTTCGCGACGGGCTCGTATCCCTCCCTCGTGCGCCATGCGCCGAGGAAGACCTCCTGCAGGAGGTCCTCGGCCGCAGCGCGGTCCCCGCAGCGGCGCCAGAGGTAGCTCAGCACGCCTCGCTTGTGCCTCTCGAAGAGCGCCTCGAAGGCGGCCGTATTGTCGAAATTCACCAGGAGCATGAGCTGTTCGTCCGAGAGGTCGTTCATGCGCGCGTCCGGCGTCATGTGGGGCCCTCGGAGAAACAAACCACGCGGCGGGGCGGATGTTTCAACGCAATTCTACGCCGAGGCGATCCCGGACGGAAAGCGTCCGTCGAGCCGGACGGACGCGGGCCCCTCCCGGAAACCTCCCGCCGCGAAAGCCTCGATCCCACTTGGTGTTCCGCATAGGATGCCCGGGCCCTCGCGGTGGCATGCGGCGTGCGTCCAAGACCATCGCCCGACGCCAGGGCCGCTCGAAGCGAACCATGGAGGCCAGACCACGATGCGCAACGTACTCGTTCCGCTCCTGCTCCTCGGCGTGCTCCGCTGCGCCGCCGAGGAGGCCATCTCGAACCCCGGCAAGTACCTCACGCTCGTTCCGGAGCTCGCCGACATGCCGGCGCCCGAGTGGGTGAAGCCGGGCGTGCGCGTGACATTCTACGGCGCGGCCGCCTCGACCAACGAGAGCCGCGGACGGCTCGTCGAGGACCCGACCGGCCCGTGGGAGGACAAGAAGACGGGCAAGCGCTACCGCGACACCGAGGAGTCGGGCGAGGGGAATCCGACCTCCTCGGGCGAGGGCCTCTCGCAGATCGACATCATCTCAGTAGAAGGGAAGAGCGTCGTCGCGATGGTGCAGCTCTACTTGATCATCCGGACCTCCGGCGCGATCTACCCGGTGGGGGTCGGGATGCCGACCGTCGGCAACGCGGCGAACCTGGAGGACTTCTGGGTCCACCCCGACGCGCTCCAGAAGCTGATCGGCCTCGACGTGGAGGGCCTGCGCGCCCTCCGCGGTCCCGTGACGCTCGGGGAGCGCACGTACGACGCCGTGATGATCGAGAGCACGACGGGCGGGGGGCACTCCATCTCCATGTACGACCTGGCCACGGGGCTGCTCCTCAAGCAGTCCACGACGACGGCAGGGGCGTTCGACGTCGTGCGCCTGCCCACGGACACGACGCCACGGCAGGGGAACACGCAGCGAACGGTCACGCGCCTCGCCGGCGTGAGGGAGATTGGCGCGCCGCTCGCGGGGGGGCGCCCGCCGGACTGGGTGGGGACCTCCCGGGCGATGACGTACGCCGGGTCGACGCAGTTGACGAACCCCGTCGACGGGATGGACCTCGGGGCGGCGCCGACGCAGATCGATGTCGCATTCGGGAGGCGCGGCGAGGCCTGGCAGGAGTGCCGCACGACGTGCACGATGGTGATCGGCGGGATGCAGAACACGTCCCAGGACGCGGGGGTCGCCGGCGGGATGGGGCTGTTCTGGGCCGACCCGAAGAAGCTCGCCGCGTTGGAGCCGGGGAAGGTGATCGACGAGGACCCCCTCACGGGGATCCGCACGACGGTCGGGAAGGCAGGCCCGGGGCCGCAGGGCGGGCGCACGATCTCCCTCCAGTCGGCGAACACGACGTTTGTCGTGGAGGGGGCCTACGACCTCTCGAACGGTACGCTGCTCGAGATCGTCGTCGCGAACCGCGTCACGGGCATGACCGTCCGCGTGGCGCTCCAGGGCACGCGGTAGGCGGGCTCGGGGCTACCGGACCCGTGCACCGCGGAGGCGGTGGGCGGCGACGAGGGCGAGCATCCCGAGGAAGGCGACGGCGAGCGAGGTCACGCGGACCGGAGACCGCAGCACGCTGTGGAACTCCGCGGACTCCACGCCGCCCGGGATCGCCCGCTCCCCGATCGGGTCCAGCAGCATGATCGCTTGCACGTCCGAATCCCCGGGACCGACCCGATAGGAGGATCCGTTCACTCGCCACAGGATCACGGCCTCGTGGGCCGCGGCCACGTCGCGGACGGCCTCCAGGTCGAGCGGGTTGCCGGCGATCACCCAGCCGGCGGGCGAGTGATGCGCGTCCTGGTGGCGGATGGGCGCCGCCGCCCCGATCCAGGGGACGCGGAAGACCGCGAGCACGCGCCCTGCTCCGCGGGAGAGTTGCCATGCCTCCTGGAGGGCCGTGGCGGCCGATCCGTCGCCGCGGACCTCGACGACCTCGCCGTGGCGGTCGACGATGCAGACGGCCTGGGCCTGGGTGGGCGCGGCATCGATCTCGCTGCGGAGTTGCTGGAGGGCCTGGAGCGACGCGTTGCCGGGCTCGGCTCGGTCCAGCGCGTCGAGGGCGGCGGCGAGGCGCGGCGCGTCGTACTCGCCGGCCGAGACGGCGAGCGGCGCGGCCTGCGCGTCGTAGAGGGCGTCGAGTCGCTTCGTCAGGTCGACGTACGAGCTCGACCCGGTGAGGCGGGACGGGCCGCCTCCGCAGAAGCCCGCGAGGCCGGTGAGAAGGAGGACAGCCCCGGCGGCGCCGATCAGCGCCGGCCGCTTGCGGATCTCCGCCCACGCGGCCCTCACGCCCCCGAGGAACCTCGATCGGCGGACGCTGCCGTCGTCCTCCGCGCGGCGTCGGATGGCGTCGACATCGAGGGGCTCGATTGCGATGTAGGCGAAGCCGGCGGCCTCGCCGGACCCGAGCACTCGCACGTCGCGCTCCTCGACGCCCAGCGCGGCGCCTGCGGCGTGGCGGAGGGGGGCTGGGTCGTCCGCGGGAGGGGGGAGTGAGCCGGGGGGGAGGATGACGAGGGTGACGACGGCCTGGTCCTCGTCGTCGAGTGCGCGGTATGCGGCGCCGGGCACCAGGGTCCCGGTGATTCGGTACTTCCCGGCCCATACGGGCGGACGCAGCGGCTCGGGTGCGGACATCGAAGCCTCCGCGCGAGAGTATATCAGGCGCTGGGCGCGACGTAGACCGGGGCGGCACCTACATTTAATATTCCGATGTGCTTGACACCCCGTGAACCCATCCCTATACTCCCCGCTTCTAATTCCAGGCCCCGGTGGCAGGATGCCTCCCGGGCTGGCGTAGCTCAGCCGGTAGAGCACCTCCTTGGTAAGGAGGAGGTCATGGGTTCAAGTCCCATCGCCAGCTCTTCGGGCGGGTGTCGGCCGAATCAAGCCCCTGAAGGAGTTGCGGAATGGCAAAGGAGAAGTTCGCACGCACGAAGCCCCACGTCAATGTCGGGACGATCGGCCACATCGACCACGGCAAGACGACGTTGACGAGCGTGCTCACCGGAATGCTCGCGAAGCGCGGGCTTGCGACTGAGAAGTCGTACCAGGACATCGCGAAGGGCGGCGGCATCCGCAAGGGCGACCCGAACAAGATCCTGACGATCCAGGTCGCGCACGTGGAGTACCAGTCGGCGACGCGCCACTACGCGCACATCGACTGCCCTGGGCACGCCGACTACATCAAGAACATGATCACCGGCGCGGCGCAGATGGACGGGGCGATCCTCGTCGTCTCTGCGGCCGACGGCCCGATGCCGCAGACGAAGGAGCACGTCCTCCTGGCGCGGCAGGTGCAGGTGCCGGCGATGGTCGTGTTCCTCAACAAGGTCGACCTCCTGGATGACCCGGAGCTGCTCGAGCTGGTCGAGCTCGAGATCCGCGACCTCCTGAACAAGTACCAGTTCCCTGAGAGCACGCCGATCGTCCGCGGCAGCGCCCTCAAGGCCAAGGAGTGCGGCTGCGCGAAGGACGACTGCCCGAACTGCGGGCCGATCTTCAAGCTGGTGGCGGCGGTCGATGCCCACATCCCGCTGCCGAAGCGGCTCGTCGACATGCCGTTCCTGATGCAGCTCGAGGACGTGTTCTCGATCAAGGGCCGCGGCACCGTCGGCACGGGGCGCATCGAGCGCGGCGTGGTGACGGTGGGAGAGCCGGTCGAGATCGTCGGCTTCTCGAAGGAGGTGCTGACCAGCACCGTCACAGGCATCGAGATGTTCAACAAGGAGCTGGAGCGCGGCGAGGCCGGCGACAACTGCGGCGTGCTGCTGCGCGGGATCGAGAAGGAGCAGCTCGAGCGCGGCATGGTGATCGCGAAGCCGAAAACGATCACGCCGCACACGAAGTTCGAGGGCGAGGTGTACATCCTCTCCAAGGACGAGGGCGGAAGGAAGACCCCGTTCTTCAAGGGATACCGCCCGCAGTTCTACTTCCGCACGACGGACGTGACGGGCGCCGTGGCGGAGCTTCCGCAGGGCGTCGAGATGGTCATGCCCGGCGACAACGTGAAGGTCACGGTCGAGCTGATCTCCCCGGTTGCGATGGAGGAGCAGCTCCGATTCGCCATCCGCGAGGGCGGCCGCACGGTCGGCGCCGGCGTCGTCACGAAAATCCTCGCGTAAGGGAGATGAACCATGCGCGAGGCGCTCTTCATGGAATGCACGGAGTGCGGCGAGCGGTACTACCGCACGACGAAGAATGCGAAGGCGACCGTCAAGATCGAGTTGAAGAAATTCTGCAGCAACTGCCGTAAGCACACGCCGCACAAGGAAAAGAAGAAATAGCGGTAGGGCAGTAGCTCCAATTGGTAGAGCGCCGGTCTCCAAAACCGGATGTTGGGGGTTCGAGTCCCTCCTGCCCTGCCAGCCCTGTTCCCGGGCCCGGGCCGCGGGCGGAGACAAGAAGGGGACTGTAAGGGCGACGCGGTGCGCCGCCCGTGGATCGCCGCAGCGCCGCAAGGGCTGCGGCCTGCTTGTCGACAGATGCTGGGCGTGAGCCAGAGAGACTTTATGGCCGTGCAGGTCAAGCTCTACAAGCCGGGGCAGGGGACGCTCGTCCGCTGGATCGCCTTCGGGCTGGTCTCGCTGATGGTCCTCTTCGGCTGCCACTCGCTGAACGCATTCATCGCAGGGCAGTCGGACCGGTTGGGGACCGCGCTCGCCACGGTGCCGGTGCTGGACTTCGGCGTGACGTACGCGATCCTGATCAGCACGGGCCTCGCGGCGGTACTGTGCTTCGTCGCCTACATGTTCGTGGTGAACCACCCGAAGAGCGCCGAGTTCCTGATCGAGACCGAGGGTGAGCTGAAGAAGGTGAACTGGCCGCCGCGGCACGAGTTCCTCGGCTCGTCGTTCATCGTGATCCTCTCCGTGATGATCATCAGCCTGTACCTGATGCTCGTCGATTTCGTCCTGGGCAAGACGGTTCAGCAGTTGATCCTGAAATGACCGAATCGACTCCCGAATCCGCGCCCCCTCCTCCCGCACCGGCCCCCGTGGCTGTGGCCGCGCCGGCGCCCGGAGTCGGGCGTCATTGGTACGTCCTGCGCGTCCAGAGCGGACGCGAGGAGAAGGTGAAGGAGAACCTCGAGAAGCGCATCCGCGCGAAGGGGATCGAGGCCCTGATCCCGCGCGTCTTCGTGCCGACGGAGCGCGTCAGCGAGATGAAGTCCGGGAAGAAGCGGGTGACGGAGCGGAAGAAGTACCCCGGCTACATCATGATCGAGCTGGAGTTGAACGAGGACACCTGGTTCCTCGTTCGCGAGACGCCCGGCATCGGCGACTTCCTCGGCGCGAAGATGCCGAAGCCGATGGAGGAGCACGAGGTCTCGAAGATGCTCCAGGAGAGCACGACGGCGGAGGAGAAGCCCGCCCTGAAGATCGACTTCAAGAAGGGGGACAGCGTCCGAATCAAGGAAGGTCCCTTCGAGAACTTCGAGGGGGTCGTCGAGGAGATCATCCCCGCGAAGGGGCTCGTCAAGGTGGTCGTGACGATCTTCGGTCGTCCCACCGAGGTCGAGCTGGAATACTGGCAGATGGAGCACCTGTAATCCATGGCCAAGGAAATCATGGCGAAGGTCAAGCTGCAGTGTCCTGGCGGGCAGGCGACGCCTGCCCCGCCGGTCGGACCTGCGCTCGGCCAGCACGGCGTCAACATCGGCGAGTTCGTGAAGCGCTTCAACGACCAGACGAAGGCGACGCCGGGGCTCATCTACCCGGTGATCATCACGATCTACAAGGACCGGACCTTCACGTTCGAGGTGAAGTCGCCCCCCGCGTCGGTGCTCCTGAAGAAGGCCGCCGGCGTCGCGAAGGGCTCGGCGGTGCCGAACAAGGAGAAGGTCGGCAAGGTGACGAAGGCGCAGGTGCGCGAGATCGCCCAGGTGAAGATCAAGGACCTGAACACCAAGAACGTCGAAGCTGCGATGCGCATGATCGAGGGCACGGCCCGCTCCATGGGCATCACGGTGGAAGGGTAGAGCGATGCGCAAGAGAAGCAAGCGGTACAAGAAGGACGTCAAGCTCGTCGAGCTCAAGAAGAAGTACCCCCTCGACGACGCCGTCGGCATCCTCAAGAAGTTCACCGCGACGAAGTTCGACCAGACGGTCAACTGCGCGATGAAGCTCGGGGTCGACGTGAAGAAGTCCGATCAGCTCCTCCGCGGATCGGTCGCGCTCCCGAAGGGGATCGGCAAGTCGCGGAAGGTGATCGTCTTCGCCGAGGGGACCGACGCCGACGCCGCGAAGGAAGCGGGCGCCGACGAGGTCGGCAGCGAGGAGCTTGCGGCGAAGATCCAGGGCGGGTGGCTTGAGTTCGACGTCGCCCTCGCGCTCCCGTACATGATGAAGAAGATCTCCAAGCTCGGGAAGGTGCTCGGTCCGCAGGGAAAGATGCCCTCGCCGAAGTCGGGCACAGTGACCGAGAACATCGCACAGGGGGTGCGGGAGTTCAAGGCGGGCAAGATCGAGTTCCGCACCGACGCGGGCGGGAACATCCACGCGCCGGTCGGGAAGCTCTCCTTCTCCGCCGCGGACCTGAAGGCGAACATCGTGGCGTTCATCGAGCACATCCGGACCGTGAAGCCGCCCTCCGCGAAGGGGATCTACCTCCAGAGGGTGGTGGTCTCCGGCACGATGACGCCCGGCGTCCATATCGAGGTCGTCTAGCTTGTACGGGCGACCCGAAGGGTCGCCCCTCCCCACAGCAGTCCTTACGTTTCTGTCGGAACCCCAGCCATGTCGAAGATCCTGCGGAACAAGATCGCGGACGAGTTCGCGAAGAAGTACAGCGGCGTCGACACCTTCGTCGTCGTGGAGTACCGGGGCCTGAAGTCCCAGCAGGCGGCCGACCTCCGGTCGCACCTCCGCGAGGGGAAGGTCGGGATGACGGTCCTCAAGAACCGCGTCGCGAAGCGCTCCTTCGAGAAGCTCGGGATCGCGCCGCTCCAGGCGTTCCTGAAGGGTCCGACGGCGATCGTCTGGTCGAAGGAGGACCCGTCCTCGGTTGCGAAGCGGCTCCTCCAGTGGAACGACAAGCACAAGGCTCTCGTGATCAAGGGCGGGGTCGTCTCCAAGCAGGCGCTGGACCTCGCCGGCGTGAAGGCCCTCTCGCTGCTCCCGACGCGGGAGCAGATGCTCGGGATGACGATCGGCACGATCGCGGGCCCGCTGACCGGCGTGGCCGGCTGCCTCAACGGCGTCCTCTCGGGCTTCGTGGGGGTCGTGCAGGCCCTGGCCGACAAGAAGGGGAAGGAAGAGCAGGCCCAGATTCCGGCTGGAATTTAGTGGATCCGGGATCCGCGGCCCTGTAAGCTGCTCCCGCTTTCCAGTGTCCCCTTTCCGAACGCAACACCCTGGCAGGGAGTGTCTCCGAATTTGGATCCGGCGTGGCGCAACGTCGGTGCCATGTCGCGACGAAACGTGTTTTTCCGACGAGGGACCCCGACCGGTGTCGGGGCGTTCTACCTTTAAGAGATGGAGCTCGAGCCATGCCCGTCGCTGAAGTGCTGACCCACGTGCAGGGTCTGAACGAGGACGAGAGGACCGACCTGCTCCTCACCGTGATCGGCGAGTCGAACGTGCTCTGGCTTTCGAAGTTCAAGAAGGCGTTCGAGGACAAGTTCGGCGTCACGGCCGCCGCCCCGATGATGGCGATGCCGAGCGGTCCGGCCGCCCCCGCCGCGGCGGTCGAGGAGAAGACGAGCTTCGACGTCATCCTCAAGGAGGCCGGCGCGAACAAGATCGCGGTCATCAAGGAAGTGCGCGCGATCACGAATCTGGGCCTGAAGGAGGCCAAGCAGCTCGTCGACGAGGCCCCGAAGCCGGTGAAGACGGGCGTGCCGAAGGACGAGGCCGACAAGCTCATGAAGCAGCTCGAGGCCGCCGGAGCGAAGTGCGAGATCAAGTAGCGCACCGCGCGTGATCGTCCGCGCCCTGCATGCGCAGTAGGGCGCGGGTCTGGTACTCCGTCCAGTCCCCCCCGGGAGGCCGAATGGACATCGTTAATTTCGGAAGGGTCAAGGACGCCCTGCCCGTCCCGAACCTGGTCGAGATCCAGACGAAGAGCTACGAGCGGTTCCTCCAGAAGGAAGCCCAATCCGAGAAGCGCGAGAACATCGGACTCGAGTCGATCATCCGGGAAGTCTTCCCGATCAAGAACTACGACGGCTCGGTCACGCTGGAGTACCTCGGATACAAGCTCGGTCAGCCCCGCTACTCGCCCGAGGAGTGTCGGCGTCTCCGCCTCACCTACGGCGCCCCGCTCAAGGTCAAGCTGCGCCTGAACCGCGCCGAGCCCGTCGAGGAAGAGGTCTACCTCGGCGACGTCCCGCTCATGATCGGCGGCGGCGAGTTCATCATCAACTCCGCGGAGCGCGTGATCGTCAGCCAGCTCCACCGCTCGCCCGGCATCGACTTCATGGAGGAGAAGAGCGGCGACCGGAAGCTGCACTCCTGCTGGATCGTCCCTGAGCGCGGGAGCTGGATCGAGCTTTCCGTCAGCAAGAAGGAAGTGATCTCGATCCGGATCGACCAGAGCGGCAAGATTCCGGCGACGACCTTCATCCGCGCGATGGCGCCGGAGTTCTCCACGCACGCCGACATCCTGCGCATCTTCTACGATACGCAGGTCATCAAGGTGACGAAGAACACGACGCCCGAGGCGCTCGCCGGGAAGTTCGTGGTCATGGACGTCATCGACCCGGACTCGAACAAGGTCCTCGTCGAGGCGGGACACCAGATCCCCGAGGCCGTGGGCAAGTACCTCGCCGGCGGCGGCCACGTGAAGGAGCTGGAGGTCATCACGAAGATGGAGGATCCGCTGATCCTCAACACCCTCCTCGAGGACACGACGAAGACGCACGAGGAGGCGCTGATCAAGATCTACAGCCGCCTCCGCCCCGGGACTCCGCAGCAGCTCGAGCGCGCGAAGGCCCTGTTCCACGAGCGTTTCTTCGACGCGCAGCGATACCGCCTGGGCCGCGTCGGCCGCTTCCGCCTGAACCGCAAGTTCGACGCGCAGATCGCCGAGACCGATCAGACGCTGACCAAGGAAGACATCGTCAACGCCGTGAAGTACATCGTGAAGATGCGCCATGGCGAGGGACACGCGGACGACATCGACCACCTGGGAAACCGCCGCGTGCGGACGATCGAGGAGTTGGCGGGGGAGGACATCCGGAAGGGGTTCCTGCGCCTTCGCCGGACGATCAGCGAGCGGCTGAACCTCGACCAGCAGGAGACGATCACGCCGCGTTCGCTCGTCAACTCGAAGACGGTGTCGAGCGCGATCGAGTACTTCTTCGGCCGCGGCGAGCTGTCGCAGGTCGTCGACCAGACGAACCCGCTGGCGCAGCTCACGCACGAACGGCGCCTCTCGGCCCTGGGGCCGGGCGGCCTGAACCGCAAGCGCGCGGGGTTCGAGGTCCGCGACGTCCACATCAGCCACTACGGGCGGATCTGCCCGATCGAGACGCCTGAAGGCACGAACATCGGGCTCATCTCGTCGCTCTCGATCTACGCGACGATCGACGAGTACGGCTTCCTCATCACCCCGTACCGCCGGATCCGCGACGGGAAGATGACGGACGAGATCGAGTACCTCCGCGCCAACGAGGAACACGACAAGATCATGGCGCCGGCCGACGTGGAAATGGACGAGAAGAACCGCATCGTCGGCGAGAAGGTCCTGGCGCGGGTGAACGGGGAGTTCATGTACGTCGAAACGAAGAAGGTCGACTACATGGACATCTCCCCGCGGCAGATGATCGGCGTCTCCGCGGCGCTCATCCCGTTCCTCGAGCACGACGACGCGAACCGCGCGCTCATGGGATCGAACATGCAGCGTCAGGCCGTGCCGCTTCTCAAGACCGAGCTCGCGACCGTGACGACGGGCATGGAGAAGTTCGTGGCGGAGAACTCCGCGATGGTCGTCGTCGCGCGGCGCGACGGGATCGTGCGGAAGGCCGACTCCAGCGAGATCGTCGTCGACGACGAGATCCACCACCTGCGGAAGTTCACGGGCCTGAATGAGCGCACCTGCCTGAACCAGCGCCCGATCGTGAAGGTCGGCGACAAGGTCAAGCGCGGGCAGGTGATCGCCGACGGCGCGGGGACCTGCAAGGGCGAGCTCGCTCTCGGCAAGGACATCCTCGTCGGGTTCATGGCGTGGGACGGCTACAACTTCGAGGACGCGATCGTGGTGAGCGAGCCGCTCATCCGCGACGACAAGTTCACCTCGATCCACATCGAGGAGTTCGAGATCGACATCCGCGAGACGAAGCTCGGCCGCGAGGAGTTCACGCGCGACATCCCGAACCTCTCGGAGAAGTCGCTCAGGAACCTCGGCGAGGACGGCGTCGTGCGGATCGGCACGCGCGTCCGCCCGGGCGACATCCTCGTCGGGAAGGTCGCGCCGAAGTCGAAGAGCGAGCTGACCCCCGAGGAGAAGCTCCTCCACGCGATCTTCGGTCGCGCGGGCGAGGACGTGAAGAACGACTCGCTCGAGGTCCCGTCCGGCGTCGAGGGGATCGTCATCGACGCCACGCGCTTCTCCCGCAAGGTCCACATGACCGAGAAGGAGAAGGAAGAGGCGAAGAAGGAAACGAAGCGGATCGAGAAGGAGTACGTCGCGAACGTCAACGTGGCCCTGGAGCAGGTCCTCGCGAAGCTCGTGGACACGCTGGGGAAGGACGTCGCGCCGAAGAAGTTCGAGTTCGGCCCGAAGGGCGTCGCGAAGGACATGAAGGACCTGCGCGAGATGCTCGACATCGACCGCCTCGACATCCGCCTGCGCCGCGCGAAGGAGGAGGGGCACGACCTGGTGCGGAAGTTCCTCGACAAGGCGGAGGCCTACGAGGTCGACCGCGACCGGAAGATCGAGCGCGTACAGCGCGGCGACGAGCTGCCGACCGGCGTGCTCGAGATGGTGAAGGTGTACGTAGCGACGAAGCGGAACTTGTGCGTCGGCGACAAGATGGCCGGGCGCCACGGGAACAAGGGCGTGATCGCGCGGATCCTGCCGTCGGAGGACATGCCGTTCCTCGCCGACGGGACGCAGGTCGACATGCTCCTCAACCCGCTCGGCGTGCCTTCCCGCATGAACGTCGGGCAGATCCTCGAGACTCACCTCGGCTGGGCGGCGAAGAAGCTCGGCTTCCGCGCGATCTCGCCCGCGTTTGACGGGTGCAGCGAGGGGGACATCGAGCGCTGCCTGGAGAAGGCGGAGCTGCCGAAGGACGGGAAGACGCTTCTCTACGACGGCCGCTCCGGCGACACCTTCAAGGAGAGGGTGACGGTCGGCTACCTGTACATGATGAAGCTGCACCACCTCGTCGACGACAAGGTGCACGCCCGCGCCACGGGCCCGTACAGCCTCATCACGCAGCAGCCCCTCGGCGGCAAGGCGCGCTACGGCGGCCAGCGGTTCGGGGAAATGGAGGTGTGGGCGCTCGAGGCGTACGGCGCCGCGAACATCCTCCAGGAGCTGCTCACGGTCAAGTCCGACGACGTCGACGGCCGCACGAAGATCTACGAGAGCATGGTGAAGGGCGAGAATACGCTCGAGCCGGGCACCCCGATGAGCTTCGAGGTGCTGACGAACGAGATCAAGGGACTCGCCCTGTCGCTCAAGCTGGAGAAGAGGAAGGCCCCGTAGTCGCGGGGCGCCCGCGGGACGGTACCTCGGGATTCACCGCCAGGTCAGTGAGAGGGAGAAGGAAGATGAAGAAGCTGGTGATTGCGCTGGTGGCGGCTCTGGCCCTGCCGGCGATGGCCGACGAGATGTCCGACAGGATCCAGAAGCTTCGCGAGGAGCAGAAGAAGGTCGAGATCGAAGCCGCCCGCGCCGAGGCGAAGTTCCAGGCGCGGGTCATGGACCTGGAGCTCGAGATCCGCGAGCTCGAGCTGAAGCAGCTCGCGAACCGCGCGAAGGACGCCGTCGAGAAGGGCCCCGAAATCTCCGAGGACGCGAGGCAGGAGATCGAGAAGCTCCAGGTCGCCTTCGAGGAGTACGTGAAGTGGGCCCAGGAGCGCCTGAAGGAAGGCGTCCAGAAGGCCGTCGACAAGGTGAGGGAGGGGACCGAGCCCGAGGAGCAGCCCTCCGTCCACGAGGAGAAGCCGCCGAATCACCCGAAAGTCGAGAAGAACGACGGCGCGGCGACCTACAAGCTGGGAGTCACGAAGTATGACGACGGGGCCTTCGAGGAGGCCGCGAAGCTCTTCCACAAGGCCGCCGAGCAGAAGTTCGAGCCTGCCGCGAGCTGCTACAACGAGGCGTGCTCGTGGGCCCTCGCGGGGAACCAGGACAAGGCGATCGCCGCGCTCGGCCAGGCCATCGAGGCCGGCTACGACGACGTCGACCACCTGGAAGAGGATGCCGACCTCGAGAGCCTGCACGACAACGCTGCGTTCAAGAAGCTCGTGAAAGAACTCAGGAAGTAGTTGGCGCGACAACGACTTTGTAGGGGCGACCCGCAGGGTCGCCCCTCGCTGCGCAAGGGATCGCGGAGTTTTATTGCTGCGTCGCCCCTGGCCGATCGACCCAAACGCCCTGGTTCGGTCTCGCCCCTGGAGGTTTCCGGATGGATCTGTTCTACGACCGGATCAACGACTACACCTCCGTCTCGATCAAGCTCGCCTCCCCCGAGGAGATTCGTAGCTGGTCGTACGGCGAGGTGAAGAAGCCGGAGACGATCAACTACCGGACGTACCGGCCCGAGAAGGACGGTCTGTTCTGCGAACGGATTTTCGGCCCCGAGAAGGACTGGGAGTGCTTCTGCGGGAAGTACAAGGGGATCAAGTACAAGGGCATCGTCTGCGACCGGTGCGGCGTCGAGATCACGCTGTCCCGCGTGCGTCGCAAGAGGATGGGCCACATCAACCTGGCCGCCCCCGTGGCGCACATCTGGTTCTTCAAGACCATCCCCTCGCGCATCGGCACCCTGCTCGCCATGAAGACGAGCAACCTCGAGCGAGTCGTCTACTACCAGGACTACGTCGTCACCGAGGTCCGCGAGCCGAAGAAGTGCTCGCTGAAGGAGAAGCAGCTCCTCAATGAGGAGCAGTACAAGGAGGCGAAGGACCGCTTCGGCGACATGTTCGAGGCGGACACAGGCGCCGGCTCGGTGAAGACGCTTCTCCAGAAGCAGGACCTTCCGAAGCTCAGCGAGGACCTGAGGAACGAATACAAGAAGACCACGAGCACGCAGAAGGCGAAGGACCTGATCAAGCGCCGGAAGATCGTGGAGATGATCCTGAACTCCGGGAACCGCCCGGAGTGGCAGATCCTCGAGGTGGTCCCGGTGATCCCGCCGGACTTGAGGCCCCTCGTGCTGCTGGAGAGCGGCAACTTCGCGACGAGCGACCTGAACGACCTGTACCGGCGGCTGATCAACCGGAATAACCGCCTGAAGAAGCTGCTCGATCTGAACGCCCCCGAGGTGATCATCCGCAACGAGAAGCGGATGCTGCAGCAGTCGGTGGACGCCCTCTTCGACAACTCGCGCTGCCGCCGCCCGGTGCTCGGGACGAACAACCGCCCGCTGAAGTCCCTCACCGACATGATCAAGGGGAAGCAGGGGCGGTTCCGCGAGAACCTCCTCGGCAAGCGCGTCGACTACAGCGCGCGCAGCGTGATCGTCGTCGGGCCCGATCTCAAACTCAGCCAGTGCGGCCTGCCGAAGAAGATCGCCCTTGAACTCTACCAGCCGTTCATCATCCGCCGCCTGAAGGAGCTGAACCGCGCCGACACGATCAAGAGCGCGAAGAAGATGCTCGAGCGGCGCGACGAGGGCGTGTGGGACATCCTGGAGGAGGTCATCAAGGACCACCCGGTCCTCCTGAACCGCGCACCCACGCTGCACCGGATGGGCATCCAGGCCTTCGACCCCATCCTCGTCGAGGGGAACGCGATCAAGCTCCACCCGCTCGTCTGCGCGGGGTTCAACGCCGACTTCGACGGCGACCAGATGGCCGTGCACCTGCCCCTCTCCTGGGAGGCGCAGATCGAGGCGAAGACCTTGATGATGTCGGTGCACAACATCTTCTCGCCGTCGCACGGAAAGCCGATTATCTCGCCGACCCAGGACATGGTGCTCGGCCTCTTCTACCTGACGTTCGAGCGGCCCGACATGCTCGGCGAGAACATGAAGTTCGCCTCCAAGGAGGAGTGCTTCATGGCCTTCGACATGATGAAGGTCGACATCCACGCGCACATCTTCGTCAAGTTCCCCGAAGGGAGCGAGGTGCGCGGGAAGGGCGGCGTGACGCAGCAGCCCGACCACGGGCGGTTCCGGACGACGGTCGGGCGGATGCTGCTGAATGACGCCATGCCCAAGGGGATGCCGTACTTCAACTACTCCCTCGACAAGAAGGGGATCCAGGAGGTCATCCAGATCTGCCACAAGCGTCTGGGCAAGGACGCCACGCTGAAGCTGCTGGACGACCTCAAGGAGACGGGCTTCAAGTCCGTCACGATGGCAGGGCTCTCGTTCGGCAAGGACGACCTCAAGATCCCGAAGAAGAAGCCCGAGCTGCTGAAGGAGGCCGAGGATCAGGTCGAGAAGATCGAGAGGAACTACAAGAAGGGCGCCATCACGCACGGCGAGCGCTACAACCAGATCATCGACTGCTGGACGAACTGCCGCGACAAGGTCGGGAAGGAGATGATCGGGGAGCTGAAGGACGACACACGCGACGGGAAGGCGTACCTGAACCCGATCTTCCTGATGATCGAGAGCGGCGCCCGAGGATCGGTCGACCAGGTCCGGCAGCTCGCAGGGATGCGCGGCCTCATGGCCAAGCCGAGCGGCAAGATTATCGAGACGCCGATCAAGTCGAACTTCCGCGAGGGGCTGGACGTCCTCGAGTACTTCTCGTCGACGCACGGCGCGCGCAAGGGTCTCGCGGATACGGCCCTCAAGACGGCCGATGCCGGATACCTCACGCGCAAGCTCGTCGACGTGGCGCAGAACGTGGTCGTCACGATCCAGGACTGCGGCACGCTCGGGGGCGTCACGAAGATGCCCATCTACAAGGGCGAGAAGATCGAGGTGCCGCTCGCGCAGAGCATCTTCGGCCGCATCGCGCGCGACAGCATCGTCAACGTCGTGACCGACGAGGTGGTCGTCCGCGAGAGCGAGCTGATCACCGAGGAGATCGCCCGGAAGATCGAGGACATGCAGTTCCCGAAGGTCCGCGTCCGGAGTCCGCTGACCTGCGAGGCGTCGCTGGGCGTCTGCCAGCGGTGCTACGGGATGGACCTCTCCACCGGGGAGCTGGTGGAGGAGGGCCTGGCGGTCGGAATCATCGCGGCGCAGTCGATCGGCGAGCCCGGGACGCAGCTCACGATGCGGACGTTCCACATCGGCGGCGTCGCGGCACGCATGGTCGAGGAGTCGAAGGTCATCTGCAAGACCGCCGGGGCGGTCCAGTACTCGAACCTCCGGACCGCGACGCTCAAGGACGGCACGATGGTCGCCTTGAACCGGAACGGCGAGGTCCTCGTCATGGACGACAAGGGGCGCGAGCTGGAACGACATCCCGTGCCGGCGGGCGCCATCCTGCACGTCCGCGAAGGGGAGAAGGTCAAGCCCAAGCACGTCCTGCTGCAGTGGGACCCGCACAACGTGCCGATCCTCGCGGAGAAGCCCGGGAAGGTCCGCTACGAGGACATCGTGAAGAATGTCACGATGCACGAGGAAGCGGATCCGCGGTCGGGCGTGAAGCGCAAGGTGATCATCGAGCACAAGGGGGACCTGCACCCGCAGATCGTCATGGAGGACGAGAAGGGGAACATCGTCTCCGCCTACACCGTCCCCGAAAAGGCGCACATCGAGGTGTCCGAGGGGGATCGCGTGGAGCCGGGGCACGTCCTCGCCAAGACGCCGCGCGAGATCATGGGGACCCAGGACATCACCGGCGGCCTCCCGCGCGTGACGGAGCTCGTCGAGGCGCGGAAGCCGAAGGACCCCGCGGTCATCAGCGAGATCGACGGCTTCGTCGAGCTCGGCGAGAAGAAGCGCGGGAAGCGCACCATCCTCGTCAAGAACGACGAGACGGGGATGACCCGCGAACACCCCGTCCCGCACGGGAAGCACATCCGCGTGCACAAGGGGGACCGCGTCCGCGCCGGCGAGCCGCTCATGGACGGCTCCCTCGTGCCGCACGACCTCCTGCGGATCAGCGGCGAGGAGGCAGTGCAGGTCTACCTCCTCCGCGAGATTCAGAACGTGTACCGCTCCCAGAACGTGACCATCGACGACAAGCACATCGAGATCATCGTGGCGGGAATGCTCCAGAAGGTGAAGGTTGTCCGGAGCGGCGACACGGAGTTCCTCCCGGGCGCCGTGGTGAACAAGCACCGCTTCAAGGTCGAAAACCAGCGCGTCATGGAGAAGGGCGGGAAGCCCTCGGAGGCGAAGCCGCTCCTCCTTGGCATCACGAAGGCCGCTCTGCAAAGCGACTCGTTCATCTCGGCCGCCTCGTTCCAGGAGACCACGAAGGTCCTGACCGAGGCCGCGCTCGCCGCGAAGAGGGACGACCTGGTCGGGCTGAAGGAGAACGTGATCCTCGGCCACATGGTGCCGGCGGGAACGGGGTTCAAGAAGCACCTCACGATGCGGGTCCAGAAGCCTCTGGAGCTCCTGAGCCCGCCGCCGGCCGGTACGGAAACCGTCGCATAAGGGAACACGCATGCCCACGATCAACCAGCTCGTGCGATTCGGCCGCAGGAAGCCGAAGTCGAAGTCCAAGTCCCCGGTCCTGGAGGGCTGCCCCCAGAAGAAGGGGGTCTGCATCCAGGTGAAGACGATGACCCCGAAGAAGCCGAACTCCGCGCTCCGGAAGATCGCGCGCGTCCGGCTTTCCAACGGGCGCGAGATCACGGCCTACATCCCCGGAGAGGGGCACAACCTGCAGGAGCACTCCATCGTGCTCGTGCGCGGGGGCCGCGTCCGGGACCTGCCCGGGGTCCGCTACCACATCGTCCGCGGGATCCTCGACTGCGCGGGCGTCGAGGACCGGAAGCAGAGCCGCTCGAAGTACGGCGTGAAGCGCCCCAAGTAGCTGTCCGGGCGACCGAGGGGTCGCCCTTCCTCGCTGCACTCAATCAGGACTGTATCGATGCCGAAGAAGTTCCGCTCGTTCGAGGTGTACCTCAAGCCCGATCCGCGCCACCAGAACCGGCTCGTGAGCAAGTTCATCAACTCGCTCATGTGGGACGGGAAGAAGACGATGGCCCAGAGGCTGTTCTACGAGAGCCTGGAGCTCATCAAGAAGAAGGTCCCGGGCGTCGACCCGATGGAGGTCTTCATCAAGGCGATCGAGAACGTGAAGCCGCGCATCGAGGTCCGCTCCCGCCGCGTCGGCGGCGCGACGTACCAGGTGCCGATGGAGGTGAGTCCGAAGCGCCAGCTCTCGCTCGCGCTCCGGTGGATCATCAGCTTCACGCGCAAGCGGAAGGGCAAGCCGATGGCGATGAAGCTCGCCGACGAGCTGTCCAACGCCTTCAAGGGCGAGGGCGAGTCGATGAAGAAGCGGGAGGAACTGCACAAGATGGCCGAGGCGAACAAGGCCTTCGCGCATTTCGCCTGGTAGGACCTCGCCAGCGCTCGCAGGAATCGCAAGCAGGGGCGGCCAGGGGCCCGCAAAGCGGACCGTGCCGCCCCTACGCGTTTAACGGCACCAGCTTGGGGCTCCAGGGAGGAGGGCCGGTGCGCCGATATTCCGATCATCCACTCCAATCGATGGGCGAGGTGACGGAATGCGTAGACTCCTGACGGCGGCGTTCGTGGGCGGATCGGTGAGCGGCGTCCTCTACCTGGCGTCCTTCCAGATCCCCGTGGTGCGCTACCTGTCCTTCTGCCTGGGGCTCTGGATCTGGGTCGGCGCGTTCCTCTCGTCGTGGATCGCCACGCAGGGAGATGCGGTCCCGGGCGCACGGAAGGGGGGCCTCACGGGCCTCCTCGGCGGGCTGTTCGGCGCCGCCATCGTCACCGCCGCCGTGGCGTGGTTCGTCCACGAGGACCGCTCGAACCTCGAGCAGATGCTCACGACCGCAAAGGCGGAGCTGATCGAGCGCGGGGACTACGAGCGGCTCTCCCCGTCGCTCCGGGAGGCCTACGACCACCCCGAGATCGTGCAGCGGAACGCCGTGGTGTTCGCGGGCGGTCTGGTCACCCTGCAGTTCGGTGTGATCGGCTTCCTCGGTGGCCTGATGGGAGCGGCGTGGGTCGCGCGCCCGCTGGCCCTCGCCCGTCGTGCCCCGGCCGCCAGCGCCTAGGCCCTTCGCCGGAGCCCCGGCCTTTCCTGGGCGCGGAGCAGCATCAGCGCCTTCTGGCGACACTCCTCCGCCAGGCGGGGATTCGCGAAGAGCAGCGTTCGCGCTCGGCGCAGCAGGGCCTGTCGCAGCCGCTCGGCGTCATAGGTCGATCGTACGGATCGGTGGCGGAGGGTCATCGGTCGGGTCTCCGGATGGGGGGCCCCTACTTGGCCCACTCCCCGCGTTGCGCGAAGCGCAGCAGCTCCAGGCGCGAGTGCGGGTCGAGGTCGTAAAACTCGATCCCCATCCCCTTCCCCTTCACCGCGTCCCCCGTCCAAGCCACCCGTCCCACGATGTTCAAGGGCTGCATGCTCGTCGGAACAGTGAACTCGAGCGCCAGGTAGGTGCCGGCCGGTAGGGGCTCCTCCGTGGGGACGAACATCCCCCCCTCGCCCAGGTCGAGCCTCTGCAGGGAGGTCAGTCTCTGGGGCGTGGCCTCCTGGAGGGGACGGTACCGGACCTCGGTCACGAGGGGGATCCGGCGGAACTTGCGGCGGTCTTCCATGCTCCGGTCGGTCGTCGTCACGCCATGCTCCCTTGGGGCGGGTGGGGCCAGTTGGCGAGCGAAGTGTTTCTTACGCAAGCCGCGTGCCATGAATGCCAGCGCGATGCACATCTGTGAGTAGACGTAGTGCGCATCGGTGTCTTGGTTTGAGGCAGTGGGGCCCGGCACGCTCGACCCCCGGGCATCCCTGGAGTGCACTACCGGCTACAGAGTGTCCACGTCGCCGGACATACGGGTGGCGCTCGACAGCTCGATCCCGTGGAGGCGGATCTTGTTGTAGAGGGCCCCGCGCGAAATCCCCAGGATCTTGCACGCCTTGGACTTATTCCAACGGACCCTCTCCAGCGTCCGCAGGAGCGCCTCCCGCTCCACCAGGTTCGTCGTCTGCGTAATCAGGTCGCGAAGCGGCAAGTTCTCGCTCCCCCTTGGCAGCGATCCGCCCTCTGGCGTGATCAGCTCGCTCGGCAGCACCGCCGGCGTGATCTCCGGTGCGTCCGAGATGATCACGGCCCGCTCAATCACGTTCTCGAGCTCGCGCACGTTCCCCTTCCACACATGCTCAAGCAGCAGCTTCATCGCCTGCGGGTGCACCGTCTTGCCCGCCTTGTTGTTGAGCGTGGAGTACTTCTTCATGAAGTGGTCGGCGAGCATCGGGATGTCCTCGCGCCGGTCCCGCAGCGGCGGGAGCGACAGCGTGATGACGGCAATTCGGTAGTAGAGGTCTTCGCGGAACCCCTTCTCCTTCACCGCCTCCTTCAGGTCCCGGTTCGTCGCGGCGATTACGCGGACGTCGATCTTCTTCACCTCGTTCGAGCCGACCGGCTTGATCTCCTTCTCCTGCAGCACCCGCAACAGCTTGCTCTGCATCGAGAGGCTGATGTCGCCGATCTCGTCGAGGAACAGCGTCCCGCCGCTGGCCTCCTCGAACAGCCCCTTCTTCGTGCGGATCGCCCCCGTGAAGGCCCCCTTCACGTGCCCGAACAGCTCGCTTTCCAGGAGCGACTCCGGCAGCCCCGCGGCGTTGATCGCGATGAAAGGCTGGTCCCTCCGCGGCGAGATGTTGTGGATCGCGCGCGCCATCAGCTCCTTCCCCGTGCCGCTCTCCCCCTGGATGAGCGCCGTCGAGCTCGACTCTGCCACCCGCCTCGCCAGGCGGAATAGCTCCTGCATCTTTCGCGACTTCCCGATGATGTTCTCGAAGCTGCTCTCGAACTGGGCCGAGTCGCGCAGCCGGCGCACCTCCTTGGACAGCTCTCCCTGCTCGAGTGCCCGGCGGATCACGATCTGGATCATCTCCCACTGGAACGGCTTCTGGATGTAGTCGTACGCCCCCTGCCTCATCGCCTCCACGGCCGTCTCGACCGTGCCGAACCCGGTGACGACGATGAAGGGCGTGTAGGGGTGGAGGACCTTGGCTTGTTTCAGGAGCCCGAGGCCGTTCATCCGGGGGAGGGTCAGGTCGGAGATGATGAGGTCGAACTCGCGCTGCTCCAGGAGCTGGAGCGCGTCCTCGGCGTTCGCCGCCGTCGTGACCTGGAACCCCTCGTTTCCGAGCATGCGCTGGAACAGCGTGCGCATGTTCGGCTCGTCGTCCGTGACGAGAATCTGCTTGCCGTGAACCATGCCGCTCCCTGACTCACTGTCTTCGCCCGTGGACATACTACCCCGGCCTCTCGTTCAATCCAAGCGTCTTTTTGTTCAGATGGATGAACAGTGGTCCGGGACACGGTTTGCGCCAAATTGTTTGAAAGCGTGCGGGGTGGGCGGGTATCCTTTCTCGCCTGTCTCCAGGGGGAATGAGGAGGTGCGCATGCCCTTCGGAAGAAGATTGATCGCGCTCGGGCTCCTGGCCCTGGCCGCTGCGGGGTGCCGCTCGGCGCCGCCGCCACCGCCGCCGATGTACCCGCCCGAGGTGAGGTTCGACTCGCCGGACCTGTACGGAAAGCTCGGCGTGAATGTCGGCAACCGCAAGGCCGACGAGCTGCTGTTCCCGCAGGTGCAGGTGACGAACTGGTGCGGGCAGCCGACGGAGGTGGAGTACCACTTCAATTTCTACGACGCGAACGGCTTCGAGCTGCGCGACCCGAATGCCCGTTGGGCGCTCATCCAGTTCGGGCCGAACGAGCAGAAGGTGATCGACAAGAACTCCCCGCAGCCCGGCGCGGTGCGCTGGGAGGTCCATTTCCGTTGGCCCTCTACCATCCACTAGCTTTCAAGGAGCAGACGATGAGATTCCATTCCCTGGTTTGCGCCGCGATCCTCGCGGCGATGGTGTGCGGCTGCGACAGCGGCCCGCGGCCCCCTTCGGTGCAGTACGTCGACCCGGGACGCCCGGTCGCCGCGGCGGGCTGGAGCGACACGGACCTGAAGGCGCTGTGCGACGGCATCTTCTCCCAGCTCTCGATGCACTGCGCGGCGAAGAAGCCCGGGGAGAAGCCGCGGGTCATGCTCAGCCGAATCCAGAACCGGAGCCAGGAGGTGGTCGATACGCTGTTCATCGCGAACAAGGTCTTCACGGCGATGTCGGCGACCGGGCAGTTCGGCCTGATCGACGCCTACTCGCGCGAGGATGTGGCCGCCGAGCTGGAGTACCAGCAGTCAGGCTACGTCGACCCGGCGCAGGCGAAGGGCCCCGGGCACCAGACCGCGGCGGAGTACATGCTGCGCGGCGAGCTGTACCAGATCACGAACACGAAGGGGTGGTCCGAGGTGAAGTGCTACAACCTCACGATGCGCCTCACGAACATCGAAACGACCGAGACGTGGCAGTGGGACACCGAGGTCAAGAAGGTGATCAACCGCTAACGAATCCAGGGCCCCGGGAAAATCCCCGGGGCCCGGACTCCATCCGGAGGGGGACATGAAGAAGACCTGCCTCATCCTCGCCCTAGTTGTCGTCGGCTGCGCCCCGTCGATGTCACGCCTCGACCAGCGGGCCAAGGCCGAGTTCAAGCGCGGCAACTTTGCCGGCGCGATGATGGCGCTCGACCCCGTCGATCCGGCGATCGCCGGAAAGGACCGCCTCCTCTTCTGCATGGAGCGCGGGATCATCCATCACACCGCCGGGCAGTACCAGCAGTCGAACGGCTATCTGCTGGAGGCGAAGGAGCGGACGAAGGACATGCAGCCGATCCGCTCGGGAGAGGAGTTCGCGACGTTCCTCTTGAACGAGAATGCCGCCGAGTACAAGGGGGAGGACTACGAGCGCCTCCTCATCCTCGCCTACGTGTCCATGAACTGCGCGCTGATGGGGGACCTGGAGAACGCGCGGGCCGTCTGCGGCGAGATCGAGGTGGAGATGCAGCGGATCAACGACATCCGCCAGAAGGACTTCGAGACTGCCCAGCCGGGCAACGACCCGCAGGCGCAGCAGTGGTGCAGCCGCCGCGCCGAGCTGTGGCAGGCCCGCATGGGCGAGTATGCGCACCTGAACGCCTTCGCGACCTACCTGTCTGGGATCCTCTACGAGGCGATTGGCGATGTGGGGAACGCCTACATCTTCTACAAGCGCGCCTTCGCCGTCGAACCGGGCTTCCCGTTCCTCTCGGAGGACCTGCTCCGCACCTCGAAGATCGCCTACCCCCAGGAGTTCGAGCAGTGGAAGCAGCAGTTCGGCCGCGAGGACGCCATGGTGGACTGGAGGCAGATGGGCGAGGTCATCGTGATCCTCCAGACGGGCTTGGCGCCGACGAAGGTCCCCGCTCCCGACTTCCCGTACGTGCCGGCCATGCGGGTCAACCCGAGCGGGACGCAGTTCGGGCAGGTCTTCGTGAACGGCCAGCCGCACGAACGGACCTATCCGCTCAACAACATCGAGGCCCAGGCCGTGATCACGCTCCAGGAGGGCGACGCGGCGGTGCGGGTCAAGCGGATCGCCGCGATGCTCGTCAAGCACGGGGTCGCGGAGGCGGTCCGGCAGGAGAACGAGGCGGCGGGCGTCCTGCTCCACATCTTCGCGCAGGTCTCTGAGCAGCCCGACCTGCGATACTGGGAGACTCTGCCGCGCGAGCTGCAGATCGCGCGCGTCGCGCTGCCGCCAGGGACGTACAACCTGACCGTCGAGCCGGTCGGGGCGGGCGGGACGATGCGCTGCGACAACGTGATCGTGAAGCAGGGTGGGCATGTGTTCGTGACACTCAGGACGGTGTGGTAGGCTCCGTCCCCTTCCCCTTCCCTTTCCCAGCGCGTCAGAAGCGCTGGGAAAGGGAAGGGGAAAGGGAAGGGGAAGGGGTAGCTTGCACCCCCTCCGGCCCGGGGATATACTCCGATCGATGAGACAGTCATCCGCCAAGCGGCAAAACGCCCTCCAACCCACCCTTCCGCCCGAATCCCAACTCCCCGCGAACCCTTCCCATCGCCCCCTGTTCACAGGACACACGGGACGCGCAGGCGCACGCGCCGGGGCGCGGTCCCGAGCCCGGGGAGGGCGTTCTCCCCGTCCTCTGGAGGGGTGACGGCGTGAAGCGCGCAAAGACGACCGTGTACCGCGAGCGAGCGCTCCTCGTGGGCGTCCAGATCGGCAAGACGACGGACCCCTGGGTCGACTCGATGGTGGAGCTGGACGCGCTCGCGCAGACGGCCGGGGCCCAGGTGATCGAACGGGTGACCCAGCGTCGCGACCGCCCCGACTCGGGGAAGTACATCGGGAGCGGCAAGGTGAACGAGATCACCGAGCTGGTCAAGGCGCTCGAAATCGACGTCGTCATCTTCGACAACGACCTCTCCCCGGCGCAGCTCCGCGACCTCGAGAAGGCCATCGGCGCGAAGGTCATCGACCGCACCGAGCTGATCCTCGACATCTTCGCCACCCACGCCCGCTCGAACCAGGCGAAGCTCCAGGTCGAGCTGGCCCAGCTCGAGTACACCCTCCCGCGCCTCCGCCATCTGTGGGCCCACCTCGGCCAGCAGATGGGCGGGATCGGCCAGCGCGGGCCTGGCGAAAAGCAGATCGAGAGCGACCGCCGCCTCGCCAGGAAGCGGATCGCGAAGCTGAAGGACGAGCTGTCGCGGATCGAGGCGAGGAAGCGCCGCGAGGTCTCCGCGCGCGCCATGAACTTCACCGCGAGCCTCGTCGGGTACACGAACGCCGGGAAGTCGACCCTCATGCGGCGCCTGACGGGCGCCGACGTCCTCGTCGAGGACCGCCTCTTCTCCACGCTCGACACGAAGACGCAGACCTGGCATCTCTCGAACGGCCACCGCGTCCTCCTGTCGGACACGGTCGGGTTCATCCGGAACCTCCCGCACCACCTCGTCGCGAGCTTCCACGCCACGTTGGAGGAGGCGATGCAGGCCGAACTCCTGCTCCACGTGGTCGACGCCAGCCACCCGGAGGCGGTGACCCAGGTGACGGCCGTCCAGTCGGTCCTCGCGCAGATGGGGTGCGCCGACCACGACGTGCTCCTCGTCTTCAACAAGGTCGACGCCCTGCGCGACCCGGTCGACTACCAGATCCTCACGACCCGGTTCCCCGGCGCGGTCGAGATCTCAGCGGTGTCGGGGGAGGGAATCGACGCCCTCGAGACGCGCGTGACGGAGGTCCTGGAGCAGCGCGGCGAGGAGCTCACCATCGAGATCCCGCTCTCCCACGGGAAGGCGCTCGCCTGGGTCGCGGAGCGGGCCCGCGTCCTCGACCGGGAGCAGGTGGACGACGTGTACCGCATGCGCCTCCGCTGCGGCCGCCGGGACGCGGTCCTCCTGCGCGAGATGCTGGAGCAGGCCCCGTCGTTCGGCGCGTAGGGGCTACCCGGCCCGCTTCGCGGGCGACGCGATGCGTCGCCCCCCGGCCGCGACTGCCGATCACTTCGACGTGTTGATCTCGATGCGGTTCGTGTACTGGAGGATGTAGTCCGTCCTGCCGTCGCCGTTCAGATCGGCGAGGACGATCCCCCTCGGCGGCTCGATCGTGCGCAGGACGTACTCGTTTTTCTCGAACTCCTCCCCGAGGATCCCTACGGCCTTCTGCCCGCGACGCACCAGGAGCTGGCACTGGTCGTCTCCCACCTCGCGCGCCAGGAGCATGTCCTTCCGCCCGTCACCATCGAAGTCCCCGTCGAACCGCGCGAGCGGCGCCCCGCGGCCCTTCTCCACCATCTTGCTGTCCACGACCACGTCCTGGTCGATGTCCGGCGTCTCGCTGAACTTTCCCTTTCCTGGGTCGTACTCGTACACGTAGTACGTGATCGTGAAGTTGTCCAGGAGGGCCTTCCGCAGGCCCTGCATCAGGTCCGTGCGGAACGAGCTGACCACGAGGTCCAGCTTCCCGTCCCCGTTCACGTCCGCCAGCATCGGCGCGATGCTGATCCCGCGGATGTGGATCTGCTGCTGCGGGAGCTGGAGGTAGGGCTCCCCGAACTGCCCCATGTAGATCAGGAGCCGCGTCGAGATGCTCTCGAAGAGCCCGATCTCCCCCTCCGTGTACGAGACCACCATGTCGAGCGACCCGTTCCCCCCCAGGTCCTCGAAGAGCATGGTGTAGGTCTCCACGCTGTTCTTCTTCCGCTCGCGATTCCAGAACGACAGCGGGAACTCGCCGTTCGGCTGCGGCGGGAAGTCGTGCTCCAGGTCTTGGAGGAAGAACTGGAACTGTCCGTCGACCTGGCAGATCAGGTCCAGGCCGTTCCCCCCGTCGAAGTCCTTCACGAGCATCCGCGGGAGGGACTTCTTGAACGTCAGGTACCCCTTGAGCGGCCCCGCGACGTCGCGGTCGGCCTCCCGGACCCCGCGCGGGCGGAAGGTGAGGACGCGGCCGAAGATGCCCGGCTCGGTCTGGAAGAAGAGCTTGTACGCGTCGGGCGTGGGCACGACGAGGTCGTGGAGCCCGTTCCCATCGACGTCCTGGGGGAAGCTCCACCACTGGAGGGAGTCGTCCTGAACCTGGTCGAAAAACGTCGGCAGGAAGAACAGGCGCTTCGGCGTCAGGGAGAGCCTGTGGCCGGCGAGGGGGTCGATGGGGAGGTACCAGACGCCGTCGCCGGTGAAGTAGAGGACTTCGGTGCCGGGCTCGGGGGCGTAGTCGCCGAGGGCGAGGGCCGCGGCGTCGCGGGGGAGGGTGATTGTCTGGTCGGGCACGGTCGGGAAGCCGATTCCGGGGCGCTGGAACCAGAGGCTCAAGTGCCGCAGGGGCGTCTCGCCCAGGTTTCCCGTATGGGTCACGATTGCCTCACGAAGGCCGTCCCCGTCGAGGTCCCAGTACTGCAGCTCCTGGAGCCGCCCCTTGAACGGCAGGCTCTTCGAGTCGTAGGCCTGGTTCCCCGGGTGGAGCCCCGCCTGGGCGAGCGCCAGGGATGCGAGGAGCGGGAGGAGCAGGAAGGTGCGGATCACGGCGGGAGGCCTCCGTTCGGCTTGGCAATCCGGGCGAGGATAGCACAGCCGGACCGAGGCGGTCCAGCGTGGGCGGCCGCCGCAATGTGATATGTGAGATGCCCGATGCAAGATGTGAAATACGTCTGACCATGCGTTATGTCAACCTGGATGGCGGCCTCCTGATGCCTGTTTGGCGGGGTTGTGGGGCAGGCTACGGAGGCGTCGGCGGGTCAGGCGCGGATTCTCGGAGTCGAGTTGACATAACGACTATGCGGAGGCGAGGAGGCCT
>ORMF010777316.1_pt1 | contig 30046 bp, 23 predicted proteins | sample 1779871 | NCBI WGS metagenome assembly ORMF01 (sample SAMEA104232316, study PRJEB22302) | groundwater metagenome | biome: forest; feature: aquifer; material: groundwater | place: USA | collected 2011-08-07 | depth 5.4 m | reverse complement strand
TACGGATATCGCTCTGGTGTCAGAGGAACGGGTGGCCTGGATTGAACATAGGCTCAATACCAGACCACGCAAACGGCTAGGCTTTCGAACGCCTCTGGAAGTATTTAATCAACGTGTTGCACTAAAACGTTGAATTTAGGTACAGCAACCAAAATGAGTTGGGTTAAGACGAGAACGAGGCTTTGAGCGGGAGGTTATGGAGCGAGGCGGCCAAGGCGATCCACTGCGACAGTTCGAGCTCTTGGGCGCGAGCTTGCGGCGCTAGGCCGGCCTGAACTAGGCAGCGTTCCAGTACCGCGCGCTCCGCCGCGTAAGCGGAACTCAAGTTGTTGAGGAGGAACTTGCGGCGCGCGGCAAAACCAACGTGCGCCACGCGCCAGAGCTCGGCCTCGGCCAAGCCGCCCAAAACCTCGGCCCGCTCGCTCGCGGTGCGGAGCGTAAAGCGCACCAGGCTCGACTCCACCCGAGGGGGCGGCCAGAACACGTGCGCCGGCACGAGCCGCACCAGCACAACCTGCTGGCAGGCGAGCTGGGCTGAGAGTGAGAGCAAGCTCGTGGCACCAGGGATCGCCACCAAACGTTCCGCCACCTCACGCTGCAGTAAGAGCACCATACGTACGGGGCGGAACGGGCCGCCTAAGAACCGCCGCAAAAAGGCGCCCGAAATTTCGTACGGCAAGTTAGCCACAATGGAAAACGTAGCCCCGTTGGTAAGACCAAGCGCGGCCCGCAGCGCAGCGTCCGACAGTTTGATAATATCACCCTCCAGCACGGTGAGGTTGGCTCCAGCCTGGGCAATTTTTTGGAGCGCCTGAGCCAGGCGGCGATCAAGTTCCACTACGGTAACGCGCGCCTGGGCTTGGAGCAGCTCCAAGGTCAGCACGCCAAACCCCCCGCCTACCTCCAGCACCCGCTCCCCGGGTGTGAGGTTGGCAGCGCGGATGATAGCCGCCAGTACGCCGCGGTCGACCAAGAAATGCTGCCCCATCCGCACACCGGCGCGCAAACCGTACTGCGCCACCAAGGTCTTGGTCCAGGCACGAAGACTGGGTAAAGTAGAATTAGGAATCATGAATCACGAATCATGGCCAACCCCCCTGATTCGTAATTCTTAATTCGTAATTCAAATCAGCAGGTACAGCAGCGTCATGGCGGCGGCCACGACCCAGGCCCCCAAAAAGGCGGCATGGAGGGAGGTAACAAAACTAAATACCAGTAGCAGTACGGCGGCGGCCACCAGCTTACCAACCACTAAGCTCATTTCAAAAAATACTACGGTGTCCATCACCGAGTGCGTTTGGGCGCGCTCGTAGGTAATGGCGGTGAGCGGCACCGCTACCACGTTCTTACTGAGCCTAGACCAAGCATCCACCACAAACACCTGCAGCGGTGTGCTGATGAAAAACCGCGCCAGCCAACTGAGGGCGTAGAAGGCCGTGGACCAGCGGAGAAGCTGGTGCTTGTTGCGCTCATCGGTCAGTTTACCGATGTAGAGCGTAACCAGGGCAGTGAGGAGTGTAGCGGCAGCCACCACACCGCCGATCTCCACGTAGTTAGCCACAATGAGCAACATAAACACTGGCCACAGCACCAGCACAATGAGCTCCTCACCAAACCCCATGTACCCCAGGAGCTGACGGCGGCTGGACTGAGCCAGCAGGCGCTGGTACGGACCACGGTAGGAAAAAACGCGAGGGGTAAAGACCTCGCGGTGGGTGAGGAGTGGCACGTTGGAGAGTAAGAGCACGCCGCCGCCCACGAGGAAGAGCGTAGCCCAGGAGCCCACGGACAAAATAAATCCCGCCAGCAGCGGCCCCACAATGTACACCAGAGAAAGCGCCACCGACAAACCACTGATCTCGCGGCCCTCCTCCGAACTGTCAGAGTAGCGCGCGAAGTCAGCGTGGTAGGCTGGCCAGTAGAACGCTTTCTGCAGCGCGTAGAGCACTGCCGCCGGCACCAGCCACCCGAACGACTGCGCCACCAGGTAGAGCGTCAGGTAGTAGAGCACCTGCAGCAGCGTGGAGAGCACCATAGAGTGCTGGTAGCCGTACTTGCAGGCGAACTTGGCGCCGAGCGGCATCACGAGGAGGTAGCACACGTACACGCCGAAGAAGAACAGAACAATACCGCGCAGCCCTAACCCCTGCTGCCAGAGGTAAATGGGCTCGAACAAAACCAGCATAGCGAGCGCCAGGTTCTGGAGCAGCGTGGCCCAGTAGAGCTCGCGTATTTGAATAGAGAGCCGCTGCGGCAGTACGCCGCCCAAGGAGTAGAGAAAGCGTTGGTTCATAAAACTACTCCTAGCCTAGCACGCGCCTGGGCTTTGAACTAGGAATAGCGCCCTCGCGCACCACGTGGAGTTTCCCTTGGCGGAAAGTTACGACGGTAGAGGTAGGGCGACGAGGCAGTCTGCCACCATCAACCAGGTAGCAAAGCCCGGGGCGGGCAAGCTGACGAATGACTGACACAGCTGAGTACGGCGTGGGGCCAGAAGCACGGTTGGCTGAGGTAGCTGTGAGCGGCTTGCCGTAGCGCTTAAGTAAACTCCGTAGCCAGGTGGAACGCGGCACGCGCACACCGACGCGGCCGACCTTACCAATAACCGACGGCGGAAACTTCCGCCTCGGTTGCAATAGCAGTGTCAGCGGCCCGGGCCAAAAAGCTCGCGCCAATTGCAATTCACCACTCGTCATTCGAAAGTAGCGCCTAACCATACTGAGGTCAGCTGCCACTAACGCAATCGGTTTACGCTTATTCCTCCCCTTCCTCCCTTTAAGCCGCAGCACCTCGCGCACCGCCCGAGTATTCGTCGCGTCAGCCAGCAAACCATAAGCGGTTTCAGTCGGCGCCGCTACCACCTGGCCAGCACGTAGTAGTCTAACGAGGCTAGAAATGGAAGATGCAGACTTTGTGAATGTAGTGAGCAGCACAGACTAGGAAAAGTGACAAATTAAACTAATAACACTTTATCTATTTTGGTGCGGCCGCACTATTTTTGATAACGGTAATTAATTGTTCCTAACTACCTATCACAAAATTCACTAACTTGCTCGACACGTAGATGGTTTTGGTAATTGTGCCGTCGACAAGGTACTTAGCCACCTGCGGCATAGCTCGGGCTGCAGCCACCACCTCGTCCTCACTCGCTTCGGGCTTTACCTCGATAGTCGCCCGAAGCTTACCGTTCACCTGCACGGCGATGGTGACGGTTTCAGTCTTGAGCGCCGCCTCATTATACTTGGGCCAGGGCTGTTCCCACACCTGTCCGCCGAACTTGAGCTGTTCCCACAACTCAGCAGTGAGGTGGGGGGCAAACGGATACAGTAGTACTAGTAATGTCCGAACACTCGCAGTTCTTTGAGCCAAACTGGCTTCAGCCAAAGCATTACTATAAATCATCAAAGACGAAATTGCTGTGTTAAAATGAAAAGCTTCTATGTCCTCAGTGATTTCTTTAATAGCTGACGCCTCCACAGATTCGTGAGATTTAATTAGGTTCCTTTGTTCATTCTGGTCTAAACATAATTTCCACACCCGCTCCAGGAACCGACGAACGCCGATAATAGATGAAGTGTTCCAAGGTTTTACATCCTCCAGTGGCCCTAAAAACATTTCATAGAGCCGCAGTGTGTCCGCGCCGTACTGCTCCACCACTTCATCCGGGTTCACCACGTTGCCCTTGGACTTGCTCATCTTTTCCCCATCCTCGCCCAAAATTAGTCCTTGATTTTTGAGCTTGAGGAATGGTTCAGGAAAATCTACATAGCCTAAATCCTGCAGCGCTTTGGTAATGAAGCGTGCGTACATCAGGTGCAGCACCGCGTGCTCAGCGCCGCCAACGTAGAGGTTGACGGGTGCCCAGCGCTTTACCTTTTTAGCATCAAAAGCGGCCTTACTGTTCTGTGGGTCACAGTAGCGGAGAAAGTACCACGACGAATCCACAAATGTATCCATAGTGTCGCTCTCGCGCCGGGCTGGTTTGCCGCACTTGGGACAGGTTATGTTGTGGAAAGATTTTGAACGCGCCAGTGGTGATTCGCCGGCCGGACGAAAATCTACGTCGTCCGGCAGTTCAACCGGTAAATCCTTTTCCGGCACTGGTACCTCGCCGCAAGCCTCGCAGTATACAATAGGTATAGGCGCACCCCAGTAACGCTGACGGGAGATGAGCCAGTCGCGAAGTTTATACTGCGTTTTGAGCTCAGCACCGATGAACTTTGCAATTTCCGATTTTGAGGTTTCGGAGTCCATGCCATCAAACTTGCCTGAACCAACGAGGAGGCCAGCGCCAGAATACACCGGGTAGCCACCAAAATCCCGCCACGAATATTTATGCGCCTCAGGAGAGAGGAACTTCTCCATTTCTTCCTTGGTCAACCACTCAACCTCATGAATAGCTTTTTCTTCCTCACTTATCTCTTGCCTGTTGTCATCTGTAAGCTCGAAGTACAGTACATCAAAATGGGCAAGGCGATTAACCTTTTTGGGAACATGATAAAATTTGCTGTGCACTCGGCTAAGGTTTTTTATTAATTTTGGATGGAGGTACCCGGTCTCTTGAATAATCTCAGTAATAGCCCCCTCTATCGGACTCTGCCCTTTCTCTGGAGCGCCGGTTATAAGAGTTCGCCAATCAACCTTCTTCCACCGTAGACCGATGTACTTGTCTTCAGACCAATGTTTCACAACGGCCATAATCGCGTCCCGCTCAACAAATTCAACTCCCTCGCGTACCTTCCCCTGTTCGGTGGTATCAACAAACAGCGGCTCAATTACGCGCCGTATCGACAAGTTATACCTCTTTGCAAACGCAAAATCTCGCTCGTCGTGTGCAGGCACAGCCATAATGGCGCCGGTACCATACGACCCAAGCACGTAGTCGGCCACCCACACTGGAACTTCTTCTTTGGTCGCTGGGTTTATGGCTTTGACACCGGTATCCACTCCAGTTTTCTCTTTCGCCGTACGTTCCAGGCGCTCCAGCTCTTTACCCTCCAGTGATTTAGCCACGTACTTTTTTACTGCTTCACTCGCTTGCCAACCAACGTCAATCCACTTTTGCGCCAGCTCGGGCGAGATAACGACGAACGTAGCGCCGAAAATGGTGTCGAGCCGCGTGGTAAAAATTTCCACGGCATGCTTTTTATCTTTCTGCCCCGGTACGTGTGTAAGCGGAAACTTTACTAAGGCCCCTTCACTCTTGCCAATCCAGTTGCGCTGCATATCAATAATGGGCTGGGGCCAATCCAACCCTTCCAATCCCGCTAAAAGTTTATCCGCGTAGACTGTGGTTTTGAAAAACCACTGCTTCATTTGCCGCTGTTCAACTTTCGCGCCGCAACGCTCGCAGCAACCATCCACCACTTGCTCGTTCGCTAGCACGGTTTGGTCATTCGGGCACCAGTTGACTGGCGCCTCTTTACGGTAGGCCAGACCTTTCTCGTACAACTTTAAGAACAGCCACTGCGTCCACTTGTAATAGGCAGGGTCGGCGGTCGACACCTCGCGGCTCCAGTCGTAGGAAAAGCCGAGCGACTGAAGCTGGCGGCGAAAGTTATCAATCGATTTCAAGGTTGTCTCGCGCGGGTGGATGCCCGATTTAATAGCGTAGTTCTCGGCGGGCAAGCCAAAGGCGTCCCAGCCCATGGGGTGGAGCACGTTTACGCCTTTCATTCGTAAGTAGCGGCTGTAGATATCGGTCGCAATGTAGGCCAGCGGGTGTCCCACGTGCAAGCCCTGGGCCGAAGGGTACGGAAACATATCGAGCACGAAAGAATGCTCGCCGTGGGAGGTATCGTGCGCCCGAAACGCGCCGGCTTTCTCCCAGCGCTCCTGCCACTTGTATTCAATTGCCTGGGGATCGTAGCGGGGCATACGGTGTAAGAAAAAATGGGGTGATTCCCCTCTCTATGGTAGCACCCTAGAGCTCCAGGCTCAACCAATGCGCGCGTAAATGACAAAACATATGCGTTGACCCTAAGCACTCGACATGGTAGCCTAACAAACGCTTATGGTAGCTAGTTCAGGCGCGCAGAGTGCGTGAAGTAAGAACTGATTACGGCCAGAACCTACGCACGTTTCACGCGCCTGAGAACGGGACTGTACTCTATTCCCAATCGGCTCAAAATTCTTGGCCTGCGTCTGGCGCTCGGGACGCTCCGGCTCACCCAAGCTATCTTACGACCGCTACGGTCTCTCGTTTTGCTTTTAGCGCTGCCACTCCTGGGTTTGGGCAGACTAGGCTGGCGCTGGTTGGTGCTCAAGCCGTATGCCCTAGCGCTGCGTTACCGCCGCCGCTTCTACCAACTGTTCGAAAGCTCCGACCTCTTGGACCTCTTGCGCCGGCACCAGACGGCACTGTTCTTAGTGATCATGGGAGCCGTGCTGGTCATGGCCAACAGTTTCAAAATTCGCACTGCCACGGCCGATGACTTTGGCCAGCATAACCTGCTCTTCCCCTTAATTCAAGACCAAGCCGACGACCTCGGCACCGACACGGTCGACACTGGTGCGCCCAGCTTGAACAACGGACCGGTGAACCTAAGCGACGAGGATGGTGCCCTGCTGGGGCCCGAGCTGCCAAGCACTCAGCCCGGCGCCGCCGGGCGCGACCGGCTCGAATACTACCAGGTGCAGCCGGGCGACAGCATTTCCAGTATCGCCAGCCGCTTCAACCTGCAGATGACAACTATCCTTTGGGAGAACAAGCTGACCGTCCGCAGCATCCTACGTCTGGGGCAAAAGCTTACCATTCTACCGGTTGACGGCGTAACTTACCCAGTTAAACGCGGCGACACGGTAGAAAAAATAGCCCGCGCCTTCCGCGTGCCCCCGGAGGACATTGTCTCCTTCAACCAGCCCAACACGATAAAACCCGGGCAGAGTATTATCATACCCGGTGGACGGCCGCTGTACGTGCCGCCGCCTGCACCCAAACCGAGTCCAGCCCCAGCGCCAGTCTTCGGTACGCCTAATCCAAACGCCCCCAGCGCCACCCGCAGTAACTCACGCTTGCTCTGGCCCACCGTGCACCGCCGCATCACGCAGTACTACAGCTGGCGGCACACGGGCGTGGATATTGCCGACCCCATCGGCACGCCCATCTACGCCGCCGAAGAGGGTGTGGTAGTAACGGCCGGCTGGAACCGCGGTGGCTATGGCTTCTACATCGTCATCGACCACGGGAACGGCCTGCAAACGCTCTACGGCCACAACAGTAAAATGTACGTCAAAGCGGGCGACCACGTGCTGCGGGGCCAGCAGATTGCCGAGATGGGCTCCACTGGCCGCTCCACCGGTTCACACGTTCACTTTGAGGTGCGCACCAACGGCCGCCGCACCAACCCGCTGAACTACATTAGATAAACAAAATGTAAGTAAGAGTATAGAGTAAGTGTAAGTGTTCGAATGAGAGCTCCTTACTCAAACCTCTTACTCTCTAGTTCTCATTCACCCTAGGCCGGTACTGGAGTGCTTCGGCTACGTGTTGGGTTGCTACATGCTCCTCACCCGCCAGGTCGGCAATGGTGCGCGCCACCTTGAGCACGCGGTGGTACACGCGCGCCGACAGGTGGAACCGATTCACCGCCGCGCGGATGAGCTCGGTAGCCTCGGGCGGCAGCTCAACATATTTTTTAAGATCAGGCAGGCGCATGGCGGCGTTGAGCTTAGGCGCGCCAGCAAACCGCTCGGCTTGACGCTGGCGAGCTTGCTGCACGCGCGCCTGCACCACGGCCGATGGCTCACCGGGCGGCAGTTCCAACTTTTCAAACGGCAAACGCGGCACGGTAACGTGCAGGTCAAACCGATCCAAGAGCGGACCGGAAAGTTTACGCTGGTACTTATAGATAAGCCCCGGTGTGCAGGTACAGGGCTTCACCGGATCGCCGGCAAAACCACAGGGGCAGGGGTTCATAGCGCCGACCAGTATGAACCGGGCCGGAAAAACGGTGGTGCCGGAGGCGCGCGATACGGTAATGGTGCCGTCCTCCAGCGGCTGCCTCAGGCTCTCCAGCACGCTGCGTGGGAACTCAGCCAGCTCATCGAGGAACAGCACGCCGCGGTGCGCTAGGGAAATTTCCCCGGGGCGCACCCTGGTGCCACCGCCAACCAAGCTGACCTCGGAAGCGGTGTGGTGGGGAGCACGGAACGGCCGCAGCCTAACCAGCGGCTGAGCTGGGGTGAGCACGCCGGCCACGCTGTAGAGCTCGGTTACCTCCAACACCTCGTCATGGGTTAAGGGCGGCAGCAAGCCAGCTAACGCTCGCGCCAGCAGCGTCTTGCCACTGCCTGGGGGCCCTGAAAAAATTACATTATGCCCGCCACTGGCGGAAATTTCCAGGGCACGCTTAGCGTGCTCTTGTCCGCGGATGTGCTGTAGATCATCTTCTGGTTTACCCTCCGCCATCAGCTGCCCCAGCTCCGTGGCTGGTTGAACCGTAAGCTGGTGCCGACCGCTCAGGTGCTCTAAGAGCTCAGTGAGGCTGGCGGGGGCGTACACCGTAACCCCTGGCACCAGCGCGGCTTCAGCGGCATTAGCGGGCGGCACGTACAAAGTGGTAAACCCCAGCGCTCGCGCCGCGCGAGCTACCACTAGCACGCCGGGAACTGAGCGAAGCTTCCCCTCTAAGCTAAGCTCACCCAAAAACAGTGCCTGCTCCAAGGGGAGCACGCTCTCCAACTGACGCGAAGCCAGCAAGACCGACAGGGCCAGGGGTAGGTCGTAACCACTGCCCTCTTTTTTCACGTCGGCTGGGGCCAGGTTGACCGTTACCTTGGTGCGTGGAAAATCACAGCCGGAGTTCTTAAGCGCGGCGCGCACCCGCTCCCGGGCCTCCTCCACCGCCTTGTCCGGCAACCCGACAATGAATATGCCGGGCAGCTGCGAGGAAACATCCGCCTCCACCTCAATAGGGAGGGCGGTTAGGCCAAATACGGCGGAGGTCATAACCCTGGCTGACATACGACTACCCTACACCTCTGCGAGCTAAGGTCAAGCGTACCGGCGGCCTACAGCACCAGCATGGTCAGGCCAGCGAGTAGGTACACATCAGCCAGGTTAAACGATAACCCGCCTTGAAGCTGAAACACGTCTACCACGCCAGCGCCGGTAAGTCGGTCGAGTAGGTTGCTACAACCACCTACCAACATCAAGCTGCTGCCTGCCAAGGTAGTGAGCCTCCCCCGTCGCCAGGCCCGCTCCGCCAGCGCCACCAAAAACATGAGCGCTAGGCCGGCGCCGGTAATCAGCACTACCCGAGGGATAGGCGTGCTAAAGACGCCGCCGCCGTTTTCCAAGCGCCCAAACGAAACAAACAAGCCGTGGGTTGGTAGAGCATAGCTCGCCCACGACTTCAGGCTGCGGTCTATCAGGTAGAGCGCTAGGGCGCCACCTAAAATGAAAAAGCGACGCCTCACAGGCGCTGCAGCCGTTCTGTTTTACACTTGACGCACGAGGCTGACTCAGGCCGCGCCCGCAGCCGGGACTCGTCAATGGGTTTGCCGCAGTACTTGCAGGTGCCGTAGGTGCCCTTGGCTACGCGCTCCAAAGCCTTTAGCACGTCATCAAGTTTCCCCTCCAAGGTACGCTCCAGCGCCAGGTTATCGGTAAAGTCAGCCACCTCAGTGGCGTTGTCCTCATCTTTCTCGCCGTAGCTCGGGAAGTCAGCGTTGAACGTAGCCCCGGTGTGCTTGTCACGGTGCGTAAAACCCTTGAGCTCGGCCTCCAGCCGACCCTTCTCTTTCTCCAAGGCCTGCTTCATCTCTTTAATAAACGCTTGGTCCATAGCGGAGGGCAGTATAGCACGGCCTAAATCACCTATCAAGCCTTAAAGACGATGTCGGCAATATCACAGCGGACTTGGTTTATAGCTGAGCGGTCAGTTGGCCGCTTGGGATGGACTGCGTTTGAAAGCATAATCATGGCTCTACCCTTAGGTATATCACATAGCGCCATGCAGCCGGTAAAGCCTATCATACCAAAGGTATATGCAGAGCTATACTGACCCATGAATTCAGGTTGATTAAGCCTCCACCCTAAGCCTGCCGACTCACCAATATCAGTAAGTTGATTGATTTCCATGTGATGGACTATGGTCTCAGAAAAATAGCCCTGGCCATTGTACATTCCTCTGTGCAGGAGCATGTCTAAAAACACCAATAAATCTGGAACGGTTGAAAACAAACCAGCATGTCCGGGAACAAATGATTTTTGTAGGGTATGGGCAGTTTCATCGTGCACTTCGCCGTGTACTAGTCGCCCACGCCAATCATCGAGTTCGGTAGGTATAATATCTGCCTCAGGAAATCGTTTAGGATAAAACGTTGTCCTGGTCATCCTCAGTGGCTTAAAAAATATCTCATCGGCTAGTACAGGTAAGGGCTTACCAGCCACTTTCTCAACCACGAGCCCGAGCAAAATACTGGTGGCGTTCATATACCAGTATTTGGCGCCGGGCGGACTACTCAACTCTCGTTTCAATATAAACTTGAGTATTTCTTCTGGCGATTTATCTTTATGAGCCGATAAGGCAGTTTGCCCGAAATCAATCGTGTGGGTTAAGAGGTGCCAAATAGTAACATCATCTCGATACGAATTGGCTAACTCCGGCAAAAATTTTGACACTTTATCGGCCAGTGACAATTTGCCTTGGTCAATGAGCCAGAGAGCTAGGCTAGCAGTTGGAATAGATTTGGTAATCGAGGCGACATCAAATATCGACTGTTCGGAAACAAGCGGTGAAGTTGATTCGTACGTATAGCGTCCGCTCACTACAGTTACAACCTCACCATCAGTGTTAACAATACCAACAGCACACCCAGGGAAAATATACTCCCCAATTGCACTGTCTAGTATCCCACTAATTTGTTGCTCCATAGCTTACATGGTATCAAAAAAACTCTCAGTGAGCGATTCTGACAACACCCCCTAAGGTTGCTTGACATTTTAGCTGATTTAGGTAAAATCTAGGCAATTAAATTGACCTTTGAAAACTGAATATCAGAAAGGAGCACATAAGTAAATCATGGAGAAAAAATGGAATAAAAAGATTATTGTTGATGAAATTCGCAAGCTACGTCGTGCGGGCGAAAAAATGAACCCCTGGCACATCCAGCAACATCACCACCCGCTTTACTTGGCCGCTCGTACCTACTGGGGTAGTTACAAAAAAGCTGTGCGAGCAGCCGGTTATTCTTATGAGCGAACTCTGAAAGTAAGAGAAGCGACTAAATGGAGTAGGACCAAAATTGTACAGGTTATCCAAGAACTCCATCACGCTGGTGAAAAAATCAATTCTAATCACATCCAGCTACACCATCAGTCACTCTATGCTGCGGCAGTGAATTACTTTCGTAGCTGGGGTAAGGCTATTGAGGCAGCTGGTTATGATTATGCTTTCATCCGCGTTATGCGGCCGTTTCGATTGTGGAGTAAGACAAATATTATAAAGACGATTCAGTCCCGCCACAGGAAAAGGCTATTGATTAGTGGCAACGCTGTATACTCCCAAGACCGAGGTCTCTACCTAGCTGCAACGCGATATTTAGGCAGGGGCGGTTGGTCAAAAGCATTACGTCTCGCTGGCTTCGACCCTAAACAGGTTAATACGAAAGCGCAACAGCGGAAGCAGACAATGCGATGGGTCAAGAGAGAAATTCAGAGGCTTCGCCGTGCTCGCACCCCACTCTACGGTTACTGGCTGTTCAGGAACGGCTTCGAAAAGCTGTACTCGGCCGGAGACCGCCTGTTCGGCAGCTGGGGTAAGGCTATTGAGGCAGCTGGATTGAATTATGAGAAGATACGGGCTACAAAGCAGTGGTCAAAGCGGAAAGTTCTGGCGGAAATCAGACGCCTTGAACGAAGGGGTGTTCGCTTGAGCCAAAAGGAAGTTACCCACAAGCGGCACCTCTATGGTTTATTCCAGGCAGCCATTTTCCGATTCGGTTCTTGGGGCCAAGCAGTAGTGGCGGCAGGCTTTGATTACCGTAAGCACTGCAGCCGTTGGACGTATAAATCATGGCTCAGGAGCTTAACACCACAAAAGCTCAAGGGCATAAAGCAACGAGTTACGAAATTCACAAGAAAAGAAAGGGTTAAGAGATGAAAAAGATAAATCACAGCAGCACCATCGATATCAAGGTGAGTAAGATCAAGGAGGGCAACCTCGCCATACGGAAGTACTACAGCGAGGAAGGTATCGATGGGCTCGGTCAATCCATATCTGAGATCGGTACCATCTATCCACTCGTGGTTAAATCCCTGCCCGATGGTGAGTATGGGCTCATCATTGGTTCGCGTCGTCTCCGGGCAGCGAAGAAACTCAAACTGGAAAAGATTCCAGCCATCATCATTTCTAACCTTGATGGTCGAAGTCAACTTGAGCTGATGCTGGCGGAAAACCTGCACCGAGAAGATCTCACACCTTTCGAAGAGGCGTGGGCAATTCTCAAGCTCATTAATGACTACAAGATGAACCTCAAGCAGGTTGCGAAGCGAATCGGTCGCGATGGGTCGTTCATAACACGTAGGCTCCAGCTCCTGAGTCTTCCACAAGAAGTCCAAGAAATGGTAAGCGATAAGCAGCTCAGCCTGGCTCACGTCAGTGCTCTGGCGAATCTCGATACACCTGAAGCACAGGTGAGTTTCGCTCGCATTGCCACGCATCACAAGCTAGATGACAAGGAGATGGTAACGCTAATACAGGATCAACTGCACCAGCAGAGCGAACAGCGGAGACAGTCGCCGGCCATGAGTTGGCAAAAAGTCAGCCTACGGGTTGGCGGTTTCGCCAAGTGGCTCAAGGCAACTATTCCTACATCAATTGATGTATCTCGGGCAAATGATAAGTACGCACTTCGAGAAGCGCTCGAAAAGCTTCAGAAGGAGATACGGCTGTGCCTCATCAACATCGAGAAGGGAGGGTAGGTAGATGGCAGGAAATTCAAACGTGCCGGTCGTAGGTATCCCCGTACCGGTGGCTGTACCTGTCATACCGCTTAATGGCAGCGCGCCAAAGATAATGGCCGAAGCCATAAAGAGCGGAACTATCTCGCCTCAGCAAATTCTGCGTATGCTTCCTGCTTGGGCCACCAAGCACCAGGAAACGCTGGAAAAAACAGCAGCTTGGTTGGTTGGATTTTTTCAATCTGTGGGTGTAATAGTTGTCAGCCCTGAGATGAAAGAAAGGGTTACCAAAGCCATGGCTAGGGAAGAAAAACGAGAACGTCCTCAACCCAGCCCGTCGAGCTCACAGCCTGGTTTCTTGCGTAAACTGTATGAACAAGACATCCATAAGTACGAACGGTTAGTCCGCGAGGATGTGGCCGAGCTGTCACATAACGCCCGACACAAGGGTGATATTGACGCGCGGGACAAACTTACGGTGCATAACCTACGGCTGGTGATGTGGATCGCTGATTCCTACAACCCTAATATGCTCGAGGACCTCGATCTTATTCAAGAAGGCAATATAGGTCTCATGACAGCTGCTCAATGTTTTGAGCATGCTAGGGGTAACACCTTCGCTACCTATGCCATGTACTGGATACGACAAAGCATAACGCGCGCGAAAGCTGATTTGTCTACCACAGTTCGAGCGCCGGTACATACATGGGATTTTTGGAATAAGGTCTTGGCTACCTCAGAACGACTTGCACATAACTTAGGGCGAGTACCGGAGCCTTGGGAAATAGCCGAGCGATTATGGGTACCGGTGGAGCAGGTAGAATCAGCGCTGAAGCAAATGCGAATAACACAAGCGGTTTCTCTTGATGCTCCAGTGGGTCAGGATTCAGATGACGAAGCTGGAACGTTACTCAATGTGTTCGCTGATAGTTTTAGCCCCCGCCCCGACGAGGAGCTTGAGAAGCTAGAGCAATGGCAGGTAGTTTACGATCGAATCCGACTCTGTGTTGCCCGGCTTGATGGCCTCAAAATTGAGGGTAGTAAAGCTAAGGCTATATTCCGCATGCGTTACGGTTTAGATGGTTCTTTCGATACCAAAACCCTAGAGCAAGTAGGTGAACGTTTTGCTCTGACAAGGGAAAGGATCAGACAGGTTGTAGAAAGGACCTGGACGTACCTTGAATCTACCGGCTTAAAGCGGGCTTTAACCGAGCCTACTCTAAGTGAGGAGGGTTATGACTGTATTCTCAAGTTGCAGGACAGCGGCAGACTGGATGATTCGCCTAGCCTGTTGACTAATCCAGTAGCTTCGGTCGATTCAGCGGCGGCTTACCCTTCGGTCAAGCGGTCGATTGGGGAAGATCTGCTGGCGTGCCTAAAAGAAAAAGAACGTCGTATACTCGTTCGCTACTTTGGCCTTGATGGCTCTGTGCCAGAAACATTAGAAACAATCGGCAAGGAGTTCAAGGTAACGCGTCAGCGGATTCAACAGATAAAGACCCGGACAGTGAATAAGATTGCCAAAAGCCAGGAAGCGCGAGCTGTGTTGCAGCAACTTCGACAGGATGTGGTTGAGATGATTGAGGACGAGGGAGGAGTCATACTCCAAACTTACCTTGAGCAGTTGCTCTTGGAACCTACGGCTGGGCTAAATCCGGGGACGATTTACTTCATCCTATCTGAGATGCTAAAGAATGTAGTAATGGAAGTTCATCAGGATGAAGCCTTTGAGGCCAGCTGGGCCTTACGGAAGGTCTCGTTGCGTTCATTACGTAGGCTCCTAACGTACGCTGAAGCTTTTATAAGCTCGCATAATTCCGCTGTACCGGAGGATGAGCTTGTATCTGCTTTAACGATGGCGTGCTCCAGTGCACCTCGGGGCATGCTCCTGACGGGTAGCAAACTAGCATCCAAGTTGCTGGTTGTGTCACGGGTCATCAGGCCTGACGTTTTGGGTGGATGGGGGTTGACACACTGGCCAACGGTAACCCCAAAAACCTTAAACGATAAGGTCTATGTAGTTCTCAAAAAGCATGGTAAACCGTTGCACTTTCAAAAAATTGCTCAGCTCATTAACCAGGCACAATTTGATAGCAAAGTAGCTAATCCGAAGTCAGTACTTAACGTAATGATCGATGACAAACGTTATGTAGTAGTTGGGTTAGGGATTTATGCTCTCAAAGAGTGGGGTTACGCTCCTGGCACGGTAGCTGAGGTGATTACCGAGGTTCTTAAGGAATGGGGTGAACCTATGCCGGCTGAGGAAATTATTGACCAAGTGCTTGCGCGGCGATTAGTGAAACGAGCAACAGTACGAATGAACCTGTGTGACCATTCACGTTTTACTTACGCCGACGGTTGCTACACGCTGGTTGATAAGACGACTGATGAGCTTAACGCTGCTGAAACTCAAGTGGCGAATAATTAATAGATAAAGTCATCAAAACCAAGGAGGTGAAAGTCAATCTTGGGGCTACAAAGAAATAACATTTCTCTGTAGCCCTTTTTATTTACAAAATCGCTAGAATTGAAAAAGGCGCCGTTTAGGCGCCCTTTCCAATTAGGAAAATTGAATAAATGGCGTAAACGGCGCCTCGTACGGCGCTTGTACTACCGAGGAGTCCTGCCCGACGTTGCGGACAGTACATCAAAGGAATGTATCAACAAGCACCTTAGGCGCGTAACTGCTGACGGTTTGTAAAGTTACGCCATTATTCTCTACCATCCTCATGGTCCGAAGCACCCCCGAAAGGGTACCTGGCCAGTTTTGTATTTATTTCAAAAATTATTTTGGTGGCCCGCCGTCAGTGGCGAGCAAGCTACGGACAGTAGAGAAGAGCTATACCCCCAAACCCTTGGGGAACAGGTCCTCTCGACCGTCCTGACCTTACTGTACGCCTTAAAGAACTAATCAACAAGTACACTATATCACACTTTTTTACTTTGGTCAACAGGCCTTAATTTGCTAAGGTAAGCTAAAAATAGCCGTAATACCCTGAGCACTATAAGTACTCATTATCCACAGCATTAACAAGTTATCCACAAAAAAGCACCCCTGAGTACACAAAGGTGCTTTACTGACCTAAAAGTAAGGCTTAGCGGCGGAAACCGCCGGGGCGGGGGCCGCCATTGCTGTGGCCGCCCCCATTACCACTGCGGGGCATAGGCGGACGCTCCACGTAGCCGTCTGGCCGGGGCAAGGTCTGCTTGTGCGACAGGTTGATGCGGCCCATCTCGTCTATCTCTATCACCTTAACATTCATTATATCTCCTACCTTTACCACGTCAGCCACATTCTCTACCCGGCTCCAGGCCAGCTCGGAAACGTGGACCAAGCCTTCCTGCTTGGGTAGGATCTCCACAAAAGCGCCAAAATTCATGAGCCGAGCGACTTTGCCCTGGAACGTTTCTCCCACCGCCACCTCACGGGTGAGGTTCTTTATCCAATCTATCGCGCGAGCTGAGGCCTCAGCCGAAACCGAGGTGACCATCACTAGACCATCGTCCTCAATATCTATGGTGACGCCGGTAGCGGCGATGATCTCGTTAATCATTTTGCCACCAGGACCAATGACGTCGCGGATGCGGTCAATAGGAATCTTGAAGGAAACTATGCGCGGGGCGTACTTAGAAAGTTCTGGCCGAGGGGCAGAGATCACCGCGTCCATCTTGTCTAAGATTTGTAGTCGTGCAGTGCGTGCTTGCTGTAAAGTTTTAGCTACCACCTCTTGCGAAATACCCGGCAGTTTAATGTCCAGCTGAATAGCGGTCACGCCGGTACGCGTGCCGGCCACCTTAAAGTCCATACTGTCAGCGTGGTCCTCTATGTCTTGCACGTCGGTGATGATGACGTACTTTGATTTGTCGGCTGGGTCCACCACGATGCCCATGGCCACGCCGGCAACTGAAGCCAGTATGGGTACGCCGGCATCCATCAAGGCTAAGGAGGAGCCACAGGTAGAGGCTTGCGAGGAAGAGCCGTTAGACCCAAACACCTCGGACACTACTCGAATGGTGTAGGGGAACTTTTCTCGGTCCTGCGGGATAACGGGCTCGAGCGCTTTTTCCGCCAGCGCACCGTGGCCGATTTCGCGACGGCCGGGCGAGCGAACCGGCTTGGCCTCACCCACCGAAAACCCGGGGAAATTGTAGTGGTGCATAAAACGCTTTTTGCCGTCCTTCTCCATACCATCTAGGGTCTGCTCCATGCCCGGGCTGCCCAAGGTAACTATGGAGAGCACCTGCGTTTCACCACGCTGGAACAGTCCGGTGCCGTGGGTCCTGGGTAGCAGACCAACCTCACAGGCGAGCGGACGCACCTCGTCTACCTTACGGCCATCAATCCGGACTCCCTTCTGCAGCACCAACTGGCGGGCGGCGTGGTCGAGGAACTCATCCATCAGGGCGAGACCTTGGGCGCGCGCTTCTTTAGACACATCGTTATCTGCTTTCAGGGCTTCATCCAGCTCCAACGCCACCTTGGTAATAGCCTGGTGGCGAGCTACCTTGCCCTGGGCGCCAAATACGCTGGCAAACTTACCCTCCAGGTACCCCCGCACCTTGGTGCGCAATTTGGCATCAGCCGCCTGGGCCTCGGCGTCAAGCGTAGGCACGGCCTGCTTAGGTCGACTACAAGCTTTGAGCACCTCCTGGATAAAGGGAAACAGTTTGGCCACGTGCTTATGGCCAAACGCTATGGCCTCGGCCATCACCTCTTCTGGAATCTGATTAGCCGCGGCCTCTAGCATTACCACCTGGCTCAGGGTGCCGCTGACGTACACCTCCAGGTCGGACTTTCCGCGAGCTTCGTAACTAGGGTTGAGCACCCACTCGCCGTTCACTCGCCCTACGCGCACGGCGGCCACCGGACCACTCCAGGCTATGGGGGACATGGCGAGCGCCAGCGAAGCACCTAAGAGCGCTGGCACATCGGGGTCGTTCTCTTGGTCAACCGATAGCACGGTGACTATCACCTGCACGTCCCGGCGTTCGGTGTTGTTAAACAGCGGCCTGAGCGAGCGGTCGAGTAAGCGGGCTTTAAGAATCGCCTCATCAGTGGGGCGGCCCTCGCGCTTAATGAAGCGCGAGCCCTTGATCTTGCCGGCGGCGTAGAGCCGCTCTTCGTAGTCCACCATCAGGGGAAAGTAGTCTATCCCCTCACGCGGACTGTCCGCTTGCACGGCCGTGGCCAACACCACGGTATCGCCGTACTGCACGGTGCAGGCGCCGTGCGCCTGACCCGCTAGTTTACCCACCTCTACGCGGAACTTCTTACCCGCTACTTCAGTCTCAAACACCTTAACCTCTGACATAAGCACTAACCCTTGTGGGCAAGCGTACGGTGCTGACACTGTGGTTATTTGAACGGAGCTCTGGGCCCCGCCTCGGGCGGGACCACGACCTCGCTTCAAATAACGCGCGCTGCACCTGAGGCGCCTACCTTAAAAAATAAATTACCGTTCGGGCCGGCGCGAGCCGTGGCCCGACAGAACCTTGGAACGAATTAAGAACTTGGCCTGCTCGGCCGACAGGTCGCAAAAATCATCCGCCTGCTCCCTAAGCTTCTGGGAGGCGGTAGGCGCAAAGGCTATTACCTCCACCCGCACCCCTTGGAGCTGCAAAAACTGCACTAGCGGCACAAAGTCACCATCGCCGGTGGCGAGTACTACCACGTCGAGCTTGGGGGCCATGGAAATGGCGTCGATAGCCAGGCCCACATCCCAGTCGCCTTTCTTGGCACCGCCGACGAACACCTGGAGGTCTTTCATCTTGAGCTCAAAACCCTGCTTGTCTAAGGCCTCAAAGAACTTGGCTTCTTCCGGCGCCTCAGCTTTGATAACGTAGGCTACGGCGCGAATTAATTTGCGGTCGCCCACGGCTTGCTCCAGGATTTTACCAAAATTAGCCCGCGCGCCGTAGAGGTTACGAGCCGAGTAGTACATGTTCTGCACGTCGACGAACACGCCGATGCGCTGGTCCTGGTGTTTGAGCATAGGGCGGGGTGGCAAGCGTTAGGCAGCCGCTTCAGCGGGGTGCTCTTCACCTACTGCTTCCTCCAGAATCTCTGGCAGGGTTTGCGGTACAGCTGAAATTTTCACCTTGAGCTTGAGTTTCTTGGTGAGGCCATCAAAAGCCTCCAAGTTCTCACGCTGCAGAAACTTCAAAAGCCGCCGGCGCTGGCCAACCTTGCGGATGAGGCCGCGGCGAGAGGAAAAATCTTTCTTATGACCTTGCAGGTGGAGGGTCAGTCGCTTGATCTCCTCGGTCAAAATGGCAATCTGCACCTCGGACGAGCCGGTGTCGGCCTCGTGCGTCTTGAACTTCTTGATTATCTTATCCTTACTCTCTTTGTCTAGCATGGGTGGTTCCCTTTCTCTACAGCGATAGGTCGAGTAGGGGGTCGCTAGATCCCCGAACCAAAGTCTACGCCAAAATAATAAGCGCCCTCACTTTACCACGCGGCGTGCGCCTTGGCAAGCCTACCTACCGGCAGGGCCCTAAACCACCTGGGGTTCAAAACGAGCTGCTGGCCTAAGTGCCATAGGTGTCGTAAAATAGCGAAGCACCCCACAACCCTATGCCCCGTAATACAACTTCGCTAGCGCTCGGTTCGACCACCGTAGTACCACAACCTATGTTACCTGCCATTGACCCACATTCTAATCAGCCGCATCGCCACCCTCGCGCTGGGGTGGTCGAGCGAAGTTGATATACGGGGATGCCCACCCTAGCAGAGCTCCAGCTCGCCTTTCTCAATTCCCTAAAACAAGACTCGCCCCGGCGGGGCGGAACGGTAGCCGGCTACGGGCGCGCGCTGGGGCGCTTTGTTAGCTGGTTACAGAAAGCGGCGGCCACGCGCGAGGTAACGCCAGAGCACCTGACGGCCGAGCGGCTGGTGAGTTTTGGCCGCTGGCTCAAAGCTTGGCAACAACCGAGCGGGGCCGTGCTCTCGGCCGCGGCGCAGAACTACCACTTGAGCGCTCTGCGCTCCTTCCTCGCCTACCTCAAGGGCAAGGGCGAAACAACGCTCTCGGCCCTACACCTGACCCTGGTCAAGGCGCCGCGCCCGGAGGTTGCCGTGCTCTCGAGCGCAGAGATGTCCCGCCTACTCAAGGCACCACTCCTAACTACAGAACATCCGCTGGTACAGCTCCGCGACCGGGCGCTGCTGGAGCTACTCATTTCAACCGGCCTCAAAACCGCCGAGGCGGCCGGCTTGCGACGGAGCAACCTCAGAGACGGCGGCGGAAGCCTCACCTTAGTCAAACCAAAACACCAACCGCGCGTAGTTACCCTCTCCCACCAAGCGCGGCACCACCTGGAACGCTACTTGACCGAGCGTAATGATACTGATGAGGCGCTCTTTGTGCGCCATGACCGAGCTGGTCGGAGAGCCACGGGCGCCCTCACCCCGCGGAGCCTACAACGGGTGCTGGAGCACTACCGCACCGTGGCCAAGATCACGAAGCGCCTGACCCCCGGCAGCCTCCGCCACACCTTTGCGGCGCGGCTCTTGGAGGAGGGGACGGACCACCAAATCGTAAGTGGGCTCCTGGGCCATGCCCACGCCAGTACGCTCAAGCTCTACCACTACCAACACCTACAACCATAAGCGCCCCGCCCTGGTTGACCTGGAGTAAAAAACCACCTAGCCTGTAGCTTACGCGCGCCGGCCCCAGGCCTTTGACCCCTGTAGTTTCTCCCTTCGGATGGCAACTTGCCCGCCCACCTTTATACTCCACGCCCCGGTAGTTTCCGCCTCCGCTATAATTAAGTTACGGCGGATCCCGCGTAGCGGGACAATGGCCCCGCTCCATATGCCCCTGTAGTTCAATGGATAGAACCGTGGACTTCTAAGCCACTGATAGAGGTTCGATTCCTCTCGGGGGCATATGGAGCGGGGTAAAATAGAACACCGGACTTCTAAGCCGATTATAGAGGTTCGATTCCTCTCGGGGGGCAGAGGCACGAGGCAGGCTCTAGTTCAAAAAAATTTCCAGAGCTGGTATACTACGTACGCTCTTAAGAGCGTACTAAAACCTAAACCTATGCCAACCAAACCAAAAGCCAAACACCCCACCAAACCGACAGCCACTGCCCGCCCCCGAACGGCCAGACGCCAGACGGCGGTGCCACCGCTAGCTATGGTGCTGGAACCTAGGCTGCAAGCGCACACACCACGTTCTACCCGCCGGGGCTCTACGCCCTACTGGTGGTGGTTAGGTGCCTTGGGCGGGGGCAGTATCTTGGTGCTAGTCGTAAGCACCGTGGTGGTAGTTATGAACGCCTCAACCAGTTCAAACGGGTCTGAAACTAAACCGGTAGGAACTACGCTGAGGGTCGAAACTATAGCGGCGCCGCTCACGGGGTTGCCGCTTCCGCCTGAGGTGGCTGCCCGGCGGCCGTGGGCAGTAGTGGTAAGCAACCTGCCGGCCTCCCGCCCACAAACTGGTTTGAGCCAGGCTGATGTGGTGCTCGAGGCGCCAGCCGAGGCTGGCATAACGCGCTACCTAGGCGTATTCCAAAGCCAGCTGCCGGAGCGGGTAGGCCCGGTACGCAGCGCACGGCCGTACTTTAACGACTGGGCTAGTAGCTTTAACGCCCTCTACAGCCACTCCGGTGGCTCCAGCGAAGCCCTTGAGCAACTCAAGGCAGGTTACGGCAACCTGCAAGACGTGAACGAGTTTTGGAATGGCGCAGCGTACCAGCGCGACCCGAGCAAAAAAGCGCCACACAACCTCTTCACCGGGCTGGAACGTTTCTGGAACTATACTACTACCCACAATTGGTTGGGGTTCAAAGGATTTGTACCGTTCGTATTTGGCACAGTACTAACACCTGGTGTAGCCACCACTAACTTTACTATTCCCTACCAGCCGAATGAGTACCAAGTACGATACGATTGGGATGCCGCAAACCAAAGCTGGCGACGGTCAGTTGGCGGCAAGGTACAAACTGACACGGCTAATAATGCAACCATCACTACCAAGAACGTTGTCGTTATGGTGACGGACATTGTACCCATGCCTAACGACCCACTGCTCAAAGTAACTATTACTACCCTAGGTTCTGGCCGAGCCATACTCCTCCGGGACGGCTACCGCTACGAGGGCCGTTGGGCCAAGCCAACCCTCGACAGCGCCCTTACCTTTACCGACGTAAGTGGTAACCCGTTGCCGCTGGCCGTGGGGAATACCTGGATTTCTGTGATTGATAAGAGCTTGGTGAATGCGGTGCAAGCACAACCCTAGCTCCACGTAAACATCGGCTGACGCCTAGCCATTGACGTATACTATAATCTAACCTAGGCTACATAAGCCTGACACAGCAGGCGGGGTATCCTCTTGCTGTGTTTACGCAAGAGTTTTTTGTAAAAGACGAATACGTGGTGGGTGTAGTTCAATGGTAGAACACCGCCCTGTGGCGGCGGTTACGGGGGTTCGATTCCCCTCACTCACCCCATCAAGAAGTTCCTCCTTCAAAGGAGGGATTTTTTGTTTGGGTTAAGCAATAATTATCAGTTTTCCAAAAACTGAATCTCCTACAATACCCTAGCGGGAATCAAACCTGCTCAATAATCGCAAGGTGTTTTTTATAGATATACTCTTGAATCCCCACGACTATCAATCCAACTACCAGCATAGTTAATCGTGCATAGCCTGCTATAGCTAATCCCGCTGTACCATTTGCGCCTACGTAACTTAGCGCGGACTTAGCCAGGGTACCCAACAGTATTGGCAAAATAAAGCGCTTCATACTAATTGGGCCAGCTGCCAAAATGTAGGTCAATTCATCGTCCGGTGTGAATGGAAGTACATAAACGACTAGTAATAATAGCGGCCCCACTTTCTGTGTTATGATATCGAACTTATCAAAAAAACTTTTTGAAACAAATTTTCTCAAGAGAGGCCGTCCGAATCTCTTAACTAGAAACACGATTAGGAAAAGACCGCAGACAGTGGATAAAAAATTTATAACAAAACCGCCACTGGCTCCAAATAGATACCCCGAAGTTATATATATGGCAGTGTTAAGTAATGGAGTAAAAGTAACGTATACAGTTTCCAGTAAGAAAAAAATAACCGGGCCAAGTAATCCAGTGCCAGTAACTATTGTCCGCAGATTATTCTCATCAACGTATGCGCTAAATAATACCGCCGCCACGACCATCAAAAATATATAGGCCAGCGTGACTAGCACGCTTTTTAACTTTATTTGGTCTTTTATTATTTCCTCTAACATATTTTTATGTTAGCACACATTTATATTACCATACAGTTTTCCACCTCCCCTCGTTCAGCCACCCCATCAAAAGGTCTCTCCCTCAAAGGAGGGATTTTTTGTTTGGGTTAAGCGGTCAAATGGAGTCTGCCAAAATTCAACTTTTACCATCACCCGTAAAGGGAGTAAGACTACTTTATAGGGTATACTATTTAGTAGCACGTATATTAGTCCGAGTATGGAAAACCTAAGTAAACAGCAAGGGGCAAATACTCTGTGGCACACCAAGCCGGTGACTGAAGCGTTGGCCGTACTTTCGTCGTCTGAACACGGCCTTGGCAAAGACGAAGCAAGCCGCCGCCTCAAAGCATACGGACCAAACCAATTGCCAGAAGGCAAGGCGGACGGTGCGCTTGTTATTTTTTTACGGCAATTCCAAAGCTCGCTCATCTTTATTCTCCTGGCTGCTGCGGCGATTGTGTTTGCGATGGGGGAAACGGTTGATGGTTCGGTGATTGTGGCAGTCTTGCTCTTTAATGCCATTGTAGGAACCATCCAAGAGGGTAAGGCACAAAATGCGCTGCGGGCGCTCAAGGGTTTTGCCAAGACTTCGGCCACGGTTATGCGAGACGGTAGGGAACTCATAGTCAGCGACAGCGAGATTGTGCCTGGTGACCTGCTTGTCTTGCAAGAAGGTGAGAAAGTTCCGGCAGACGCCCGGATCATCTCTGCGGCTGCCTTAAAGATTGACGAAGCGAGCCTGACCGGCGAGTCAGAACCCGTAGCTAAAACTGACGCGACGGTTTCAGCCGAATACCTCGCGGTGGCTGACCAGAAGAACATGGTGTTCAAGGGCACGAATATCCTGAGCGGCAACGGCACGGCTGTGGTGGTGGCCACTGGGCTTACCACCGAGATTGGCAAAATCGCCGAGAAGATTAGTACTATCGACACTGAAATTCCGCTGAAAGCCGATATACGGTACCTTTCGCGCCTCATTATCATTGTCGTCGCCATTGTCTGTGTCTGCCTTGTTGCGCTCGGGCTGCTAGCTGGCAAGCCACTCAAAGAGCTGCTCACCACCGCCATCGCGCTGTCAGTATCGATTATTCCCGAGGGATTGCCAATTGTGATGACATTAGTTTTGGCGACCGGAGTCTGGCGGATGTCAAAGCGCAACGTTTTGGTAAAACGCCTACAGGCTGTGGAGGCGCTAGGGCAGACTAAGGTGATTGCGGTGGATAAGACGGGCACACTCACCATGAACGAGATGGTGGTTGAACGCCTATACACCAATAGCAAAACATTTGAGATCACCGGCAAAGGGTATGAGCCTAAAGGTGATGTAACACTTAAGGGGAGGCTCGTTGACCCTCTCCACCACCCAGAGCTCATCTTGAGCGGTAAAATCGCCGCATTTTGCGCTAATGCACGGCTCTCGTTTGTGGAAGGCACAAATACCTGGAAAGTTGCTGGTGACCCCACCGAAGCTGCCATGCTGGTATTCTCAGAGAAGGTTGGGTTCAAGCAGGATACGCTCGAGCGAGAGGCACCGAAAGTTTTTGAGCTGCCCTTTGACTACAGGAGAAAGTACCACGCCACGATTCGCATGGTTGAAGGAAAAAACTGCTTGGCGGTAGCGGGCGCGCCAGAGAACGTATTGGCGCTGTGCACAACCGTATGGCGTGAGAATGCTGCTGAAGCGCTGTCTGTTGACAAGCTACGAGAGCTTGAGTCGGTGTTACAAAAATTAGCTGAAGGCGGGTATCGGGTCGTAGCGTTCGCCACTAGCCCCCAAGTTGGCAGCACCGTTGAGGCTACGGTAATGCCACCCCTGACCTTTGTTGGTTTTTTTGGCATGAAAGACGCGCTCCGTGGAGAAGTAAAGGAAGCGGTACAGCTGGTGAGGTCGGCAGGTATGCGCGTAGTCATGATAACCGGTGATCACCGCCTTACCGCCCAAGCGGTTGCTCAGGAGGTTGGCATTTACCAGGCAGGTGACCAGGTACTCACCGGAGCAGACATTGACGCGCTATCAAACCAAGAGCTAGCGGAGAAGCTTGCTGGCACGACGGTGTTCGCGCGAGTCACGCCTGACCATAAGCTCCGCATCGTTCAGGCGTATCGGGCGCGAAAAGAAATCGTGGCCATGACCGGAGACGGCGTTAATGACGCCCCCTCGCTGGTGGCAGCTGACCTTGGTGTGGCCATGGGGAAGATCGGAACCGAGGTGGCTAAGGAAGCTTCGGATATTGTGCTGCTGGATGATAACTTCTCCAGCATTGTTTCGGCGGCGGAAGAGGGTCGTGGCATCTACAAGACAATCAAGAAGGTTATTCTCTACCTTTTCTCCACCAGCACGGGCGAAGTTTTTACGATCTTGGGTGCCATTGTCCTGGGCTACGCCCTCCCCATCCTCCCTGCCCAGATTATTTGGCTCAATTTTGTGACCGACGGTTTTCTTGATGTTTCATTGGCCATGGAACCAAAAGAAGACGGCTTGCTCCGCAGCGCGTTCGCGCGACCCAAAAAATGGATCGTTGACCGGCTTATGGCCCAGCGAATGCTGCTCATGGCCATTCCCATGGGCGTTGGCACCCTGTATTTATTTCAAAAGTATTTTGAGATTGATCCGGTGAAAGCCTGGACAATCTCGCTTACGGCACTGGCTGTTTTCCAGTGGTTCAACGCTTGGAATTGCCGGTCGGAGAGTAAATCCATATTCCAAATGAACCCGTGGTCAAACAAATTTTTAGTCGCCGCCACCCTGACCGTTATCGCGCTCCAATTTTCCGCACTCTACCTGCCGTTCTTGCAAAGGCTTTTACGCACCACACCACTCCTGTTCACTGAGTGGGTTGATGTAGTGCTGGTCGCCACCTCAATTATCGTAGTTGAGGAGCTGCGGAAGTATTTCCACCGCCAAACTCTAGCGCGGTCATAATGCCCTAAAAAAGTTTTCCACCTCTCCTCGTTTAGCCACCCCATCAAGAAGTCTCTCCCATGACGGAGGGATTTTTTGTTTACTATAAAAGAGGCAGCCCACCTTTTAGTCGACCCCCATTACTCCTTGCTAAGATGGCTAAACCGTGGTAGGCCTCAAGTGGGAGTCATACTATATGACTGTTCAAGCAGCGCCCAACGGAAGCAAAAAACCCCAACAGTTTATGGTAATGCTTGTTGGCAAAACGCACGCAGGCAAAACCACTTTCGGCAAGCGGCTCAACCGCTGGCTTCCAAGCAACACCCTGATTGAGCCTGATGATATAAGCGTATTCTTATCTCGACACTTGCCACAGCTCTACTACCGCCGCTACCTAGCCGAATATGGCCACCGGTACCCCAAGCTCAAATTTCAGCTTTACTTCAACATTTTTAGGTTTGCCCTTAGCTGCAGGCGCAACGTGACGTTGACGAACAACAACATTCGCCGGCAACGTCGGGTAAGGATAATAAAAATGGCACGCCGCCACAGCGCCAAAACCATTATGGTGTTCCTCGATTTGCCAGACCGTGTCCTCATACAGCGCATTCGGCGAATCAGGCGACCCCAGAAACATTTTTTTGAAGAGAAAAACTTTGAAGACATTTTGCTCAGCAAGCAAAACCACCAGCTCAACCGGCCTAGCTCTAACGAGGCAAGCTACTTTCTCGTGGCACATAAAGCCAGGGAACTACCGCGGATTGAGCGACGCTTACGCTACATTATTAAAGGACTAGGCTACGCAGTATAACTGCGCTCTTTCGCCCAACTCATTCAGCCACCCGCAGGATAGTAAAAACGGGTGCCACTGGCCCCGTCTTTTCTATCCCAACACAACCAAAGCAAAGAGGTGGCTTGGAGCTCCAAAGCATAGTACACTTTTGCTATGCTGAAAGTACTTGTTCTGTGGGGTCTATTGGCCCAACAGCTCCTGCCTAACCCAGGGCCCCTGCCCCCGCCGCTCGTAAATGTAAAGCGGGAAATGCCGGCGATAGTTAAGGCTATCTACGCCACTTCCTCAACCGCCCACACCGCGCGCATCGAGGATTTGAAAAAGCTCATCGCTGGAACGGAGCTCAACGCCATAGTCATAAATACCAAAGAACCCTCCGGCCCCAAGCTGGATGAGCACATTCGCGACGTGGTACAAGCGTTCCACAACCAGGGGGTGTGGGTGATTGGCCGGCAGGTTATGTTCCAGGACGACAACCTGGCGGCCCTAAAGCCCGAGCTCGCCCTCAAACGGGCGAGCGGCCAGTTGTGGCACGACAGCGGCGGCCGGGTCTGGGTGGACCCCTCGAGCCAAAGGGTGTGGAACTACAACCTGGAGGTGGCCAAGCAAACCTTAGCGCTTGGGTTTGACGAAATAAACCTGGACTATGTTCGGTTCCCCACCGATGGCGACGTCAAAGCTATCCGCTACCCGGCCTGGGACGGCAAAACTTCCAAGGAGGACGTGTTGGCTAATTTTGCTAGCTGGTTCCACCGCGAGCTCAGGGCCGCCTACCCCAACGTCGTACTGTCAGCTGATGTGTTCGGCTACAGCTTTTTGAAAGACAATGACGTGGGCATGGGGCAGCGCCTAGCCAAGCTAGCGCCAAACCTCGACGTGGTAGCGCCCATGGTGTACCCCTCACACTACAGTACGGGTAACTTTGGTTTTGCTAACCCAGCCCAGCACCCCTACGAGGTAGTGCGCCAAACACTGGAGCGAGGTAAGCCGCTGCTCACCGGCGCGCCGCACACCCTGGTGCGACCATGGCTGCAGGACTTTAACCTGGGCGCCACCTACACAGCTGAGCTCGTGCGCGCGCAAATGAAAGCCATTAACGATGCTGGTTACACCGCCGGCTGGATGCTGTGGAACCCACACAACGTTTACACGGCAGGGGCGCTGTTGCCTAAAACCCGCCCCGCCGCAGCACCAGGTAACGTGACCACCCCATGAAGAAACGACTACCGCCGACTACGGAGCCTAATGAGGGTATAGAGCTGCTCTACACTCGTGACTGTAAGGCTTGGCCCGAGGCACTCACCAACCTACGAGCCGCGCTCAGTGAGCTCGGTATAAAAGAAGAGCCCCGCCTCATGCCTATCGATACCCTAGAGCAAGCCGAGATTCACGGCTTTTTTGCCTCACCGACTATCCACCTGCAGGGCGTGGATGTGGACCCCAAAGCCCGGCGCGTGACTCGGCGCAGCTTGGGGGTGGCGCGCCCCTACTTTTACCACGGACGCGCCACTGCCGCGCCGCCGGTGGACCTTATTAAACAAGGCTTGCAGGAGCTCTACCTGGGGGCGGGGGCTAAATAATTTTTGACAAGCGCCGCCTACTACCATACGCTACCAACATACCACTTACCCCCTATACCCTATGGCTGAAGTCACCAACCTAGAAGCACTCTTTGCCGAAGCTAGCGCCGAGGGCGCCTCCGACCTCCACCTGGCGGTAGCGAAACCACCCATCATCCGCCTGCACGGCGAGCTCAAGGCTTTAAGCTACCCCGAGCTCTCTGCCAAAAAACTCCAAGACCTTACCTTAGCCATCTTGAGCCCCGGGCAGCGCACCAAGTTCTTAGAGTGCCGCGACCTCGACCTCTCCTACCAAGCTAAGGACGGCACGCGGTTCCGCATCAACCTGCACTTTGAAAAGGACAACGTCGGCTTGGTGGCGCGCGTTATCCCTACCACCATTCCCAGCCTCGAGGATATTGGTATGCCACCGGTCATATACCGCCTGACGCAGCTGGACTATGGCCTGGTGCTGGTCACGGGGCCAACCGGCGCCGGTAAGTCGACCTCCATGGCGTCCATGATAAACCTCATCAACCAGCAGCGGGCCGCCAACATCATTACCCTGGAAGATCCGATTGAGTTCATCTTCCCCGGCGGCCAGAGCATCGTCAAACAGCGCCAACTGGGTACCGACATAACGTCGTTCGCCGAAGGCCTAAAGCACACCCTGCGGCAAGACCCCGACGTGGTTATGGTGGGCGAAATGCGCGACCTCGACACCATCAGCACCACGCTGACCTTGGCCGAAACCGGACACCTCGTGCTCGCCACCTTGCACACCAACAACGCCGTGGAGACTATCGACCGCATCATCGACGTCTTTCCACCCTACCAGCAGTCACAGGTGAGGCTGCAGCTGTCGTTCTCTTTACGGGGTGTTATCTCCCAGCGGCTACTGCCGCGCGCCGATGGCACGGGGCGGCTGGCGGCTCGCGAGCTGCTGATCAACAACCCGGCGGTGGCTAACCTCATCCGCGAGAACAAACACGCCCAGATAAAGTCGGTCATCCAAACCAGCGCCGAAGAGGGTATGATAACCATGGACCAGCAGATCAAGCGACTACTGCAGGACAAGGTAATCAGCCGCGAGGTAGCGCTGGCTCACGTCTCCTCAGCCGAGGTTCTGGGCTAAACTGCGCGTGGCCACCGGACCCTTGAACTTAGGGGTTATTCATGCTACCGTGAGGGGGCTTTAATTTGGAGCGGCAGCGTGGCCGAAACCGTCGAGCCCTCGTGGTGAAATGCCTGCCCGCCGCACGCCCTCTTAGTGAAATGGATATCACATCAGGCTTCGGACCTGAGATTGGAGGTTCGAATCCTCCAGAGGGCAAAAACTCTGGCAGGCGGGGATATCACGGTCCCGCGGTGCGGGACTATTGGGGGGCGTAAAGCCCTCGTGGGGCCACGCCCTCTACGAGGTTCGATTCCCTCCGGGGGCACCGCATGAGCACATAGCACATGGCCACACTACACTATAGTGCTAAAAGCTATAGGCCATTTACCAACCTGGGTCGGTAGCTCAGTCGGTAGAGCAGTTGCCTCTTAAGCAATTGGTCGTGGGTTCGCGACCCTCCCGACCCACGACTTTAGCAAAAGGCATGGGGACGAGAAGGGCAGGAGCGACCCAGCTCTTCGTGAAG
>ORMF011713420.1_pt1 | contig 30060 bp, 30 predicted proteins | sample 1779871 | NCBI WGS metagenome assembly ORMF01 (sample SAMEA104232316, study PRJEB22302) | groundwater metagenome | biome: forest; feature: aquifer; material: groundwater | place: USA | collected 2011-08-07 | depth 5.4 m | reverse complement strand
GGTGCGTTGGTTCGTTTGCGTAATCTGAAGTGCAAAGTTTACGCGAACGATTTGGTTGTTGGCGAGGTTACTAAAAAACAGAGGGAAATAGCCGAGAAACTCGGAATCCTAATGACTAAAAAACTGGGAATTTAGGATTTTCTGCTCGATTTGCTCGACGCTCTGATAGCCCGATAGCGTTTGTCCGTTGACTACCAAGCTTGGATAAGTGCTCACGCCGTAGACTTTCTGCAACGCGTCCACGATGGGCGTGTCCAAATCGGTGTCAAGGGCGTAGATCATGGCCTCGGGGCGCTTAGCCTTGAGCGGCGGGCCCACCAGACCTTGCTTGGTGCAGTCCGGGCAGTTTTTGTTGGTGTAGAAGAACAGGACGGTCGGGATCCGCGTGCCGCAATGTACGTTGATGCGCTGCACGAGAAGGAAGTCGCGCGCCTGCTGGACGAGATATTCTTTCTTGAGGCGCAAGACCGTCTCGTCGGTGCGCCCACGCGTTTTCTCAAGCACGTCCAGTTTCGAGCCGAATTGCGTGGTGTGGCGGTCGAATTCGGACAATTGTGCTTGCAGCGAAGGACACAGAAGCGCCTGCGAGGCGTTCATGGACAACAACAATTCGACTTCGCCGGAGCGTCCCTTGAGGGTCTGCAATTCCAAATCGAGGTTCTGGTTGACGGACTGTGTGATGTACGCGCCCACTGTGATGCCGAAGCCGAACAAAAACGCCGAAATCAGGAACGCGGCGGCGTAGGTCTTCCAGGAAATGGGGCGCATGGTATTTTCAGAGTCCGTGTCCTTTTAGGGGTTTTGTTGCTGTATTTTCAGTTGCAGTGCATGCAAGAATGACGTGATTTGAAACGTTCCGGCCAAGTCGTGTGCCCCGGCGTCATAGCCTTTTACTGACTTCGATTGGTATACTAGCTGGCGCTCTAATTCCCTATTGATTGATTGTTCATTCGCTAGGGCAAATGATGCAAGTTCAGGCGGGTGCCGATCCGAAAGCCACGTTTGCACTTCCATGTTTTCCGTTTTGGCTACGTCGGATTTCATGCGATGTATTCGTTTTTGACTTCTTTTTTGACCCAAGGAACGAAGACCGGGCAAAGAAGGATTTTCCAGAAGCGTTTGCAATGCGTCCTGTAACGAGATTGGCGTTCCAAGGGGTCCGTTCAAGAACTTACGTTGCAAAAACCCAGGAAGAATGGAACTTACGCGGTCGATTCGCTGTTTCATTCGGTCACGAAAGGCGTCCCTCGTCCGAGTACTTTTGTCCAAAGCAAGGGTTTTATCCAGGTAGCGCATTTTTGCATCCAACGCTTTTTTGGGCTTGTCGGCGACCAAATAGTAGATGTACGCGTGATTGGCAAACGCCGGGTTACCTCTAGCTTTTCGCATCAATTCGTTGCCAAACGCTTCAACTACCACCGCAACTTCTCCCCTTTGATTTCCTTGAATGCAGTCACCAACCAAAACAGCGTGATGAGTGGCGCGTAGAGGATGAGGTAGAGCGCGAGGAAAGGCGCAGAGAGCGTTTCGCCCTGGAGTTGGCGGATGCCGACGTAACTCCAAACGATGGTCGAAATCAAGATGATGGCGGACAGCACGTGCAGCGGCGTCAAGCCGAAAACAAGGCCTTGCACGCCGTATGCAATCAAAACGTTGGGAGCACCGGACAACAGCGAATACAGCGCAAGTCCGAAGACGACGAACAAGGCCAGGATGCTGACGATGGCCAACGGCATGACCAAGATGCCAAAATCGCCGTAAATGGGTGAGACCAAGTAATAGTGTTTGAGGATGTTGCGGATGCCCCCTCGGTGCCACCGGACGCGCTGGCCGATTAAGTCGGACAACGATTCAGGAACTGATGTGTAGACCACTGCATCCATCGAGGATTCGATCTTGTACTGGTGTGCCTGGATGCGCATGGCCATTTCCTGGTCTTCCAAGATGTTGCGCTCGTCGTAGCCACCGACGTGGTCGAAAACGGATTTTCGGAACATGGACAAGGGCCCCGGCGTGACGTTGATGCTGTTGATGAACGACAAAAGCTTTCGTGAGAATACGGTCAGCAAGTATTCAATCCGCTGGAATTTCTGCAACGTGTTCTTGGGCTGCCAGACTTTCATCAAAGGCGTGACGGCGGCCACCTGGGGATCGCGGAAGTAGCCCACCAACTTAAGCAGGGCGTCGTTTTCCATGTAGGAATCCGAATCCATCGTCGCCACCATTTCCGTGTCCGCGTGCTCCAAGCCGTGGTTCAAGGCGCGGCCCTTTCCGCCGTTTTTCTGGTGCAACACTAAGACGCCTTGCTTGGCGTACGATTTGGCGATTTTGAGGGTGTTATCCTTTGAGCCGTCGTCGATGATGATGACGTTCTTACGGGCGCCGGGCCATTTGGCTGCCAAGGCGGACTTGATTGTCGCGGCAATTGTTTTTTCCTCGTTGAACGCGGGAATCAGAATCGTTAGTGACGGAAGCTTCTTTGGGGCTTTCGGGGATTCGCGCACGCGGTCCTTGTTCTCCAAGAATATCAGGAGGAAAAATACGGTGGCAAATAGGGTCAGGAAAGCCAAGCCGTATTCGAGGATGGTCTTGAGGTCGAACATGGAATAGTTAAGCCGGATTCAGATTATTAAGCTGTAACCGACTTTGAAGTCCGTCCCGATTGTGATTCACGGGTTGGCATATCGTGATCATGATTTTCCGTGAATCCATTTTTGGATAGCCCATCCTGCTTGTTCTCTAAATCGTCTTAGTTCTGGGGCTGTTTTAGTTGGTATATCCGGGTTCTGGGTTGGAAATGTATGACTCCTCGGGAACCAGCCCCGTAAGAACGCGTGTATCTCTGCTTCAACTTCTGGACTCAACGGAGTTTCGGGTCCTCTCATTTGTTGTTTCGTCGTGAACCCTGACGCTTTGTGGGATCCCAGACGATAGGAGACGCTGTCGTTACCTTTACCGCGGATTGTGATGATTGCCCCGACTTCTGGCTTTGCTTTCAAACCTTTTGAGGCGGGTTTTTCTGCGGGTGCATGGACCAACGTCACGAGTAATTCTCCACCTGAAGGAAGTTTGGTAGAATGGGCAAAGTTTACGATTGAATTGCCACCAAGCGGTTCCGTGAATCGTCTTCCGCTGAAAAACCCATGAAAATCCCCGTGCGTTATCCCCTCTAATTTTACGCTCGTCACTGGAACCAATTTGTGGACGCTTTTTTCAGTTAGTTTTGCGGGTTTGGCAAACCATCTCATAAAACATCACTCTCCAACTTTTTTGCGAGCTTGTATTTGTTTGAGCAACTTTTTTTTTGTCAGCAAGACGGCGTTTGTATGCGGTTTATCTGGATAGGCCTATGCTTGTTTTAATTAAATGCCTTTTCAAGCCTAGGTTTGGCGGTTATTGCGGTTCATCATTCCCGCACTATGGCGTACCGTTTCGTTTTTTTTCCAAGCAGGAAGTTAATCGTCGTGCCGCCCCAGTCGCGAATCAGGCCCAAAAAGCCCATTTGTTGCAACCGCCGGTTTGACGTTTTGGCCACGTATTGAGTCAAAAGGACGACGCGACCGAAGGCGGCAATGCGCAAAGACAAATCTTGGTCTTCCGAGGCATGCATGTCCTCGTCAAAGCCATGCGCTTTCCAGAAGGCGTCTTTGCGGTAGAACACGCAGTTTCCCGCAATCACGGGCCGGCCCAGTGCGGTCGACACCCGGACAATGCCGTTCAGAATGGTGAAAAACAGTTGGGTGTTCCAATCCGATACGTCGGGGCGGACTTCACAACCCACGCTGACGACGTCGGGCTGGCAATCCATGATTTCCAACGCTTTTTGGATGAACTCCTTTTGCGGCAAGGTGTCGGCGTCGTTGAACAAAAAGATGTCCCCGTGGGCGGCGCGGGCGCCGGCGTTTCTTCCTGCCGCAATGCTGGCGTTTTTCCAATCGCGGCCGCGTTCGCGCACCACGTTGGCGTATTTTCGGGCGATGGTGGGGGTCGAATCGGTGCTGTGCCCGTCGGCTACGATGAGTTCCGTGCCTTTGGGAGTCACGCGGCGGATGGTTTTGAGGGTGGTCGCGATCCCGGATGCTTCATTGAGCGTGGGTACGATGATGGAAAGACGCATGGTTCGGTAACGAAAGAAGCGTACTTAAACGGCGTGGGGGGGGGTTGAGGAAAAATCAACCGATGGCTTTAATTCCGGCTATGCGACTGGATTATTGAAAGGTCGACTGCTATGCCGCCAACTATCGAAAGCGTCGCATTGGAATTGCTGGATGAGCTGGCGGAGGACTCGAAGAACCTGCAAAGCCAAATCGGGCTTCAACGCATCTGCATTTTGGGCAACCACCAAAAATCCGGTGAAGCCATGGAACAGATTGCACGTCAATTGAATGCCGAAAACTATCCTTCGACCCTGATCAGGCGGATACCGGACCAGGCCCAGATGCCGATTCCGGATTTTGAGAAGGAAGTGGCCATCCTCCAGAAAGCGCACGTCATCGTCATCATTGACGCGGACAATGGGGGCGTGGTGGGAGAATGCGCGTTCTTGATGCAGAATCCGGGCTTGCTTGACCGGGCCGTATTGATGATTCCTCTGGGCGTTGACGTTGATTCGTTTTTCAGCGTCACCAATCATCATGTGTATTTTCCGACAAAAGTAACGTATGGGCCGGAAAACCTCGTCGAAATTGGTGTGAAGGCCGCCAAGCAGGCCAGTCACCGTTTGGCATTGAAAAAACTGGCAAGCCCGCAGGGGGCCATACGCAAAAGCTAAAAAGTATGATTACGTGGAGTGGGTAGGCGATGGATATGGATTTAGACCGGCTTTCATTCTTCCATGACTTGAATTCGCTCAAGGTCATGCTCGTACTCTACCGGGATAATCCGGACCTGTCTTTGGGCGAGCTTCAGCGCGAGGCCCAGTTGGACCCGGCAGCCCTTTCAAACGTCTTGGCTGAACTCATCAAGGCCGAATTGGTGCATGTCCGGACCGAGAACGGGAGGCAGTTGTTCACGTTGAGCTCGGAGGCCCGTATGGCGCTCAACCGCCTTGAAACTCCGGCGCAATTGCTTTCGCCAACGGTTTGATTTTTTTTGGGCAGTTTATAACGGTCAGAGGCAGGGGACGTGTTGCACGTATAGGTCTTTGTGCAGGATATGTCGTATGCGTGGCCCGTATTTACCTTGCATTCTCTTGGGTTTGGTTTGTCACAAGTCGCTCAATTGTCTATAACCGGCCTGTTTTGCCCGCCTCGTAAATCCGGTTCGTCCATGCACGATTATAACCCGCCTTTTTTAGTCCTCGTCTTCGTCGTCTTCCTTGTCCTGCGCGCGCGTCAGCTTGTGCAGGCGCTCGAGGAGGACTTTCTGTTCGGCCGAGGCCACCGTCTTTCGGGTGACGTCAATCACATCCGGGTTGACGGACACCGAGTCGATGCCGAACCGCACCAAGGCTTCCGCAAATTCCGGATATACCGAGGGGGCTTGTCCGCAGCAAGAGACTTTGACGCCGTATTTGTGGCACGCTTTGATGACGCGCTCGATGGATTTGATGACGGCGGGATCGCGTTCGTCGAAGTCTTCCGCCACCAAGCTTGAGTCGCGGTCCAAGCCCAACGTGAGTTGCGTCAAGTCGTTCGACCCGATGGACATGAAGTCCACGCCCAATTGGCAGAATTCCTCGGCGAGGATGGCGGTGGAAGGCACTTCGCACATGATGCCCAATTTGAAGTCCTTGTTCTGATGCAATCCGGAGGCTTTCACCAGTTTCTTACAGAGCTTGTACTCGTGCAAGGTGCGCACGAAGGGAATCATCAACCACAAATTGGTCAAGCCGTATTCTTCGCGGACTTTTTTGATGGCCGCCAATTCCATGTTGAAGACTTCGGGGTCCTTGATGTAACGGAAGCAACCCCGAAAGCCGATCATGGGGTTTTCCTCCTTCGGTTCATACTGTTCGCCGCCGTCTAAATTGCGGTATTCGTTCGTCTTGAAATCGGTGGCGCGGTAAATCACGGGCCGCGGGAAGAATGCGGAACAGGCTTTTCTCAGGCCGGAGGCCAATGCGTCGACGAATTCTTTTTGCCGGCCTTCGGCAATCAACTTGCGGGGGTGCACGCCTAAACCTGCGACCATGAATTCGGCCCTCAACAAGCCGATGCCATCCACGTTCTTTCCAGCAACGCGGTCAGCCAGTTCCGGCTCGGCCAAATTGACGTAGATCTTGGTGCCCGTAATCAGCGGCGCGCCTCCCATTGCGGCGGGGGCGGCTTGCGCTTCGGCTCCGAAGTCGACTTTGCCTTCGTACAGGATGCCCCGTTTGGCGTCGACCGTGACGACTTGGCCGTCTTTAAGTGTGGTCGTCGCAGTGGACGTTCCGACCATGCAGGGAATGCCCAATTCGCGGGACACGATGGCCGCGTGGCATGTCATGCCGCCTTCGTCGGTAATAATCGCAACGGCTTTTTTCATGGCCGGCACGTAGTCCGGAGACGTCATCTTGGCGACCAGGACGTCGCCTTTCTGGATTTTGTCGATTTCTTTGGAGGATTTGAGGATTTTGACGGAGCCGGTGGCGATGCCGGGTGCGGCGCCGAGGCCTTTGAGCAGTACGGTTGCTTGACTTGCGTCCATGCCTCCTTGCACCTCCTGGTTCGCGGATTGTTTGCCGCCGTCCTGGTTTTCCTTGTACGTCGTGACGGGCCGGCTTTGGACGATGTAGGCGGCTTTTCCTTCGATGGCCCACTCGATGTCTTGGGGTTTTCCGTAGTGGTTCTCGATGCGGCGGCCCAAGGACGCGATGGTGGTGATTTCCTCGTCGGACATCTTCTGGATTTCCTGCATCTCTTCCGGCACTTCTTCCTCGCGTGTGAGCGCGCCGACGCGGACGATCATCATCGTCTGCTTGAACACGCGTTTTTCGATGATTTTGTTGGAGTTCTTGTCCACGACATAGTGGTCCGGCGAGATAGCGCCCGAGACGATAGCCTCGCCAAGGCCAAAGCCGCCTTCGATGACGATCTTGGTGCGGTCGTTGGTCATGGGCTCAATCGTGAACATGACGCCGGACTTGTCCGATTGCACCATCTTCTGCACAATGGCGGCCAAGCCCACGCTGACGTGGTCGATGCCTTGGTCCTGGCGGTAGTAGATAGAGCGGGCGCCAAAGAGCGACGCCCAGCAGCGCTTCACCGCTTGCACGACGGCGTCGGCGCCTTGGATGTTCAGGTACGTCTCGTTCTGGCCGGCGAAACTGGCTTCAGCAAGATCTTCGGCAGTCGCGGACGAGCGGACGGCGACGAGGATTTCGTCATGCGTTGCGGGAATGAGGCTGACGCCGCAGAGTTTGTTGTAGGCTCGCACGATTTCGGCACGGATTTCCGATGGCACCTGTTGTTCCATCATGGCGGCGCGGATGTCGTCGCTTACTTGTTGGAGTTTGTGGGAGTCTTCCGTGTCCAGGCCATGGGTTTTGGCAGATACGAGCGCATCCAGGCGGGTGGATTGCATGAAGGAGTGATAGGCCTGCGCGGAAACGACGAATCCGGGCGGGACGGGAAAATCGGCTTGCGTCATTTCACCGAGATTGGCGCCTTTGCCTCCCGCGACGGATAACGAGTTTTTGTCCAGTTCGTTGAACCAATAAACGACTTTGTCCACTGCGTGCCCCACCTTTTTGGACGTTTTGGCTAACCACCATTGCGCCTTAAGTCCTGATTCTAAATCGTCAACTGCCGTTAGTAGGAATGGGGGTTTTAAAACGCTTTTCATCCATCCGGATCCATTCCATTCGTAAAACGGATGCCGACTTTTCCTGTGTCTCTTTTTTTTTCCGTCTTAAGCTGTTTGGGCCAATGTTTGCTGCTTTTCGCCCAACGACTCCAACGGCTGCGCGTCCAATCCGGCTTTGCGTAAGTGGTGGGCAAAGACGTCGGCCGGGCCGTGGGTGGTATAGACTTTTTTTGGGTTGCAGCTTTGCGCGAATTCGACCAATCCGGAAAAATCGTCGTGGTCGCTCAACGCAAAGGCCGCGTCGCAGCCGGCGTAGCCGCTGTTCAATGCCCAACCCGTGGCCACCGACAAGCTGGCTTTGCGTCCATAGGCCTGTTTGAGACCTTGAGCCAATTCGGGTTTGACTTGGTGCATGGGCACCACCGCCGCAAAAGCGCCGCTTCCGAGTGTGGTGGGGTCGTTGAGGGTGTAGTCCAACGCGACGCCGTATTTTTGGTAGACTTCGTTCAGCGCGGCGATGGGAGGGCTGACGGCCGGCGCGATTTTGGCGTGATTCAATGCCGCAACGACTTCTTGCGCTTTTCCGAGACTGTAGGCGCCGATGACGGCGATGCGTCCGGCGGCCAATTCCGCAGTGGCCCATTTGCCGATTTGGTCGTAAATCTCGGTGCGGTCCTGGAATTGGTATTGCGGCAAGCCGTACGTGCATTCCATCAAGAGGATGTCGCAGTCTTTGGGTTGCGCGGCTTTTTGAGTCAGGGAATCTTCCGACAGAAAGTCGCCGGTGTAAAGTACGGATTGGCCTCCGTTCCCGATTGGCTTACCGCCATGGCCACTGCCACTCTGGCTGCCTTGACTGCCGTTTTGGGCACTTCCGGTTTGCCCGTTTTGGTTTCCTTGGTCGCTTATCTTGCCGTTTGAGCGGTCATGTTGATCGTTTCCGGTGTTTTCGGCGTAGAGCATGCGGGAGCCCAGCACGTGGCCGGCGTTGAGGAGATTGATTTTGGTGCTTTCTTGGTTTTCTGTCTTTTCCGTGTGGTGGTGTTGGACGAATTTTTGAGGGATGGCTTTTCCACGGGCTTGCAAGAGGTCCATGGTTTCTGGACTTGAGAGCACCAATTCGGCTTTTTTCAAGGAACGGTAGTGGTCCAAGTGGGCGTGGGAGACGAAGGCATGCGTTCCCGGCGCGTCCAACGCGATGCGGTGCGAGCCAGCGCGGACGTGGGCGTGGTCCGCATGCAAGGTGAGCATCGCAACGGCTTACGCGGTCTGTAGATTTATAGCAATCGGCAAAAATCGGCCTTCGGAAATAGCCAAGCAAAATTCGGGGGCGGCGACGCAACCTTGCGGCATAAGGAAAAATGGAAAACGAAGTCGTATTGCCTTTCCCGCTGCAACCGCGCTGCCTTTTTTTTTGTTTCGGCCCCGCGGCTTATTTTTTCCTTCCGGTGGCTTTGGCTTTGCTTGAACGGGCCAGGCTAAAGGCCAACGAAGCCGCCACCAATGCCAGCCAAACCGGGAGTTCGGGCGTGGGTGTGGGAGCTCGGCCGACGACGTCGAATACGCATTGGCTTTGGTATTTGCCGAATTCGGCGTTGACACGGTAGGACCCGCCTTCCGACGTGTCCACGGAAAAGCGGTGTTGGCCGTTCTGCGAATCGCATGAGATGAAGGTGACGGGTTGCGGGGTGTTGTTGCCGATGGCTTGGATCCGCATGCCTTGGTTGACGCACGTGGGCACGCCGTTGGGGGTGAAAAAGACGGAGACGGTGGTATTTTCCTCGACGACCAATCCGACGGGACAACGCGCCTTGATTTCGTTCGACGGCGTGCCAGGTGACGGGTTGACGCTGGGCGATGGACTGGGATTTGAATTTTCCTGGGTCACGATGTAGCTGGAGAACGACGCGGCGTCGAAAATGGCTTTCCCGTTGACGAAGGCCACGTTTTGGCACTTGGTGGGCGGGCAAACCTGGGCGTTCTGCAATATTTCCGCGGCGGTGCGGTGGAAACCGGTGGCATACAACAATACAGGTCGGGTGATGGTCGGCGGATAATTGAGAATGACGGATACCGGCTGGCTGGGCCGGACTAAGCTTGTCGAGAGGTTCGAATCGTTCAGTGCGAAAAATCCGGGCCCGAATGCCACTTGGTTGTCAAAATCTTGGGCGCAGACGTCAACGGCGGAACGGTAAGACAGTTTGAACCCGTTGGGCAACTCCAGGGCGAAGTTTGAGATGCTGCGTAAGTCGGCTGATGGATTGGAAAGGATTCCGGCTATGTTTGTGGTCGAGCCGCCGAAGCGCGTTAACGACGGGGGAGTTCGGCAGGGCCCCGGGTTGGTTTGGAATAAGTCGCAAAAGGGGCCAAGACAAAGGGAATTGAGTGCGTTGATGATGATCCCGACCGGTTGGGTTACCGCAGAAAACGCGTTTGTGATATCCGTTCCCGCGCCACCTGCCTGGCTTCCAGGATTCACCAGTACGTACTGGCCGTTATCCAACGTATCCGCAAAAACGAATGTCGAAATTAATATGAGCGTCAAGAACGCGGCTTTCATTTCCGCCGCCTCCAGATAATCAACGCGACTACTATTACGAGCACGGCAACCAACCCTGCGGAGGGGACGAAGCTACATCCGTGATTGTCCGCTATGCTTCCAAGCGGGCAGACCAGCGGTTGGCATTTGAACGTTTGACAAATCGATGAAAGTTGGCATTCCTTGCTTTCGACGCATTGTATCGCCGATACGGGCATTACGATTAACGTCCGCCAACCGCTTTCGCACTCGGGCCCTTTGCCGAAATCAAAACATGCCCTATAATAGAGTGTCGAGCCTCGCAGTGGGGGCGGGACAAGGCTTGAAGCCGAAAGGAGAAAATTGTTTCCCGGGTGGATGTTTTTTTCTGGAATTACGGCCCATTGTGCGAAAACTAATCCATCCGCATCGGATAAGCTGATTTGTTTCAGTCCAACCGTCCGGTTGTCGATGTTACGCAATGACATGTTCCAATAAATCGGACTTCCTTCAAGGCAGATTCCGTTGCATTGGAATGCGACGGAACTTTGGAACAAGCTGCCTGCGGAAAAGGCGGGGAAGACGATTGCGGCCAGGAGAAATGACCAAAAAATCAGTCTCATGTTTGATTTTCACGCGTTTTTCCAATGGATACGATCCCGATGGCCAATGCAAGAAGGATGCAGGCCCCCGCGAGGACGAGCGTCACATGCGCGACGGGGACGCCTAGGACGTGCGATTCGGATTTCTGTTGCGCCATATCCGACTTGAGCGAGCCGAGTTCGGCTTTCAGGCTTTCGATCTCCGCCTGGTTTTTTTCAAGTATCACATCCGTCCCGGTCAAGGCATTGTTCCCGTCGTTACCGTCCGATGGGTCTTTCGTTGTCCCTGCCGGGTTTGCGGCTGGCGTTGGCAACGGTTCCGCCGCGGTGGAATTCGGCGGCGGGGGCGATTGGGGAACCATGGAGGGAACGGGGACGGATGCAAGCGGGCTTGGGGCGGGTTTGTTCAGGTGGATTGTGGCGGCCTGCCAAAGTGCGTATTCGCTTTCCGAGGTGATGGACGCAGATGCCGTGTCGTTGGCGTTGAATTGGAACGTGGCGGATGCCTTTCCATTCACATCGGTCACAACGTTCGAGGGCCGGATGGTCCCCTTTTCCGTCACCAAATGGATCGCGACGCCGGCGGCACGGAACGGCGTTTCGTTGACGTACTTGATTTGGATGGCTAGTTGGACGGCCTGGGATGTCGCGTCCACGGAATCCGCGCTGGGGAGGATGAACACCGCGGGCTTCGTCACGTCGAAGCCGGACGCGGCGGCCACCAGTCCGACCAGGAGTGCGATCCAGATGATTTTCTTCAGCATTGCAGTTTCCACATGAAATAACAGGCTTGGTTGGCCCATATTGACGACGTGTATGAGTTGACCGGGGCGCAGCTTTCTCCGGCGGGCGGACATACTGCCGCGTTGCCTCCGGGTATCGTGTACACGCAAAGTTTGCAACTGGTGACCAGCGTCGAGGCCCATTTGCCCGCGCCCCGTAAGTAAACGTCGGACGCATAGGCGTTTCCTCCCGCGATTACGTCCCCCCCGCTTTGGATGCTTCCGCCCGTGTAGATGTTCCCATCCCCATGCAACGAATAGGTCCCGTATGCCATCCGCGCATAGCCGCTGGATGGGCCATGGGCGAGCACGCCGACGCCGGTCGCCGCGCCGGTCTGTGCGTAGACGCCGTACAGGTTAGTCGAATGTCCATACACCCCGTTTGCGGACGTCGACGTCCCCACGACGCCGTTGGACGTGGTGGATACGCCATAGACACCGTAACTGCTCGGTGAATTTCCGTAGACTGCGACTCCTGAAACGGATGTCCCGACGACCCCGATGGACGACGTGGACGTGCCGTACACGGCATAACTGCCCGATGAAATTCCGTAGACTCCGACTCCTGAAGTTGAAGTTCCACCGACTCCGGTTGATGACGTGGACGTCCCATATACTCCGTAATTGTTTGGTGAGTTTCCGTGGACTCCGGCTCCTGTGGTGGATATCCCGCCGACGCCGGTTGAGGATGTCGATACGCCATACACGCCGAAATTGTTCGAAGCAGTTCCCCGGATTCCAACGCCGCCATTGCCCGTCGTCTTGCCTTGGATGGCGGCGTACGGGCTTGAACTTTCCACGTCGAAGGTGCCGGCCGGCGTGTTGGTCCCAATCCCGACGTTCCCGTTGACCACTAGGTTGCCAAGAATGGTGTCCCCGGATTTCTTGACGAGATCGTTTGCCCCGACCGGGCCGGACGGCGAAGTCAGGTTGTTGGCGATGAATGCGTACGGTGAAGTGGTGAGGCGGACACGTTGGTTGAATACTTGTCCATTGGAAGAAATTTCCACCCAGTAGTCTTCATTAAATGACAGTGAAATGGGTGTCGTGGCGCCGAGGTTTGCGCTGAAGACGCCGTTTACGATGGAAAGCGTCTGTGTTTCGCTCCAAAGGGCCGTTCCTCCGCTTTGGACGTTGTATATCGTGAACACGAACGGATAGGTTCCGCTCAACGGGGTTCCGGACGGTGAGGAAAGCCGGCCCTGTAGGTTAAGGTAAGGAACGGCCGAAATGAATGTTGTGAGTAGGATTATTGCGAAAAGGCGTTTCATGTGCGGTATAAGAAACGACGCTCGGGTTTTTAATAAGACTTGTCGATGGCAACGTGGGTTCATGGTTTTTTTGCATTTTTCAGGCTTTTACCAATCTCCCAATCCTTTCTGCGTCCCTTTGATTTTGATGGAGTCTTTGTCATATCCCAGGCTTCCCAGGATTTTCAAAACGGCGGGAAGCACTTGGTTGTTGATGTAATATTCCGGGTCGTAATTCTTGGCCAGTTCCACGATGCGGGCTTTCTCCGTTATGGCCTCACTGGCACCGCCCCCGCCGTCCGTGGTGATGACGTACGCCACGGTGGCGCCTTCCGGCACGTTCACCCCGTTCTTGCGGGCGTGGATGACGGCGCCGACTTCCGGGCTCTTGATTTCGTAGTTGGCGACTTTCTTTTTCAATTGGGTGTAGATGACGCAGTCTTCCAGGGGGGTCTTGCCTTCCTTGAGGTCGGTCACGACGGTGCGGACCAAGTCAGCGGCTTTTTTTACATCGCCTTCCTTCAGCAGGATTTCCAAGACCGAGCGTTGCGTGTTGCGTGCTACTTTGCTCCAATCGCGGCGCACGAGTTCGAACCCTCGGATCTTGATTTTCCCGTCTTCGTTGATGAGCGCGTATTTTTTCTTTGCACCCGTCTCCCCCTGTTTCTTGGAGACGAAGATGCCGCGGGGGTAGAAGTCCTCCAATTCCAATTGCATGGATTCGGGCAGGGTGGCGTTGACGGTTTTGGCGAATTGGAGGACGTCTTCTTTGGTTTTGCCGTTGTACTGCAAGAAAATCGAATCGGTGTTGTGCAACAAAATTTGGCCGCAGGAGTCGACAAACGTGTGCGTGCCTTCCACGCTCAAGTCATACACGTACCCTTCGTAGCGTTCGGGTGTGATTTTCGTGTTGAGCCGCTCATTATGTTTGTCGGACGTTTTGAGCGTGTATGCTTTTTTCGAGGCGCGGTACTGGATGGAGTACGTCCGGCCCATTTGTGTCAGAAGGAACGTAAGCCCGCTGATGAGTTGGAGCGAGCGCGTGGTGTACGAAAAGTTTTTTTCTATGTATTTTTTTGAGTAGCCGAGTTTTTTGTTGACGGAGTGGCTGCCGTCGCCTTTGATGAGTTGCTCTAGGAATAATTCCTGCAAGTCCCGGGACGCGTGGTAGATGAAATCCGGCAGCTTTTTCCCGGTGCTTTTCTGTCCGCAGAACCTCTTGAAGAAAACGGCGCTCAACTGGTTCATCATCTGCAATTTGTGGGTATTGTCGACGTAATGGATTGTCTTGTAGGCCATGCCATCGTTGGAGTAGGTCAACTCCCGTGTTCCATGCGTGGCGCGCACGATGCAGGTTCGAACATTACCAAAAAGTTGATTGTAGTCGTACTGGAGCTGTTCGAGCCACGAAACGTCGCTCGAGGCGATGCTGGCTCCCCAGCGGCTGGACGTGGTTTCGGGCGTGCTGGAACTTCCTTCCGCGATGTAAGCGGCTAACAACCGGCAAAGCGATTCTCCCGCCGTCGTGTTCAGGTCGATGAACCGTCTGACTTTGACGGGTTTTTTGCGTTGCGTCCAGTTGAAGTAGACGTGCGCGTCGTCGGCGCGTGCAACCGATCTGACTTTTCGGCCTTTGTAAACCGCTTCGTGCGCATATCCTTTGACGACGGAATACACGTCGAGGTGGTCGTACGGTTGGACGGCAGGAATTTCGTTGACTTTGTACATAGGCTGCGCCTTCATTTGCTCGGGTTTGGCCTCGACCAGCCGGTTGCCTTGCTTGGTCATGAGGGAATGGTCGGTGGTGACGATGGTTTCACCGAATTTCTGCCGCACGCGCACGATGGGTTTGTCCGTCTTGTGGCGGATGACTTCGTTGACGGGTTTCCAAGACGTTTCAAGGGTGTCGGGGTGGACGGAAAGTGCTCGGACGCCTTTGGGAAAGACGATTTCCTTTTTGCCCCGGGTTTGCATTCTCGCCGCGTAGTCATTGAACAATTCTTCAACGTTCTTGATTTGGACTTGGCCTTTTTCATCTTGCAAGGTGACGAAGCGGTCCGACGTGAGACTGTCGCCGTACAACGTTCCGAATCCTTCTTTTTCCGCTTTGGCAATCGTGTCCTGGATGTATTGCCGTCCGTACGCCGTGACGCTTTCACCACATTCCCGCCGGAACCAACGGAACCGAGGATACAACAAGACGCCGTACGTCGAGTTGGCCAGGATTTTCAAGGCCCACTGCTTGCCGTACAACTGCTTGTACTCCGCGGAGTCCGTGTTTAGGTTCTTCATCTGTTTCTGCAGGGCAAATCGCGTGGTCAGCACTTCCTGAAGCATCGCGGGAATCAGCCCGACCCGTTTTTTGCAGAAACGATGGCCCATCGGGGAGACGTGCGCCTCGCCAACACCTCGGCAGCAGTCGCAATCCAGGGTGGACGGGTCGATGTTGTGCGAGATGATGATGGATGGGTACAGGCTCTTGAAGTCGTACACGGCCATATTTTCATAAACGCCGGCTTGCGGTAGCTTCACGTAGGCGCCCTGGATGGGCTCCGCGGTCCGCGCTGCGACTTCTTCAGCCGTCGGCTTGTTCGGTGAGATTTCGCCGCGGTCAAAGGCTTTTTTCAGCAGCAGTGCTTCTACGAGTTGGCCGGAGGAAAACCGGCTCGCGTCGAACAAGGTGGTGCCGGTCACCTTACCCAATGCGTAGAACAACGGAAGGCAATACTGGGCCAATTCGTAAGCGGCGACGGCGTCCTGGCGGCTGTACTCGATCAAATCGGTCAGTGGTTGGCCTTTATTGTCCCACGCCGCCACGATTTGGTCTTTCGGAAAGTCAGCCTTGGTCTTGCCCAACAGGCCCTCGTACGCGCTTAATTGCGTCATGCGTTGCAGCTTGGTGGCGCCGATGTAGTTGAGGAAAAAGACGGTGTTGTACACGTCGAAATGGATGCGCCCGCCCAACGACGTCACGTTGCGCATGCCGAGGCGCTTGGACTTAGCTGGCGCGTGGTCCCGCCCGAAATGCGTCGCGGCGCGCGTCTGGAACGAGCGCTCCGTTACGTATGGCAGGTCGAACACGTCGCCGTTGTACGTGCACAAGATGTCGGTGTGCTTTTCGCGCAATACTTGGGCAAAGCGCTCCAACACGTCTTTTTCAGTTGCCACGTTTTGGACGAACGATTCGGTCCGCGGCGGTTGGGCGTACGTGACGACCTTGTTTTCTTGGGCATCGGCGTACGACAGCATGATCATCGGGTCGCGCTTTGGATCCGGCATGCCGTGCGGGTTGTACGTCTCGATGTCGAACGCCAACACGTTGGCCGGCGGCATTTCTTCCGACGGGATGGATTGGATGGACGTGACCCAACGCAGGCCATTTTTTTGTTCGAATTCGACGTCTACAGGGCTGGACGGCGTCAACTGGCGGTCGATCAGGTAGCGCCGGGTGAACAGGATGTTGTATTCGTACGTTTCGCCGAAATGGCGCACCAAGTCTTGGAATTTGGGCACCAAACCGGGGTGGGCGACGACTAGCTTCAACACTGTTGTTTTCTTGCCTTCGAGGAGACGCTCCACGGGCTCGATGCGTTCGAGGTTGTAATTCTTCTCACCATCGTAGGCCTGGATTTTTTTCAGCTGTTCGATGGTGCTGGCAAACGCGTCGGCCTTGCCGTTTTCCCCGTTGGTGTTGTCCTGGCCCTGCGCTTTGGGTTTGAGGTAGAAGTAGGGTTCGTGCTTGTGATACGCCCGGATGGACTTGCCGTTGATTTTCAGCAACAGCCGGATGGCTTTCTTTGCGTGCACGTAGTTGACGTCCAAAAGCCAGGCTTTCATCTAGACTCCCACCGAACGTTTTAAGTAGCCGCCCGCATTAAAAACACCTCTATAGCAATTCAATGCAATACGACGAAATAGAATTGCTATCTAGCAAACCAAGGTTTACTATATGCCCGTCAAACCCAGTGGCCCGGCTGAAGACATCCGAAATCAGCTGCGTACTATGGATTCCAAGATTAACTTGTTGGCTGAACGGCTCAAGACGATGGAGTCCAACCAGGAAATCGCGGGCCGCACCCTGTTGGCCCTCAAGGACCAAGTCAAACGCCCCTCCGCTTCAGACCACCCCTTTGAAACGTCCGCCAAGGCCCCGGCAGTGGATTTGGGTCCCCTTGAATCCGATGCCAAAAAGCTGAAAAACGACGTCAAGGAACTCAAGACGGTCGTGGAAGAACTCAAATACGTGTTGGACCAAATCAACCCGTTGAATTACGCGACCATCGACCAGGTCAAGGACCTGTTGGACGAGCGCGTCAAAAAGAAATAATGGCGCGTTTGATTTTTTTCGCCTTCGTACGTTCGTCCATTTCTTTTCGTTAGTGTTAGCTTTTGCCCAAAAAGTACGGCAAAGCGTTGAGCAACACCAGGCCCAGCATGAGCAGTCCGGCAGCAGTGGACAGTTGCGCGGCGCGTTCCTTGCCGAAACGGGGGATGAGTTCGTAGTAAATCATTTTCTGCCCATCCGTGATGAACAACGGCAACAAGTTGACGATGCCGATGAGGATGTTCAAAAGGAACGTCCAAGTGAACAGAACCAACACGAAGGACAGTGCGCCGTAGAGTTGGACCGAGCCGGCTTTGGGTTGGTTGTTCAGCACGCCCACGGACGACATCGTGATTTGGATGCCGAGTTTACCGTCGGAACCGATTGTGACGGTCTTGACGCCGTGCTGCGTTTCGATGGCGACCGCTTCACCCGGTTTCTTGGCTGAGACCATTTTTCCAATGTCCGAAGGCACGCGAACTTTCTGTCCGTCAACTGCGAGAATGCGGTCTTCCGGTTGCAGCACGCCGAACGCCGGGTGCTTTTTGTCCACGTCCTGGACTACCACTTCCATCAAGTCGGCCTCCAGGCGTTGGCCGTTTTGCAGAAAGACGGCGCGTGCGTTGTTTGACAAGTTGGCGGAAAACAAATCCCGCGTACTGTTCACTGTCTTGCCATCCAACGACGCAAGGACCGCGCCGGCTTGCAGCACGCCTTGCAGGCTCGAGTTGCCCGGAACCGATTCGACCTGCACGCCGCTAACGAGGCTCGGAATGATGGCCATCAACGGCAACGACAACGCAAGGAAGACCAAGAAAAACAACGTGTTGGACGTGGAGCCTGCCACCAAGATGCGCCGTTTTTTCTCGAGGCTCAAGCGGTCCAGTTCTTCCTCGTCCGGCTCTACGAACGCCCCGACGGGCAAAAAGCCGAACAGCAAAACGCCGGACGACTTGAGCTTGAGTTTCTCGACATAACAAAGAACACCGTGCGCGGTCTCGTGCACGATGGCAATCACGGCGATGGCGAAAAGCGCTTCACCTGGCACGGTGACGAACGGAATCAACAATTTGACTCCGGCCGGCGTGTTGGGAACGGTCAGGATCGTGTAGGCGTGGACCGCCATGCCCAGCACGCCTATACCGATGAAGCCCGACAAGAGCCCCAAGGCTGCGAAAATCCACTCGCCGTGTTGAACCGCTCCGCCAAGCGACGTCAACAAGTTGGCGTGCAGGAAGACGCCCAGCAGCATCAGCAAGACCACGGTGTGGCCGGCGGCTTTTGGCAAGCCGTACGTGCGGATGGCCCACGGGATGCCGAACGTCATGCTCGCGCCGAAATCCGCGGCTTCGCGCGAAAAACGTGGGTGGTGTTTGGCAACCGCTTGCATCAGGTCGAAGCCGGCCAAGCTTCTGACCATCAAAAAGCCGTAAAACGATTCGATGCCGGTGACTTTGTGCACGGCAAAACCCGTCAGGACCAAGACGGCTAGAGCTGCCAGGATTCGGGCGGTCGAGTCGATGGGCGCGTAGACGATGTAGAAAAACAAAACGATGCTGGAAAAGAAGATGGACGAGAGGATGAATGCCTTGCGGCGGTCCTTGTTAAACGCGACGAGCACGGTTTGTAAAACCAACAGGCCGGCGGTGGCCATTTTGGCTTCGGTCGACGTCGGCGTCAAAAACACGGCAAGCATTGCGGCGGCTTGGACCAAGACGGCAAAGGCGGTGTGGAACAGCGTCTTAGATTTTCCACCGTTTGAACCCGTGTTGGAACGAGCCTGGCTGTTTTTCGACTTGGCTTGGGCGTCGTGGTTTTTGGTTTGGTTTTTTGCTTTCATGAAAACCCGCGTCGTTTCTATTAGTTGGTAGAGTATTGACCCAATCGTTGGGCTCGACGGCAAAGAAAAAGCTATTGTTTTCGATTTTGCAGCTCCGTCTTGCGTCGTCCTATTCATTTTTTCCTGATCGTCACGATGTCGCCCAACGTGAATTCTTCGGCTTTGCGTGGGCCGCCCTTGTTTTGGGCCGGAGCCTTCCGCGCGTCCGCGTCTTTCTTTTCTTTATCTTCCGGCGCGTCTTTAGCCATCAGTTTGATGCCCAGTTCGTGTTCAAGCTTTTCGACTTGCGCGGGGCTGGGTTTTCGTCGGTCGTCTTCAAACGCGCGGATGTCGGTTTCCGAGATGAACAGGCGTTTTCCGAGTTGGACGCGATCCCACCCTTTGGCCTCACGCGCCGACTTGATTGCCAATCCTGCGTTTTCGATGAAGTGGTCTTCCTCACGCAGGCGCGGCCTAGGAGCTGGTGCTTTGGGTTTGTATTGGTCGTAGACCGAGAAGCCTTCGCCGTATTGCACGCAAACGGGGCACAACGGCACTCGGGCGCCTTCGACGTAGCCTTCGCCTACGGCTTCCTTTCCGCAAATTTGGCAGGATTCCATGGGCGACTTATGCGGGCACAAGGCTATAAACACTTTTCACGTTGCCTCGAGTTTCAGCTTCAGTGGGAAATCAAGTGGAAAGGGAAAAAAAAGCGGCGTTTGGCTGAAAACAAAAAAAAAAGCAACATGGTTGCAGCGGCAGGACAACGCGCAGGTAGCGGCAACGGGTAAACCGGCTTGGTCTTCGTTTTTTGCCGTTTCATTGGCTTTCGTTGTTGTTTTTTCTTGGCATTCTCATTGGTTTTCGTTTTTTTCTTTCCTTCGCATGGTTGCGCTGTTTCTTTGCTTTTTTTTTTGCGTTGTTTTAAGCTTGCCCGGATTTTTTTGCAGCTTCCCGGTTTCCCAAACCCATAATAGATGGGGTTTTCCCGATTAGCGTTATGGGCGTCTTTTTGAAACCCATCCTCGTCAAGCACGAACGCACGTTGGACGAATTATCCGGCACGTATGCCGTCGACGCCTACAACGTGTTGTACCAGTTCTTGACCATAATCCGCCAGCCCGACGGCACGCCCCTGCTCAATTCCAAACGCGAAATCACGTCACATTTATCCGGGTTGTTCTATCGCACCTGCTCGCTTTTGGAAAAAAACATCACGCCCATCTACGTGTTCGACGGCGAAGCCTCGCCTTTGAAGGCAAAGACCATTGCCGAGCGCGTCGCCGCAAAGCTTGAAGCCGAGGAACTGATGCGCAAGGCCCGCGAGGAAGGCCGCTTGGATGAAGCCGCCCGATTGGCCCAACGCACCGCCCGCCTTACCAAAAGCATGGTCCGCGAAGGCCAACGCCTGTTGGATGCCATGGGGTTGCCCTGGGTGCAGGCGCCGTCGGAAGGCGAAGCGCAATGCGCCTTGATGGCCGCTGCGGGAGTGGTGGACGCCGCCGCTTCGCAAGACTTTGACGCGTTGCTTTTCGGCGCGCCCAAACTCGTGCGCAACTTGACGTTTTCCGGCCGCCGCAAGCTGCCACAGCGCAACATGTACGTCACGGTCCAGCCCGAATTCTACGACTTGCAGGAAAACTTGTCCACGTTGGGGCTCAACCGCGAGCAATTGGTGTGGGCCGGCATCCTCATCGGCACAGATTTCAACGAAGGCGTTCTTGGAATCGGTCCCAAAAAGGCGCTCAAACTAGTCAAGGACTGCAAAAGCACAGGAGACGTCAATCAGAAACTTGCCGAACTGCGGGTCAAGGCGCTGGCTCCCAAGGGAAAGAAGAAAGCAAAAAAAAGCAAAGCGGCCGAAGAAGGGGAGGATTCGAAAGGCTCCGACGATTCAAACGACGCTGGAGACGTCGGCCTGGATCCGGACGAAGGCTCTGCACTTCCGCCCCTGCAACCGGTAGATTTTGCCGCGTTGGAAGAGCTCTTCCTGCGGCCGAAATATGCCGACGTCTCCAAGGCCGACCTCAAACGCAAGCCGGTGGACATCGCCGCCGTCAAGAAAATCATGGTCGAACAAAACGATTTTTCCGACGAGCGCGTCTCGGCGACGTTGCAGCGCGCGTTCAAGAATGCCGACGAAAAACAAGGCAGTTTGAGCCAGTGGGTCTAAACCGCCGTTTTGACCCCTATCTTTCGGCCATTTATACCCCCCTCGCCCCAATTTATGCATTGGAATGCGAGCCTGCCTTCTGATTTTGAAAAGTTAGGTGATTTGAATGAAAGGAAAAGTAAAGATGTTCAACAACGAACGCGGGTTCGGTTTCATTACCGGCGATGACGGAAAAGACGTCTACGTGCACTCCTCGGCCATCGAAGGCGGCACTTCGTTTTCTGTTGGCGACACCGTCGAATACGAAGTCGAATCGTCCGACCGCGGCCTGCGCGCCAAAGGCGCCAAGAAAGTCTAAGACGGCGTCTCTACCTTTTGGACGTTTTTCGTTCCTTTTCGGCCGTTTGGCCGCTCGTATTTTTTTCCAGATGTCTTACTTAAGAAACGGTACGGCGTCCAGATTCTTTATACCGAAGATGCGGATGATTTTTTCTTTTCCCCCCGGCAGCTTGGCGAGGCGCTCTTAGAAGGCGTTGGCTTTGTCGATTTGGGCGTTGATGAACGCGGCGTGGTGTTTCTTCCAAGCGCCGTTGCTGGTGCGAACATACTGGGCCCAGCGGTCGATTTGCTCCATTCGTTGTGCGTCCGTCATAAGCGCCACTGATGGATCAGGTGTTTGATCCGGTTAATCTCGTTTTCGTCCACCTGTTCGGCGTAGACGTTGCGCAAATGGCTGGCGCGAACTCAGGCTTGTTCTGGATACGGCTGCCGCGTTCTGAATGTTGGTCCGTGTGCGCGGTTTGGTTTGACGGTTTAAATTGTTTACTCCGCATCTTTCGCACGTTGTTCCAGAGTGAGCGCAAGGGTGTCGCGGAGCTGCTTCCAGTCCTTCGGACGGTATGGCGTTGGAATGAACGGGTTGGTGAGCCTCATGAGTTTCTTGGCGTCCATCTTTTTGACTTTTACCGAGGTTTTCTCGAGGAACTCGCGCGGCGTTTCTTTTTCGTCTTCCGATTGCAGCATGCATCGGAGCGCTTTGTCAAGGGATCCGCACAGTGGTAGTGCGTGATACGCGTCGAACACGTCTTTCCCTTCCATCCGCGTGCGCAGGGCATGAAGCTTGCGTGCGACGAGGTCTTCCAGAGCGTAGACTTGCAGCCCCGTGGCGAATTGTTGCGTGAATTCCGATGCGATGGGTCGTGTTTGTACGGGTTTACTCGTGATGATGCGTTTGGCGGCGATGTCGATGCGTATGTGGTCCTTCGTTCCCAGTGGGGTGTTGAATTCGCAATAGAATTGAACCGTATCCTTTACGCGGCGGAACTCGTTTACTTCGTAGCCTTGGATTTTTGATGCGAGTTTCTTGCAATACTCGCGAACGTCTTCGATGCTTTCCGTATCGTAGTCGAAGTCGAGGTCTTCCGAGAAGCGCTGGTTTTTCTTGAGGTAAGCTTTGTTGAGCGCCGTTCCCCCTTTGAACACGAGCTTTTTTTCCGGAGTGACCGCCATGGCGATTTGCTGGGCTACGTCCAGTACGTGAAATTCTTTGATGATGAATTGGAGCGGCAAACCGGCTTGGCTTGAAAGGACCCGGCACACGTCCAGATTGGCGTTCATGGCGTCCACTCCCTTATTTCTTTTTTAGTTTTATGCATGCGTTCCTTCGTTTTTCCGCTTGCATACCGCTGGGCATACCGGTCGAACTCAATCCATTCGCTCTTTGACAGTTTTGCATTTCCGAATGCTTCCACGAGTTTTTCATGTTCAATCGAATAATTCGGCAGATAAAGACAGTCAAATAGCGTCTTCGATCGCGTGGATGCTGCAAAATTTCCCAGGTATTCGAAACCGACTGCTTTTTTCTTGAGCGCGACGGCCTTGAATTCGTACTGGCCGAATGATTTTGTCGCGGAAGTTGACGTTGTGATGATGGTGATGGTGAAGGGTTGCTCGGTCGTAAGCCGGTGCAGGTAGAGCGCGGAGGAAAATCCGAGGTATCCGTTGAACGTGGCAACGGCTCCTGCGAACCCGTCCTGAAGCGGCAGTGCGGCATAGGTTCCTCGTTTGAGTCGGGCGATTGCCCCTTTCTTGTTCAAGCGGTTGAGCGTCGTTTTCAGTGTGTCGGCCCCGCACAAGTGCAGGCTTTCAAGGACGTCGAGCGTTGCGATGCCCGAGGGTGCGATTTCAATGGCTTTCCGCACTTTTTCTGAAAGAGTTGGAAACATGCTATGATGACTGAATTGTTTATTATATATGTTTCTATTATCCTCCTGTTTTCAGACTTGTCCTGGATGCGGCTGGCGGGAATCGAACCCGCATCACGACCTGTTTCCAAAAGCCGAAACGCTTCGTTGCGGGTTTTGTGGGAAGGTCGTATCATGCCATTGTCCGAAAAAAGGCGCTCGAAGGTAGTAAACGCCGTTTTTCTCTGGACCACAGCCGCTTTGACTTGCAGCACCATGGCGTCGTTGCGTTTTAAGCGCTTGGTTTTTTCCGGCTTCCGCGGCATGGTGTTCCCCCATTGCGGCCGTCTTTTAAGTGGTCGTCGGCCTAATTTGTTCCTGGGTTTGCCCTCCGTATGTTGCAAAAAATCTGTCCGCGTTGCGGCAAGTCAAGCCGTGACGTGGCGTTCATCGCGTCGTTGTGCAAGGACTGCTACCTCCAGCGCCAGCCTTTGTACACGTTGCCGGAATTGGACTTGGACCGCTGCGTCAAGTGCGGCCGCATCCGATTGAAAGGTTTGTGGTTGTACGAACCGCATTTGCCGGAATACTTAAAGGAAAAAATCAAGAGCAACCACGTCATCAAAGGCATTTCCACCAAGATGCATGTGGATCCGGTTTCCAAATTGGCCCACGCGGATATCGAAATCAAGGTCGTAGCCGAAGGACAGGCCGTCACGCTGAACGACCGGTTGGACTTCCGCCTCATCCGCACGCAGTGCCCTGAGTGCGGTTTGCGCTCCGGCGGCTACCATGAAGCCATCATCCAGTTGCGGGGCAACCCGGAGAAAGTCGAGCGGCTGTTGCAGAAATTAATCCGCCGGCTCGAGGCGCGCACGTTCATCTCCAAAATCGTCCATCACAAGGAAGGCCCCGACATCCAGGTGGGCAAGAAGCGGGCGGCGTTGGAGACGCTTTCCCAATTGAACGTCGAGTTTACCATGTCGAACAAGCTGGTCGGCGAACACCAGAACAAGCAGGTCTTCCGCACCACGGCCTGCGTCAGGCTGGACTGAAGACGGCGTTGTTTCTGGCTTACGGTTTGCCCTCGGCCTGTTCGCGCGTCCGAGTGAGAAAGCGCGTGTTCGCCAAAACTAGGAAGTGATCGTTTTCCACCGGTGTGAGTCCATGGTCTTCGCAAATTCGGGCCAATTCGGTCCGGAACGTCGACGTTTCTCCTTTTTTGTTGTTGTCCAATAGTCTTTTCATGTCCGGTGTGCGCTTGTCGACCAAAAATATTTGGCCAAATATTTTGGACATCCGTATCGCCTCTTGGAGCGCATGAAATCGCCATTTCGGGTACGTCGAAAATAAGAGGCTTTTGATTTTTTTTTGAACGGGGCTCATATTATTCGCCGACTTGAAATGGGTTTGTGCGGCGGCCAGAGTCAAGAACAATTTTGGCGAACCTTCGAAAGGGAACGGTAGTTGGACCTGGTGGCTCTCAAGGTCTCGATGGTCAAGGCCCACTAAGGTTAAAGTCCCCACTGCGTTGGGATTTAAGGAAGCAAACCCGGCCGGATTGACGTTTCCTTTGTTCGCTTCAAAATAATGCATGTGCGCCCGTTTTGGAAACGCCAATACCCGTACATACTTAAGAACAGCGCGACGGGCGAGGTGGCTGACGACCAGCACGAGGTTTTTGCTTTTTACTACCCGCTGGTCGTCCAACACGTGCACGCCGTCTTCCAACGTCCAGGCGCGTTTGGCGATTTGGGATTCGATGGTTTCCATTACCATAGCTTTTCAACCGGCCGCTTTATTTTCGTGTGCTCTTTTGAGATGCCGTCGGAGTGTTTAATTCCCTACCTTTTCTTTCCTCCCACGTACCATCCGTTCTTTCTATCCGACGCAGGCGGCCGAGTGAAAAACCTTAATTAAGTCGGCTACCTTTGTCAGCGTATGCGCGTCGGGTTTTTGGATTGCAAGACCAACTCGAAGGATGCCCACGCGATTTTTTCGCCTTTGGCCGACCAACAAGCCAACGTCCAAGTGGTGCGATTGACGGCCCCCAATCCCTTCAAGGTGCCCGCCGCGTGCAAGAAGCTTTTCGCCCAAGGCGCCGAAGTCATCGTCGCCGTCGTGACGACCGAGTCGGACAACGAGCACGAAATGGGCTTTTTGCGGGACAAAGTGGCCGACGTCGAGATTTCCGAAGCCAAATACGTCTTTTTGGTTATTGAAGACGTCCACGTGCGTGACGAACAATTGGCTGAAAGCCTTTCGCGGGCGCTTCGGCAGGCGTTGGAGTATTTGCCGGCTGAAAACGCGCCGTCTTCTACAACCGCTGCGTCAGGTGCGATGGACATGTTTTCCGAAAACCAGACCGGCGGATCGTCCAGTCCGTCCGGCGTACCTTCCCGCGGGCATGAAGAAGAGGAAGTCAAAGACTTTTTGGACGACGGCCACAAGCTGTTCTGAATTTTTTGCAAAATCCATCCACGCTTTCGATTGTTTTTTATACTGCCATGCCCTTTTGATGGCCGACATGTTGGGATACGCCGTTTTCAAGTCGCAGAAACTGCTTAAAGTCAGCCTTGAGCATGACGGCTTGCGTATCGGCTCGGTCAAAATCCACGGTGATTTCTTTTTGTATCCTGAAGACGCCATCGTGCAACTGGAACAATCCTTGCAAAACGTGCCGCTGGAAAAAGAAAAATTGGAAAACGCCATTTCGTCGTCTTTGTCGCAATCCGGTGCCGAGGCCTTCGGGTTCAACCCTCCGGACCTGGCGCAAGCTATCCTGCAAGCCGCTCAACCGGTCGAGGTCAAACCTGCATGAAGCTTTTGAAAACCGGTTACCAGGACGCTTTTACTAACATGGGCATCGACGAGGCGCTCATGCGCACCGCCGACGAGCCGGTCTTGCGGTTGTACGGTTGGACGCCTTCCGCGGTGTCCATCGGCTACTTCCAAGGGTTGGAAGAGGAAGTGGATTTGGGTGCGTGCCAAAAACACGGCGTCGATGTGGTGCGGCGGGTGACGGGCGGCGGCGCGGTTTTTCATGATGCGGAATTGACGTATTCGTTCGTCACGCGCGATTTTGAGGAAAACATCCTGGAGTCCTATAAGGACATCTGTGCGGGCATCCTGTTGGGTTTGCAAAAGATCGGCATTGATGGACAGTTCGCGCCGCTTAATGACCTCATCGTCAACGGGAAGAAGTTTTCTGGAAACGCTCAGACCCGCCGAGGCGGCGTCTTACTCCAGCATGGCACGATTTTGTTGGACGTTGACGTGGACAAAATGTTTGATTTGTTGAAAGTGCCTTCGGAAAAGTTGAAAGGCAAGCTGATTTCGGATGTGAAGCAACGCGTGACCGGCATCGGCAAGTCGTTCGACGAAACGGCGCAGGCCGTGGTGGATGGGTTCGAAGAGCACTACGGCGTGAATTTCGAGCCCATGGAGTTGTCGGAAGAGCAGTTGGGTTTGGCCAAGGAATTCGCTGAAAAATACCGTTCGGACGAATGGCGCAAGATGCGCTAAACCGTTTTGCAGACTTTTTTTAGATGGTTAGAATTGTTTCTGCCAATTTTTTGAATCCGCCGACGTTGGTGCCTTCCCGTTTATGTTGGGCGATGATGGCTTCGGCTTTGGCCGCCGGCATGGCCATGCTATGGCTTATTGTGGCGATTTCATTGGGTTTTCCTTTAAACCGAATTTCGACCGGTAATCCGGCTTTACGCGCTTGCTGGACTACCGCTTCGTACTTTTGACCTAAGTAGGCCTTGTGGATGTTGTGGAAGAGGTTGATTCCCCCTCGTTGCGGATGCTCTTGGAGAATGGTGAAGCTGAATTGGGCGCCAACCAGCCGGTTTTCGGTGACGATTTTGTGCACTTGTTCTAAAATTTTTTTCGTCATTTTTTATCCCTTCTTTTTTGGCATTTATTTCCCTATTAAGGACGCTGATTGTCGAAACCTAATTCGTTTTTATTGGCCTGTGGGGTGACTGCTACCGGCAATTTCCATGGCATTCCCCCTTACCTTGACGTCTGTTGAAGCGGCCGAGTCGTTTGGCTCCCCTGGCGCTGTTTCAAACCTGCTTTCAAAACCGGATTGGCTGCGCATCAAGCCCGGCCGCGGTGAGGCTTTCCGCGATGTGACGCATGCCGTTCATTCGAGAGGCTTGGTCACGGTGTGTGAAGAAGCCCACTGCCCGAACTTGACGGAATGTTGGAGCGGGGGAACGGCGACGTTCATGGTCTTGGGCGACACGTGCACCCGCGGCTGTAAGTTTTGCGCCGTGAAGACCGGTTTTCGGGGCCAAGAAATTGACCGCGATGAGCCTGCCAAAATCGCCTCGGCCGTCAAGGAATGGGGCCTGGATTACGTCGTGATTACTTCGGTTGACCGCGATGATTTGCCGGACCAAGGCGCCGGCCATTTTGCCGAATGCATCTGGCAACTCAAAGCGCAGAATCCGGGTTTGTTGGTGGAAGTGTTGACGCCTGATTTCCGCGGGGATTTGGACGCGGTCAAGACCATCGTTTCGGCAGGCCCGGACGTGTTCGCCCACAACGTCGAAACCGTTTCCCGATTGCAGAAAACCGTCCGAGACCCACGTGCCGGATACGCGCAATCGTTGGCCGTGCTGGAAGGCGCCAAAGCGATGGGCGCCGCTTATACCAAATCATCCTTGATGTTGGGGTTGGGAGAGACGCAAGACGAGGTCGGCCAAACGCTGGACGACTTGCGTGCCGCGGACGTCGACGTGGTCACGTTCGGCCAATACTTGCGGCCATCGAAGCTCCACTTCCCGGTGGCCGAATACGTTGCGCCCCACCGGTTTGACGCGTATCGTCGCATGGCTGAAGAAAAAGGGTTTTTGTATTGCGCGTCGGGCCCGTTCGTGCGCAGTTCATACCGTGCCGGGGAGTTTTTCCTCAAAGGCTTGTTGGAAAAAGGAGAAAAAGGACGACCGCATTCTAAACCAAACGAATCTGGAAATGCCGCAAGCGGATTTCGAAAAAAATAAGTCAGTTTTGGAAGTTGGGATACCTGGTTGGGAAAAATGTAGTTGATTTTCATGGTCAAAAAAACCGCGTTTGAAGGAAGCGTCGAGTACTGGCAAGTGTTGGACGAATCCGGCAAGGCCGACCCGAAGCTGGTGCCCAAACTGTCGGATTCGGAACTCAAGAAACTGTACGAGCACATGGTGCTTTGCCGCGTGTTTGACCGCAAAGCCGTATCGTTGCAACGCCAGGGCCGCATGTACACGTACGCGCCGCTGGAAGGACAGGAAGCCTCGCAAGTCGGCGCCATGCACGCCTTGCAGGACGACGACGTCGTGTTTCCCACGTACCGCGACCACGGCGCGTATTTGGTGCGTGATGCGCCGCTGGACGGATTGTTCGAGTACTGGATGGGGTACGAGGAAGGCCTCAAGATGCCCTCCGGCGTCAATGTGTTTCCGCTTTCGATCACTGTGGGCAATCACTTGCCCATTGCCGCGGGAATGGCCTGGGGCATGAAGTTTAAAAAACATCCCAAAGTGGCGATGGTGTGCTTCGGCGACGGCGCCACGTCGGAAGGCGATTTTCACGAATCGTTCAATTTCTCGTCCGTCCACAAGACGCCGTTGGTCCTGTTGTGCCAGAATAACCATTGGGCCATCTCTGTTCCGCTCAACAAGCAGATGGCGTCACAGACCGTGGCGCAAAAGGCCCTTTCCTATGGCGCGTGGGGCGTGCAGGTGGACGGCAACGACGTGTTGGCTGTGTATGCCGCGGTGCAAAAGGCACGCGAGCGCGCCGTCAAGGGTGAAGGCCCATCGTTGGTGGAGTGTCTGACCTACCGCATGTCCATGCACACCACGGCGGACGACCCCAAGAAGTACCGAAGCGATACTGAAGTGGATGAATGGAAGAAAAAAGACCCCATTGCCCGTTTTGAGGCTTATTTGTCGGGTCGAAAATTGTGGACGCCGCAGTTCAAGGCGCAAGTCGAGCAGGCGGCCTTGGCCCGCATCGAGGAAGCGGTTAAAAAAGCCGAGCTCTTTTCAGCGCCACCGGAGGCCATGTTTGATTTCGTGTTCGAACAAAAACCGTGGAACGTACAGCAACAACGCGACGCGTTCCTCAAAGGGGATTGAAAAGGAAAGGAACATGGAAAAATCAGGAATTTTGAAAAAGCAAAGAAAAAACAAGGCGCGTGGAGAAACCCGTAAATACGAAAAACGAAAAAAGAAAGAAAATAGAACCGCGGAAAAGAAAAAAGCAAAACCAACCCTGCAAAAATCGGGCACGCAACCGCTTGAACCGGTTTGAAAAAAGGCGAAAATCCATGAGCGAAAAAACACTCATTGCTGCAATCAACGAGGCGTTACGCCAAGAGATGGAACGGGACCCATCGGTGTTGGTCATGGGCGAGGACGTGGGCCTCGATGGCGGCGTCTTCCGCGCCACGGATGGACTACAGGCGAAATTCGGACCGAATCGCTCGATTGACACGCCGCTTGCGGAATCCGGCATCATCGGCACGGCCATCGGTTTGGCCGCGTATGGCTTCCGACCGGTTGCGGAAATACAGTTCGCCGGGTTCATGTATTTGGGTTTGAACCAACTGATCAACCACGCCGCGCGCCTGCGCAACCGCTCGCGGGGGCAATACACGTGCCCCATTGTCGTGCGCGCGCCGTGTTCGGGCGGCATCCGGGCGTTGGAACACCACTCGGAAAGCATGGAGGCGCTGTACATCCACGT
>ORMF011273621.1_pt1 | contig 30123 bp, 24 predicted proteins | sample 1779871 | NCBI WGS metagenome assembly ORMF01 (sample SAMEA104232316, study PRJEB22302) | groundwater metagenome | biome: forest; feature: aquifer; material: groundwater | place: USA | collected 2011-08-07 | depth 5.4 m | reverse complement strand
CCGCGGGACCCCGCCCACCCCCTCCCCCGGCCCGCCGCACCGCCCGAACACCGTTTCAGCATCGCCGGAGCCGATGAAGAGATAGCGGACAGCCGTGAGCGCCTCCGACAGAAATTCTCTGGCTTCCTTGGCCGTCCAGAGGCGTGAGCGGTAGTTGACGTCGAACGAGACCGGCACGCCCGCCGAATGCGCCTCCCGGCAGGCCCGTCCGACGACGGCGCGGGGGTTGTCACCGAGCGCGGCGGTGATGCCCGAGAGATGCACCATCCGCGCCCCGCGCACAATCGCCCAGTCCACCTCGTCCGGGACGAGCCCGCTCATCGCCGAATCGCGACGGTCGTAGAGCACGCGGACGGGGCGCGGCGGAGCACCGTACTCGATGAAGTAGAGGCCCATGCGGCTGCCGGGCCGCCGCAGCACGCCCGCGCAGTCCACGCCGTGGCCGGACAGCTCACGCACCGCGCGATCCCCCCAGGCATGCTCGGCGGGCAAGGCCGAGATGAATGCCGTCCGCAGCCCGAGGCGCGAGACGGCCGCCATCACGTTGGCCTCGGAGCCGCCGATCTGGACATCGAGCGCGACGGCCTGGTCGAGGCGCTGCGGCGGCGGGGCAGCCAGCCTGAGCATGACCTCCCCCAGCCCGACGAGATCGTGGCCCATCGGAGAGGGTGTCAGCCGCCGGCCGCGACGCGCACCTTGAAGGTGGTGCCGAGGATCAGCTTGGTGTCCACGCCTTCGAGGTGCCGGTCGGGACCGAACGTGACTCGGGCCGGCTGGTTGCGGCGCGCCCAGGAGGAAAAACTGGTGATGTCGATGAGGGCGCGGAGTCGGCCGGACGCGCCCTCCGACTCCGCCTGGAAGCGCAGCGGGATCAGCTCGGCGTGGTAGCCGCTTGCGGAGACGTCGTCGGGGCCCTCATCGTCCGGTCGCGAGCGGCGGACGATGAAGGTGCGATACATGCCGTCCGGGTCCCGCTCCAGCATGTTGGCGGCGAAGTTGAGCTCGGCCGAGAGGAGGTCGTCCACGCGGCGGTCGGCCGGCAACTGAAGCGTATCGTCCACCTGTCGGCGCCGCCCGAGGAAGAAGGTGTGCATCACCGAGTGGCACTCGACCGTGCCGCGGTAGTGGTCGTAGAGCATGTCCAGCCGGCTTTCCCGACCCCGGATGGTGCTGTGGCTGTGGATCTCGACGGGCATGAAGCGCCCCTGCCGGATCATGCCCCTGGCATCGGTGTGCAGGGAGATGCTGTCCCCCTCGCCGTTCATGCTGATCCGATAGCGGCCGGCCGTGTGGTCGATCTCCTTCACGACCGTACCCTTGAGGGCGAAGGTGATCAGGTTGAAGAGGACGCCCACACCTACGGAGTAGTCGAAGACTTGTCGCGCCGGGGCCTGCGGGGAAGCCTGCGCCAGGGCTGTCTGAGGGCTCGCCAGCAGCGGCAGCGAGACCGCCAGGAAGGCTCGGCGGGAGAGACGAGGGGCCATATCGCGAGCAATTGTACCGCAACGGGGGCGGCCAGCAATCCTGAGGATTTTCCCGTATTTGATGGTACGTTAGTTTCCGTCTCGCCCTACGCATCGGTCACTGAGCCGTCGAGCTTTCGGGGAGGGAACGGTGAGAAAGTCCCGTCGCGTAGTCATCACCGGCCTGGGGGTGATCGCCCCCAACGGCATCGGCAAGGATGCCTTCTGGGACGCCCTCGTCGCTGGCAAATCCGGAATCGACCATATCACCGCGTTCGACGCCTCTTCATACGCCTGTCAGATCGCCGGTGAAGTTAAGGGTTTCATGCCGTCAGACTTCATCTCGACGCGAAAAGCCAAGATGATGGGGCGCTTCTCCCAACTGGCCGTGGCCAGCACGCGATTGGCGCTTGAGGATTCAGGACTTACCATCACGCCCAGTCTGTCCTCTCAGGCAACGATCTGCTTTGGAACCTCCGCCAACGGCGTAGGAGATATAGCCGGAAACGCTATTGAGGCCTTGCGAATAGGTGGGCCAAAGAGTGTGCCATCGTGGTCTGCGCTGGAGTTCCCCCCTCATACCGCGGCCAGCTATCTCGCTATCGAATTTGGAATCAAGGGTCGTGCAATGTCGATCTCCTCGAATTGTTGTACAAGCCTTGATGCCATGCAAACGGGATTCGAGCAGATCATCGAGGGGAGGGCCAAAATCGCTTTGGCTGGTGGGTCTGACGCGCCGATATTCCCCGCTTCATTCAGTGCCTTCTGTGCCCTAGGGTCGCTTACCAAGAGAAATGACGCACCCACCGAGGCATCGCGTCCTTACGACCTACTCCGCGATGGCGCTGTCGTCTCGGAAGGAAGCGCAACTCTGGTCCTTGAGGACTACGAATTCGCGATGGATCGCGGTGCCACCATCTACGCCGAGATTCTCGGCTACGGGGCGGCCAGTGAAGCCATTGGAATGCGGAAGGGAGATATCACCGGGAAGGTGCTGGCGCGGGCCATCCAGTCAGCGATCACGAATGCTGATCTTCGGGCATCTGATATCGACCATGTCAACTCACATGGCAGCTCCTTGCCAGACTACGATGTGTGTGACACAAACGCCCTGAAGATTGCTCTCGGGGCACATGCCTACAAGATCCCTGTCGTCTCCATCAAGTCGATGATTGGTCAGCCGCTTTCGGCTGCTACGGGCTTCCAGACAGCTTCAGCCTGCCTGTCCATCCGTGAGCAGCGTGTCCCTCCAACGATCAACCAGACGGTCCCTGATCCCCAGTGCGACCTAGACTACGTTCCAAATGTGAGCCGCACCGCACGCGTGCATCGCGTGCTCGTCAATGGGCACAGCTACGGGGGAAGCGTCTCGGCTCTAGTCATCGGAAGGGTGGAGCCGTAGCCCTCCGGGATTCCGCTATGGACCTTCGTACGCTTGGTGTTCTCCTCCTGTGTACCACTCATCTCTGCCTTGGGACCTTGGTCGTGCTTCACAACCGGCGGGCCCCGATCAACAAGCTCTTCGGCCTCTCCGTTCTGACCATTGTCGGATGGATTGTCACTATCTCTCTGGCTCTCTCAGCCGATGACCCGCGACAGATTCTATGGTTAGCGCGCTTGGGCTTCGCCTTTGCAAGCGGCATCCCGTTCAGTCTCATTTGGATGTTTCACGCATTCTCAACGGACGGAGTCGTAGCCAAGGATCCCAGAGTCTACACACCAGCGGCACTGTGCGGCCTGTTCGTACTGCTATCGTTCTCACCATGGATCGTGATGGGCACCGCCGAGATCAAAGGCCACCACACTGTCGTCTATGGCCCACTCCACAGGCTCTTCGGCGTGTATTTCATGGGCGCCTTCGTCTTTGCGATTTCAACTTTGTGGAGAACCATCCGAACGTCTTCCGGTCTTAGGCGCCTTCAACTCAGATATCTTCTCTTAGGGATCGCCCTCGGTGGCGCTGGTGGGATCACTACGAATCTCATCATACCGCTCATCTGGAAAACGTCCGCGTACAGTGCACTGGGGCCATACTTTACCCTCCTGATGGTCTCTTTCTCTGCTCATGCGATCATCCGCCACCGGCTTATGAACATTCGCCTGGTCGTTCGTCGAGGCAGCGTTTACCTCATAGCGGCGATAGTTGCGGGAGGTGTGTTCGCAGCATTTCTTGCGCTTATTAGCGCCATCATGGGCAAACAACGCCAGGACATCCCCCTTGCAACGGAGGTTCTCGTTGCGCTGGGTATCGCTCTTGCTTTTCAACCTCTAAAGAGCTGGATCCAGGGCTGGTTGGATCGATATCTATATCGTGAATCGTACAACTACCAGCAGATCATTCGGGAGGCCAGTCGCACTATAGGCTCTACGCTCGATCTCCAGGCCCTCCTAGTCTATGTTTGCGAAGTAGCTCGGCGTACCTGTCGTCCAGATTTGATCGCAGTGTTCGTTCGCGACCCTGGGGATCTGTCCTTTCGTCTTGCCACACGACAGGGCTTTGGAGACACAACCACCGAGTTACTTGACCGACCGGTCGAAGCCAACAACGCGCTACCGGTTTCCCTTCATAACTCCCGAAGACCGTTGCTTCGGGACGAACTTGGTCGATCGCCCGATGGGTCGCAGGCAAGAGAGGCAATTCGAGAACTAGCCTATCTTGGCGGCGACTTTGCCGTGCCAATGTTCTCCGAACAGCATTTGCTGGGCTTCATCCTGCTTGGACCAAAACTATCCGGTGACATCTATTTCGATGAAGATGTCGAACTGCTTTCCACGCTAGCCAATCAAGCGGCGATCGCCATTATGAACGCTCAACTGTATCGCCAGGTAGTCGTCGCCAACGAATACATCGAAAACATCCTTCGAACAATGGACAGCGGAGTCATTACGATCGACCATCGCGGCCAAGTCGCCCTCTGCAACTCGACAGCCGCCCGATTGATTGGGCTATCCAGAGAACGCCTAATATCGCTAACCGTTGATACGCTCCCGGCTCCCCTTGGGTCTCAACTGCACCAGACTCTCTCCGATGGTAGCCCTCGCTCTCAGATCGAAACTGTCCTTCCGGGTCAGGAAGACCGTCGAACACCCTTGGTGTGCTCAACCTCGGCCCTTAGGGATGAACGCGGTACCGTCATCGGAGCTCTTGTTGTGTTTAGTGATCTCTCAAAGGTCAAGGCGCTGGAGAACGAGAAGAGGACTGCAGAGCGCTTGGCATCCTTCCGGTCTTTGGTCTCGGGCGTTGCGCACGAGATCAAGAATCCCCTCGTGGCCATTAAGACCTTCGCGGAGCTGCTCCCCGAACGATTCTCCGATACTGATTTTCGAGATGATTTCTCCAAGGTCGTCAGGACCGAGATTGATAGAATCGACGGGCTTGTGGGTCGCCTTAGGGGCCTCGCAGCGCCGAGGCTCGAAACCGGAGCCCCAACGGATATACGGGAACCAATCTCTGAAACACTCTCCTTGCTCCGGGGCCAGCTTGAGCAGACGCAAATCGCCGTTCAACGCAACCTGGGATCATCCCAAGCGCTCGTCACTATCGACCCCGCTCAAGCTAAGCAACTTTTCCTGAATCTCTTGTTGAACGCTATCGAAGCTATGACACCGGGAGGTCAGCTTGCTGTCAGCGTTGTACGGCTACAGCGCCACGGCCAGCCGTGGCTTCAGGTAGCAGTCAGCGATACGGGGCCCGGGGTCCCAGATGCAATCCGCTCGAAGATGTTTGAACCGTTCTTCACGACAAAACCGCGTGGCTCGGGGCTGGGCCTGGCCATCTGCCGCAGCATAACGGACGCTCACCAGGGTACGATACAGGCAGAGGCGGCAGTGCCGGGAGGGGGCACAACAATTCTCGTTGAGTTTCCAGCGGCCAACGTCCAGGCCCGGATCGAGGAGCAAACTGCGCTGCGTCGCTAGCCTGCCCCATCAGGCAAGAACGTCTGACGGTTTCAAGGTCGACAGGTAAGGGTGCTATGCTTCGCTAATCCGACGCAGTCGGCCCGAAATGATGGCGGTCCCAAGGTCTAGAAGTGCGGCATGAGGGTCTCATGAAAATCGCACCCAACGTTGCGGCTTTGATTCTGGTTTTCTGTGCAGGGGCAAACATGTCAATTGGCGTCTACGTGTTGAGTAGAAATCCTCGATCAGCCACTCATCGTGCCTTTTTCTTGTTCACCGTACCAGTTGCCGTGTGGGCCTTCGGTTTGGCTATGTTCCACGGTTACCAGCCGTCACCCCTCTGGAGCATGAGATTGGCCTTCGCAGGGGCCAGTTTGATCCCAATAGCGGTGCTCAGCTTTGCCGAACGATTTCCGGATCCAACCTGCGGCACATCCTCCGTCAACAGATGGCTGTTTACACCGATGGGCGTCGCGTTCTCGCTCCTCTCGTGGTCCCCGTGGATGGTAAGAGGAGTCGAACACTCGGAGAGCGAAGTCCGCCTGATCTACGGGTCGCTTCATATGTTCTTCGCTACATTTATGCTCGCGTGTTTCTGCTTTGCCACTTGGGTCCTTCACTCGACCTTCCGAGATGCGACAGGATTGCTCAGATTACAGACAAGATATCTTCTAATTGCGATTGCGGGGCCCGCCGCAATGGCCGTAACGACGAACATACTTCTTCCGCTGATGCTTGGCACATCTACGAACAGCAAATACGGGCCTCTCTTTTCACTCATATTGCTGGGCCTCATCGGCCACGCGATCATCAGACATCGCTTCATGGACATCCGCGTTGTCATCAAGCAGGGTGTCGTGTATCTCGCGGCGTTTATGGCAGCCGGTACACTCCTGGTCGTTCTGCTAGTCGCTTCAAATCTTATCCTCCGTGACGCGCAGTGGTTTAGCCCGCTCGAGATCGCGCTGGCACTCGGTGTCGCGGTGCTCTTCCACCCGCTCAAGACTCGGATCCAGCGCGCGTTCGACCGGTATCTCTACCGGGAGCCGTACGACTACCAACGTATCATTCGCGAAACCAGCCGCACGCTCAGCAATACGATCGAACTGCCCGCGATCTTGGACTGTACGGGCGGTGTCATCCGCGACATCCTCAAGCCAGAGTGGACTGCGGTCTACCTGCTCGACGAGGACGAGGCGCAGCTCGAACGGGTGTGGGAGGTGGCAGGAGAACCGACGCCACAAACCCTTGCGCTGGCATCGCCCCTGGCGGACCGGGCCGCGACCGTGCAGGCCCTTGTTTTCCGCGACGAGCTGACTGGCCGTGACGAGGGCGTTGACACTCTGAGGGACATGACCCGCCTCAATGCCGACGTGGCCGCGCCGCTGCTCGAGGAGGGGCGGCTGTTCGGGCTGATCGTGCTCGGCCCGAAGCGCTCGGGCAGCCCGTACTTCACCGACGACGCGGACCTGCTCCAGACGCTCGCGCACCAGTCCGCGGTGGCGATCCGCAACGCGCAGACGCACCAGCGCGTGGTCCAGGTCAACGAGGAGCTCCGGAAGACCCTGGCGACCATCGAGAGTGGGGTGGTCGCGGTGGGAGCCCGGGGACGGGTCACCGTGTTCAACAAGGCGGCGGAGCAGTTCACGGGGCAGCCGGCCGAGGCGCTTCGCGGGCGCGGCGTCGAGCAGCTGCCGCCGGTCTTGGGTCGGCTCATCGAGGCCACGCTGAACGATGGCCGGTCCCGTTCGCAGGTGGAAATCGCCCTGCCCGACCTGGTCGGCCAAATGGTGCCGCTCATGTGCACGATCTCCCCCTTGCGGAACCCACAGGGCGCCCTCGTGGGCGCGGTCGCGGTCTTCAGCGATCTCTCCCGCGTGAAGGAGCTGGAGCACGAGCGGCGGCGGGCGGAGCGGCTGGCTTCCATGGAGGCGATCGCCTCCGGCATGGTCCACGAGATCCGAAACCCCTTGGTGGCGATCAAGACCTTCACCCAGCTCCTGCCGAGCCGCTTCAACGACGCGACCTTCCGGGACAACTTCAGCCGGGTGGCCGGGCGGGAGATCGCCCGGATGGACGACCTCCTCGACCGCTTCCGGATGCTGTCCTCGGCCTCCCGGCAGCCCATGGAGCCGGTGGACGTCACGGTCCCCCTCCGGGACACCCTCGAGCTCCTCGATCCCCGGTTGGAAGAGCGCCGGGTCACCCTTCGCCGGGTCGGCGAGGGCACCCCTCGCCCAGTCCTCGGCAACGCACCTCAATTGGAGCAGCTTTTCCTGAACCTGTGCTTAAATGCCTTGGAAGCCATGGATCCGGGCGGGGAGCTCACGGTACGGGTTGCCGACCTCTCGGAAGGCGGCGGCTCCACGCTACTGGTCGAGGTTTCGGACACGGGCGGCGGTATACCGGAGGACATCATCGAACAGATCTTCAATCCGTTTGTGACAACCAAAGCCCACGGCACCGGGTTGGGGCTGGCCATCTGCCGCGCCATCACGGACGCGCACCGCGCCATCCTGCGCGCGCGCAACAACGTGGGCCGGCCCGGCTGCACCTTCACCGTGGAGTTCCCCGTGCCTGTCCCGAAACCGGCGAGAGTGACTGCGTGAGGACGGTCCTGCTGGTCTCGGAGGACGAGGCGCTGGACCTCCGGCTGCGCCGGGCACTGCCGGACTGCTCCGTCTTCCCCGCCCCGACCGACGCGGAGGCGCTCCGGACGCTCCGCCTCACCGAGGTGGATCTGGTCCTCAAGCACGTCACCCAGCCCGTCGGCGACCTCGACGGCTTCATCGCGAAGGCGCGGCAGCTCAGGCCCAGCGTGGTAGTCGTGTGCATACTGCCGGCCGAGGGCCTGTCGCCGGACGACGAGGCCGCGGCCGAGGGCGCCGATTTCGCCGTGTTGCACCCCTTCACCACCCCGCACCTGCGCGCCGTCCTTCGCCAGGCCGACGAAAAGCTCCGCCTCCTCCAAGAGGTGGCGGCGCTCCGGACGGCGCGGCGGACCGCGGGACCTGATCCGCTGGCCGAAGAGCCGGAGCTTGCGGGCGAAGGCCCCTCGAGCGAGCTGACCCAGGTCGCCAAGGAGTTCGCCAAGGCGCTGGCCGCGGGTTTCGACCTGCAGCGCGTGCTCGATCTCTTCCTCGACGCCGTCTCCGAGCTGGCGCGCCCGAGCCGGAGCGCGATCCTCCTCGCCGAAGACGAGCACCGGCAGTACCGGGTGCGCGCCTCCCGCGGGCTCTCGCCGCATCTTGTCGAGTCGGTGAGCCTCCCGGCCGACAGCGGCCTGCCGCTCTGGCTGATGGCCGAGGGGCGACTCATCCAGATCGAGGAAGCGCTGGGGCGGGCGACCGAGGCTTCGGCACGCGAGATTGCGCGGGAGATGGCCGTGCTGCAGGCCGTGGTCGCGATCCCGCTCAACTCGCATGGCGAGCTGGTCGGTATCCTGACGCTCGGCCGGCGCATCACGGGCGGCGCGTACGGGCGGCGCGAGACCGAGACGCTGTTCAACCTGGCGAGCCACCTTGCCGCGGCTATCCGCGACATCGGCATCCATCACCAGCTCCAGTACCAGAAGGAATTCAACGAGCGGATCCTCCAGCGCATGTCGAGCGGCGTCATCAGCATCGGGCCGGAGCAGCGCGTGGTGATCATGAACCGCCGGGCCGAGGAAATCCTGGGCATGGCCGCGCGCGACGTCCTGAACCGCGACCTGCGCGCCCTGCCGTCGCCGCTGGGCGATCTCCTCTACGAGACGCTCTCGCGCGGGCGCTCGGTCACGCGCAGCGAGATCCAGCTGGCGCTGCGGAGCCTCCCGCTCGAAGTCTCCACCTACCCCGTCATGGGCGAGGGTACGGCGCCGATGGGCGCAGTGTTGGTCTTCGAAGACCTGACGGCCCAGCGCCAGCTCGCGATGGAGCGGCGCGCCGCGGAGCAGCTCCAGCTTCTCACGCGCGTCGTGGCGCGGATCGCCGACGAGATCAAGAACCCTCTCGTGTCGATCAACGCCTTCATGGAGCTCCTGGGCGAGCGCTACGACGACGCGAGCTTCCGCCACCACTTCACCTCCGTGGTCGGGCGCGATGTGCGGCGGCTGGCGCAGATGTTCGACAAGCTGGCCGCGCTCGTCAACGAGGGCGACTACAAGCGCGACGTGGTGGACATGCGCACGGCCATCGAGGAGGCCCTCATCGAGATGGGTGTCGCGCAGATGCCCGCCGCGCCGGCCGACGCCCGCCTCCTCACCTTCACGGACGAGTCGACGCAGAAGCAGGTAACGGTCAATTTCTCTCTCGAGGGGAAGGCCTTCCTCGTCAAGGGCGACCGCGGCATGCTCAAGAAGGCCGTCGCCTACCTGATCTGGTACCTCCTGCGCAAGACGCCCGGGCAGGAGGCCAAGATCGCCGTGGCCATCTCCCACGTGGCCGCCGCGGAGCCGCTGCAGATCACGCTTGCCTCCCGCACCGCCGAGGTGAAGCCGGAGGAGCTCCGCGTGATCTTCGATCCCATCCAGGTCGTGCAGGAGAACCTCATCGACGTCGGGCCGTGCGTCAGCCAGCGCATTCTCGAAGCGCACGGCGGGCACCTCGATATCAAGCAGGAGCGCGCCGAGGTCAGCTTCACGGCGACGCTCCCGGTGACACAGCTGTGAGCGAGCGCGCGCGCATCATGGTGGTGGACGACGAGGTTGGGCCGCGGGAGTCCCTGCGGATGATCCTCAAGCCGAGCTACGACATCGCCACGGCGGACAGCGGCGACATGGCGCTGAAGACGCTCGAGGCCTTCAGCCCCGACCTGGTCTTCATGGACATCAAGATGCCGAAGATGGACGGCATCGAGCTCCTGCGACGGATCAAGGCCATCGACCCCACGATCGAAGCCGTCATGATCACGGCCTACGCCTCGCTCGACACGGTCAAGAACGCGCTCACTCACGGGGCCTTCGAGTACCTGATCAAGCCCTTCAGCCGCATCGACCTCGAGGACACCGTACGGCGGGCGCTGATCCGGCGTCAGACGGAGCTCGGCAAGAACACGCAGTTGTCGGGCCTCGTCAACGAGATGCGCGCGCTCTCGACCAAGACACGCACGCTCGAAGAGGAGGCGCGGCGGGAGCAGGCGGAGCAATCGCTCCGGGTGACCCAGCTGTCCATCCTCCGTGAGATCTCCCGCGGCATCCTGGGACAGCTCGACCTGGCCGAGCTGACGGCGGGCATCACCGCGCAGCTCAAGGAGTCCCTCGGCTACGACGAGGCCCAGGTGCTGCTGGGCGAGGCCCTCCCCGACGGGACGCGGAGAGAGGGCGCCCTCGTCTGCCCGATCCGGGACAACGGGGTGATCGTGGGCTTCCTCCTGGCGGCCAACCGCTCGAGCGCGCGGCCGATCGACCCGCGCGAGCACGAGCTGCTCGAGATGCTCGCGGATTCGCTCGCGGTCGCCATCCGCAATTCGCGACTCTACGGCGAGGTCGCCGAGACCAAGCGCTCGCTCGAGCAGCTGGTCCGCTCGGCCGGCGACGCCATCATCTCGCTCGACCGCCGCGGCAACATCACAGGCTGGAACCCGGCGGCCGAGCGGATCTTCGGCCTCACGGCCACGGAGGCGATCGGCCGCTCGCTGCGCGGGATGTTCCCGGAGCGCTACGAGAAGGCGGCGCGCCTGGCCCTCACCGGCGCTCAGCCCGCCACCTCCTTCGATCTCAGCGCCAATCGGCCCGACGGCAGAACGCTCAACCTGGCCGTGACGCTGTCTGGAGTGCCCGGCCGTGACGGCAGGGTCGACGGACTTCTCGCCATCGTGCGCGACATGACGTCGCAGCGCGAACTCGAGACCCAGATGCACCAGTCCGAAAAGCTCACCGCCCTCGGACAGGTGGCGGGCGGCATCGCGCACGACTTCAACAACCTGCTCCAGGCGATCCTCGGCTACTCGCAGCTGATGTCCAAGAACATGGAAAACGCCGACGTGATACGCCGGGGGCTGTCGGTCATCGAGACGGCGGCGACGGGCGGCGCCGAAACGGTGCGGCGCATCCAGAAGTTTGCGCGGCTCCGACCCGACGAGCCCTTCGTCTCGCTCGAGCTCAACCAGGTCATCCAGGACGCCGTCGCCATCACCCGGCCGCGGTGGGAGGAGCGCGTGGCCAAGGGCGGCGTGCCGCTCAGGCTCGACCTGCGCTTGGCACCCCTGCCCGACGTCATGGGTCGGCCGTCCGAGCTCAACGAGGTGGTCACCAACCTGATTCTCAACGCCATCGACGCCATGCCGGACGGCGGCACGCTCAGCATCTACACTCGCCCCGAGGGCGACGAGCACGTGGTGCTGACAGTCGCCGACACGGGCGTCGGCATGCCCGAGCATGTGCGCAAGCGCATCTTCGACCCGTTCTTCACCACCAAGGGCGAGGTGGGCACGGGGCTGGGGCTGTCGGTGTCCCACTCCATCATCGAGCGCCACAGCGGCGACATGCGCGTCGAGAGCGCGTCGGGACGCGGGACGACATTCACCATCGTCCTGCCGGTGGGCACGGCCGACGGCGCGCAGGCGCCGGCCGGCCCCGAGGTCGTCGTGGGCACCCGCAGCGCCCGCATCCTCCTCGTGGACAACGAGCTGCCGGTCATGACCATCCTCGGCGAGATGCTGACCGAGGCGGGCCACCACGTGCTGCCTGTGTCGAGCGGCTCCGAAGCGGTGCGCGTCTTCGTGCCGGGCGGCTTCGACCTCGTCATGACGAACCTCGGCATGACGGGCATGACGGGCTGGGACGTCGCGGAGCGCGTGCGCGCCGGCGACCCGCAGGTGCCCGTGGTCTTCATCACGGGCTGGGGACTGCAGGCCGAGGACCGGGAGCGCTGCAGGAAGCTGGGCGTGACCAACGTGCTCTTCAAGCCGGTGGGCCCGGCCGAGCTCCACGCGGCCGTCCAGGAGGCGCTGGCCGGCTCCGGACGCCGCCCGCCCGGTGGTCCCGTCGCCTAGCGCGGGACGTCGGCGCGCAACATGGCCTCGGGTTCCTTCCGGGCGACAGTCTCCTGCTTGATGTGCGGATCCAGCCGTCTGGGCCTCCCGATGATCGAGAGCTGGCAGTCACGGCTGCTTCGAGCGCGATGGTGCGCGGTCACCGAAGCGCCCCGACACCTCATGGTCCCGTCGACCGACGGCGTGCGGCACCTGCTGGCCGAAGCCGGGGGCCGCGACTTCCGCGCGGCGCCGGGGTCGTTGATCGTCAACGCCGGGGACATTGTGCTGTCGCTCATGCCGGGTGTGTCGACGCCCCACTCGTACGGCCAGTCGGCCTCGTTTCTGCGGAGGCTTCGCCGGTGGCTCGGTGCTGTCCTCGTCCTTCCAGCCCTGGGCTTTGCGTACGCGGAACGCCTGCCGCACAAGCCGCGCTCGGGAGACATGATCTTTACCGCCAGGAAATGAGCGCCGTCCGCACCATGCGGCCGCTCGCGCTCATCCCCGCCTTCAACGAGGCGTCATCTCTCGAGGACGTCATCAAGCGGATCGAGGCTGCGCACCCGGGTCTCCCGGTGGCCGTCATCGATGACGGCTCCACGGACGAGACGACCGCGGTCGCCCGGCGGGCGGGCGCCTACGTGCTGCGCCTTCCCTTCAACATGGGCTATGGCGCGGCGCTCCAGACCGGCTACAAGTTCGCCCTCCGCGAAGGCTATGACTGCGTCGTCCAGCTCGATGGCGACGGCCAGCACGAGCCGGCCGACATCCCCGCCCTCCTCGACGTCATCGAGCGCCGGGAAGCCGACCTCGCCCTCGGGTCCCGCTTCCTCGGCGGCACCGGCTATCGTCCGCCGCTGCTCCGCCGTCTCGGCATGAACCTCTTCCGTTTCCTGGCCTCGAACCTGACCGGGGTGAAGCTCTCGGACGTGACGTCCGGCTTCCAGGCGCTCAGCCGGGACCTCCTGACGTTCTTCGCCGCCGACCGCTATCCGGCCGACTATCCGGACGCGGACGTCATCGTCATGCTCCGGCGCGCAGGTTTCAGGATCAAGGAGGTTCCGGTCACGATGTACCCTAACGCGCGGATGAGCTCCATGCACTCCGGCCTCCGCCCCATCTACTATGTCTTCAAGATGCTCCTCTCGATCGTGCTGACGCCGCTCCGGCACGAAGCGGTCGAGCGAAAGGGGGACTGACATGGATCCATTGCGGATGACCACGCACCAGCAGCTCTTCGCCGTGCTCACGTCGGCCATCCTCTTCTTCCTCATCATCGAGCTCGTGAGACGGCGCAAGCTCCGCGAGGAGTACTCGTGGCTCTGGCTCCTGACGGGCGCCACGATGATCGTGCTCGTGGTATGGCAGCAGCTCTTGATCATCATCACCCTCGTCATCGGCGCCGTCTCACCGGTTACCACGCTCCTTCTCTTCTCGCTGCTCTTCTTACTGGCCACCGCGATCCATTACTCGGTCATCATTTCTCGCCTGAGCACCAACGTGAAGACCCTCGCCCAAGAGCACGCGCTGCTCGCCGGCGAGCTCGAGCGCCTCCGCCGCCGGTAGTGTCACCCGCCGCCGGCGAGCCGCGGCCCCGCGTCGCGATCATCCTCGTGACGTACGACGCGAGGGACCGCCTCGAGCGCTTGTACGACAGCATCGTCAGCCTTCAGTACCCCCCCGATCGCCGTGCCCTTCTCGTTATCGACAACACCCCAGGCCGCTCGTCGGCGGAGTGGCTCGCCGCGCACGCCCCCGACGTCCGCGTGATCGTCCCCGGCGAGAATACGGGCTACGCGGGGGGCAATGCCATCGGCATGAAGGAGGCGCTCGGCATGGGCGTCGACTACGTCGCCATCCTCACGCAGGACACCCTCCCCGATCCCTCGTGGCTTCATGAGTTGGTGGAGGTTGCCGAAGGGCACCCGCGAGCCGGCGTGATTCAGCCGAAGATCCTTCGGCGGGACGAGCACGGCGGAGTCGTCGTCAACTCGTGGGGGAACGATCTGCATTTTCTCGGGATCGGTGTGTCAGGCGGAGACGGCCAACCGGACCGCCCGCTCGAGGTTCGTGAGATCGGCTACGCCAGCGGCGCGAGCCTCATGTGTCGAGCGGCCGCGCTTCGCCACGTCGGATCGTTCGACCCGGCTTTCTTCATGTATCACGAGGACACCGATCTCTCCTGGCGGTGCCGGCTCGCAGGCTACGAGGTGCTGGTGGCGCCCCGCGCGGTCGTCCATCACGACTATGACTTTGGGCGAAATCCCGACAAGCTCTTCTACATCGAGCGAAACCGGCTGATCAATCTCCTCACGCACTATCGCTGGCGAACGCTCCTCCTCCTCGCGCCGGCCCTCTGCGCGTTCGAAGCCATGATGCTCGCGCATGCGCTGTGGACGGGTTGGTTTTGGAAGCGCCTGTCGGTGTACGGATTCTACCTCCGGCCGACGACGTGGGCCCACGTGCGGCGCAAACGCCGCTGGATCCGATCGCTCCGCCGCGTGCCGGACAGGGAGGTCGCCAGACATCTCACGGGCGCGATCCACTTTCCGGCCCTCGACAACTTCCTGGTGCGGTACGTGGTCAACCCGGTCCTCGGGGTCTACTGGCGAGTCATCCGACGCCTGATCGCGTGGTGAACCCGTGGGCCGTCCGGTTTGCGGCCCTGCTCCCTGGTGTGCGAGACTCGAAACACACCGCCCGCCGGACCGAGAGGGAACGCGCCCCATGGCCAGGCATTCTTCGGGACCCACGCCGCCCGAGACGTTCGACTACGAGAAGTACCAGCACCACCTCGACCTGGTGCGCACGTACGGGCCGACCGCGCTGTTCATGGACCGCGTCATTCGCAAGATCAGCGCGCCCCTCAAGGGCCTCGATGTTCTCGACCTCGGCTGCGGCATGGGCCACCTGAGCCTGCTCGTGGAGCGCCACAACCGCGTCGTCTCCTACGACCCGGCCTTCGAGGGCGTCAAGACCACCCGCGCGCGGCGGCGCACGCGCGGCGGCTTCGTGGTGGGCGGCGGTGAGCACCTGCCCTTCCGCGACGGGAGCTTCGACGCCATCCTGCTCATCGACGTGCTCGAGCACATCGCCGACGACGCGGGCGTCGCGCGCGAGGCCATGCGCGTGCTGCGGCCGGGCGGCCGCGTGCTCTGCATGGTGCCGGAGAACCAGGCGCTCTACTCGCACGCCGACGAGGCCAATGGACACCTGCGGCGCTATGCCCGCGACGAGCTGGTGCGCCTCTTTCCGGCCTGCGCCCCGGAAGTCCTTTTCGACTACGGCTTCCCGTTCATGCGCATGTACTTGAGCGTGCTCGGGCAGGTCCACGACGCCGTGGTCCCGCGGGAGGCGCCGGCGGGCCTCAAGCGGGCGGCGATGCGCGCCGCCTCCGTCACGCTCGCGGCGCTCTTCTCGCTCGACCTGCTCTTCGCCGGCTGGTTCCGCGGCGTCGAGATCGTTGCCGTCTTCCGCAAGCCCGCCGCCTCAGCGCGCTAGCGGGGCGGGCACCTCGCGCTTCGGCCATCAGCCGGCTACAGCCGCTCGATGATGGTGCCGATCCCCTGCCCGAAGCCGATGCACATGGTCTGAAGCCCGTAGCGCTTCTTCGCGCGCTCGAGCTCGTGGAGCAGCGTGTTCATGAGCCTCCCACCCGAACAGCCGAGCGGGTGGCCGAGCGCGATGGCGCCGCCGTTGACGTTGACGCGATCCATGTCGGGGTGGAGCTCCCGCTCCCACGCGAGCACGACCGAGGCGAAGGCCTCGTTGATCTCGAAGAGATCGATCTGATCGATCTTGAGGCCGGCCTTCTTGAGCACGCGCTGCGTCGCCGGGATCGGGCCCGTCAGCATGATCGTCGGGTCCACACCGGCCAGCGAGGTCGCCACGATGCGCGCGCGCGGCGTCAGCTTGAGCGCCTTGGCGCGCGCCTCGGACATGATGAGGAGCGCCGCGGCGCCGTCAGAGATCTGCGACGAGCTGCCCGCGGTGACGACGCCGTCGGGCTTGAAGGACGGCGCGAGCGAGGCGAGCTTCTCCCAGTTGACCGGCACCCGCACACCTTCGTCGGTGTCGAAGACGCTGCCGTCCGGCAGCGTGATCGGCGCGATCTCACGCTTGAACCGCCCCTCGGCGATCGCGCGGCCTGCCTTCTCGTGGCTCTGGCCGGAGAACTTATCCAATTCCTCGCGCTTGAGCCCCCACTTCTCCGCCAGCATCTCCGCGGAGATGCCCTGGGGGACGATGTTGTAGAGGGCCTGCAGCCGCGGCGAGAGCGGCCCCTCGCCCGGTCCCGAGGCGTTCGAGCCCATGGGCACGCGGCTCATGTTCTCGATGCCGCCCGCGATGACGCACTCGTACTGGCCGGACATCACGCCCATCGCGGCGAAGTTGGCGGCCTGCTGTCCCGACCCGCACATGCGGTCGAGCGTGGTGCCGCAGACGTCCAGCGGGAAGCCGGCGATGAGGGCGGCGTTGCGGGCGATGTTGAAGCCCTGCTCGCCCAGCTGGTCCACGCAGCCGATCACGACGTCCTCGACCTCGGCCGGGTCGATCTTGGTCCGTTCGACCAGGGCCTTGAGCGTGTCGGCCAGCAGATCGTCAGGCCGGACGGTCGAGAGCTTGCCGTTGCGCTTTCCGACGGCGGTGCGTGCCGCCCCGACGATCATCGCGTTGTTCATGGCTGCCTCCGTGTCTGGATGAAAAGCGTGGGATCACGCGCGGCGGCGCTTGACCTGGTCGCTGAGCTTGCAGAAGGCGCAGATCTCGCCGGTGGTGACCTGGCCGCAGACCGCGCATTCGTTGAGCACCGTCGGCTCCGCGCGCTCGAAGACCCCGCGCGCCTTCTCGAGAAAGCCGAAGAGGAAATTGTGCTTCGCGCCCGGCGAAGCCTCTTCGAGCCTGTCGAGGATCTGCTTGTGGGTGATGGACGTGGCGCCCTTGGCGAACGGGCACTCGTCCACGATGTAGTCAATGCCGCGCAGGAAGGCGTAGGCCGCCGTCTCCCGCTCCGACAGGCGGTAGAGCGGCTTGACGCGCCGGACGAGCTTCGGGTGGGTCGAGGCGAGCGCGGGCGACTGGCGCGACAGCGAATCCATCTGCCAGTGGAGCACGTTGCCGAAGAGCACGGCTGCCTCGTCATCCAGGTTGTGGCCCGTCGCGATCACCGGGTAGCCGTGGTCGACGGCCGCGCGGTTCATGAGGTAGCGCTTGGAGAGACCACAGGCCGAGCAGGTCGGCCGCCGCGTCGCCTTCTGGACCTCGGGGATGCCCGCTCCGACCGTCTCGGCGACGGACTCGACGACCAGCTTCTGGCCGCGCGAGGCGGCAAAGGCTTCGCACCTGGCCTTGGACTCGACCGAGTAGTCGAAAATGCCCAGGTCGAGGTAGAGCCCGGCCGTCTGGTAGCCCGTCTCGATCAGCACGTCCCAGAGAGCGAGCGAGTCCTTGCCGCCGGAAACGGCTACGAGGACGGGCTCCTCGGTCGTGAACATCTTGTGCTTGCGGATGGCTTCGGCGACCTGCTTGCGGAAGAATTCCTGGAAGTCGGGCGCGCAGAAGGCGGCGTTGTGCCGCGGCAGCTCGATGACGGCGCCCGCACCGCACTTGCGGCACTTCATTCGGAGGCGCTCTCGCTGGGGGTGGCGCGCTCGCTGGGCGCGGCGCTCCCGCCCGACATGACCGGGCGCACTTCCAGCTCGTCGCCGTCCCCCACGACCTCGTCGCCCGTCAGGAGAGCGGCGCCGCGGATCACGAGCACGGTCCCCGGCAGGATGTCGAGATCGCGGAGCACGTCCTTGACGCGCTTGCGCCCTGGCATCTCGACCTCGCGGTTCGGATTGCGGAGCTTGATCTTCACGGCTGGATTATAGCCCACCGTGCGGGGACATGATACTAAGGTGGGGTGTCCATGGCCGACTCCGACCGCCCGCATCCGCACGCGCGCGCGCCGTGGCAGACGCGCTCGACGCGCCCCGTCTACGAGAACCACTGGATCAAGCTGCGCGAGGACGTGGCGCTCCTGCCCGACGGCCGCACGACGATCTACGGAGTCGTGGACGCGGGCGAGTGCGTGGGCGTCCTGCCCTTCGTGGACGCCGACACCGTCCTCCTGGTCGGCCAGTACCGCTACGTCGCGGAGGGCTTCTACTGGGAGATCCCGACGGGCTCCCAGCACGCCGGCGAGAGCCTCGAGCAGGCGGCCCAGCGCGAGCTCGCGGAGGAGGCGGGGTGTGAGGCGGGCCAGCTGGGGAGGCTCTGCGACTTCCACACCTCGAAGAGCATCATGCGCGAGACCGCCCACCTCTACCTGGCGCGCGACTTGCGCCCGGCCTCCCGCCCGCCGGACGCGACGGAGTTCATCGAGCGGCGCGAGTTCCCCTTCGCCGAGGTGGTGCGCATGGTCGAGCGCGCCGAGATCAAGGACTCGATGAGCGTCATCGCGGTCCTCCACGCCGCGCGCCTCCTCACCGCGGGTGCTTGACTTGCCATGAAGGGGCTCGCGGCTGACGCGACAGATCAGAGCTTGCCGACGAGATACATCGTGCCGGTGGGCGCGGGAACCCCGGCCGCAGGCTCGAGCGTGACCGCGAAGGTGTCCACGGCCGCCTGAATCGGCGCCACGCGCAGGCTGCCGACGCCCTTGGCGTCCACGGTGAAGACACCAGCGGGCTGAGGCGCGCCCTTGCCGGCGATCGCCCAGAGCTCGTAGGCCTTGCCCTCCGGCGCCGGCGGCAGGCCCTGGGCGACAAGGAGGCCGCCCGCCGTCGCGTGCCAGAGTATCGTCGCCTTGGCGCCCGGCGCGGGCTCGAGCCCCGAGAGCGCGACAACCTGGGCCGCGGGGTCGCGGAGCAGCGCGACCAGCGACTGCTGGCGCTCCGCCTCCTGCTTGAGCGCCGCCGCCTCTTGCGCCAACTGGGTGAGCCGCCGGTCATAGGCCGCCGACACGACCAGCCCAACCGCGATCGCGGCGATGCCGGCGGCCATGGCGCCCGAGAGGACGAGAGTCCACGTCGACCAGCGCGGCCGATCCGGCTTGACGGAGGACAGTGGTGTCCGCACCACGGCCTCGCCCGAGCGGCCTTGGGCGTCGATGCGCGCCATCAGCGCGGCCTTGACCGTGGGCGACGGGGTCGCGGTGGTCTCCGCGGCAAGCCCGGTGACCGCGCTCTCGCAATCCCGGAGCGCGGCGATCGCCTCGGCGTCGCCCGCGGCGAGGAGCGCTTCGAATCGCGCGCGGTCCTCCGCGCCGAGCGCTCCCACCGTGTAGCCCGCGGCCAGCTCGGCGACCTCGTCCCGGTTCATGGCTCCGCTGGCCCCTCTCCCGTCATCAGGCTCCGCAGCCGCTCGAGCCCCAGCCGCGCCCGCGTCTTGACCGTGCCGAGCGGCTCGCCCAGCCGGCGGGATCCCGCACGGTCCTCCGGATCGAGCCGAGCGCGGGCCCGGCAAAGGTGCCGTAGAAGCGGCCGAAGGCCTCTCGGTCGCCCTGGGCGATCCTGGAGAGGAGCGCGACGGAGGCGTCCGTCGGAGTCCCATCGGACTCCATATGGGCGTAATGACTACCAGCCATGCCGCCCGGGGTCAACACATCCGGGCGCCCGTCCCCGCCCGTAGAACCGTGTAGCGGGAGGGTGCTGGTCCGAAACCCTTCAGCGGTCGGACCCGCGCGTGTCCGGCGACCCGGGGCGCTAACGGATCGGACCGGCGGCCGCGCGAAGCCGCTCGAGCGCCGCGCGGTACGCGGCGTTGTCCGGATCCCGCGCGATCGCGCGCGTGAGCAGGCGCTCCGCGTCGGCCCGGCGACCGAGTCGCTCGTAGAGGTCCGCGAGACCGTTGACCAGCAGCGGGATCGCCGCGTGGCTCCCGGGCCGCACGCTCAACGCCTGCTCGTACTCCGCGGCCGCAAGGTCGTACCGTCCCTGCCGCAAGTACTGGTTGCCCTGGTTGTAGTAGTCGACGAAGAAGCTCTCCGGCACGCCGGCCGGCACGCGGCCGAAGATCATCCATGCGATCACCGCGCCGGCGACGGCCCCGACGGCGAGATCGCGCAGGCGACCGTGGCGCGCGGCGTCCACGTATCGCGCGAGCATCGCCGCGCCCAAAATCGCGAACGGCACGAGCAGCGGCAGCCGGTAGCGGCCCGTTACGAAGAAGAGCGCGAGCACCGCGACGAGCGCGACGACGAACGTCCGGTGCACGAGCAGCCGGCGGTCGCGCCCGGCCAGGAAGAAGCCGAGCAGCCCGATCACCGCGACCGCGCCGAACGTCGGGAGCGGCAGCGCCAGGACCGGCATCCGCGCGCGGTAGAAGTTGAAAGTCCGACTGTCGGTGATCTCCTCGTCGCTCACCGCCCACCACGCCTTGCGCGCGAAGCGCGCGAGGCTCGTGCCGGGCACGCTCAGCACGTCCCGCCATCCCTGCCGGTACCAGAACGCGGACACCGCTGCCGCGCCGAGCGTCCGGCCCGTGCGGCGCTCCGCCTCGCGGCGAAAGCCGGCTTCCTCCTCTGAGAGGTTCGACGTGGAGAACGGCGGGCTCGTGTACCGGCCGGTGAGGTTGCCGGCGTGGTTGCCGAGGTAGAAGTTGTGACCGCCGTTCGACGCGATGGCGACGAATTCGCCGTCGGCCAGGTAGTTGTGAAGCGTCGCCGGCACGACGGTGAGCGCGGCCGCACCCGTGAACGCGGCGAGCGCGGCCAACGCGCGCCGGCGATCGTGGCGCCCGCGCACGACGATGTCGAACCACGCGCACGGCACGAGGACCACGAGCAGCGCGTGCGCGAGCACGGCGAGACCGACGGACGCACCGGCCAGCCCCCACGCCGACGGGCGGCGGCGTGAGCCGGCCCGCGCGATCGCCCAGAAGGCGAGGGCGGTGAGAAAGAACACCAGGCTCGTCTTCTCCGGCAGCGACTCGTAGAAGACCGGCGCGAGACAGCCGCCCACGACCAGCGCGGCGACGACGGACGGCCACGGGGCGAGCGCGTGGCGCGCGGCCAGATACGTGAGCGCAACGGCCGCGACGCCGAGCGCGACGTTGAGCAGGCGGATCCAGCCGAGGTCGTCTCCGCCGACGCGATACGCGACGGCCAGGACGTACGCGTAAAGCGGCGTGGTGAAGAACGTCGCGCCGCGCCCGAGCTCGCCGTGCGTGATCCGGAGCGCCCAATCGTGGAAGTGCTGCTCGTCGCCGACGCGCCACGCCAAGTACGCATCGCTGCGGGCCGACACGAGGTTGGCGATCCGCACGCCCGCGGCGAGCGCGAACGTTGCCGCGAGCGCCGCGAACCGCACCACTCGCGCCCTATTCACTCGGATGGCTCAATCGGCTCGTGTGCATCACGAACACCACGGGCGTGCACCCTCCCCAGGAGCCTCAGGCACGGCGTCCACAAAGGTCTCCTCGCGAGCCGAGGGGGCCCGCCTGACTGAGCGCCATCCTAACCCACCGAGGCTTGTTCCCCTTGTCGAGGAAGCCGGACCGTGAGGAGACCCAGCATCACCAGCCACCCGAGCAACGCGACGGCGGACGCGGGGATGAATCCCGTGGGAAGGAAGCGGAACTCCACCCGGTGCTCACCAGCGGGGACCCACACGCCCATGAAGAGTCCGTTCGCTCTGACGACCCGCGCGGCCTTGCCGTCGATCGACGCCGACCAGCCCGGATAGTCGGACTCGAGCCAGACGACGAGCGCCTCGGTCTCCGCGCGCACGAAGGCGCTCATTCCGTTCGGCCGGGGGCTTCCGCTCACGACAACGCCTCGGAGACCGTGACCGACGCGCTCGCCCCGCGTCACGAACGCCTGACGACCACTGGAGTACCCAGCGTGCTCCGAGACCTCACCCAGCGCCGGGCTGGCCCTGGCGGCCACCGTCTCCGGAATGGAGATTCGGGGAGCGACGCGGTCGATCTCCCAGAGAAGCTCCGTCTTGCGCTGGGCGGCTCGGGTCCAGTCTGGGCTCGAGGCGAACGAGGGGTCGGACGTGAGCACGTAGCGCACGCCGAGGAACGCCAGCCGGCGCGCCAGCCGCTCAGAGGGCGGCACGTTTTCCACGAGACCGAGCATGGCCTGATGCCCGCTCACGTTCAGGAACTCGACGCCACCGACGTGCTCCACGCCGGCGATGCGCGCGAGGTTCGGCACGAGTTCCCTGCGATAGGTCGCGTAGAGATGGCGGACCGACGTTACGTCTTCACGGTAATGGTCGCGATGATAGACGCGAGCGGGCTCTCCCCGGCGAAGCAGTGCGAGCTCCGGAACGTCCCGCAGGTCGTAGTAGTCCCTTCTCGCTGTCAGGTTCACCCTCTGGTTGACGGCCACGACTTCCAGGATGCAGAGCAGCGTCACGCCCCACGCCACGCGGGAAGCCGGCCCGTTGCGGAGCCTGCCGGGGATCGAGTGCACGCCCCAGCCTGCCGCGAGCGACAGCCCGAGGTGGAGCAGGTAGGCATATTTCTCGGGAAAGCGAAACACCGCCAGCAGTTGATGGAACGGCACCGCCGCCGGGTTGTTCGCGCCGAGCGCCAGGAACGCTCCGGCAACGGCCACCCCGAGCCAGAAGCGCCCCGCGCGACCGCCTCGAACCAGCGCGAGCAGCGCGAGAGCCGCCGCGACCCAGCCCACGTAGAGCGACAGGAACAGCGGGACCTGTCCCCCCGGATAGGTGGTGAAAATGTCCCAGTCGGAGGAGGAGAGCGGTGGCGGCAGGACGAGCCGCTGGAGATCGCTGAACCGCAGCGACTGCTCCAGGATCTCGGTCACCGGCAGGCCGCCGTAGCGGTTCGATAGCGTGAAGGCCTCGTACGCCGCCACGAGTTGCGGGGCGCAGAGCACGGCGGCGGCGGCGTAGATCGTCACGAGCCGCGCCAGCCCACGAAGTCGCGCTCCCCCACCCACTGTCACGAGCCGGGCCAGCGCGACCATACCGGTCATGACCGTGACGTCCGGAGCGCCGGCAAGCACCTGCATCGCGACGACGCCGGCCGCCAGAGCCAGCCGACGCCACGATGGCGCTTCGGTGTCCCGCTCGAACGCGAGGAGCACGAGCGGGGTCCAGGCCGCCGCCTGGAGGAGGTTCACCATGTTGATCGAGCTCACCGTCCAGCCTCCCAGCGCATAGACCGCGGCCGACGCGCAGGCCGCCGGCCTCGCCTGCCCGAGGAATCGGCCATAGGCGTACGTCGCGAGGGCCGCCAGCGCCAGGTGGAACACGATCAGCAGGCCGAGGGCGTGCGCGGGGTCGCGGAGCAGGAGCAGCAACGACGGCGGGTAGAGCGCGCCGGACTGCGGATCGGCGAAGAATGGCCTGCCGGCCAGGATCGTGCCGTCCCAGAACGGCAGGACGCCCTGGCGAAGCGAGTCGGCCAGGAACTGCTTCATGGGCACGAAGAAGATCTGGAGATCCCGGAAGTAGAGGACCTCGTCGCCGAAGAGCGGCCCGCGGAGCAGCCAGGCGACCGCGAGGAGCAGCGCCACGACCGCCACGGCGTCCTGACGTCTCAATCGACGTCGGGTCCGAGCGGCGCTGTGTTCCGAGCCGCTCACGGCTTCGTGTCGACGCGGCTCCCCCCGCGGTCGACCAGGTAGCGGGGCCGGCCCTTGATCTCGTCGTACATGCGGGCGAGGTAGCTGCCGATCAGCCCGAGACTGAACATGAGCGCGCTGCCGATGAACAGCTCGAGCAGGATGACGGTGGTGAACCCGTCGAGGGCGCGGCCGGTGAGCTTCTGGAAGAGCGCGATGCTCCCAAAGACCAGGCTCACGCCGAACGTCACCCCGCCGAGGACGGTGACCAGTTGCAGGGGCGCCGAGGAGAACGACGTGAGGGCGGCGGCCGAGTACCGGAGCAAGCGCGGGATCGTCCAGGCCGATCTCCCGCCCGCCCGGGCGGGAACGTCGAAAAGGATCGAGACGGTTCGGAAGCCCATCCACTTGACGAGCCCGCGGAAGAACAGGCTCCGCTCGGGAAGGAGGCGATACGTGTCGACCACGCGGCGATCGAGGAGCTTGAAGTCGGTGTGGTTCCTGATGTCGAGACCCGAGCCGGCGCGGAACACCCGGTAGAACAGGCCCACGAGCCGGCGCGCTCCCGGCGCCTCGTCGCCTCGCTCGCGCTTGCACGCCTCGACCACCTCGGCGCCGTCGAACCAGTGCCGGACCATCAGGGGCAGCAGCTCGGGCGGATGCTGGAGGTCGCCATCCATCACGATCACCGCGTCGCCGCTGGCGTGATCGAGACCCGCCGCGATCGCAGCCTCCTTACCGAAGTTGCGGCTGAGACGCACGAGCTCGATGCTGCCGGGCCGGGCGCAGGCCGCCTTGTGGACGCGCATGGCGGTGTCGTCCTCGGAACCGTCGTCGACCACGACAATCGTGACCCGCAGCTCCCGATCGAAGCCGTGGAGCGTCGAGAGCACGGCGTCGATCGTCGCCGCGATCGACTCGGCTTCGTTGAACGCGGGGACGACGACGGTGATCGACCTGACCGGCGTCACCATCATACGTCGATCTGGCCGGAACCGGTCCGCGTCACCCTGCGGACCGCTCGGCCTTGGCGATCTCCTCCGAGCGTAGACGTAGCATCACCGCCGACCAGTTCTTGCTGGGCTGACGGCGCATGGATGGAAGCTACTTCCTGACCGTGGCCTCTTCCACGATCACGGGGTAGCTGTAGCCAGGGCCGAACTCCTTGTTCCGGGCCATCTTCCCCTGAACCAGCACCTCGTCGCCCACGGCCACGGTGTCGGCGGTCGTCACCGTGAGGTCCGCGTTCTTCTCGCCGGCCGCGCCCGAGCCGTCGCGGATGTGGACCCAGTTCTTGCCCATGATGTTGGCGTTGAACTTGACCACCCTGCCGCGGACGGCCACATCCTTGCCGGCCAGCTCGGCCGCCTGGGCGTAGACCTCGGCCACGGTGCGGCCTCTGTCACCCGCGGCCTTGGCGGCCTTGATCTCACCGACGTCAGGGGCCGGTGCGATGCCTCCTGGGTGGGGCGCCGCGGCCCTGCCTGGGCCCGGAACGCCGGCCGGCTGCGAACCTGCGGCGGTCGACTCGCCGCCCGGCGGCACGAGCGTGCCGAAGTAGATGCGGTCGAAGGTTTTGTTGAGCGACTCGCTCTTGAAGTTGAACATGAGCGTGGCGCCGGTCACGCTGACCCTGGCGCCCTTCTGGACCGGGGTCTTGCTGACCGCGGCCCACACCTCGCCGCTGTCGGTCCTGAGCTTGAGGTAGACGTAGGAGGCCACGTCCTGGGTCTCGATCACCTCGCCGTTGATCCTGCCGCCGCCGCCGGCGGGCATGCCGGTCGGAGCCGCGAGTTGGTCCACCTTGCCCGAGGCCTCGACCTTCGGGCCCGAGGCTTCGGTCTTCTGGCCCGAGGCCTCGACCTTCGGGTCGATAGCGCCGGATTTCTTATCGCACGCTAGGGTGAACACCAAAAAGAAAACGAGCAGATACCGCATGAGATGACCTCCTCGACCCCGGGGAGCTGCCTCACCGTTAGTTTGCGCCCCTCCCGGCACGCCTACCCTACCACGAAGCTCGGCAGGAGGTCGCGGTCGGGGGGGCGGGCGATCCATGCTAAGATCCTACTCGCGCCGGAACAACCGCCGGCCGGCGGGAGCGCGTGGCCCCGGCTGAACCGACATCGCGAAGAGAGCTCATGTGCCCAGCAAACGGGACCGGGTAGGCATCGTGCTGCTGCTCGGCTTCGTCGCTGTGCTCACGGCGTCGTCGCCCGATGCCGGCCCGCTCGCACGGGAACGCGGGCGGCTCGCCACCGAGGAACCGCGGCGTGCCGTCCCGATGAACTACGATCCCGCGGCCCCGTCAGTGCCGTGCGACACCGCATGCCACAGCCTGTCTCCCTACCGCCGGGAGCAGACCCACCAGGCGCCGGAGTGCATCGCGTGCCATATGCGGGCGGAGGACATCGCGCGCGAACAGGCTTCAGCAACCCAGGAGCACTCCGCGCCCGGACCGGCGGCCGAGACCGGCCGCCGGTCGATCGAGGGAACACTCGTGCAGGACCAGAAGCGCGCCCGACTGCGTCTCAAGGGGCGCCCGATGGTCGTGCCGGCGACGGTGCCGCCGGCGCCCGCGGGGATGGTCTACATCCCTTCAGGCGAGTTCATCATGGGCTCGAACATCCGCTGGAACGACGAGTCGCCCGAGCACGTCATCTCCCTGCCCGCGTACTTCATCGACCGCTACGAGGTGTCCAACGCGGAGTACAAGCGCTTCGTCGACGCGACCGCTCACAAGCCCCCCGACCACTGGAACGGCCCCGCGTTCCCCGACGCGCTGGCGCGGCACCCAGTCACGTTCGTCAGCTGGCACGACGCCGCGGCCTACTGCCGGTGGGCGGGCAAGCGCCTGCCCAGCGAGCAGGAATGGGAAAAAGCCGCCCGGGGCACCGACGGACGGCAGTATCCGTGGGGCGACGTGTTTCACGAGACCCGCTCGAATAATCCCCAGAAAGGCTCGAAGGGCACGGAGCCGGTCGGCTCGTACGAGAACGGCAAGAGCCCGTACGGTCTCTACGACATGTCCGGCAATGTATGGGAGTGGGTCGATGCGTGGTACAAGCCGCACCCGGGCAACACGGTGCCGAGCGAGGAGTTCGGCGAGAAGTACCGGGCCTCCAAGGGTGGGTCGTGGTTCAACTGCCTCTTCTACAACTGCGGCATCAGCGCTCCCAGCTACAACCGCGCCTTCCTCGCGGCCATCACGAGGAACTCCAGTCTCGGGTTCCGCTGTGTCAAGGACGTCGATGCGCGCTGAGCGCCGCGCCCGGTACCCGACCGCGCTCGTCGTGGCCGTGATGGCCGCGATCGGCATCGCGCTCCCGGCGCTCGCGCAGTCGCCGGGCGGCGCCGGCGACGGGCACCGCCAGATGCTCGTCCGGCGGATGGTGCTCGTGCCGGCCGGCGAGTTCACGATGGGCACGGACCGGGCACGCGAGAAGCCGGTCCCCGTCGCCTATGGACTCCAGCGACCCGCGTACGAGAACGAGGAACCGCGACGACGCGTTCATGTCGACGCGTTCTACATCGACCGGTTCGAGGTCACGAGAATCGAGTACCGGCAGTTCCTCAAGGCCACGCAGCCGAACGCCCTCGACGCCAAGCGCGACGCGGAGCTCAAGGAGGGGAGCATGTATCCGGTCGTCAGCGTCACGTGGCTCGACGCGGATCGCTACTGCCGCTGGAAGGGCGCACGACTGCCGACCGAAGAGGAGTGGGAGAAGGCGGCGCGAGGGACCGACGGCAGGCGGTTCCCGTGGGGCGACGAGTACAGCGACGGCAAGACGAACATGCAGCAGGGTGGGCTCGCCCCGATCGGCTCGTTCCCCGAGGACACGAGCCCGTACGGCGTCATGGACATGGGGGGCAGTGTCGGCGAGTGGACGAGCAACTGGTACAAGCGGTATCCGGCGAACACCGCCGAGGATCCCGACTACGGCGAGACGCTCCGGGTCGTCCGCGGCGGCTCGTGGGGCGGTACGGGCCACTACAACGTGCCGTACTTCGGGCGGACGGCGTACCGAGGGCAGTCCGACCCTGCGCAGCACTTCGAGAACATCGGGTTCCGGTGCGGCCTGTCGGCGGATGTGGCGAAGCGCTAGCCGGTCGCGCCCCCGGCGCACGTCTGTGGTCGCCGCCCGCGCGGCGGCGGTGACCGGCATCGCGGCCGCGCTGCTGGCCCTCGCGGCCTACTCCGGCGCGGACTCGCGGCCGGCGGCCGAGCGGCAGTTCCTCGGCAACGACGTCTGCGCGGGATGCCACTACGTCCAGCACGCCTCGTGGGCCAAAACTGCGCACGGCAAGACGTTCGCAGCGCTGCGGCCCGGCGAACGCAAGGCCATGAAGACTCAGTTGGGTCTCGATCCCGGCCGAGACTACACGCGCGAGCCGGCCTGTCTCGGCTGTCATACGACCGGATACGGGCGTCCGGGCGGCTTCGTCAGCATGGTGGCGACACCGCCCATGGCGGGCGTGGGGTGCGAGGCGTGTCACGGGGCAGGCAGCGACTACGTCGAGCAGGTCATGCGTCGCAAGTACAGCTTCGCGCACGCGGAGATCGACGAGCTCGGGCACATCGGCTACGTCGCGCGGGAGCACTCGGCGGGCACGCCGGGACACGCGGGCGGAGCGTCGGGCGACCATGGTTCGAGCCACGGCGCGCACCGTCCGAGTCCCGGCGGTCACCAGACGTCCGGTCACGACCCCGACACGGCCGAGGGCCCACTCGACAAGTACGGATACAACCGGCTCGGGGATCCTCCGCCGTGGGCGCACCGCCACGAGGGGCAGATCCTGGCGGTCGATCCCGCGAAGGCGTCGTACTGCATGCAGGCGTGCCACAGCGCCGAGAACCCGGGACACTCGATGTCACAGACGAAGGACTTCGCCGGCACGTTCGCGGAACAGGTGCGCAAGGGCACTCACCGCCGCTACGGCCTCATGTTCATCCACTGGTAGGTGAGGGGCCGCTGGCGAAGCGGCTATTGGTCTGCAGCTCCTTGGCCCAGGCGGGCGGCCCCACCCGGTTTCGCCCCCGGGCGGTGCTGGCCGCCTGCTGGCTCGCCTTCTTCTGGGTGCAGAGCTCGCGGGCCATCCTCTACAGCGCGATGCCCGCCCTCAGCGCCGAGACCGGGCTCGACCCGACGAGCGTCGGTCTGATCACCGGTTCGCTGTACGCGGGCTTCGCGGTCGCCGTCTACGTCTCGGGGTTCCTGCCGATCTCGCGAAGGCTGGCGATCGCCGGCGGGTCCGTGGTCACGTCGCTGACGAACGTGGCGTTCGCCTGGAGCGACAGCGTGCCGACCATGCTCGCGATCGCGGCGATCGGCGGCGCCGGTGTCGGGCTCTACCTGCCGCGCGGCACCGCCGCCATCGTCGAGGCCTTCCGGCCCGAGCAACGCGCCCGCGCCCTGGGCTGGCACGAGCTGGCCGCCAGCGCCGGCCTCATGGCGGCGCCCCTCTTCATGGGCGGCATGCTGCTCGTGGCTCCGTGGCGGGTGGCGGTGATGCTCTGGTCGCTCGTGGGCCTGGGGACGGCGCTGGTCGTCTGGCGGTGGGTGCCCGACGCCGTCGCGCCGGCGGGCCGTGGTGGCGGCGCGCGGCTGGCGCTCGACGCCAGGGTCCTCGCCCTCGCATGCATGGGCGGCGCGTGCTTCGCCGTCATCTCCGGATTCTTCACGATGCTCCCGACCATCGTGGCGACCGGCTGGGGGGCAACACCGGCCGCGGCCGCGAGCTTCGCCGGCTGGACGCGCGCGAGCGGTCTCGTCGGCGCGCTCGCGGGCGGCTGGCTCGCAGATCTCGCCGGGCGGGTGCGGACGTTGGTGGGCTGGTACCTGGCGGTCCTGGCGGCGGTCGTCGGTCTCTGGTTCCTCGACTACGGCGCGGCCTTCGCCGTCCTCGTCATGGTCATGACGGTGGCGGCCTCCGGCGGGGCGACCGCGTACTACGCGCTGATGGGGGACACCTTCCGGCCCGCCGAGCGCGAGCGCGTCTTCGGGCTGATCGCGGCCACGGCCTCGCTGATCGGCACCGTGGTGACGCCCGTCACGCTCGGCCTCGTCCTCGATCGGATCTCCGCGCGGGCGCCGCTCGTCGCCCTGACGGGCGCGCCCCTGCTCGGGCTCGCCGGGGTGGTCCTGTACCGCTGGGCGTCGCCCAGCACGAACAGCAGGACCAAGTCGGATCGGAATATCGGATAGAATCGGCGAATCTTGAATCGATCGGAGGACAGCAAATGGGCGCAAAGGCGCTGGTGCACGAGTTCGGGATGGGGGTCGACGT
>ORMF012524046.1_pt1 | contig 30169 bp, 27 predicted proteins | sample 1779871 | NCBI WGS metagenome assembly ORMF01 (sample SAMEA104232316, study PRJEB22302) | groundwater metagenome | biome: forest; feature: aquifer; material: groundwater | place: USA | collected 2011-08-07 | depth 5.4 m | reverse complement strand
ATTACAGGCTCAAAGAAATCAAATACAAGTCCAGCACAAGAAAACCTTATATACGACTCTTAATCAGCCCCCCCCCCCCCCCCCCCCCCCGCCCCAAACAGCCAGCCCGCGTCGCGTCCCAGCATCCGCGTCACGACCGATTGCATGAGATAGAGCGACACAAACCCCAGCATCAGTCCGGTAAACGCGCACGATAGGATAACGGCCAGATCCACCCAGAAATGCACGAAGTAGCGGTTCGTCAGATGAATCAAGTCGGTGAAGATGTAGGGGGCGTTCGGGAAAAACAGCAGCCACGCCGCGCTGAAGCTGAGGCAGCGCCAGCCGGGCTTCTCTCCTGCGCGATAATTCTCCCGCGCCAGGAGGGCGAACACCAGCGGCAGCCACGCGAGAAATAAATTCCACGCGAGAAAGCCATAGCGGATTTTGCCCGTCCACGCGATGCGCGCGATCACCACCGCCACACATACGGCGGAGGCAAAGGTCATCGCCAACATCGGCATGAACGTCTCCCGTTTGAAAAGCAGTTTTAGCGAATTCATAAAATCAGTCTCCCGCTCATCCAGCAGCCGCGCCATTCAGTCCGCCCGTATCCCTCCCTCCGACACGGTGACAAGGGCTGCCGTTCAGGCTTCCCGCCACCTATCGTGTCAGATTTGAGTCCGATTTGTTAATGCAATCGAACCAATGGCTCACGAAGAATTTCTTTTCCGTCGGCAAAAACGTCTCCGACAGACCAATCATGGGCCGCAAGGCCGTGCTCATTTGGAGCGCGACCAGCACAAAAATAACGACCCAGGTGTTTAGTCCGGCGGAAGAACGCGCGTTGGAATGAGCAAAGGCTGAACTCAGAAAACGCACGCCAAAGATGGTGGCGATCAACCAAAACAGCAGGTGCAGCAGGCCCATCCACGGCAGCGATTGGGTGGACTGCGAGAACAGCCAGGCGACCGGCGCGAAACCGATGAGCAGAATCGTCATCAGCATCAGCAGACCCGCAACGAGGCCGAACATTTCCGCCAGCCGCGCCTGCGATCCGCTTAAACATGCGAAGATGTAGAGGCTTGGCAGGCAGATCAGGGTCGAAATGAGCAGGCCGATGGAAACTTTCACGGGCGCGGCCCACCATTGTTCATGGCCGGAGAACGAGCCAACGACCACGCCGTAGATCAGACTGCAGATGATGGCGACCAACAACATCGAGCCGACCAGCTTTCCGGCGCCGGGCTGGCGAAGTTGAAACATGACGCGGCGCGGCTGTCGCAACAGGGCTTCGATGGCGACGATGACATTCGGAATGGGTTCGCGCTCGGCGGGATCGTCGCCCAGCGGACGGGGGCCGTAGATCGGCGGCGGCGGCGTGGGTGGTGTTACTTGAGGTGGGATGGAACTGGCTTCATTCATGGTTTGTGATGGTTAATTGTTCCCGATTAGAAAGAGCGAAAGAGTTGCGTGATGGTGTTGAAAATATTTTCGGAAAAATTCCCCTGGAACGCACCGGCGCGCAGAAAAGCCGGCGGCAGTTGCGGCGAACCGATGAAGGGCCGTGCAATCCATGCAAGCTGGCTGCCGAGAAAAAGATTCCCGGCGAGCCAGGCGATAAACACGCGCCACGCGATGCGTCGGCTGCCACCGAGTTGGGCGAGGAGTTGGAACAGTCGTATGTTGCCCGCGATGCCGGCGAACGCGATGACGACCACATCCACAAGCTTGATGAGGCCGTAAGTCGCCGTTGATTTCACATCGGGTGTCATGCCCGGGGCATTCCACACGAGAAACCCCACCAGCGGGCTGAACGCGCCGAGAATCGCCGCCGCGATAGCGAAGCTCATCAAGATGGCAAGCAGTGTCTGTCGCAAACTGATGTTGAGACCGAGCAACGGCGCGAGCATGGCGTTGAGCAAAGCGTTGCCCAGAGCGGTGAGCAGGATGATAAGCGGAAACTTGATCGCCACGTAGAGGGCCTGCTCGGGTGCCCGCCACCATCCCATCGCTGCCCCGAAACAACCCGCGCCCAAAGCGATGACGGCCAGGTGCATTGCCACGCGACGCGCCCTCCATTCCGCCGTCCACGCCGCAACGGTTTGGGACTCGGCACGCAGCAGCGTGCTGAATTCTCCTGCGCGGGCAGATGCCTCGTTGGTTTGCATGCGATGGGGGCGTTGTCTGCACGTGGAATATCAGTTTATCCGCGTGCCTTCAATCGCTGTTTTGCTTCGTGGCCGGAGCCCCGGAGCCACCACAACTCCCACGCCAGGGGTGACGCAATCAGACTCAAGGCGCCCAGAAACAGCGGCCAGTTGAATTGCGCCGGCAACACGGCGCGGATGACTGGTAAGCCCTGGTCTGCGACACGCAACGCATCCGACATGAATACGTACAATGCCAGCGCTGCTCCCAGAACACACAGAAACCACACATGCCCATTCGCCAGCGTTAGGGACGGGTTTCGTTCAACCTGACTGGCGAGCGTGCCCCACAAAATCATCAGCGCCGCGATCAACATCGGCGCGAGCACCGGCCCCCACCACGGCAACGGCAGCAGGAAAAGGATGTCCCAGTCGAAGAGCGAGTTCGGCCAGCCGCACATCACTTTAAGAAACGCGTAATAGAAAATGTCCCACACGCCGAACGCCATGGCTGCGTAACCAAATCGCGCCCGCCCCGTCCGCCCGGCGAGCAGACCGACCGTCAACAGCATGACCAGCGTGGCGAGTTCGCGCACCAGTTCCACCGGGCCAAAATAGCCGATGAGCGGGAGCGGGTTCGTCTGATGCGGCTCGATGCGGTCAATGTGCGTGCGCAAATAATAAACCACCGCGGATTCGACCCACGCCATCGCCATTGAAAAGACGACCACGGTAACCCACTTCAATCGATTTTCTTGTCTCTGGCTCATACGCTGGCTGGGAATGGAGTGGCGCAGGTTTTCATAGTTTCGGATGCCGCAATTGTGTTGCTGGTCAGCAGCGTTCGACGGAAAGCAAGATGGCGCAGCCGGCTCAATTCCACGAGCGGCCACCACACCGCGTGAACGAGCCGATGCTTGATCAGAAAATGCCAGAAGCGGTTGGACCGTTTGTAGAGATAGCTGCTCGCAAGATACGTCAGTGCCGAAAGCCCGCCGGCGGGACGCCGTCGCCAGATGGATGCGTGGGAGAACAGCCGCCGATAAAGCCAGTCATAGCCCAGCATCAGTTCCTCCGGGCTCATGTGCTTCGGTCGGAACACCACATGGGCTGTGTCGTACAAGTCCCAATTCCGATGCAGCAGCCGGCTTTCTGCTTCCATCTGGTGGAACAGCGGTGTGCCGGGGTAGGGAGTGAGAATGTGAAATGTCGCGCATTCGAGATGATTCGCCTCGACCCAATCCACGGTCGCGGCGAAGACATCTTTGCGATCACCGTCAAAGCCCACGACGAAACTTCCGTTCACTTGGATGCCATGGTCGTGCAGGATGCGCACGCGTCGGGAATAATCTTCGGTCCGCGGCGTCCGCTTCCGCGCGTGGGCCAGATTGTCGTCGGACAATGATTCAAACCCGATGAAGACGCCGGTGCAACCGGCCAAAGCCATCTCCCGAACCAGACTGGGATCATCCGTCACATCGAGCGTCACGGCCGCGCTCCAGATTTTTCCGAGCGGGCGCAAGGCCTGGCACAGCGCACGCAGATATTCCGGTTTTGAGCCGAGGTTGTTATCCGTGAAGACGCCGTAGGGCTGGTCGTCGGATTCAAACTGTCGGCGAATGTCTTCCGCGTCTCGCATGCGATAAGGCATTTTCAATCCATCCGTTGCGAGGTAACAAAAGCCGCAACGATTGTGACAGCCGCGGGTGGCAATAAGGCTGGTGGTGGTGAGAAAACTCGCCCGCGGCAACAATTCCCGGCTTGGCGGCGGATCCAACTGGTACTCGCGCTCGTACGTCGCAACATAGAGTGGCTTCAAATCGCCGCGCTCCACGTCCCGTAGAATTTGAGGCCAGAGTTGCGATCCCTTGCCGATCGCGAGCGCGTCGGCATGAGGCGCGGCTTCATCAGGGCAGGATTGCAGATGTAGTCCGCCAAAGATTATCCGGCTGCCGCGGGTTCGATACCAGCGGGCCAGTTCGTAGGCACGCCGGGCGAATGTAAGATGCACGGTAATGCCAACCACTTCCGGTACATGATCGTCAGGTGGCGGACCTTGCAACAGGTTTTCATCCCAGTATTGCACTCTCCAGTGCGCTGGTGTTGCGCCGGCAACCGAAGTCAGCGCGAGCGTGGGCGTCAGAACATGCTTGCCAAAACTGCAATGCGGTGATTTTGGATAAAATGGGTTGATGAGCAGGGCAAGCCGGCGCTCAACTGCCCGAGGCTCAATTCGTTCGTCGAGCATTGGAGCGATTGCCATCTCGGGTGGAAGCCAGAGCGGTTTGCGCGGCTGATAGAATGGGTCGTCGGGCACAGCCTCAAATAATCCGCATGATATTGTTTTCTTCATGTTTCCCCTTGGCGTCGGTTTTGAAAACTTGAGTAAGATGAGCCAGCCATTGTTCGACGCCATCAATCACGTTATCCGGAGTCGAAGTTCCGGCGGTGATGCCGACAGTGTCACTTGCATTGAACCATCCGGCCCGCAATCCCTCGACGGTTTGGACGTGATGGACCTGGGCGCAGTGGCGGCGGGAAGTCGCCACCAGCTCGTGCGGGTTGTTGCTCTGCGCGCCGCCGATGACGATGACGACGTCGCACTGCTGCGCGAGTTCCACCGCTGCGTTTTGGCGCTGCTTCGTCGGCTGGCAGACCGTATCCACAAAGCGCACTTCGGAAGCTGGGAAGCGCGCGCGCACCAACTGCACCAGTTCGCGCACGCGCTCAATGGGCTGCGTGGTTTGGGCCACGACGCCGAAACGCGGACGCCCGGACAGCTTCGTCACATCTGCCGCCGACAGCACGACATCGAACACAGCGAAGTCTTCCGTCATGCCCCTTACTTCCACATGATCGCGTTTGCCGATAATGACGGGGTGAAAGCCCTCCGCCACCAGCTTCGCTAGCGCGCGATGCGCGACGTGAACGAGCGGACACGTGGCCTCCACTACATTCAATCCGCGCGCGCGCGTCCGGCTTAAAGCGCGGGCCGACGCGCCGTGCGCCGTGACCATCACGTTGCGCGAAGCCACGCCATCCGGTCGGGACTCGAAGCGGATTCCCTGCGCCCGCAACTCTGTCAACACGGTTTCGTTGTGGACGAGATCGCCCAGAACCGTCAGCGGTTCGTGGCGGACGGTTTCGACGGCGAGCGCGATGGCATCCCGCACGCCAAAGCACATCCCCAAGTGTTCGGCCCGGAGGATTTTCATGGTTGGCTCCTTTGTTTGTGCCCGCCGCCAGACGTCACTCCGACGACTACCTCGTCCGGCAGCGGCCAATGTGTTTTAGCGCACTCGCTTTGCATTACAAAGCTTGAGACTGATGCGCCGGAAATCCGTTCAAAACAAATTATGGGCGGGTTGCTGGCGGCAACGGCTAGGCCGGCCGGCGGGCAAGTTGTTTCGCCAGGCGCAGCGCGGCAATCATGCTGGAGGGATTCGCAATGCCCTGACCGGCGATGTCGTACGCCGTCCCGTGATCGGGTGAGGTGCGGATGAAGGGCAGGCCGAGCGTCCAGTTCACGCCGGTATCGAACGCCACCGCTTTCAGCGGGGCCAGGCCCTGATCGTGATACATTGCGACCACGGCATCGAACTCCCCGCGCAGGGCATGGTGAAACACCGTGTCGCCACTCAACGGCCCGACGACGTTGAATTTCTTTCGCTGGGCCGCCAGCACGGTCGGACCGATGACGGTTTGTTCTTCATCCCCCATCTGGCCACCTTCCCCCGCATGCGGATTGAGGCCGCACACGGCGATGCGCGCGCGGGGCAGACCGAGGTCGCGACAGGATTGCGCGGCAAGCTCGATGGCGAGCATGACTTTCGTTGGGGTAATATGCGCGGCCACCTGTTTGAGCGGCACATGCGTAGTGACGAGCGCCACGCGCAACCAGCGTTCCCGCTCGTCGCGACCGAGCAACATCATCGCCGTGCGCGCCACCCCGGCGAGCTGGGAGAGAAATTCCGTCTGTCCGACAAATGCGTGACCGGCGCGGACGATAGCCAACTTGTTAACGGGCGCGGTGACGAGCGCATCGAGTTCTTGGCGCAGACATCGTTCCGCGCCGTCCTTCAACCACGCCACGGCCGCCCGGGCGGCGTTTGGCGACCCGTCCACGAGATCGCGCGGAAGCGGGTCCGCCACGGGATTGGTAATGAACACGCGCCCCGCGCCGGGTTCCCCGCCATAAGGTTGAATCACCAGGTTGAGGGCGAGTTTTTCGTTGATCCGGCGCGCATAATCGGCGTCGCCGATCAACAAGTACCGGGTGTCATCGGCGGAGAACTCGGCGGCGATTGCTTTGAGCGCGACCTCCGGGCCGATGCCGGTGACATCTCCGAGCGTGATCCCAATCCAGTCAGTCATAAAACTACGGCTCGCGCCGGGTTACGCGCTTAGAAATAGCGCACGTAGGTCTTCTTTTTCAGCCGGTCAATGTACTGCTTGCGCAGGCGGTTCTGCTCGTCCGTGAGCAAGAGCCGTTCAATTTCGTTGCGCACCTCAGCGAGCGGTTTACGGTGCGCAAGCCGTTTGTCCTCGACGAGCATGAGATAGATCGCCCCGGGCGTTTCGATGGCATCGCTGAGTTCACCGGGCTTGAGCGCGAACGCCGGCCCGGCCAGTTCCTTGCGCAACACGCGTCGCTCGACCCAGCCCCAGTCGCCACCCTCGTTGCGCTTCGAACCATCGGAATACACGCTGGCCATCTCGGCAAACGCCGCGCCTTGCTTGATCTTGGAACGAATTTCGACGGCCAAGGCCCGTTTGATATCAGCCTCGGCTTCGGTGGCATTGGTCAGCACAATCATCCGCAACTTGACCTCGTCTTCCATCTTGAACTCGTCCGGATGATTAAGGTAGTAGGCCTCCAGCTTGTTCGGCGAAATGATCAGTTCCTGGTAAATGTTCTTGGCCTGAAGCTGCGAGATGATGAAGCGGTCGCGGGTTTGCTTCCGGAATTTTTCATAGGTGATGCCCTGGGCTTGCAGCGTCTGGGTGAGGTTGGCGCGGTTGCCGCGGTATTCGGTTTGAATCCGCTCCTTCACCACTTCCTCGATGATGCTTTCGGGCATTTGGTAGCCCGACGCCACATAATCCCGCAGGATCAACTGTCGTTGCAGGGCTTTTTCCAGACTTTCAGCGAGCGCCTCGTTGATTTTCTTTTCAAACATCTCGGGCTCCCGGCGGAACTGGCGCTGCAATTCGCCCGCCACCAACGCCGCGTCGGCGTCCACCTCGCCTTGGGTGATGACCGCGTCATAGACCACCGCCCGGATGCCGTTGACCAGTTCCGCGCGCAACGCCGAACTGAGTCCGCACATGGCGACCAAAGTGATTATCAAAACACGGGGCATTTTCATCATGAACTCCACGCGATGCTAGGCGCGACCGGGGGAGCGGTCAAGCGCTGCGGTTGAACGCCGATGCCGGCGGCGCAGCGTTGCCAGCCAGGGTCCGAATCAGTAGCCTCCGGTCGCATGGTGCGACTGGTTCTCTTCGACATTGACGGCACGCTCGTTCACACGGGCGGGGCCGGCATCAAGGCTTTTGCCCGCGTCTTCGCCACGGAATTCAACCTCCCCAACGGTGTCGAGCGGATCAAATTCGCCGGGCGAACCGATGTGAACATCGTCCGCGAATTTTTTCTCCGCCACCACATTCCGCCCAACGCGGAAAACTTCCGCCGCTTCTTCGCGCGTTACGCTTTCTGGCTCGACCACCTCCTCGCCCAAAGCCAGACCGAGGCGTGTCCGGGCGTGGCGCAAATTCTCCGCGGCCTGCGCGCCCTGCCGCAACCGCCCCTGATCGGTCTGCTCACTGGCAACATCCAGCTCGGTGCGGAGATCAAGCTGCGCCATTTCAATTTGTGGCAGGAATTCGAGCTGGGCGCGTTTGCGGACGATCATGAAGAGCGCGACCAGATTGCGCACACCGTGCGCCGCCGCGCCTGCCGGGTGCTGAAACGGGAACTGCGCGGCGAAGAAATCGTGGTCATTGGCGACACGCCATTGGACATCCGTTGTGGCCGGGCCATCGGGGCCAAAGTTCTGGCCGTGGCCACGGGCGGCGCGACGCTCGACGACCTGCGCCCGCACCAGGCCGACTGGCTCGTGAAAAATTTGGAGGCCGTAACGGCGCAGGAAATTTGCGCGTAAAACGCGGCCGGGTTCGCCGCCCCGGCGGAGATCAGTGCCGATGCGGCTTGCCCGCGCAACATCTGCCGCACGAACTCGGCATGCCGGAACAACTCGGCGCTTCCCCGCCGCCACCCGCGCTGGCGGCCGCGAACGTGGAAAACTTTTTCGCCAGCTTCGTCGAGCCGCAACGCGGACACTTCGTTCCTTCCCAATGACTCGACCGGACCAGGATTTCGCTGTCCTGCTCGCATTTCTCGCAATGAAACTCGTAGATCGGCATGGCCGAAGAATAGCCGGAAGGGAAGTCCGGCTCAAGCACGGACGTGGGGGTGGACGGCTCAACGTTGAGAGCTTCTGGAATTTCTGTTTTCCAGCATTGCCAATCCACCCAACTTCCGGTTAAACATGGCGGACATGCCAACGGTTGCAGAACAACTCCGCACGGCGCGCGAAGCCCGCAAACTCACGGTCACCGAGGTCGCGGAGATCACGAAGATCCGCACCGACCACATTCGCGCCCTCGAAGAGGGAAATTTCGACATGTTCGTCGCGCCGGTTTACATCCGCGGTTTTACCCGCACCTACGCCACGTTGTTGAAACTGGACGTGCCGGAGATCATCCAGGCGCTGGCCGTCGAACTTGGCCAGACGGAAAAATTTGCCGAGCCTCCGCCGCTCTCCAGGGAAAGGAAAGGAGCGCTTGATTTCATCATGCTCCAGTTGTCCAAGGTGAACTGGCAGAAGAGCGCCGTGGTGCTGGGCGGCCTGGTTGTGGTCGGAATCCTCATCGCGGCCGTTTGGTTGTGGCGGCGGCGGCACAACGCCGATCCGTCCGCGGGTTTGCCGCCGGCGGTCTATCAACCCGCGCACCGACCAGCCGGGGAAACGTTGCCGCTGCCGGCACCCGCACCGCGCCGTTAAGCCGGTCAAACCTCGCGCAGAAACAACTCCCGGTTGCGCCACAAATACAACGCGCCGGAAGTTGCCGTCAGCAACAGCGTGATCCACAGCGCGAGCAGCGCGAACGCCGGCACCCACGGGAGCAGCGCCGCCCTGAGCCACGGCCACCACTCGACACTCGCATCCATGACCAGCAGCGCGATGATCGCGATCATTTGCGAGATCGTCTTGTGTTTCCCATAGCGTTCGGCGGCGAGGACGACGTTCTTCGACGCGGCGAGCAGCCGCAATCCCGTGATCGCCAGTTCGCGCGCGACAATGATGACCACCATCCACGCATGAACCTTGGGTGTGAACGACAACGAGCCGAGATACAGTACGGGCGGCGGCGTCAACACATGGCGCTCGACCAACGCGATGAACGCCGAGCAGGTCATGATCTTGTCCGCGAGCGGATCCATGAGGATGCCAAAGTTGGTGATGAGATTGCGCTGCCGCGCGATCTTGCCGTCGAAATAATCCGTAATGCCCGCCAGGCAGAAGAAAACCAGCGCGAGCGTGTCGTTCACCGCCGAGCGCGAAAACATGGCCCACAGAAACGCGGCGGTAAGCGCGAACCGCGAGACGGTGAGTTTGTTGGGCAGATTCATGCCGGCTCCGCAATCAAATCGTAGTCCGTGTGGCCGATGATTTTCACGCGGGCGAAATCGCCGACCGGCAATCTGCCGCGCACATACACGCGCCCGTCAATGTCTGGGGCGTCGGCCGCGCCGCGGGCGACCTGGAAGGCTCGCGTCTTAAGCCTGGCGTCTTGCGTCCCGGCTTCCCGCATCAAGCCGTGTTCCCATGAACTCACGTTCGCGGCCTGCAATTGTTTTGCGCTGGCCGCACCTTCCACCAGAACCTTGAGCGTGCGACCCATGAAAGATTCGGAAACGGCCACGGCGACTTCGTGCTGCGCCGCCATCGCAAGTTCGCGGCGGCGTTGCTTCACCTTCTCGGAAAGCTGTCCGCTCATCGTGCCCGCGCGGGTCGCGGCTTCCTGCGAGTAGGCGAAAATGCCGAGCCGCTCGAACTTCGTCGCGCGAATAAAATCGAGCAGACTGTTGAAACACGCCTCCGTCTCGCCGGGAAAACCCACGATGAACGTCGTCCGCAGCGCAATGCCCGGCACGCCGGCGCGGATGCGCTGGATCAGATCCTCGATGTATTGCCGCGACGTCTCGCGCCGCATTCGCTCCAGCATGTTTTCGTGAATGTGCTGGAGTGGAATGTCCACGTAGCGCGCCACCTTGGGACATTCGGCGAGGGTCTGAATCAATTCGTCCGTCCAATGCGCTGGGTGCGTGTAGAGCAGACGAATCCAGAAATCGCCGGGCAACGTATTCAGCTCGCGCAGCAAGGTGCAAATGGTCGTTGCATCGGCGGCCAGTGATTTCGTGGCCGCGGAAAATTTCGCTGGCGACGAAATCGCGCGACTGTGGTTCGCCCGCAGATCGAGGCCGTAGTAGGTCGAGTCCTGCGAAATGAGATTCAACTCCTTCACGCCGTCGGCCAACAGAGCTTTTGCCTCGGCAACCACATCGCTTTGCGTCCGGCTGCGATGCGTGCCACGCATCCGGGGAATGATGCAAAAGCTGCACGGATGATTGCAGCCCTCGGCGATCTTGATGTAGGCAAAATGGCGCGGCGTAAGCCGAAAGCGCGGCGTGGCGTAGTCGGGGATGTAGGTGGGGCGGGCAGTGATGTCGAGGAGCGGAGCGTTTAACGGCGGAACGATTGGCGCGACTACCGTTCGGGTCTTTCCGAACTTCTCGGTGCCGCGCACACCTTCGGATTTTTCATGTCCCTCCGGCGACTTGCCCTTGTCCAACTCCGCCAACCGAGCAGCGATGTTTTGCTTTTTGCTCTCGACTCTCGACTCTCGACCCTCGACCAGCTTGACCGTGCGCCGCGCCAGTGCCTGCCGCACGATGTCGGCGACTTGGGCGACTTGATCAATACCCATGAACGCGTCCACTTCCGGGAAAAGCTGCGGGAGTTCATCGCGGAAGCGCTGGGACAGACAGCCGGAAACGACCAGCCCCTGCCCGCGCTGGTTCGCGTCGCGCACGGCGGCGGATTCGAGGATGGTGTCCACGCTTTCCTCCTGCGCCGAGTCAATGAACGAGCAGGTGTTGACGATGACCACGTCGGCCCGCGCGTCGTCGTTGGTGATCTCGACGCCGTCCTTGAGCAGCGAGCCAATCATGATTTCGGCGTCCACCAGATTCTTGGCGCAACCGAGGGAAATCAGCCCCACCCGCAAGGGCCGGTCTTTGGCAGTTGTTTTTGGCACTGGCCGGGCACCCTACGCAATGCCAGCGGGCGAGGCAATCTCGCGCTGTGACGTTGACACGATTTCGAGCATCAGGCCCGGGGCCGGGTCTGCCCGCCGCACGATTCACTTGCCCGGCGGGACGACGGGCGCATTGGTTCCGCCGGCGGGGGCGTTCGTGCCCGCGGCGGGCATGGCAATTTCGGGTGGCATCCGCAACTCCGTCCGCAAGATGGCGCGCATTTCGAACGGCAACATGGCGGTGGTCGGGTCCAGCAACCGCTCACGGATTTCCTTTTCGGTTTCCTCAACCGGCGGCAGGCCGATGCGCGCTTCGTTACCCTTGATTTTGCTCATGTACGAGTCCCGCAACAGGCGGGCCTTCAGCCGGTACCCGGCGGAACGATCATGCTGGCCCACGATCAGATCCACATAGCCGCGGACCAACATTCCTTCGATGGCCGCTTTCACGCGGTCACGCGAAGTTTCGCCGACATCTTCCACAATGCGCGCCACGGCGTATTCATTCAGGGTGAGGTTGCGCGGAAAGGAGTTCGTGTTGCCATCAATCAGGAATTTGTCGGGATACTTTTCCCCGAGGTAGCGATACCATTGCGCGGACTCGGCCAGCCGGTTGTTTTCGTAAAGAAAATAGACCGCATCGCGCAGAAGATTCCGGTGCGCCTTCTCGATGTGGTCGCGATTCGGCGCGTCTTCCGCCATCGCCTGCTCGTAGGCCGCGCTGACTTTGGGAATGATGTCGAGGTTCGGGCCGAACTCAAATTGCTTGGCGAAGGGATTCGCCGCCAGCCGGCCCCGCTGGAAACTCAGTTGCATGGACTGATAAATCGCGCGGCGCAATTGGATCAAGTCGTCCGGTTTTACTTTCGTCGGATGTTCCCGCGCCTTCTCCAACCCCCGCGCCGCCCAGTAAACCGCGTGCGCTTCGGGAAGGCGCCATTCCAGCGGACCGTAGCGCTCGTCCACCTGCTTCATGAACTTCGGATCCATCTTGTACTTGTTGGTCAGCAACTGGAATCGCCGCCGCGCGTCGTCGGTCTGCGCATTGATCAGTTCATCCAAATCGGGAGTTTTTTTCGCGAAGACCTCGGACATTTCCTTCAACCACTCCTGCTTGTAACGCATGTTCGCGTCGTCGAGGTTTGCGCCCATCTTGTGCTGGAAATGCCACGCCAGCTCGCGGTAGATCAACGTCTCGTTCGGATTGTATTTCAACCCTTCGTCCCGCAGCAGCGCGATGCCCCGCTGCACCCAGCGCCAGCGGTCGTCGAAATCCTTGAACTTCACGGAGATGTTGTAGGACATGTTCCAAGCCTGCACGATCCAGACCTGGACGAAATGCGGTTCGAGCTTGGTAATCCAGTCCGCCAGTTGTGCCATCTCGAAAAACTTGTCCTCTTCCTGCAAATCGTTGGCGCGAATCCAGAGGGCATTGGCGATGAGGCCGCGAAATCCGCCCAGCGCCACCGTCGTGAACGCCAGCACCGGCGGCGCGTTCTCCAGCGGTTCGATGCGCGTCAGTCCCAACCGCTCGCGATCGTAGTTCAACGTCCGTTGCAGCTGCGACACGCCGACGAGCAGCACGGCGGCGAGAACGAGCAGGAGCATCTTTTTCAGACGGGGGTTCATTGTGTTCCCTGGGCCGTGGCCAGCTCGCGCCGGCTGAACGACCAGATGCCGACCGTGGCAATGCTGCCGCCGAGCAGCAGCACAATCTGCCCAAAGGCCTTGCCGAGTTCGCTCCACGTAATACTCCGGCCCGAGCTCAATGAATCAATCGGCGAAAAGTCCTTGGCCAGATTGATGACGCGCAACGCGGCGCGAAACACCGGAATGATCACCAAGTCCACGGGGGATCGGCCGACCTGTCCCGATTCCGGGTTCTGCCCCATGACCGTGCCCTGTTCCACCGCGCTCGCCAACGTGCCGGTTGAAAGGGACATCAACAACACCGCCAGCGTCGCAAAGGCCGCCACGGGAAACGACAGAAAACTCGCCGCCGCCAAACCGAGCGTCGTCAACAGCACCATCCAGCAGAAAATGATGCCCAACCCGCGCGCGAAATTCAGTCCGAAGCCGCCCTCGCGATACAGCACCTCCATCCCGTCTTCGAGCGGGAAGAGCAGCGCGGTGGGGTTCGGGTTGACAAACTGGATCGTCAACACGCCGTTCTCGTCGAAGAGATTCGGGTCAATTTGAAATTCATGAAACGTGTCCGGCGCCAGGCTCATCGGCACGGCGGTACGCCAGAGCTTCGTTTTTTCGGGAACACCCACCTGCCACAGTGCGAGGAACGTGCCCGAGGGACTTTTCTCAGCGGCGTTGAACTTCACACGGAGAAACAGCGGTTGATCGCGGAGATAATATTTGGCGAAGCCCAGGTCAATCTGCCACGGACGCGTGTAGCCGGGCGGCACGACCTGCAACTCGGCCTTGAGTTCTTCCATGATCTGCCGCCGCATGGCCGGCACGTCGAGCTTTGCCCCCGGCGCTTTCGCCAGCACCTCGTCGAGCCGGCGGGCGGTCGCCGCTTCCAAATCCTTCTCCAGCGACGGCTCCCGCGCCGAACCCCGCGCGACCAGCACTTCATTGCGCAGAATTTTCTGCTCCGCTTCCGGCAGCTTCGTCGCGCGCCATTGCAACAGGGCGTACACACTCAGGCCGGAGATCGCCAGCAACGCCGCATTCAGTGACACGATGCCCAGCCACTTGCCCAGCCAGATCTGCCAGCGGGCGACCGGCTTCACGGCGATCATTTGGATCTGACACTCCTCAATGTCGCGCGCCAGCGTGCCGCACGCGAGCCAGAGCGTGGATAAACCCAGCAACGCCGTGATGGTGCTCAACGTGTAGGCGAGCAAGATCTGCGTGAACCCGCGTGCCGTGCCGTCGTCCTTGATCAAAATCGGCAGCCCCACCACCGCCGCGAGCAACAGCACCGCCACGACAATGAAGAGCCGGAAGCGAAAGGCGGCTTTCCAGGTCAACCCGGTGATGGCGAGCAATCGTTGCATCGTTCAATTCATAAAGCCACAGATGGACTCAGATGAAACACAGATGCAGAAATGCAAAAGTCAGAAGAGAATTTATCTGTGTCCATCTGTGTTTATCTGGGGCTGAGAAATTATTTTTTCTTCCCCAGCAGTGCCGCGAGCTTCTCGTCCGCCTGCGACAAATCTTCCGGCTTCGCTTCGGCGGACGCCCGCTGGTTCGGCACCGGAGCTGGCTCGGCGGCCTTCGTCATCGCTTCAAGCTTCTTTTCATTTACGGCCGGCTGCACCGCTTCAACCGGCATGGCCGCCGCAGGTGCCGCTTGCGCCGATGTGAGTCGCTCCAAAACTTTCTCCGTGGTTGGCTTCGCTTCCGCGTCGCCCCGCAAGTAGGCCGCCACCCGCGCGCCGGACTGCGCGCCGCTGGTTTCCGCCGCCGCCTGCTTGGCTTTCGCCACCACGTCGAGAAAGTAGCTCTCCAGGTTTTGGGTGGGATTGTCCACGCGTACCTTGTCGGCAGCCACGTCCTGGCGGATGACTTCCAGCACCTGCGCCATCGTTTCGCGCGACAACACCGGCGTCGTGATCCGCAGCGTGTCGGGTGTGGCGAGCAGTTCCTTGAGCGTGCCCAGCGCCTGAACTTTTCCGCCGTAGTAAATCACCACGCGATCGCAAACGTCCTCCACATCGGATAGCAAATGGCTGCTGAGAATCACCGTCTTGCCACGCCGCGCCAGCGCCAGGATGAGATCCTTGATTTCGCGGCAGCCAATCGGGTCGAGACCGGAAGTCGGTTCGTCAAGAATCACGAGGTCGGGATCGTTAATGAGCGCCTGGGCGAGGCCGATGCGGCGCTGCATACCCTTGGAGAATTCGCCCACCGCGCGCATGCGCGTCTGGCTCAGGCCGACCATTTCCAGCAATTGCTCCGCGCGATTGTCGCGCTCGCCCCTGTCGAGGTGGAACAGGTTGCCGAAGAAGTCCAGCGTCTCGCGCGAGTTGAGGTAGCGGTAGAGATACGACTCTTCCGGCAGATAACCGATGCGCGCCTTGGTTTGGACGTGCCGCGGTGAATGACCGAAGACCTCGATGTGCCCCTTGGTCGGATTCAGCAAGCCGAGCAGCAATTTCACCGTGGTGGACTTGCCCGAACCGTTCGGGCCGAGCAAACCGAACACCTCGCCGCGTTTCACGTCGAAGTCCACGTTATCCACCGCGCGCGCCTTGGGCCGATTCCAGAAATCCTTGAACACCTTCGTCAGCCCGCGCACAGAGACGACGACTTCGCCGTTCGATTCCGGATTGCGGATTGTAGATGGCGGATTGCTTTCGGCTGAAGTCATTTTATCAAAAGTCAGGTTCGGAGATTTCTGCACGACAACGTCATCTATTTTTTCCAATCATCTGCGCCTGTAACGATGCCATCGGATCAACAATCTTTCTGCGGTTGCGGTAGCTCAGAAACAATCTGATCGGAATCAATCCCCAAGTAATATAGAAGGCAAGGCTGACAAGTTTGTGGGCAATAACCTGGTCGAAAAGACGAACGACGAGTTGAACTGCAACCAAAACGAAGATAAGACCGCCGAGAAAGTCAAAGAAACGTTCACCGCGCGACTTGAAGCCGTGAGCGATGATGGCAAAACCAGCGAACCCGAAAATCGCGGCGAAGGCACAAGAAATCGCTATCCCAAAAACACGCTCAAACAGGGACGACAAAACAACAACCAAGAGCAGCACAAACAATATCAGCCAAACTCGTTTTTGATCTTGGCTGCTTGCGGTGGGGTGTGCGTCACCCGGTTGCTTGTTGGATTGATCACTCACGCAACTTTTGGAACGAGTTGACCCGGCTGTGCGGGACTCGGCCCGGAACCGGATTTCGGTTCAACTGATTCTGGATGATAATGCTCCAGCTCCTCGCCTTTGCGCACGAGGCGGGCGCTGTTGAAGATCACGATCAGCGACCCCACGTTGTGCAGAATGGCCGCGATGATCGGGTTCAAATAGCCAAACGCCGCCGCCGTCAATCCGACGATGATGAACAGCACGCCGAACAGGAAGTTCTGGTTGATGACCGCGCGCGTGCTGCGCGACAGCTTCACCAGAAACGGCAGCCGCCGCAGATCGTTGTTCATGAGCGCAATCGTGGCGCTGTGGATCGCCACTTCGCTGCCCGCCGCGCCCATCGCGATGCCGATGTCGACGGCGGCCAGGGCCGGCGCGTCATTCACGCCGTCGCCGATGACCGCGACTTTGTAGCCTTTCGCCTTCACGGCGCGGACGAACTCAACCTTGTTCTGCGGGAGACATTCGCCCTTGGCTTCTTCGCAGCCGATTTCCGCCGCGACGCGCGTGGCGACGGGCTGACGGTCGCCACTCACCATCGCGATGCGGCGCACTCCGGCTTCGCGCAACTCGGCGAGCGCCTCCTTCGCCTCGGCGCGGGTCTGGTCCTGCAGTCCCACCCAGCCGATGCACCGGCCATCGCGCGCCACGAAAATTAAACTCCAGCCTTCCGTCTCGTTCAGGTCAACCGACTTTTCAAAATCGTCTTTGACGTCGTTGTCCTTGAGCCATTGCGCGCGGCCCACGAGAACTTTCGCGCTGCCGATGTCGGCCTTCACCCCGCGACCGGCCGTTTCGGCGAAATTCTGCGGCTCGACCAGCGTCACGCCCGCTTCCCCCGCGATGAGCGCCAGCGCCTTCGCCGTCGGGTGATTGCTGTATTTCTCGGCGGACGCGGCGATACGGAGCAACTCGGCGGGTTTCGTTTCACCGAGCGGCATCAGGCGGCTGACGGCCAGCTCGCCGGTGGTGAGCGTGCCGGTTTTGTCGAAGATGAACGCGTTGATTTTCGCGGCGGCTTCGATGTCGGCGACGTTCTTGATCAGGATGCCGAGGCGCGCGGCGGCGGAGAGCGCGGCAACCATCGCGGTGGGCGTGGCCAGGATGAAGGCGCACGGGCACGACACGACGAGCACGGCGATGACGCGATTCAAGTCATGCGTGAACGCCCACACGAGCGCGCCGATTACCAGCACCAGCGGCGTGTACAAACTCATGTATTGATCCACGATCTTCATGATCGGGAGCTTGGTTTTTTCGGCGGCGAGGATGAGTTCGCGCACGCGGCCCAACGTGGTATCGGTGCCGGCGCGGGTGACCTTGATCTCGAGGACCCCCGTCAAATTTTGCGTGCCAGCGAAAACTTCATCGCCCTGCTTCTTGTCCACGGGCAGGGATTCGCCGGTGATGGTGGCCTGATTGAACGAGCCTTGCCCGTTCACAATCAACCCGTCCGCCGCCACATTGTCGCCGGGGCGGATGCGAATCACGTCTCCGATGGCCAGTTGACTCGCGGCGACTTCTTCCTCGGACTTGTCCGGTTTGAGGCGCCGGGCTTTGGTGGGGGTCAATTTGATCAGGGATTCAATCGAGGCCCGCGCGCCTTCGGCGGTGCGGGTTTCGATGATTTCACCGAGCAACATGAAGAACGCGACGACGCCGGCGGTTTTGTAATCCCCGGACGCAAACGCCGCCAGGACCGCAATGGCCACCAGTTCGTTGATGCTGAGATGACCGCGCTTCAAGTCCTTGATGGCCGTAACGACGATCGGGTAGCCGAGGAGGATTGCCCCGATGAAGGCGCTGGCGCTGGCCACGGTGTGGGCGGCATCGAAAGCCCAGTCCACCACAAAGGCGTTGAGGACGAGGACTACGCCCAGCAAAGTCTGCCACAGGCGGACGGACGCATGTTCGTGGTCATGACCGCAACTGCTGCATTCCGGCCCGTGCTCGTGGTCGTGCTGGCTGAGAAGAGAGGTGACTTGCATGTTAATGGTGACGAATGAAGCGTGAAATCCGAAGCCCGCAGGCCCATCGCCGTCCGCCGAAGATTTGGATTTCGCGCTTTGTCATTCGGATTTTGTCATTCATCACGGCTTGGCTTCATCCATCTTCGATTTGGGCGGCTCGCGATTCAAGAGCAACCGCAGTTCAATGGGTTTGCCATCGGCGGTGGTCGGCAAAAACATCTTGTCTTGCGCGTTGGTAAACACCCGGCCCATGGTTTCGATCAGCCGCGTCTGGGTGAACAACTCGGGGTTGCTTTCATACGCTGGCCGCAGTTTTTTGAAACGCGCTGCCTCGGCGGTGATATTGTCCACCATCAGTTGCTTGGCGACGGCGGCGGTGTTGATGCGGCCCTTGGCGTCGGCTCCGGCCCGGCTCAAAACCTTGTTCTGGTCATTGCGGGCTTCGGTGATGATCTTGTCGCCAATTTGCCCGGCGATAATGACGTTGTCGAAGGCCATTTTCAACTGGCGCGGCGGGCGGCTCTGGACAATGCACTGATCCACCACCAACCCGAGCTTCTGTTCCTGAATCAGCTTGCGCACGCGGCGGCCGACCGCTTCCTGAAAGCCCGTGACATCATTCAACAGAATATCGTCCACCTTGTAGCGCGCGGCGGTGTAAACCAGCGCGTTGTTCAGCACATTCAACACGGCGTTGGACACCCCCGCGAGGCTGAAGCTTTGATTCGTCCCGGCGGCGAACTCGAATACGCAGCGCACCGGGTCCTCGATGCGATAGCTTAACGTCGCCTTGGTGTGAATGATGTTGCCGTCGCCGGTGATCGCGTAACCGTCCACGGCGGGATTGAGCGACCCGCCGGCGGGCGGGTCCTGGTTCAGCGCCTCTTCTTCGGGCGATTGCAAAAACCAACTGCCCTTGCCGGTGACTTTCTGAATTTCAGTGATCGGGATCTTGACGACCTCATCAATCGGGTATGGCCAGGCCCAATGCGTGCCCGAACCAATCAAAACCCGGTCGCCCTCACCCACCGGCTTGCCGAACCGCAGCTTGATCGCCTTCTCCTGCGGCTCGACTTTGAAGATGCCGGAGAATACAAACACCACGAACAGGATGGCCATCACCACCTTGACGATGGCGAAGCTGCTGTGCAACGCCTCGGCGAGCGCCTGCGCCCCGCTGTCTACGGGCGACGGAGTTTGGGTTTCGTTGCTCATGCCATCACTTGGCCGGTTTGGCCGCCGGGCTGTTGAACAAATCAAAGGGCGGCGTGCGCTGGTCAAAGATTAGAATGGAACGTTCTTTCAGCGAACTCTCCAGCGCCTCGGTTTTCAGGAGGAAGGTGGCGAGTTCGGGATTTTGCTGAAACACGGGCAGGACTTCCGCCGCGACGGCTTCGCCCTCGCCGCGAATCCGGAACGCCTCGGCGTTGGCGCGGGAATTCACCTCCGCCGCCTGGCGCGCGGCCGAAGAACGAATCTCCTGCGCTTTGGCGTCGCCTTCAAACTGGATCTTGTCCGCCAGCAGTTTTCGCTCTTCGGTCATCCGTGCGAACACCGCCGTCGTCACGCTTTCCGGCAGGCCGAGCCGTTCGAGGCCGAGATACTCGATGCTGATGCCGTAGTTGTTGTCCTGAAGCTGCTTCTGCGCGAGCGCTTTGATCTCGGCTTCGATCGCGTCGAACTTCAAATCCTTCTCGTTCTCATTGACGAAGTCACCGAGCCGGTGTTTGCCGACAACGGCGGCTTTGGCCTGGGTCACCACTTCCTCAATCATCCGCTCGGCCACGGTGACCGAGCCGCCGGCGAATTTCGGGAAGAACGTCTTGGCGTCCGTAATGCGCCAGCCGACATAGATGGAAGTGAGCAGGTTGTTGTTATCGGCGGTCAGCGTTTCGGTCAACTTGTCTTCAAAGTTCTGGATGCGTTGGTCCAGTTTGTAAACGTTTTCAATCGGCCACGGCCAGCGGCCATACGCGCCCGGCTCGGACTTCTCGCGATCCACCCGGCCAAAGCGCGTGACGACGGCGACTTCCGATTGGCGCACCTGAAAAACAAACAGCAGCAGCGTGAAGATGAGGATCAGCACGCCGCCGATGACGATGGTCAATAGATTCCGTTTCATGACTTCAATTATTTCTTGGGCGGCGGGACTGCGCCGCCGATTTTGTTAAAATAGTCTTCATCCAGCCGCCGTTGCAGATCAAACGTAATGACATCCGACGTGTTGGTGGCGAGGATGAGGTATTTGGTCGCCTTGGCGGTGGCGGACGCGAACGTCTGCAAATACGCGCGTTGGCGATATACGGCCGGCGCGGCGTTGAACGCCGGCAATTGGTTGGTAAACGCGGCGGCCCGGGCCAGGGCAATCACTTGCAGGTTGATGCGCGCGGCTTCCGCATCGTTCGTGACGGTGACCGCCTGGGCACCGGCGAGCGTGGTGACCCGGATGCTGTCGGCTTCGGCGGCGAGAATCTTCGCCTGCTTCTGATGAATGGCGGCCACCACTTTTTGGTATTCCGGCGCCACTTTGACCGGCGGGTGAAGGTCCTGCAAGCCGACGAACAATATCCGGGCCCCCAGCGCTTGGGCTTCCGCCCCGCCCTGAATGTGATCCCGCAGAACCAGCGCGGCTTCCAGGCGGTTGCGCGACATGATTTCGTTCACGTCCACGCTGGCCAGATAGCGCACCACTGCCCGGGTGGCGATCTGCCGGAGCAGATTGGAACTGTCCTCGTGGCGGTAAATCCACTGCGTGAGGTTCGTGATCTGAAATTGAACCGGGATGCTGACCGTGATGAGACTGACGGGCGGCGCTTTCCGTCCGGTGGTCGCGGTCGCCGCTTCGGCGGTGGGTTGCGCGCGATTCGCCACCAGGAAATTTTCGTCCTTTGGATGCCCGGCCGTCCAGAGCACCACCCCGCTCGCATGTTCGGCTTCCTCCGCGGCCCCGCCGACGGTGACCGTTTGAATCTGTTCGCTGCGGTAGCGATAAACTTTGTCCACCGGCCACGGTAATTTTAGATGGGCGCCCGGCCCCAACACCACCTCGCCGGCCAGCGGTTTGCCGAAGCGTTCGAGCAGCGCCTGTTCGCCCGGCTCGATGAAGACAACGCTGGTGGACAACAACAACGCGCCGAGTTGCAGCAGCAACATCCAGCGCACCGCGTTCCGGAAGAACAGGAAAAACCACGTCTCGGAAACCTTGAACCCGAACTGGTAATCGAGGGTTTGCGCCGCCGTCGCGACGAGGCCCTCCGGTTGGGCGAGCAGCCCGACGAGGCGCGAGTCGTAGAGCGGGCGGCCCACCTTGCCCTTCACACGGGGGCGGTAAATTTCAAACACCAGCGCCGCGAGGGTTTCGGCGGCCACCAAGCCGAGTACCACGACAAACACGCGGGCCACGTAGAGATCGGTTTTGGGAAACTCGCTCTTAAGCCCGGCCATGGCAGCGGCGCAGAAAAAGCAAAGATACGCGCCCAACAGCAGATAACTCGCGCTGGGCCGGAGCAGCCGGTGGTTTTCCAGGCGGGCAATCGTGGCGGAGAAACGACCGATGAGAAACAGAATGAGCGCCAGCAAACCGAACAGCGCCAGCGCCAGCAAGTCCTGCTTGACGGGCGGAAGGGCGGCGAGTTTCTGCAGCCAGCGCCACAGCATAAAGGCCCCCGCGCCCTGCAGGAACAGCAGCCCGACCGTGAAGCCGGGGACAAAGAATTTCTCGAACTGCTGCCGGGAACGTTGCGCCGGGAATACCTCCGCGTCCCGGCCCTCAAACAACGTCGCGCTGCCCTTGGACCGCGCGAGTTCGTCCAGTTCCAATTTTTCCAGCCGCTCGCGTTCTTCCAGCCGCATCTGAAACCAGCTCACGAACGCCACCAGCGCGCCGAGGCCGAGGAACGCCGCCGCCACCTGGCCGGACAGCGAGTCGGTGAAGCGCGCCACGCCGTAGCCCGCCGCCGTCACGGCGAACAGCGCCAGCAGATTCACCAGCCCGTTTCTTTGAAGGTTGCGTTCCACCGGAAAATTAAAAATTAAAAATTAAAAATGAAGGGCCGACCGGTGTCCCGGCCGTCGGGGCATTTTGAATTGTCCATTTTGAATTTTTCATTGATTCAACTGAGTTCCCGGTCCTCAAACAAAGCCACCGCCACCGCGAGCGCCGCCCCGACGTAACCCACGGCATAAGCGAACGCCTTCGCCACGTAGCCCCAGTGAAAGGTGCTTTTTCCCGTCTCCAGGGCATCCGCGAGCCAGAAATTTTGCCAGTTTGGAATCACGCTGTAAAGCACCGACCCCCACCACACCCCGCGTTCCGCCGGCCGGCCGAACAAATAATCCGACATCAGGCCCACCAAGAACAGGGCGGAACAAATAACCAGCGTCGGAATCATGTCCAGTCGCGTCGAACACGCCAGCGCCAGCGCCGCTAGAATCCAGAGCGCGAACAGAATCAACACCGCCGCCGGTACCAGTCGCCAGTCCACCAGGGCGATGTCGTAGGTGCTTTGTTTGTGCGTGGTGAATTGGAAAATCACAAACGCCGCCACCGTGACCATGATGAGCAGCGCGAACACGGCGTCGCTCACGAACGGCCGGCGCAGGAAGAAATTGCTGAACCCAGCCAGTGCATAGGCCAGCACCACGCCCCCGGCAAAAATGCCGACGGCCGCGAGATCCGTGCCGCTATAGGTGTCGAACGTCATCCGGCTCGCGATGAGCGCCGCGACGAGATTCACGTAGGTCAGGACCGTCAGCGCCACGATTAGACCGGTGTATTTGGCGAGAATGAATTGTGCGCGGCCGATGGGCTTGGACAGGACGGCCAGCGCCGTGCCGGAGCGAATTTCCCGCGCCAACGAGGCCGAAGCACTCAACACCGCCCCAAACAACCCGGCCAGCAACATGACCGCCAGCACGCTGTTCTTGACCAATTTCGGCTCGTCGCCGAACGCGAAGTAGTAGGGCGTGGCGAGGAAGATTTCAAACACCGAGGATGCGGTCATCAGCAGCAAAAAGACCGGCTGCCGGACGAGTTCCATGAACGCGTTGGTCGCGATGGTTATGAATTGTCGCATCTACTGTTTCAGACGGTTCTCACTTCCAGAGGTTAGGAATCGCCGGTCGGTTTGTAAATCGCTAAACCAAAACCGCCGGGATCATGCGGGTTAACTTGAAACCAGAACGGGAAATCAAGCGCGTATTGTCAGGTCACGCGATGTCAACCGCTGATCTACCGGCTTTCTGCCTGCGGCCTTTGAAACCAGCGGGCGCACCGACGGTGGCTTGATAGCGGAGCGCGGGCGGGGCAACGCAGCGCCGGGCGAACGTTTAGGAAGTAAAGCCAAGCAGGTCCAACGAAACTGCGAGCCACTTCGGTTTATGATAAGCGCCTGAAACCCAGCCCACACCGCTTGTTCCTTCGACATCCCAATCTTGTTCCAGACTCGCGTGCTCGTACATAAGATCAAAAGCCTCTTCACGCGTAGGCACAACAACAAGAGTTTTTCTTGGATCGAGCATCAGAGAATCCGTTTTGATCCGCCACTCACGCTCCCATGTAAAGTCAATACCAGCCGCCAGGTCATAGGTAACGTGGCGATACTGCATTTCAGGCGGAAGTAATGCGTAATCCGCCGCCGGTTGATAAATCGCTGGTCGCCCGCCCTTGCTAAAGAGCCAATCCTTTGTCACGGCTACACCGTACGGCTCGTAGCGTGGCGCGGCTTCTTTTGGCGGCGTGTTCTTTGCCAGATTAAAAAGTGCCACCATCTCTGAAATCGGAGCCTCAGAAAAACAGACGCAGTTATGGCCTCCCTTAACACAGCCATTCGACCCGCGTAGTTTCCCGTCCTTCAATATTTGAGAGAATGCCGAATATGCGCTCTTTTCCGGCACAGGCTTGCCGGAAAGAAAACCGTCATCTGCGGGAATACGCCGCGTGAAATGGAACAACAAATTCCCCAAATCTCGTCGCACGGCTGAGATTCGTTCAACAAGCGAGTTATCGTTCGACTGCTCAATCACAAATGAGAATGCTGCCAACAACTGACATAACAACAAGCGAGTAGTTTTCCGGTCTTTCATGTCAAATGCACACTGATAATGTTGGTGCATGAATGAAGCGGACAACTTAGCGCTGTTGTCAAAATCTTCGAGCGCAGTTGAAAAAGTGAATCCGGGCGCGAAGCGCGTTTTGTCCAGCATGGTTGCGGACACACTCGCGTTGGCGAAAAAGGAGACTGTCCGTCAGTCCCGTCCGCTCAGAATCGTGCAGGTGAATGACGAGCCATACGTCTTGGAGGCGTTAGGCCTTATGATTCGGCACTGCTTCCCAGAAGCCACGGTGCTGTCATTCAATAGCGCAATCCAAGCTCTGGAGGAGTTGTCTCAAACAAACCCCGACCTGGTAATAACGGATGACGCAATGCCCCGTATGCGCGGAAGTGAGTTGTGCCAGCGTTTGCTCGATAGGAAAGTCACCTATCCGATAATCGTGGATTCTCCGTGGGCGCCGACAGCACAGTGGGTGCGCGAGTTGTCTGACCAAGGGCTGAATGTATTCTTTCTGCCTGTGCCTTGTGACCTTGAAAGCCTGCGGAAAGCTATAGAGGCCGCTGGTTTGAAAATCCCGCATGAATAGAACCATGAACACAACACCTTGGATTCTGTTGGATACTGAAACAACAGGCTTCGCCGCACCTGTGTTTGTCGTCGAGTTGGCCGCACAACGGATGCGTGGCTGGGAATCAGTCGGGCAACCGTTTCGCAAGTTGCTGAATCAAAACGCGGACATTCCCGCCGAGGCATCGCGCGTTCACGGTTACACCCGCGAAATTCTGGAGCGGGACGGCGAACCGGCGCATCAAGTTTATCGGGAGTTTGCCGAATACGCGGGCGGCCTGCCGCTCGTCGCGTTCAATCTGGAATACGATCTGGACGAAGTGTTGAAGCCGGAGTGGAAGCGGCTGGGCCTCGGCGCGATTGGTAGTCGCGGGTTTTGCGCCTTGCGGCTGGCGCAGCGGCTGCTTGATCCCGTGCCCGCCGGCAACTGCAAACTGCAAACGCTGCGGCAGTATTATCGCCTGCCCGAACGCGGCGCACACACGGCGCTGGGTGACGTGCAAACGGTCGCGGACTTGATGGCGCAGGTGCTTCGCCCCATTGCCAGGTATCGCGGTCTGGATACGTGGGAAAAGCTGGTCGTGTTTGCGGCGGAAGAATGGTTTCCGTCCCGCATCGCTTTCGGGAAGCACAAGGGGCGGTTGATTCAAGAGGCCCGCAAGGACGCGGAATTGCGCGGCTGGCTGGACTGGCTGGCCAAATCCTCCAATGCCCGCAACGCGAAGATGGGTCGCTGGTATTTGCGGCAACTGGAAATGGCCGCCGCGCAACCGGACACGACGGTGTTTGCCGCGCCGGAAATCGAGCGCGAATCTAAACGCGGCGACGTGGCGCAAACGGGCCACGTCGGGCTGGTCATTTACCTCAATCCAGAGTTGGAGCAATTGCGGCAGTTGGTGGCGGGGGCGCGGGCGCGGTTGGCGGAGCTGGAAGTTAGTTTCACGAAGGAGAAATCGCGCGTGGATGTCATGCAGGCGGTGTTGTTCCGGCAATTGCGCGAGCATTATCAGCAGCGCGACCGGCTGCGGCTCATCGTGGATTACCGGCGGAAGTTTCTGGACTCGCTGGTGCGTGGCGGCGAGGAGGAAGCGAAACAGGCGGAGGCGCATTACGAGCAGGCCAAAGCGCAAACGGACAAGGATTACGAAGAAACGGCGGCAGCGGTGGCGCGCAAGCAACAACTCACCGCCGAGGAGGAGGCGGAACTGTCGCGGCTGTGGAAGAAGCTGGTGAAGTTGTATCACCCCGACCGCTTTGCCAACCAGCCGGACAAGCTGGAGACGTATCACAAGCTGACCGCCGCCATCAACCGGGCGAAGGACGCGGGCGACATCAAGACGTTGCGGGAGATCGCGGAAGACCCGCACGGCTTCATCCTGCGTCAGGGTTGGGCAGGTCTGGATTTCAGCGACGAGGCGGAACTCGCGCAGTTGCGCCGGCTGCATGAGACGTTGCAACTGGAAATCATCGCCGTGCTCGAATCGCTGAATCGCCTGCGGGAAAGTCCTGATTACGAGCTTTGCCAACTCAGCGAGTGCAAGCCCGGCGTGTTGGATGAACTGGCGGCGGAAAGAAAGAAGCTGCTGGAAAAGGAGAGCGGGGAACTGGAAAAGCAGGCGGACAAGCTCGCGGAGGAAATCAGGGAGTTGGGTGGGGAGACGGGTTCTCGAATCGCGTAGCAGTCGAAGTCATTCGGCATTGCGCGTTCCGAGTTTGAAATGAGTCTCCTCACGTCGGCGACTACCCAGCGGAAATTTCCTGTGGCCCCTTGCCGCCGTTGACAAGAAACAGGACGGCCATGCGGACCGCGATGCCGTTGGTCACCTGCTCCAGAATCAACGAACGGGCGCTGTCGGCGATCTCGTTGTCAATCTCCACACCGCGATTCACCGGACCCGGGTGCATGATGAGCGCGTCGGGCTTGGCCTTCGCGAGCCGGGCTTTATTCAGGCCGAAGAGCGTGGTGTATTCGCCGATGCTGGGGAACATGGTTTTGCGCTGGCGCTCGTGCTGGATGCGCAGGAGATGGATGATGTCGGCATCGCGCAACGCCGCGTCCACGTCGTGGGTCACGCGACAGCCCATCTGCTCGAAGGTGCGCGGCACGAGCGTGGACGGGCCGCAAAGCGTCACCTTGGCGCCCAGCTTGGTCAGCGCCCAGATGTTGGAACGGGCCACACGGCTGAACAAAATGTCGCCCAGGATCGTGACGTTCAGCCCTTCGATTTTGCCTTTGCGTTCTCGGATCGTGAACGCGTCGAGCAACGCCTGCGTGGGATGCTCATGGGCGCCGTCGCCGGCGTTGATGACGTGGGTGTTCAGGACGCGGGAGAGGAAATGCGCCGCGCCCGCCGCGCTGTGGCGGATGACGATGAAATCCACGTTCAACGCTTCGAGGTTGCGCGCCGTGTCTTTGAGCGTCTCGCCCTTCTTCAATGATGACGCTTCGGCGGAGAAGTTGATGATGTCGGCGGAGAGGCGCTGTTCGGACAACTCAAAACTGGTGCGCGTCCGCGTGGACGGCTCGATGAAGAGGTTGACAACGGTGCGCCCGCGCAGCGCCGGAACTTTCTTGATCGCGCGTTCGCCGACGGCCTTGAACGCCTTCGCCGTGTCGAGCACGGTGAGAATTTCGTCCGCCGAGAGCGATTCAATATCGAGCAGATGGGGGCGATGCCAGCTCATGGTTTTTCCAGCACGACTTCGTCTTCTTTCCCCGTTTCACCGAGGCGGACGTGAACTTTCTCCGCAAGCGACGTGGGCTGGTTTTTGCCGACGAAGTCCGCCCTGACCGGCAATTCCCGATGGCCGCGATCAACCAACACCGCAAGCTGGATGCGCTTGGGCCGCCCGAAATCGTTGAGCGAATCCAGCGCTGCGCGGATTGTGCGTCCGCTGAACAACACATCGTCCACAAGCACGACGGTTTTTCCATTCACGTCGAAGGGGATGACGGTCGGGTGAATTTTCGGCGCGGCCCGGTGATCGAGGTCATCGCGGTGCATGGAAACATCAAGGTGGCCGCACGGTACCGGGTTTCCCCAGATGCCGGCGAGGAGGGTCGCCAGCCGTTCCGCCAACGGCCCGCCGCCCCGCTGGATGCCGACCAGCACGACTTCGGCGCCCGCCTCGTTGCGCTCGGCGATTTCGTGAGCAATACGGGTCAGCGCCCGCTGGATGGCGGGGGCGTTGAGAATGACAGTGGCGTCAGGCATTATGGGAATCCGAATAACGAGTGACGAATGACGAAAAACGGGGCGAGGCGAAGAACCGCCACAAAAAAAGTGAACCAGTCCGCAGGAGCGGGTTCGCCGGTTTGAAAGTTATCTTCATGCGCTTCCTTGGCGACCTCGCGGGGCCGCGTTAAAGGAGCAGGTTTTTTTAATGGCTGTGGGACACTGCCTGACGCGTTTTGCGCCACTTGGAGCGGTGCTTGACGATCCAGTCGGTCAGCGCCCGCTCGAAACCGATGTCGTGCCCGGCCTTCTCCGACTCGATCCACTTGTGTTTGAGAATCTCCTCGCGTTCAGCCTGAAACTCGCGGTAGAGCGTTGAGTTTTTCAGCAGATCGCCAGCCGTTGGTTCTTTGGTTTCGTCCGACATAGCCATTACGAATTTGACAGGCAAAACTTACGCCGGCCCCCGGCGTCTGACAACAACCTTTTCATGTCATTCTTCCCGCTGGGCAAAAACACCCCCAAACCACCTTCAACCCGGCTCTTTCCGAAGGCTTGCCGCGATTTGAATGATAACCTGCCCCGGCGATTGATCCAGCGCAGTAGAATGGCGATGTTTCAACCGGAAGTGTTGCTCGTTGGTAATCCGCCCCAACAGGTTCAACCAAGTCTGGATCGGGCCTGCCGGGTTTCCAAGCGCGTCGGAATCGCCTCCTGCGCGCCGGGTTTCAAAGTGGCCAGCGCACCGGCGCAGTTGGCCAGGACCACCGCTTCTGCCAGCGTATAACCTTCCGCCAGTCGCGCGGTGAACGTGCCGGCGAACGTGTCGCCGGCACCCACGGTATCCACCGGGCGCACCCGCAACGTTGGAACGGTGAAAAACTCGTGTGCTGTGAGGCAAAGCGTTGACTTTGCGCCGCGAGTCACCAGAAGTTGAACAATCCGTCGTTTCGCCAGCTTTTGCCTCCACACCGCTGATGTTCTCGCCATGTTCCCGACTGGCAGGCCAAAAATTTGCACTGCCTCAAGCTCATTGACGATCACGGTGTGCAGCGCGACGCGACCCCAAGGGAAATCCGCGCGCAGCGGCGAAAGGTTGAATACCACAGGCACGTCCGTCTCGTTGGCGGTGCGCATCGCCTCCAGTACAGCGGGCAACGGCACTTCCAGTTGCGCCAGCAACGCCTGCGCCCGCCGGATGAGCGCCGCTTGCGTCCGCACGGCCGCAGCGGTGAGCTTTGCATTCGCGCCCGCGACGACGACAATGGAATTCTGTCCGCGCCAATCTACGGCGATCAACGCGGTGCCGGTCGGCGTGCGCGAAATTTCGCGGAGGGCGTGGACGTTGATCCCCTCGCGGCGAGAGAGATGTTCACGATACGCCGCGCCGTCAGCATCATCTCCAACGCAACCAATCATCGTCACCGCCGCGCCCTGCCGCGCGGCGGCCACGGCCTGGTTCGCGCCCTTACCACCGAAACGGCGCAACAAACCACTGGCGGGAACGGTTTCCCCGGCGGCGGGCAAGCGCTCGACTTGAGCGATCAAATCAATGTTCAGCGAGCCGACCACCACGACGCGCGGGGCTTTCGATTGGGCGGATGCGCGCGATTTCATTTGCGCATGGATTTTGGCGGCTGGCTGCAAAGTTGTACGAGCGCCTCGCGGACCCGGACGACTTCCGTGGCATCGAGCTTGAGAAATCGGTCGCGTCCGTTGGGCTGCGGCGTGAACCGCGTGAAACCGTCAGCCTCCACCGTGACCGCGCCCGCATCGGAAAGATCAAAGTAACCGCGATCCGGCTGCACGGCGTACAACGCGCTGGTGAGGTCCCAGGTCGGGCGTTCATGCGGCGTCGGGAGGTAAAGCTGGTACGCCTCGGCCAGCGGATGATGCGCCACGTAGCGGAAATCGCGCTCGATGCTGGCGGCGGGATACGGCAAGGCGATGCCGATTTCAAACCCGCTCCAGACGATGGGCGTGGGCCAGTCGCGCGCCAGTTTTTGCGCGGCGGGAAGATCCGAGCACACGTTGAACTCCAGGAAACGCTT
>ORMF011472141.1_pt1 | contig 30204 bp, 32 predicted proteins | sample 1779871 | NCBI WGS metagenome assembly ORMF01 (sample SAMEA104232316, study PRJEB22302) | groundwater metagenome | biome: forest; feature: aquifer; material: groundwater | place: USA | collected 2011-08-07 | depth 5.4 m | reverse complement strand
CGGCGCAAGGCCCGCCTGCCGAAGAGGCGGGCAGGGGTGGAGGGGGGAGCCGCCGGTGGGCGCCCGAGCCAATCTCAGCCGCCGCGGTCTTGGCGGAGCTACCCGCAGCTCCCCTGAGCGCACGAAGCGCCTCGATCTCGGCCGACGAGAGGTTGAAGCGTGTTCCGGGTGAAACCACGAGGAGGCCTTCCGCCTCTTCTCGCTCGCCCTGGGAGAATCGCGGTCCCACCAGGTTCTCAGTGGGCGCCTCGTCCGGCACCGCGCCGAAGTCGGAGATGGAATCATCCTGGGCGATCAACTGCCCCGAGGCCAGATAGTCGGCGATCTCACCCATCGGAACCGGCAGGATCATGGCGAAGCCGACGGCGAGCTCTCTGTCGCTATTCTCGGTGACGGAATAGGAGACAACCTCGCCCCGGACGAGCCGGCGGCGCTGCTCGGCGGAGATCGGAAGGAGGTCCTGCACGTCGTTGACGACCGACGTCTGGGCGGCCGGTGCGATGCCCGGAGCCACCAGGTCCGTGAGCAGGCTGATCGCGAGTAGACCCGCCGCACCGGCCCGGCTCGACCGCCTCATAGGGTCGATTATGACGCATCCGACGAGGTGCGTGGCGAGAGTCCTTACGGTATTCTCCTGGCCGGCTGCAGAACCAGAATGTACACTCGATGCATGTGTGTTAGGGCGTCCACCATCTTCAAGACGATGTCGCTTGCGGCCGTGGCGGGAGTCCTTCTGGCAGCCGGCGCCGCCGAGGCCGAGCCCGCGCGCTTCCGCATCCAGCCCGAGGCCAGCGATGTGGGATTCAAAGCCACGTCGCGGCTGATGGACGCGGACGGGAAGTTCTCGCGCATCACGGGCGAGGTGATGCTGGATCCCATGGATCCCGCGACGGCCATGATCACTCTGTCGATCGAGTCCGCCTCCATCGACACGGGCATCGGCATGCGGGACAAGCATCTGCGCAGTGCGGATTTCCTCGACGTGGCGCGCTTCCCCACGATGACCTTCGAGAGCCGGCGGGTGGAGGTGGAGGGGCGCCGGGCCACGGTGACCGGCCAGCTCACGCTGCACGGGGTGACGCGGGAGATCGTGGTGCCGGTGGACGTCCAGTTCTCCGAGAGCGCGCTGGTGGCTACCGGTGAGTTCAAGCTCAACCGCCGCGACTACGGCATCAACTACTCGTCGTTCTTGAACCCCATCGGCAACACCGTCCACGTAACCTTCACGTTCCGCGCCCGGGCGTCCTGAGGCCACCTCAGACGCCCAAAGTGCCATCCGGCCCGTGATCGTCAGCCCGGTCTAGAACCCCCTCTCGGACGCCTCTCAGACGGGCATCGCCCACGTCTCCCGTCCCCCGGAGAAGCTGGCCGTCCAGACCAGCGTCGGGTCAGCCGTGGACCGAACGTTCGGGACCGAGCCGCCGTCCAGGCTCTCGTAGCCGGCCGGCACGTAGAGCGTGAAATCCAGCGCCGCTTCTTGCCCCTTCCGCACCCTGGACACGTACGTCTCGACACAGCCGGGGCTGGGCTGGGTGCGGATACCGCCTGTGTGGCGCCCGCCGTTCTGGGTCAGATCGGCGTACCGGAACGTCAGCCCGTACAGGCTGGGGAAGCCGACCTCGTCCGGGAACCGCGGGCCGTAGAGGGCGCAGCCCAGGTACGTGTACCAGGCGAGCTGGAAACTCGGCCACTTTCCCCTGCCCCAGGAGAGGCCAGACAGAAACCGGTCCGGAGACTCGGAGTCCTGCTGCGACATCCGGTACGCGGTCATCACGGCCCTGCCGTAAAAGTAGTCCCGCAGGAGGCTGTGCCCGCTTCGGTTCCACGACGCCTCGGCACACCGAAGCAACGTCGTGGCCGCCTTGAAGGGACCGGACAGGTACCCCAGCGGCTCCGTGGCCATGCTGGTCCGCGCGTCGCCGCCCACTCGGAGCAGGGGGCCAAACATCCCGCTCTTGCCGAACTCCTCATACGTCACGACGCCGTCGTCGTCCTCGTCGAAGGACTCGAGGAACTGCTTCTTGAGGGACGAGCCCGCCAGCCGGTCCACTGAATCGAGATAGGCGAAGGCCGTCCGCTGCAGATCCCAGGGCAGCTTGAAGACGTCGAAGTAGAGCGTCCTGGTCACGAGATCGGCGAACTTCCGGTCGCGGGCTGTGCCCAGATGCCCATCGAGAGACACCAGGGGACTGTCCTCCACGGCGTCCCATCCCACGACGTGGTAACGCCGTTCGCCCAGGCCTCTCTCCTCCGCCGTTCTGAACAGGACATCCCGGGCGAGCGGGCAGTCGTACCCCGCTTCGGTTGCGATGGCCTCCCCGTTCCACGTGGGCAGCGGGACTCGCTGTGGGAAATGCCCACCGTTGCCGTCCTCGACGCCCGAGTCCACCGCTTCCTTCAGCGGCACGTTGCTGAACATGTACCGCGCGCACAGGAGGTCCATGGCCACGGGGTCGAGACCCGCGAACACCAGCCCCTCCGGCTCCTTGATCCCCGGCAGCTCCCCGGTGTGGTCCAGGTTGACCGTCTCGATCCCGTCGACCACGTGCACCATGAAGATCCCCTGGCTCTTCACGGCCTGGATGATGTCGATCATCGTCGCATTGATCCCGCCCGTCTTCGTGACGACGTACCTGCCGTGGCCGTCCCGCTTCGGCAGCCCTGTGGCCGCGTCGACGTCGGATACCCAGATCTCGTGGGGAATGCCTGCCTTGACCCCGGGAGTGGGGTGGTGGGGAGTGCTGTAGTCCCAGGCGGGGTGGCCGGACTCCGAGGCCTGCATCGGGTAGAGCCCGATGCCCAGGTTCTTGATGACGTTGGTGAAGAGCGCAATCGAGTGCACTTTGAGCTTCGGCACGTTGACCAGGACACAGCCGGGGTAGGCGCTCAGATCCTCCGGGTTCCCGGGTTCGCCTCCCACGACGGCCTTGTGCAACGTGATGGACGGGAAGTTCACCCCGTCGGGGACTGCCACCCTCCGGCCCTTGCTCGGATCGTCGAAGATCCGGTTCAGGTCGTAGACCATGAGCCTGTCGTGCGCGTGCCCGGGAGCGATGTAGGTGCCCGCCACGCTCTCCGCGTGGCCGGCCATGGGGTCGTCCCGGCGATCCACGCCGACAGACTCCGCGAGGTACTTCCGGGCGAAGTAGAACCCCCACCCTCCGTAGAAGTCGCCGGACCGCCCCTCGATCACCGCCTCCGGCGTGATCGGGCCCGCAGAGCCGTGGAGCGCCGTGTACTGGGCGGCGACCGACGGGATGGCGGTGGCGGCCTCTCCAACGGCCATCTGGTGGTACCGGATCCCGAGCTTGTCGTGGAACCACCTCATCAGCGCAGCCAGGAAGGCCCACTCGGTGCAGGTGGTGCTCCCTCGGTCCGGGCCCCGGGTCTGAGCGTCAATCACGTTCGGCCAGAGCAGGTTGGGCTTGAAGAGGAGCTTCTGCCCCCTGTCAACGCGGGGCGCGACCTCTTCCCGAAGACGGGTGGCCGACGCCAGCGGCCCGAGGGCGAGATCCAACTTCTCGTACGTGTAGTCGATCCTGGCCTTGATCTCCTCCCAGGCCCGGCCATCGGACCCGGCGATGTACCGCCTCAGCAGCTCGCCGACGCCCTGATAAGACCTCCGGGGATCCATCCGGCCAACACCGACCGGCGCTCCCTCCCGGTCGACCAGACGTCTCCCCAGCGGCGAATCGACCATCATCTCCGGCTTGTCCATCGATCTCTCCTTTTGCCCCGGTTGGCCTCACGGTGCGCCCTCGGAGCGCCCTCTGTGCCAGAACGATCCATCATCGGCGAGCGTTCGTCAATTCCTCGATTTCAGGGCACCGTCTCCCGGGCAGGCGCGAGAATCGACCACGTGCGGCCGCGAGATCGTCCGGCCGTCGATTCCCCCGGGCTCTCGGGCGTCGAGCGGCTGACCATCCGCTACCATCGTGTCCCATCCACCAGAGTCCAGCCGGCAGAACTCCATCCGCGTTGGCCCGCTGATTGAGAGTCGGGCCGAAGAACACCGGCCGGTTGACGGCGGCGCGGTGCCGGCCTAGGATGCTGCTCAGCCGGGCCGGCTTGCTCGGCTCGCAAAGAGAAAACGCCGAAGGGCCGGTGAGGTCGAGCGGTGAACGCCGGAATGGACTACAGGACAGGGGGGGACCGAAATGCCGATCGCTTACATCCAGCGTCTGCGTGAGCGGTACGCGGCGCACCCGCCGTACAAGTGGGCGCATCACACCGACGCGCCCTGGGCGCCGCTGGCGAAGCCGATCAGCAAGTCACGCTTGGCGCTCATCAGCTCGGGCGGCTTCTACCTCGAGGGGCAGCCGCCGTTCGAGGAAAACGACACGTCGTACCGCTTGATTCCGAAGACCGTCGACGTGCGGGATCTCCGGATCCACCACCACGGGTACAGCGACGCCGACGTCGATCGCGACCCGAACTGCGTCTTTCCGATGGATCGGCTCCGCGAGCTGGAGACGGTGGGCGAGATCGGCGAGCTGGCCGACGTGGCGCTGAGCTTCGTGATGGTCTACTCGCCGCGTCGCGAGATCCAGGAGCGCGCGCCTGCCATGATCGCGGAGCTCAAGGCCAGGAACGTCGACGCCGTGCTCCTCGTTCCCGTCTGACCGGTCTGCCATCAGTCCGTCGGACTGATCGCACGCGAGATCGAGCGCGCCGGCATCCCGACGCTGTCGATGAGCTCAGCGTGGGACATCACGTTCGAGGTGCGACCGCCCCGCGCCGTCTTCGTCAACTTCCCGTTGAACCACCAAACGGGCAAGGCCCACGACCCCGCGCTGCAGCGGCAGATCCTGCTCGACGCATTCCGGGCGTTCGAAACCCTGTGGACGCCGGGCCAGATGCTGACCCTCCCGAACGTCTGGGACCCGAACGACCGGGCCTGGGAAGCGAAGGACTGGGGGCCCGACTTCGAGAGCTACGGGACGACCGGGACGACGCTGCAGGGCACCACAGAGCGCGTCTTGAATCGGGCCGCCACCGCCGAACACACGTGATCTGGGAGTTCGAGCACCATAGCTGGGGCGGCCGCGCCGCCGGAGGGCGTGGTCGCCCCCTCGTGGCTCCCATCCCCGTGACATGAGGTGCCAGCCTCGGACGCCAGCCGCCCCTGGAGCCGACCGCGCAGCTAGTGGCCGCCTGCCGCGGGCCTGACCCAGCCGCCGTGGACCGGGTGGTGGGAGCAGATGAACTCCAGGAACGCCGGCCGGCCCTTGGCGTTCTCGTCCATGGCGCGCTTGAGCGCCGGGATGATCTCGGACGGTTGGGTCACGTCCTCGCCGTGGAAGCCGACGGCGCGAGCCATCGACGCCATGCACGCCGTCGCGTGATCGGACACCTTCCAGGTATAGGGATCGTGCCCGGCGCCCCAGAAGCCCTCGCCGTACCCGGAGTAACCGCCGTTGTTGATGTGAAGGGTCGTGATACCGATCTTGTAGCGCGCCACCGCCTCGAAGTTCCCCATCATGTAGCAGACGCCAGCGTCCCCGGTGACGTTGACGCACTGCCGGTCCGGGAACGCGAGCTTCGCCGCGATCGCCCCGGCCAGGCTGAAGCCGAGCGTGGACACGTTGCCCCAGCCCAGGTAACCGCGCGGAATCTGCGCCTCGTAGACCGTGCTCGTCTGGTCGCGCGTGTTGCCGGAGTCCGCCGTGACGAACGATCTCTTCGGGTCCAGCACCTTCATGAGGTCGCCGAACACGCGGTACGGGTTCATCGGCGTCTCGGTTGACTCCATCAACGGGCGGAACTTCGCCACGAACACCTGCTTGGCGCTTCGGATCTCCTCGACGAGCTCCGGCTTCTTGCGGGCGCCGCGCTTGGCCAGCTCGTCGATGAGCGCCTGCAGCGTGAGCTTGGCGTCACCGATGACGGCGTGGCGCGTCTCGTAGCTCCGGTTGATGTCGAGGATGTCGACCGTGCACTGGACGATCGTCTTCTTGTCGGCGTCGGGGATGGCGTGGCTGAAGCGGTTCGGAAACAGGCTGGAGCCGATCGAGAAGAGGACGTCCGCCTTGCGGAGGAAGTGCTCGGCGTGCGAGCCGCGGACACCGACTGAGAGTGGGTGGTTCTCCGGGAAGGTTCCCTTCGCCTTCAGCGTCGTCAGCACGGGCACCTGCGCGAGCTCGGCGAACTTCAGGAGCTCAGGGGTGGCGTCGGCGTAGTAGACGCCCTCGCCCACGTAGAGGAGCGGGTCCTTCGCGGCGAGGAGCACCTTGACGGCGGTCTTCACGTCGTCCGGGTCAGGGCCGGACCGCCAGCCCTTCACCGGCGTGTACGGATGCTCGGCGTCGTCGTACTCGCCGAGGTCGCGCGGGATGACGAGCAGCACGGGGCCGGGCCGTCCCGAGCGTAGATGCGTGAAGGCCCGGCGGACATAGTCCGGCACCAGATCGGCGCGGTCGACCTTGCCCACCCACTTGGTCACCGACTTGAACGCCTCCGCCATGTCGTAGTGAGTGTGGCGGCTGGCGCCCTGGCCCACGCCCTCGGCGATGACGAGGAGCGGGGAGGAGTCTTCCCAGGCCTGGCCGACGGCGCCGTAGGCCATCTGGATGCCGGCAGCGTTGAGGTTGGCCATGACCGTGCACACGCCGATCTGCTTGCCGGCGGTCACCCGCGAGTACGCGTCGGCCACGGCCACCGCGAACCGCTCCTCGCCCATCATGAGGATCGGCACGCCCTCTTCGCCGAGCGCGTTGTTCACGTGGTTGGTCGGGTAGCAGCTCACCCAGGGAATGCCCTCGGTCTTGAGAATCCGCGCGAAGCCGTTCGCCGCCTTGACCTTCATGCTGTTCTCCTCTGCATGAGCTCCTCGCGCAGGCGCGTCGCGACGATCTTCTCGTCGCCGGGCTGCAGGTTGATGGGATCGACTGAGATCTCGTCGGCGTAGCCGCCCTGCAGCGCGCCCTGCTGGACATAGATGTGGGGCTCGCCCGAGGCGAGCGCCAGGCGCACCGCTTTGCCCGAGGGGCCCTTCCAGCTCGGCTCGAAGTAGACGACGGCGTGCGGGATCACGCGGTTGACGCAGTCCTGCTCGACCAGCGCGCGGAGACCCTGAATATCCCGCAGCGTGTCGACGATGGACGCGCAGACGTCGCGATAGCGCGCCATCTCGGCCGCCTCGTCCTCGGCGAGGAACATCTCGAGGGCGTTGACGATCCCGACGATCTCTTCTTTGGAGGTCTTCGCGGCGCGGCCGATGGCCTGGTTCGGGCTCGCGTTGAGGGTGGCCGCGCGCACGAGGTCGGACCGGCCCGCAAGGATGCCGGTGCTCTGCGGGCCGCGGATCCCCTTGCCGCCGCTGAAGATGACGAGGTCCGCGCCTCCGCGGAGGTACCGGAAAAGGTTGTCCCGCGGGGGCAGCATCGACGCCGCGTCCACCAGCACGGGCACGCCGCGCGCGTGCGCGAGCTCGCGGACTTCCTCGAAGGAGAGCACGCCCGGTGGGCTCGTGAAGGGAGAGACGAGGTGGACGACCCCGGCCGTGCGCTCGGTGATCGCGTTCTCCAGCTCGAAGAGCGCCGTCCGCCGCCCGAGCCCGATCTCGACGAGCACCCCGCCCGACACCCGGTAGGCCTGATCGTAGCTGAATCGATGCGCGCGCTGGATCACGAACTCGCGCCGCATGCCGGTGGTGTCCGGCAGGCGGGCGATCTTCGCGGGGTCGTCGCCGGTCATGCAGGCCGCCGCCTGGAGGACGAGGCCCGCCGTAGAGCCCGCTGTCACCAGCGCCGCGGGCGCGCCGAGGATCCGCGCGATGGCGGCGCCGGCGGCCTCGTTCAGCTCGTCGATGTTCACGAGGCTCTGCGCCGCCTCGCGCATGACCTCGATGGTCTCCGGGCGCACGATCGAGCCGCCATAGCGGGTGGTCGTGCCAGCGCCGTGGATGACGGGTCGGACGCCGAGCTTCTCATACACGCCCATGAGCGCTCCCTTCGTGAGCTCGCCGCGGTTCACGCGCGCGCGTGGCGGCGGACGAACTCCTCGTCCACCGTGATCCCGAGGCCCGGCCGATCCGGGATCTCGAGCTGCCCGTCGACCACCTCGAACGTCTCGTGCACCAGCTCGTGCAGTAGCGGGTTGGCGCCGAGCGAGTACTCGAGGATGAACCCGGCACTCTGGCTCGCGGCGAGGGCGATCCCCGCGGCGAAGGCGGGAGCGCCCGACCAGAGGTGCGGCGCCAGCCGCAGGTTGTAGGCGGAGGCGAGGGCGCCGATGCGCACGCCCTCCGTGATGCCGCCCGCGATCGCGAGGTCGGGCTGGAGCACGTCGGCGCCGCGCAGCTCCGCGATCTCGCGGAAGTCGTGCCGCGTGAACTCGCTCTCGCCGGTCGCGATCGGTACCGCGGAGGCGCGACGCACCTCGGCGAGCCCGGTCTTGTCGTCGGCCGTCACCGGCTCCTCGAGCCAGTAGAGGTCGCAGTCCTCGACCATCCGGCAGAACGCTTTCGCCTCGGCGACGGTCCAGGTTCCGTGCGCGTCGGCCATCAGCTTGACGTCGGGCCCCAGCGCCCGGCGCGCCGCGCGCACCCGTGCCGCGGAGCGGTGCGGCTCGCCGTCCATCACGCCGACGCGCATCTTGACGGCGCGGAACCCGCCCTTCTCGACGTAGCCGAGGAGCTGCTCGCCGATGTGCGCCTCGTCGGCCCAGCCCCCTGACGCGTACGCGGGCATCCGCTCGGCGCGGCGGCCGCCGAGCAGGCGCCAGACGGGCGCGCCGAGCGATTTGCCGAGGAGGTCCCAGAGCGCCAGGTCCACGCCGGCGATCCCCGACACGGAGAGGCCTCGCCGCCCGAGCTGCGGCAGCACGTGGCCGCGCTCGACGGCGTAGCCCTCGCGCGGCGTGTTGTAGAGCACGTCCCAGAGCCGGCTCACGTCGCGCGGGTCCTGCCCGACGAGCAGCGGCGCGTAATCCTGGTTGATGATGGCGGCCAGGCCGTGCGCCGAAGCCGCGCTGCCGACACCGGCCTTGGCCTCGCCCCAGCCCACGAGGCCGCCGTCCGTCTCGACCTTTACCATGACCGAGTCGAACGACGCGATGCGGCCGAAGTCGCTCACGTGCTGGCGCTCAAGCGGGATCGGCACGTGGACCCAGGTCGCCCCCACGCTCGTGATCTTCATCGCTGGGCGATTATAGTACATCGCGCGCGGGCGTCCGCGGCCGCGCTATTCGTAGTATGCCGGCGCGTAGCGGAGCCTGTCGCTCTACTGTGGGCGAGCGTAGATAGGATTAGCCCCCTCCGCCAGCGGTCGCCCCCTCGTGGGCCCCGTCCCTGTGACCTAATCTCCCTACTCGGACGCCGGCCGCCCGAGGAGCGCTGGCACAGCGAACGGGAAGCTTGTCCAGGGCCAGACGGTGCGCCTTTAGATTCGAGCCGCCATAAGCTGATTACCTCCTAGCGCTGGGCCGTCAGATGCGGCCGTTCGGGAACTACCCCAGCCCGCGCGACAGGATCCTAGCCTATCGGCCGTCCCTTCGCCGCGGGACGATCACCCTACCTGCGCCCGCTCCGGCGCAGGGCCTCGCCGAGGGTCATCCCGAAGCCCCCGTCCTTGCGGGCGGCGTCGCGGATGTAGTCCTTCGTCTCGGCGTCCTCCTCCATGCGCTGCGCCTGCGTGCGCGACAGGCTGATGCGCTTGCCGCCGCCCTCGATGGAGAGCACGGCGACCTTGATCTCGGTGCCCGGCGGGAAGTCCTTGTGGTGATCGGTGTTCGGGGGCGTCCCCATCTCGGCGTTCGGGATGAGACCGACCTGGCCGGGGCCGACCCGTAGGAAGACGCCGAAGGGCTCGATGCGCTCGACGGTGCCGGTGACGACGGCGCTGAGCGCGATCGTGGACTCGAGCTGCTCGCCCGCAGTGGCGCCCTCGGGCGCCAGTGCCAGGCTGATGCGGCGCTTGCCGGGGTCGATGCTCGTGACGAGCACGACGACAGCGGCGCTGCTCTCCGCCGCCTGCTTCATCTCGCCGTGCCGGCTGCGGGGGATTTCCGTCAGGTGCAGGAGGCCGTCGACGCCGGGCAAGAGCTCCCCGAAGACGCCGAAGTCGGTCATGCGCGCGACGCGCCCGCGGACGATCTGACGCTCGCGCAGCCGGCCCGCGACCGCCGCCCAGGGATCGCCCTCGAGGGCCTTGAGGCTCAACGAGATCTTGCCCATAGCCTCGTCGACCTTCAGCACCTTGACCGTGACCGCCTCGCCGACGTGCAGGCGATCGGCAGGCCGGCCCATGCGCGAGTGCGAGATCTCGGACGCCGGGACGAGCCCCTGCACGCCGCCCAGATCCACGAAGGCGCCGAAGTCGGCGAGCGAGGCCACCGTGCCCGGCAACACCGCGCCCGCGACCACCTTCGTCATGGTCTCCGCGGCGGCCTTGGCGGCCTGCTCCTCGAGCAGGGCCCGCCGGGTCAGCACGATGTTCCGCTCCGCGTATCTCGAGATGCGGAACTCGAGGACGCGTCCGACATAGGCCTCGGGGGCGTCGACCCGGCGCAGCTCCATCTGCGAGAAGGGGCAGAACGCGCGCAGCCCCCCCACCGTGACTTCGTAGCCGCCCTTGATCACCGCCGAGACCTTGCCCTCCACGGGCAGGCCGGTCCGGGCGGCGACCGCGAGGCCCTCGCGGGCCTGGATCCCTTGCAGGAGCCGGTGGGAGAGGCGTACCTCGTCTCCCGTCTTGACAACGGTGGCCTCGATCTCGTCGCCCACCGCGACCGTCATGGCGCCGTTGCCGTCGAGGAGCTCGGCGCGGTCGATCAGCGCCTCGCCCTTGCCCCCGACGTCGACGAAGACGGTCTCGTCGCCGATCTGGAGGATGCATCCCTTGACGACCTGTCCCACCTCGAGCGCCCACCGCGCCCCTTCGCGCGCGAACAGGGTCGCGAAGTCTTCGTGCTCGATCTCGTCCTGCGCGTCGCTCATCGCCTGATCCTTTCGCTACCGAAGCATGGTGGCCGCACGGGCGTCGTCCCGGGTCGACGGGCCGGCAGCGTGTTGCACGTGTGGACCGGCGGGCGGCCCGCGCGCTCGTGCGCGGCGCTCACCGCGGCCCTCTCGCCGCGGGCGGTGGCCGTCTGGCTGGCCGGGGCGAGCTTCAGTGCGCTGGGCGGCGTCATTGCCGAACCAGTCGCCGCGCGGCGAGCTTCGACTACGCCCAGGAGGGAGGGGCGTCGGCTGAGGGGACACCCAGCTGGCGGCGCAGCAGGCATCCGGCAACGGCAAGGAGGGTGCTCGAGCTGCCGAGCAGAAGAGTGGAGGCGAGTGGGGGAGCGGTGAGGGGCGCGTCGAAGTCCACGGTGACGGTCATCGGGCACACTATGGCTGCAACCGTGAGGGAGCCGACCGCGACCAGGCGGCTAAGCGTTCAGAGACGCAAACGAATCAGTCTGCTCACCCCCTTACGCGTACACTGCGCACCGAGGATACGCAAGGGAAACTGTGCGCAGCGCCCAGGGCTCGCGCCGCAAGCGGCTGAGCTCCTCCCGCTCCTCGCTCGTCAGGGCCCCCGCCGGCCCGTGGCCCGCATCGATCCCGGCCTGCCGGACCCAGACCCGCACCGCACTCTCGGTGAGGCCCGGCTCCCGGGCCACCCCCGCGATGGACCTCCCGCGCTCGCGGATCAACCGCACCGTCTCAGCCTTGAACTCGTTCGTGAATGCCCGTCGTTTCCGCTTGGCCATGGAACACTCCTACCGCACTTTCGTGCGATCTGCAGTGTCCACGAAACCGGGTCAAGTCCACCCACGGCCGCGCACATGCTCGGCAGCGCGGGCCGCGCGCACGCGCAGCCGACGGCGCCGAGGGCCCCGTGCACGGTTCCCACCCGGCGCTTCAACACCCCGATTTGACCTCGGGCCCCCGCTCTGGCAGGATCGGCGCGTCGTGGCAATCTGCGCTCTCCGACATCTTTGCCGCCCAGACTCTCGGTTGTCCGATGGACCGGCTCATCGTGCTGCACATCGTGATCCAGTTCTCGGCGCCTGCCGGCGCGCTGGCGTGGGCCAGGCGGCGGTTTAGCCGGGCCATGAACGATCCGAAGCTGACGCCGCGGGCTTGAGGAACGTCCGGCTCCTCACCGCGTTCGCCGCGATCCAGTTCGTCCTGTTCCCGATTCCGATCATCACGCTTTTCTGGAAGGACCAGATCGGGCTGTCGCTCACCGACATCATGGTCCTCCAGGCCATTTTCGGGCTGGCGGTGGTGCTCTTCGAGTTCCCGTCCGGCTACCTCGCCGACCGGGTCGGGTATCGCCGGTCACTCCTGGCAGGCACGACGTTGCTGATGGCAGGCTGGCTCGTGTACACGCGCGGCGAGAGCTTCTGGGCGATTGCCGCCGCGGAGACCATCCTCGGCGCCGCCAGCGCCTTCATGTCGGGCGCCGATCGCGCCCTCCTGTGGGTGTCACTGGAGAGCGCCGGCCGGGCCGGCCATTACACGCGCTGGGACGGCAGGATCCGCGCCGTTTCCCAGTCGGCGGAGGCGATGAGCGCGGCCGCCGGGGGCTGGCTGTACGCGGTGGGACCGCGGTGGCCCTTCTGGCTCCAGGTGCCGAGCGCCGGACTGGCCCTGCTCACGGCGGCCATGCTGCGCGAGGCGCCCCACGCCCGGACGACCGGCGGACGTTCTCACACACAGCAGGCCATTCACGTCATCGGGTTCACCCTCTGGCATCACCGGCGACTGCGGGCCGCGATGGCGCTGAGCGTCGCCCTGGGCCTGTCGACCTTCGTGGTGATCTGGCTCATCCAGCCCTACATGCAGGAGCGCGGTATCCCGACAGCATGGTTCGGCCTGCTCTGGGCGTGTGCGCACGTGTGGCTCGCCGGCGTCTCGCTTGCGAGCGCGCGCGTGGCGGGTGCGCTCGGCGTGCCTGGGAGCCTCCTCATGTGCTGCCTGCTCGTTCCGCTCGGGTATGCCGGGCTCGCGGCGAGCCACTCCGCGTGGGGCATCGCCTTCTACCTCTGCTTCATGACGATCCGCGGCCTGCAGGGGCCCATCCTGGCCACGGTGATGCAGCAGGACGCGCCGCCGGAGGACAGGGCGAGCGTCTTGTCCATCGCAACGCTCCTCTTCCGGCTGTCGTTCGTCATCGCCGGTCCGCCGATCGGCGCCCTCGTCGACCGCGCCGGCATGGAGACCGCGATGGGCGCGCTGGCGGTCCTGCTCGGGACGGTGGGGCTCTGGGCCTTCAGGGCATTCTCCCGCGCCCACAGGTTCTAGGCTGCGCCTCGCGATAGCGTGCCCGCCAGAGGCAAAGGAATACCCGGCGCTTCGCCGGGGAGATCGGACAAGGGGATCAGCTCGCGCCTTCGGCCTCGAGCGCCTGGATACCGGCCTCGTCATATCCCAGCTCCTGAAGTATCTCACGGCGGTGCTGGCCGAGGAGTGGCGCCATCGTGATGGTGGTCGGCGACGCGGAGAGCTTGATGGGATTGCCCACGGTGACGTAGCGGCCGCGCACCGGATGCTCGACCGCGACGATCATGTCGCGGGCGCGCAGATGCGGATCGCTCAGCACCTCGCCGGTGTCGAGACACGCGCCGCACGGAACTCCGGCCCCGGCCAGGATCTTCATCGCCTCGTGCTTCGAGCGCCCTGAAGTCCACGCTTCCACGAGGGCATCGACCTCGCCCTTCCTCTGCCACCGAGCCTCCGCCGTCTCGTAGCGCGCGTCCCCGACGAGGTCGTCGCGGCCGATGGCGCGCAGCAGCGGATCCCACATCTGCTGCTGGGCGAAGACGAAGACATAGTCGTTGGGCCCGCCGGGATGGCAGCGGTAGGTCGTCCCCGGCACCGTGGTCCCGAGCTGATTGCCCGTCCGCGGCACCGGCTTGCCGTGGCGCTGGTGGTCGCGGAGGCTGACGCGGATGAGGTTCACCACCACGTCCTGCATGGAGACCTCGACCTGCTGGCCTTCGCCCGTGGCGTGTCGCTGCATGAGCGCGGCGAGGATGCCGATCACGCAGTGCATGCCCGTGCCCGAGTCGCCGATAGACGGCCAGACGAAGGTCGGCGGGCCGTCGGGGAAGCCCGTGACGCTCATGCCCCCGCCCATGGCCTGGGCTATCGGCTCGTAGCTCTTGTAGTCGCTGTACGGCCCGTAGGACCCGAAGCCCTTTATGCTCGCGTAGACCAGGCGCGGATTGAGGGCCCTCACGGCCGGGTAGCCGAAGCCCAAGCGATCGAGGGCACCGGGGCCGAAGTTCTCGAGGAGGACATCGGCGGTCCTCAAGAGCGCGCGAAAGACGTCCTTGGCGCGGGGACTCTTGAGGTTCAGGGGGAGGCTTCGCTTGTTGGCGTTGAACGAGAGGAAGAATAGGCTGTCGGAGTCCGCGAGATCCCGATGGGTCTGGCGCGCGATGTCGCCGCGCTCCGGCTCTTCGACCTTGATAACGTCGGCCCCCAGCCACGCGAGCATCTGGCCGCATGAGGGCCCGGCCTGATTGTTCGTGAGGTCGATCACCCGGATGCCCGACAGGGCCTGCGTCATGGGTTACTCATCGCATCGCTCAAGGACACCTCCCGACGCTCCCGGCATCGCGTTCACGCCCTTCATTGGCGACCGTAGAATCGCGCGCTCGAGGGGCCGAGTCAAGACGACGCCGACAGCCCTCTCGCGCGCCGCTGCCTCTGCTATCCTTGGGGCGCCAATTCCCCGGGGAGGCCGCATGCGAAGAAAGACCCCGCGGGATGTCGCCGGGTGAGGCGGGCCAGGCGTGACAGGCGAACACCAATGGAGGCCGCGCGCATGACCTGCGAGTGCCTGCTCTACGAGGTGGATCGGCGGAGCGCCGCACGCGAGCGGGTGCTGTACTGAGCGCGACACTGGTTCCATTCTCCGGTCTCCCGGTGTCGCGCTGGCGCAACGGAGCAGGGCGCAAGGCCGACATCGCGGCCGGGCCGGACTGGCTGGTGGGGGTCGCCTGGCTCGACGGGGACGCGCCGTTCTCCGACTACGTCGGTCATGACCGCACGATCACCACATTCAGATGGCGCTGCGCGCACCGCGCTGATCCGCATCGATCCAATCCGGCCCGGGGCCTAGCGGGGCGGTCAACCCGCTCCGCTCGAGCGGACGCTACTGCGCGAGGGCTCCGCCGTCGACCACGAGCTTGCTCCCTGTCACGTACGACGAGTCGTCCGAGGCGAGATAGAGCACGGCGCTGACGATCTCGGCCACGGTGCCCATTCGTCTCAGCGGGACTCGCTCCAGCCGCCGTTCCATGGCCTCGCGGTCCCCCTGGAAGGCGCTGTGGAACATCTCCGTGTCCACCGGGCCCGGATGCACCGAGTTGCACCGGATCTTGTCCTTGGCATGCTGGCTCGCCGTCACCTTGGTGAAGATCCGTATGGCGCCCTTGCTCGCGGCATACGCGGGCTCCTGGTGGAGCGACTGCCCGATGCCCGCCACCGAGGAGATATTCACGATCGAGCCGCCGCCCGCCCGGCGCATGGCCGGGATCGCGTACTTCGTGCCGAGGAACACGCCCTTGGCGTTCACAGCCATCACCTGATCCCACTCGGCGGCCGTCCGGTCCTCGATGGGGACGCGAGGAATGACGATCGCCGCGTTGTTGACCAGGATCGTCAGCCGCCCATGGCGGCCGGTTGCGGTCTGGACGGCGCTCTGCCAGTCGGCCTCGGAGGTGACGTCCAGGTGGACATAGGTCGCCTCCCCCCCGTGCGCTCGGATGGCAGCCTCCACCTTCTGCCCCTCGGCGTCCCGGATATCGCCGAAGACGACCTTCGCGCCTTCGCGCGCGAACGTCTCCGCCTCGGCCGCCCCCTGCCCACGCGCTCCGCCGCTGATCAGCGCGACCTTCCCGTCCAGCTTCCCCATGGCTATCTCCCCCGGTCTGCGCTCGGTAGGCGCGGTTTAGCGGGCACGAAGGGTCAGGTCGCGCAGCTCGTGCAGATACTCCGCCTCGTGGCGTCGGGGGACGAGCACGATATCGTCGAAGCCCCACTCGCAGAGCTGATGCAGACGCTCGCAAGCGACATCGCGCGGACACCTCAGGTCGCACGGATCATCCGGCCCGGCCGGGCTTGCGTCGGGACTCTCGAGATGTGCGACCACGTTGGTGACGACGGCGCGCTTGCCGCCCAGGTCACGGAAGCGCGCGATCCCTTCGCGCAGCGATCGCCAGCTGCTGCGGGCGCCTGAGCCGATCCAGCCGTCGAACTCGCGCGCGGCGCGCTCGATCCACTTCGAGCCGGCCCATGAGCCGATCAGCACCGGCGGCCCGCCGGCACTCCCGGAGGGAAGAGCGATCCCGAATCGAGTCATGCGCTGACAACCTACGCCAAAGCACCTCGGGAAGCCAGCCCCTCCCCGAGACAACTCACGCTCGGGCCCGGTTCGCCGGATAGACACCGGCGGCGATGACGGCACCGCGGATACGGCTCAGCGAGCCGCGGCCGCCTTGGGTATGGTGTCGATGACCACGGTCTCGTGCGCCGCGGGAGACAAGATCTCCAGCGGCGCGATGTCGTCGCAGCATTCGATCTCGTTGTGCACGATACCGGGCGGCTGACGCGCGCAGTCACCCGGGCGGGAGGTTAGTGGCGCTCGAGCCGGTCTTTTCAAGGGCCCCCTCCGGCGGCGGTCGCCCCCCTCTTCGTGCCCCGCCCGCATGACACAATCACCCAGACTCAGAAACTGGCCGCCCAGGAGCCGATGCCACAGCCTCCCGGCCGCCGCCCGGACGGTCGTCCGCTTTCCCGCAGCCGCCTAGACTAGCGGTCGACGGGATCGGTCGGATCCGGGCCGATCGATTCGATGCCCTGCCCGGCGCCCTTGACGGCGGTGATCTCGACCTCCACCAGGAGCTCCGGCCGCGCCAGACCCGCGACGCGACAGCTCATCGACGTGGGCCGACTGCCGGCGAAATACGCTGGCCCCTGCCCGTACGGACGATTGACGGTTGCGCTGGCGACCGTGAACGTCCGACGGCGCACCACGTCGTCGAGACTCGCCCCGGCCTGCTCCAGCGCCCACTTCGCCGTGTCGAGCGCGTGGTCGTACTGCGCGGCCCAGTCGCCGGCGCCCTGCACGTCACCGGCCGCTGAGAGCGCCGTGCATCCGCTGACGTGGATCACGTCGCCGACGGTCACCGTCCGCGCGTAGCCCCGCGGCTTCTCACGCTCCCGCTGCGTGTAGCCGTCGCGGCGTACCCGCGACGCGCCGATGATCGCTTCCGCCTCGATCTCGATGAGCATCTCCGGGCGAAGGAGTGCCGGAATGCCGAGCGTCGTCGAAGTCGGCCGCACGTCGCCGAACGCCTCCAGCCACGCGCGCGTGTAGTCGGCCATCCGCGAGAGGTCGGTGAAGTACGTCTTCGTGTAGACGAGATCGGCCGGCGTCCCGCCCCCCTCGGCCAGCGCCGCGAAGATCGTATCGAGGACGCTGCGCGTCTGGCGATAGAGATCGCCGGGGCCTTCCACGACGCCGCGCGCGTTCAGCGCGGTGGTGCCGGAGATGAGCACGCGGTCCCCCACACGGACTGCGCGGGAATAGGCGTACTCGGTCTCGATCGCGCGGCCCGAGCTGATGCGCCGAGCCGTCGCTCCGGCGCCGTCGATCGCATCGAGCTCGACCTCGACGAGTTCCTCCGGGCGCGCGAGCCCGCTCACCTGGACGAGCGTGGCGGCAGGGCGAGCGTCGCGGAAGCGCTTTGCCAGCGCGCGAACGGCCCGGTCCGCCACGGCGACGTCCGTGACGTAGATCCGGCTCCGCACCACGTCGGCGAGCGTGCCGCCGGCCTTGCCCATGCTCCACTCGGCGATGGCGAGGATCGTCTCGACCTGCCGCGCGACGTCGCCGACACCGCGCACGTTGCCCGCGCGATCGATCGCGGTCGTCCCGGACTGCAGCACCGTGTCGCCGACGCGCAGCGCGCGCGAGTAGTGGGCCGTGGTTTCGAGAGACCGGCCGGACGTGACGTTGATGCGGCGGGGCGTCGGCATGTCCTAGTTCGCGGCCGCGGGGGCGGCGCTCCAGACGCGTCGCGAGCCCGTGTCGACACGCAGGGCGACGATGGACGCGCCGAACAGGAACACGCACGCGAGGACGAACGCGGCGCCGTAGCCGCCCGTCACCTCGAAGAGCGAGCCCGCGAGGTACGAGCCGATGGCGGACCCCATCTGGTGGACGAGGAAGATCACCCCGAGCACCCGGCTCACTGAGAACCGGCCCCAGATGTCCGCGGTGAGCGCGGAGGTCATGGATCCCGTGCCGGACATCGTGACGCCACCGAGGACCGCGACGATCAGCATGGCCGCGGGATTGTCGCGGATCAGGAAGAAGCCGCTGAAGATCAGGATGCGCCCGGCGTAGATCGAGGCGAGCACGGGTCTGCGGCCGAGTCGGTCGGACAGCATGCCGAGCAGCATGGTGCCGCCGATGCTGGAGGCGCCGAGCACCCCGATCGCCCACGACGCGAACATCGGCGTGTAGCCGTGATCGGTGAGCATCGGCACGCCGTGCGAGGAGAGCAAGCTCATCGAAAAGCCACACGTGAAGAATGAGCCGGCGAGCTGCCAGAAGGCGAGCGTCTGCATGGCGTCCATCGCCGTCACGCGCTGCCGGGCCGCCATTGCGGCGGCGGGCTCGGGCGCGCCGCCGTCGGCGCCGAGGCCCATCGCCTCCGGCGATTCGCGAATCACCCAGAGCGAGATCGGCAGCATGAACGCGAGCACGCCGACCCCGATCAACATGTAGGTCGTGCGCCAGCCCACCCTCAGGATGAGGTACGTCACCATCGGCACCAGCAGGCTCATCCCGGTCATCGACGCGCTGGCAAGCAGCGAGAGCGCGGTGCCGCGGCGCTTGCTGAACCATCGCGCGACCACGCCGGAGGCGAGCACCGGCCCCGTCAGCGCGAGCCCGAGCGAGAGCAGCACGCCGTAGACGATGAAGAACTCCCAGAAATTGCGCACGAGCCCGGTAAGGATGAGCGACGCGACGAGGAGCAGCGTGCCCGCGCAGGCGGTCACGCGCGCGCCGAAGCGGTCGAGCACGACACCGGTGAGCGGGCCGAACAGACCGTAGAGGAAGAGGCTCACCGCGATCACGATCGAGAACGTGGCGCGATCGAGGCCGAGATCCGCGCTGATGGGCTTGAGGAACGGGCCCACGGCGTGACGGACGCCGGTGGACGTGAGAGTCATGACGGAGAAGGCGGCGACGACCCACCAGCCGTAGAACACCGTTGGCCTACGCATCTGTGACGACTATATCAGCGGCGCGCGCGAACGCAGCTCAAAGCTTCGTAACATGTGGCACCAGCTGACAAGCCTTTTGATCCTGCCGTGTCGGGATCAGAGAGTCATCATGAACGCCCTCCGGCCCCGCCCGCCCCCCGCGTGGCCCCCATCTCCATGACATAGTCGCCCATACTCGGACGCCGGCTGCCCGAGGAGCCGCCGGCACAGCGAGTTCGTCACGCCCAAGTCCCGCCGGTCCCGGCGGGCCATCGACATGGCGCCGACGCTCAAGGCGGCGCTCGCCCGGCTCCCGAGCCGCCTCCAGGGGGGGGTGGGCTTCACGGCGCCAGAGGGCAAAGTGATCGATCCCGACAACTTCAGCAGTCGGGACTGGGCCCGCGTGCTGCACCGGTCGAAGCTTCACCGCATCCGGTTTCACAACCTGCGCCATACCTACGCGAGCCTGCTGATCGCGCAGGGGGCGCATCCGAAGTACATCCAGGTGCAGTTGGGGCACGCGTCAGGGGTGGCAGCCCGTGCCGGGTGTGGGCCGCCGCCTGGTCGGTCGCCCGGCAAACGACTCCGGCGCGCCGCCGCCGCCCCTTACTCGCCCTCCCCGCGCGCCTCTGGTTCCCGAAGCGGATACGGGCCGACGTACCCGCTCGCCGGGACCCGGCGCGCCGACACGCCGACGCCCTCGCTCTCCCCCGAGAACGCGACCACCCTCATTCGCAGATCCTTCGCCTCCGGCCGGAGCCGCGCGGCGATCTTCGATGCCTGCCGCGTCACGCCGAGGTGGCCGGGTGCCGCCTCCTCGGCGGACAGCAAGCTCGCCCCCAGCAGGAAGTCGGTGTCGAAGAAGAACCGGTCCACGAGGGCGTCGAAGTCGATGTGCTCGATCTCGTACGGGCCGACCTGCTCCGCGGTGGCCCCGTCGTTGTGCAGGTCGCAGTACAGCTGCAGGCACGCGTAGAGCACCAGCCAGTGGTAGTCGGTCAGCGCGTAGCGCCGGCGCGCGTCGCGGCTCGCCCGCCGCAGCCGGTCGATCACCCGGACCAGTTCCCGCCGCGTGAAGAGCGGGACGAGTTCGGGGAATAGGTCGCCATACGTCTCCTCGATCTCACGCCGCTCCGCCCTCGTCGGCCGGTATCCTGCCCGGTAGCGAACGAGGTGCACCTCGCGCGTGTGCGCCAGGGCCTCGTCAACGATGGCCAGGAAGATGGCATCGGGGTCGTCCTGGAACACGATCATCGGTGATCCCCTCGCGTCGACGTCGGTGATGCGGGCAGCCTGCCATGATGGCCTGGAGCCGCCCCGGCATCGCCGGGCTCCCTCCGGCCATGACCGCGGCCCGGCCGGCTTCGGACGCCTGCCCGCGGTCGGCCCTCGGCTCGCCCACCCGGCCATCGGTCAGGACAGCAGCAGTGCCTTCGTCCGCTCAAGCCGCAGGATCTGCTCCGCCCACTCCACCGGGCCCTCGTCGATGGCTCCCGCCGCCTGCAACTCCTCGTACGCCTCATCGCTCGCGGTGTGGCCAAGCGCTCCAACCCGGCGGACCCCTTCGAGGTATGCGCGGAGCTCCCCTGGCTCGAAGATCTCCTTGATCGCCTCGACGAACCGCGGCAGCTCGGCCGCGAACTCCGGGTGCCCGTCGGAGGCCTCGAGAAAGTCAGGAACTTCTCCCCGATCAGGTAGCCGAGCGCCTTGTCCACCCCGAACGCCTCCTTGATGTTGCGCGCCGCCTCGCACTGGGCGATCCAAATCTTGTGGAACTCGATCATGCACGCATCCTCCTGAGGGCGGAGCGGTCACGCGCTCGACGCACCGGGTCTCGACCCTACCCATCAGACGGGCTCAGGTCGCGACGTCAACTCGATCCCCGTCATGCGGTCTGGGTCACGTTCGCGGAGATCGTGCGGGGGACCTCCGCATCCACCGGCTGCGGCAGGCCCTCGCGACATGCACGCAGCGCCCGGAGAACCCGTCAGGCTACGGGCTCTCACGGCGCCGGCGAGATCAGGACGTAGCGCACCGCGCGCCCGCTCCCGACTCGGCCGAGCTCCCCCGCGCGCTCCAGCCCGAGCAGCCCCTGCCGCGCCGTCTCCGGCGAGATCCCACACCGCGCCGCCAGATCGCCCCGCCGCACCTCGCCCCGGCTCGAGGCTAACCGCAGCGCCTGCTCCTGCACCGGCGTCAGGCGGATCTCGCCCGCCTGCATCGCCGCGGGAGGCCGGTCACGGCGGAGCCGGGGCAGGACAATGTCCTCGGATGTCGAGGCCGAGGCCGTCGCCCGCGTTGACCTCGCCCCGGAAGTGCTCCACCAGGAGCGCGATGTCGTCGCGACGCGCCCGGAGCGGCGGCACCTCCAGCACCGCCCACCAGAGCCGGTAGTAGAAGTCCTCGCGGAACGTGCCGCGCTCGACCGCCGCCTCCAGGTCGCGATGGGTCGCGGCGATCAGGCGCACATCCACGGTGACGCTCCGGGCCGCGCCGACCGGCCGCCCCTCGCCCGCCTGGAGAAACCGGAGCAGCATCGCCTGCGCGTCCGACGGCTGCTCGCCGATCTCGTCCATGAAGAGCGTGCCGCCGTTGAGACGACTCACCAGGCCAGCCGTCCGGCTCACCGCCCCGGTGAAGGCGCCCCGCTCGTGGCCGAAGAGCTCGCTGCGGAGCAGCTCTCGCGTGAGGTCGGCGCAGTTGAGCGTCTCGAAGGGCCGGTCGCGCCGATGGCTCAGATGCTGGATCGCCCTCGCCACCAGCTCCTTGCCGGTCCCCGACTCGCCCCGTATCAGGATCGGGACATCGACGGCGGCGAAGTGCGCGACCTCGGCGAAGAGCGCCTGCATCGCCGCGCTCCGGCCGATGATGCCGTGAAAGGAGGGAAGCTCCGCACCCGCCATCGGCGCCCAGCTCCGTCGCCCCACCGGTGTCGGCACCGGCGGACACAGAAACGCCCAGCCGCAGAGCGTAGACAACATTAGCCCCCTCCGGCACCGCCCGCCCCCCTCGTGGCCGCCATCTCCCTAACATAATCGCCCATAGCGGCGGAGTCTGGTACCGTATGCCACGGGGGCGGGGCCCACGGACGGGGAGCCGCTGTCGGAGGGTGCTAGAGGTGCCAACGTTCACCCGGCTCGTCTTTCTGCACGGACCCGGCGCGGGCGCGTGCGCCGACGCGTTCTCTCACCAGTTGAAGCATTTCCCTGGCAGTCTTGCGCCCAACTTGCCTGGCCACCTCTCCGGAAATCCGTGCCCATCCGTGGAACGTTACACGGAGTGGGTGCGTGGCTGGCTATGGGCGCAAGGCCACGCCCGTGACCTGGTCTTGGTGGGATATACCCTGGGCGCCTGTATCGCGCTCCAGTACGGGCTGGATTACCCTGACGAAGTCAGGGGACTCGTCCTGATGACCGTGGCCATGCGCTCCAAGCAACGTTCGCCAGAGGTGTTGAACATGCGCCTCCGCGCAGCCCAGGACCCGAAAGCTTATGAGGAGTGGTGGGAGTTCCAGCAGGGGGCAATGATGTTCGTCGACGCCGAGCTCAAAGAGCGCCTCATGGAGCGACACCGACAGGTCGGGCCCATTTCGCAGTACGACGACCTGGTGACCATTGACAAGTTCGACGTCCGAGATCGGATCCACACGCTGCAACCCAGGCTCGTGCTCATCAGAGGAGTGGACGACCCCGGACAGCCACCGGAATACGAGCTCGAGATCCACGGAGCGGTCCGGGACTCACGCTACGTGAAGCTGGAACGTGCTGGCCACTTCCCCATGGCCGAGCGCCCGGGAGACGTCAACCGAATCATTGAGGAGCTGGTGGATTCCCTGAACTAGATCCCAAGGGAGAGCTGACGGGAGCTGCGCCATCGGCTCCTGGGGCGGGCGGCGGCTGAGTCTGTGAGGTTAGGTGACGGGGGGCCACGGACGGGGCGACCGCCGCCGGAGGGCGTTCATGTTGACTATCCTCCAGGCCATCGGCCATGGCGACATAGATGTCCATCTCCTGTGAATTGCTCGCAGACAGGGCCGTTCTCCCACCCGATGCCGGGCGGTTCACCCCGAATGCCGCCCACAGCATGTTGGACAGCATCTGCATCGGCAGTTTCTCCGGGCTGAAGCTCCTTGACGACACCCGGTCCTTGAAAACCCGCATCAATGGTCGGCCGCCGTCCATCTGCGGATCGAGGAGCTGAATTGCTTTGAGCTCTTGCGCCAGGGTGAACGTGGGACAGAGGAGCAGTGCGGCCAGGACGAGTGGAGCCATGCGGTTCGCTGAACTGTTCATGATGCTCAGGCCTCCTTGCTTCGCAGGGGTCGCGGGGCCGACCCCATCTGATGAACGCTACTACGACCGACTATGCGACCCTGGGCGGGGGCGAAGCGGACAGGAGGACCTCCATGGAACTCGGCACCGCGTGAGGCCGATTGCGTGAAGGCTCGCGAGGTCGTCACTCGGCTTGCCCTCGTCGGGCTGGTGGTGTTCAGCGCCGCGGCTGCGGGCTGCGTCAAATCCATCGAGGGGCTCTATCCTCCCGCACCGGCTGAGCTGGTCAAGCCGATATATGTCATCAATCACGGATGGCACACCGGCATCGCAGTCCGGCGAGCCAACATTCCTGAAGGCCTCTGGCCCGGACTTGCTGATGTCGCGGACTCCGAGTACGTGGAGGTCGGCTGGGGCGCCCGGGAGTTCTATATGGCCCCGGAAGGCACACTGGGGCTTGCGCTGAAGGCAGTAGTCTGGCCCACCCCGGGCGTCCTGCACGTCGTCGGATTCGACGGTCCCGTGCCGCAGTTCTTCCGTCAGCGCGAGATCGTCGAGATCCTCGTCTCCGATCGCGGGTTCCAGCGGCTCGCCGCCTTCATCGGGGACGGCTACGCGAAGGACGGGTCGGGCAGGACCACGGCTGTAGGCCGGGGCCAGTACGCGAACAGCCGCTTCTACGTGGCTCGCGAGAAATACTTCCTGCTGAAGACGTGCAATACCTGGACGGCGAGGGCGCTGCGTTCGGCCGGACTGCCGATCACCTCCCTGTACGCAGTCAGTGCCGGCAACGTCATGGATCAGGCGCGGCCGCTCGGTCGGCGGATAAGTGAGCGCGCCGGGGAGTGGGGGGACGAGGTCCGGCCACCCGGGTCGGTGCGTCAAATGAAAGCAAGCGGACGCGGAGCTCATCCGAGATGGTTCGACCGTCTGCAAGCCGCGCGGCGAGGATAGTCAACATGAACGCCCTCCGGCACCGCCCGCCCCCCTCGTGGCCGCCATCTCCCTAACACAATCGCCCACACTCGGACACCGGCCGCCCTACGAGCCCATGCCACAGCTGGCGCCCGAGGACGTCCCCCGCTGCGTCGCCGTTGTGCGCGAGGCCACCGCGAAGGCCGGGCGCGACCCGGCGGCAATCGAGATCACCTGCCGGGTCTTCGTCCACCTCGACGAGGACGACACGACCGCGCGCCGCCACGTCGCCGCCTATTTGAACGTCCCCGTCTACCGCGCCTTCCACGAATGGCTCGGCCGCACGCCTGATCTGGCGCCGATGTGGGAGGCCTGGGACCGGGGCGATCGCCGGGGCGCCGTCGCGGCGGTCCCGCAGCGCGTGATGGACGAGCTGCTGCTCCGGGGCTCGGTCACCACGATCCGCGAGGGCATCCAGCGCTACCTCGACGCCGGCGTCGACACCGCGTTCGTTCTCCTCCAATCGAGCGAGCCGGATCCCGCGCGCAAACGCGAGCTCCTCCTCGCGGCCATGCGCGCGCTCGCGCCCGGTCGGGCATCGACGTGACGCGCGATCCGTGGGCCGAGCCGAAGCGGCGCCTGGTTCTAGCGCCGAGGGACGGGCCGCGGTGCTTTGGGCGTCTTGGTCGGCGGCGGCGGGGCCGTCGGCGGCAAAAACACGGCCCGGAACGTCTCGGCGGCCGGACTCCGGAGCTGTTTCAACACAGTGTCGGGAGAGGAGGCGATCTGCTCGACCAGCTGGACTCCGGCCCACAGGTTCGCCTGGATCCGGGCCTCGACCTTGCGCTGGACCAGACGGTGGCCGGCCCACAAGGCGGTGCGGCTGATGGCACGATCGGCACGAATGTAGACGTGCATCGTCCCGCGGATCTGTTGCCCCACGGCTTGGCTGCGCACGATCGTGACGGCCTGGCCGCTGTTGAAGAACGGCACCGCCCGGTAGGTGAGCCTGCCGAGGGCGAAATAGCGCCGCTCCAGGGGCTCGTTTCTGATAACCCATAGATCACTCGAGAGCCCCGTCGGGTCGTCGACGTGAAGGCCGTCCTCCGTGGCGCGGACCATGTACGCCGGCTCGTAGCCGTAGACGTTCCAGAGCTGTCCCATCAACCAGGGGTTGTCGAGGACCTTGCGCCAGGTCGCCTCGCCACAGTTGATCACGAACGAGGTCTGGTAACTGAGATCGGCCGAGGCCACCACGGCGTCGGCGAGACTGCCCCGATTCGGCGGCGCCGCGGCATGGCCGCTCGATGCGACCGCGAGCCACACGAGGACGCCGGAGAGGATCGGCCCGATGCCGCGTGTGGTGCGCGTGCCATTCGTCCCGGTGACGAGCCCGAAGCCGCGAGCGCGCGAGAACCGTGCGGACAGAGGCCGAGGGCCGCGCCGGATCACTCTAGAATAGGCCGAGCTTGTCGTAGGCGGGCAACGGCTCCATCACGCGGCGGATCGCGACCCTCATGGCTCGCCCCCCGAGATACAGCGCGGACAACGGGCTGTCAAGGGACTTCGCCGAGACTTGATACCTTGCCTCCATCCCCGGCCTAGTATAGGTTCCACGCGAAACCACGGGAACGATTCCCGGTGTCCAAGGATGGCCTCATGACATCGCGCACCATCACGAGAGCGGTCGCGCTCGTGCTCCTCACCCTGCTCGGCGGCTGGCCGGCGCTGGCCGCCGCGCAAACGATCAAGGTCGGGGCCGTCGTGCCCCTCACCGGCCGCCCTAGGAGCCGCTGCCACAGCTCGCCGTAGCCTCGGCCGCGCCGAGCCCGAGACACTCAATGCGGGCGGGCTTCGGCGGCGGCTGCGCGCGAGCGCCGGGCGGGTCGGCCAGCACGCCCATGCGGGCCGCCGCCATGAAGGCGCGGCGTGAGATCACTGGACGACCGTGTCCGCCCGCCCGAGCACGCACTGTGGGATCGTGAGGCCGAGAGCCTTGGCGGCCTTCTTGAGTGAGACACCGATGAGGGGAACCGGCGCCAGAGACTGGGCGTCGGCCGCAGACTGCCCCGGAAGGGCCGCAAGGACAAGGACGGCGAGGGCGATGCCACGCTTCATGGAACCTCCGGCACGAGGATAGGCCACGGCGAACTTACCCGACGGCCGGAGGGCATGCAAGTCTTGGCGGGTAGGAGATCAGCCGTGGAGCAGATCGTCGCCGTTCTCGCGGCACATCACGCGGAAGTCGTCTCTGGCTATGCCCTCGGCGTGCAGCAGGTCCACGAAGCGCCGGTAACCCTCGGCGGGCATGGGATTGTGTGCCTGCCCGCCGTCGGAGGAGATGACAAAGCGCGCCGGGCCGATGGCCTTGATGCAGTGGGCGATGGTCGCCGCATCGGTGAATGCCCAGTTGGGCGTGATCGAGCAGAAGACGAACTCCACCCGAACGTTCGGCTTCGCCAATTGCCTCACCTGCTCGAGCGTGAGCCCCGGCGCCTTGTCGTACGGATGCGTGAGGATCAGCTTCCGGAAGCCCTGCGCCTCGGCCTCGGCCACGAGCGCCGCGATCTCCTCGAAGGACACGTGGCCGGTCGCCAGCGCCGCGCCCTGCTCCTTGGCAAGCGCCATCACCTCGCGCGCCTCCGGGATCAGGTGGCCGTCGGCGAGGATGCTCAAGCCTTCCGACTGGGTCTCGAGCCCGCTCGACTGCGCGGCGAAGCCTCCGCCGAAACCGAAGGCCCGCCGGTGGCAGGCCGCATCCAGCGTGGGCATCCAGATGATGCGCGCGCCGAGCTTGAGCGCGGCCTCGACCGCGTGCGGGTTGACGCCGCCGACATAGCGGTTGAGCACGAGGCCCCCGTATACCTTGAGCCCGGCGGCATCCTGCGCGGCGAGCATCGCGCGTGAGGCCGTCCCCTCGAAGTGGTTCTTCATCACGACACCGGCGAAGCCCTTGGCGGCGGCATCGGCCACCATCTGCCGGTCGTCGGCGATGCGCGGGAAGAGGTCCGGAGCGGAGTGGACGTGCAGATCGTAGGCGCCGTCTATGTCGACCATGTGCCGGCTCAGCGCGGAGCGAGCTTGGCGAGGTACGGCATGACGTCCGCGGCGAAGAGATCGATCGACGCCGCGGCCTGGTCTTCGCTCATGCCACCAAACATGAGCCGGCAGACGAAGTACGTGCAGCCGCTCGCCGGGATTTGGCGCTCGGTCTCCTCCCGCAGAGGAAAGTCAACATGAACGCCCTCCGGCACCGCCCGCCCCCCTCGTGGCCGCCATTTCCCTAACATAGTCGCACACACATAGCTCCTGCTGGAGATACGTCTGGGGCGAGGACTCTCCTGTAGCCGGTGGGGAATAGGTCGGATATCGGTACGGGTATGGATAGCCGTACGGGTACGGATATCCATAGTACGGATACCACCAGGAAGAAGCAGCAAGCCCTGGACCGATGACGACACGTGGTCCCCACCAGCCGCCGCGCCAGCTACCGACGTGCCAGCCGCGGCCGCCATGCCAACCCCCTCCCGATGTTCCACTCCCAGCATGAGAGCCGCCACCGCCACGTTGGGCGTACGCCGGCACGGCGGTCGAGGCGAGCAACGCCGTCACCAGGAGCAAACCAATCGCAAATGACCCCCGCACATGCCTATTCATCGATCCCGATCCTTGTCACGGCCCCTGCTGGGCGCTGCCCCTGGACCCGGCAGCCGCTCAGTACGCCGTGTACTTCTTCAGGCGAAAGAGGTGCCACGAGTGTTTACAGGAATGTCGCGAGGTGAAAAATACTCAAACGAGACAGCGGGGCTGGAACCCTGTGCGCGAGGAAGACGTCTGATCCCCCCTCCCCCCAAATCGGATTTGAGGGTGGATCATCGACGCGGTGGCGGCGAATCGGCTGTAGCCGAATGTGGAAAGCTACGATGCGCAAATTCAACTCCGTTATCCTGCGCTGGACGTTATAATCCGAAGGTCGGTCGATGAAAGGAGATCCCATGGAGTTACGCGAGATATGGTTACGCACCCAGCCTGAGTGGTTCTATAAAGCGCTACCTTATATCTACTTGGCGTCCGGGGTCGCAACCATCCTCGTGCTTCGCAACAAGATGGCGGTGTTTAGCGGTGTGATGCTGATTTCGGCCGGCGCGATCGTCTGGTTCATGCGCACTGCAAGCAGGAGGCGGGCTCGCGAGGTCTCTCGTCACGCGTCTAGCACACGGAAGGGACGTTCCAGATAATCAAAGTGAGGCGTCGATTTACCAATCGTGACAGCCAGGCGTCGTATACGCGTCTCGTAGGCCACATACTCGGGTGCGGGTGACGCGGATGGTTGCCTAGGGCGCAGGCAGCCTTAGCGCCCTCCGGCTGCGGTCGTCTCACTCGTGGTTTCCGTCCGCGTGACATAACCTCCCAGACTCAGACCCCGGCCGCCCCAGGAGCCGACGACACAGCGCGCAGGCGCCTGGCCGCCGTGACGCCCCTAAACGCTCGGCTTGGTCGCAAAGGGTGTCAATTGGAGCTCGTGCGTCCAGCAGGACTTGTCTTGGGTGTGCAGGTAATAGAACGCCTCCGCGATCTTCACGGGATTCATCACCACTTCAGGGTGCTGTTGGGCTCTCGGCAGGGCTCGCGTGCCCGGCGAGTCGATGAGGCCGTCGATCACGACATTGGCCACGTGCACGCCATGCTCAGAATATTCCTCCGTCAGCACCTGCGCCAGTGTGCGCATCATCACGCGCGGATAGTAGAGCGACTGGCCGGTCAGACGCTTGCGTCCACGCAAGGACGCCGCGTTATTCGAGAAGAAGAACGAGCCTGCGCCGCGCGTGCGCATGGCGGGCAACACCTCCTTGGCGACCAAGAACGGGCCACGGCTGGAGACGTGCTGCGTGGTGTCGAACATGTCGACGGGGATGTATTCCAGCAATTCCTTCTCGGGCGGCAGGTCACGCCCCTCCAAGTAGCCCGCGTTGTAGACCAGGACCTCCGGGTCACCCACGGTCTCGCGAATCGTGGCGAACGCCTTGGCTATGGAGGCGTCCGACACCAGGTCCAGCTCGACAATCATGCATGCGCCGCCTTGCGCGCGGATGGCCTGCTCAAGCGCCGAGGCATTGGCGGCATGACGGGTCGTCAGCACGACCTCGAAGCCCTCTCGGGCAAACTTTTGGGCGATGGCGCCACCGACGCCCCAGCGCACGCCGACGGGCAGGGCACTGTCGTCGAGCACCTTCCCGTGCGCCAGCTGGGTATTGCGGCCATCCGCCTGCCACTTGGAGGTTGCCCCCACCACAACGGCAACCGATTTACGAGTCGAGTTCATTACGGATTCCTTTCCTCCTGAGGTCGACTGCGCACACGGGCCGATAGGCAAGCGCGCGGGCATCGGCCATGCCATCCAGGCCCTGAGTAGTGGAAGGCGAGTACGTCATGTTGCCTCGCCACACGCCAGCGTCTGGACGCTTGAGGATAGTCAACTTGAACGCTCTCCGGCACCGCCCGCCCCCTCGTGGCCCCCCTCCCAGTGACAGAACCTCCCATACTCAGCCGCCGCCCGTCCCAGAAGACGATGGGGGCATCCAGGTAGAAGTCCGGGGCCGAGTCGTCCGGAGCATGCTCCCGCGCCTTTTCGCGGAATGCGCGCGGGCGATCAACCGCCCCTGGGCCGGAGCTCGTAGACGGCCTCGGGCAGGGCCGGGCCATTCTTTCCCGCTCGCGCCAGGCAGTCAAGCATGGACCGCCCGTCGTATCCGCCGTTGGACCAGAACATGATCCGCCCGTCGAGCTGCACCATCCGGATGT